>Ga0187784_10005021_pt1 | contig 10711 bp, 11 predicted proteins | sample 1015_SJ02_MP15_2_FD_132964 | JGI IMG/M metagenome (GOLD analysis project Ga0187784, IMG submission 132964) | Tropical peat soil microbial communities from peatlands in Department of Meta, Colombia - 1015_SJ02_MP15_20_MG | ecosystem: Environmental > Terrestrial > Soil > Wetlands > Peat | place... | reverse complement strand
GAGCGGCGAGCTTCAGCGTGCCGTCGTAACCGTGAACACGGAAAACCGCGCAAGTGAATACAAACACGGCCGCCGTCAGGAATCCGAGCACGACGCTCCAAGTCACGGCCAGCGCCTCGCTCTTGCCGAGTCTTTGACGCCATACTTCCGGATACGTCGAATATCTGCTGTGAAACAGAATTCCAGCGAAGAGCCAATCCGTCATCGAGCTGGCGAAGCCGGCGGCGAGGACGGCCACGAAAAAGTGTTTCCAATTCATATTTCGGCTCCCTTCACAAGACGGAATCTTCCGGGGGATGTGGCCTGATCTGCTCGGGTTTGCGAAGCGGAAGATATCACACGAGCGATCCAAAGCATTCGCGGCCAGCGCCAGAAACCGCTGTGCTAGAATGAGTTCACGTCAGTAGGCCCGTAGCTCAGTTGGCTAGAGCGCCACCTTGACACGGTGGAGGTCTGCGGTTCGAGCCCGCACGGGCCTACCACTCCTTCCTGTTATGGGCGTCGTCTACATCCTGCAGAGCGAGGCTTCCGGTAAATTCTATGTCGGGTCGACTGATGACTTGAAGCGGCGCTTTTCCGAACACAATCGCGGCCACACGCTTTCCACTCGGGGTCGTGGACCGTGGAAACTGGTTTACTGGGCTGTTCAGGGCGAAGGGGATGCGAATCGGCTGCTTCGATGTCGATAGATGGGGTTTGGCTGGGCCGTCTTAGAACGGAAGAGTGAAGAGTCCGCTGCTCACCGCGGTCTGCTTCCGTGGTCGCTGCGGAATGGCACGGGGGGAGCGGCGTCAAGCGACAAAGCGGTAGCCCACACCTCGCACCGTCAGCAGGTGCTCGGGCTTCGACGGATCTTTTTCCAAATAACGGCGCAGGCGAACGATGAAGTTATCGATTGCGCGCGTATCGGTGTCTTCGCGCAGGCCCCAAACGTCCTCGAGAATGGACTTCCGCGAGACCGTTCGTCCAGCATTGCGAATCAAGTGGCGCAGAAGTTTTGCTTCCATCAAGGTCAGTTGAATCGTGCCATCTTCGGTTCGCAATTCGAGTGAGTTGAAGTCAATTGTCTTCTCACCAACCGAGAACACTTCGCCGTGATCCGGTTGGGTCGAAGGCGGGGCTGCCCCCGCAACGGTGGCCGCAGCAACAGTCGCGTGCTCCGCATTCGCGAGCCATGCAGTGCGCCGGAGCAAACCCTGAAGCCGCGCCAGAAAAATCGGTAGCTCGAACGGCTTTGGCAGATAGTCATCCGCGCCAGCCGCAAAACCTGCAAGGACATCCTCAGGGCGGCCGCGCGCGGTCAGCATCAGAATCGGCACGTAATTCCGGCTCTTTCGGAGGGTCGACGCGACGGCGAAGCCGTCGATTCCCGGGAGCATCACGTCGAGTACGACCGCGTCGAACTTTTCATTTGGCTTTCCGAGACGCCCAAGCGCATCTTCCCCGTCGCCTGCGACGTCCACGGAATAACCCTCGGCTTCGAGATTGAAGCGCAGGCCCTCGGCGAGATGAGTTTCGTCCTCGACGATCAGAACGCGGCTCACGCGACGCTCCTCGGCAGTTCCAGCGTGACCGTCGTGCCGCGAGATTCTCCCGCGCTCTCCGCGGAAACGCGGCCGCCGTGCGCGCGCGCGATGGCGCGGACGATAAACAGCCCGAGTCCCGTGCCCTTTACCTGCGAAACCGAACGGTTGGAAACCCGGTAGAAACGTTTGAAGACGCGCTTCAATTCGTGGCGGGGAATCCCGACGCCGCGATCGTGGACGTGCAGGGCGACGCGATTCTTGCGCGGCGTATCGATCTCGACCGAGACATCCACCTTCGCGCCGGAATACTTGATCGCGTTGTCGAGAATGTTTGCGATCGCCGTTCGAAGCTCGTCGGGATCGCCCTGCACCCTAATCGCGCTGCCGTTGACTGCCCGCCGCCAGTGCACGGCGTCCGCCTTCAGATTGTGGCGGGTGCGAGCGAGTTGCATGCAGTCGCCGACGAGGTCTCCGAGGTCAATTTCCGCCGGTTCTTTCGCGATATGTTTGTAGCCAACCTCACCAGCCTTCAGCACCTGGTCGACCGTCGCGCGGAGACGGTCTGCATCATCAAGCATCAACTGATAGAAAGCTTCGCGCTGTTTGGCGTCGACATCTCGACGCTGAAGAGTTTCCAGATAGAGGCGGATCGATGTGATCGGGGTCTTGAGCTCGTGCGTCACAGCGTTGATGAAGCTGTGGTGCTGCTCGTTGCGCCGAATCTCGCGCACGAGGAAGCTCGTGTTGAGGATCAATCCGGTGATGATAGCCAGAAATCCGACGAAGCCGAAGAACATCAAAACGCCCTGGCGCCAGTGCAAGATAAACCAGCCGACGTTGAGTGTGACCGCCGCCCCCAGGCAGACACCCAGCACGACGAAGAATGCGATGGTCTTTTGGCGTCCCGTGAGCTTCATACCGCTTGCCTTTAATTCTACAGCGGCGAAGCGTGGGATGGCGAAGAGATGACGTCGGCGCGTGAGGCAGGCCACGCAGAGCGTCAGTTTTAGATTGGGTTCGTCAGTGTTAAGAAGCCGTGGCTACGCCGAGATCAGTTCCGTCTCTGGCTGGGCCGCCGCAACCGGCACAGGAGCCGCTTCACTCAGTTGCTTTTCGTCCGAAAGCTTGTAGCGGTAAACGTCTCGCGCGAGCCCAAGTTTGTTGAGAAGCCAGATGCCGTACCAATTGAGGTCGATCTCGTACCATGTGAGACCGTGGCGCGCCGAGACTGGATGCGCATGGTGGTTGTTGTGCCAGCCCTCGCCAAACGAGAATAGCGCGACCCACCAGCTGTTCGTCGAATCGTCGCGGGTCTTGAACCGGCGCGACCCCCAAAGGTGCGTCGCTGAATTGACAAGCCACGTCGCGTGAAGCCCGAGCACGGTGCGGAAGCACACGCCCCAGAGAAAAACCGAAATACCGAATGGCAGAAGAATCGCGCCGAGCACGATCATGGGAACGTAGTGATATTTCGTGATCCAGACGTGAAACTTATCCTTGGCAAGATCGGGAACGTAGCGCGACAGAGCCTGTGTGTCGTGGTGCATCGCTTTGCCGATAACGATCCAGCCGACGTGGGCCCACCACTTGCCGTCGCGCGGAGAATGCGGGTCGCCTTCTTTATCCGAGAACTGGTGATGAATCCGGTGTGTTGCGACCCAGAAAATCGGGCCGCCTTCGAGCGCGAGCACCGCGCAGGTCGTGAGGAAATACTCCACCCATTTCGGAGTCTTATAGCCTCGATGCGTCAGCAGGCGATGGTATCCCATGCCGATGCCGAGGCTGCCACCGACCCAGTAGAGAAATATCCCGAGAAAAAAGGCCTTCCAAGTGAAGAAAAAGAGCGCCGCTACGGCGCCCAGGTGAAACAAAAGCATGAAAATTGCTGTGACCCAATTGATTCCGTGTTCCTTCGAAGACTCTTTCCCCAAATCGCTGAGTGTCATTTGGCCCTTTTCTGTGCGCTTGCTGAGTTCCTGAGCTTGGCGCTTCCTGAGGTGCGAGTCCACACTAGCAGTATCGGAGGGAACGCTTCGTAATAGTTGTGTAATACCTGCGCCTGCGTTCTATCGGTTAGCGTGTACCAAAGTACAGGTCCCTTGCAGCGTCACGGCGCGGCTTGTCAATCGTATGGCTTTCCTCGATAATCAAATCTCACCGCTGTTTTGTTCCGCCGTGGCGCTATGGTGCAACGGTTAGCACGCGGCCCTTTCAAGGCCGAAATACGGGTTCGATTCCCGTTAGCGCTACCATCCTTCCGCCGTCGGCTGCGATTCCTCGCGGCCAAAGACCTCTCCAACATACCGATAGCTTAGACTTTCCGTATGGTGTAACATGCGCGCCATTTAATGAGTTGTAAACTCTGCAAGGAGCCATTCCAATGGGCTCTCAGGCGCTCAACGAACCGCTGGGACTGGCAGATCATCTTTGGAACGTCGCCGACGCGACGGCCCGCTCGCACGGCTTTCAATTCGACCCGCAGACAGAGCAACGGATTCGCACTCTGATCACGGCCGGAGCCCGGAAGCTCGTCGCGGACGGCGGCTCCGGTGACCACGCCAAGGTCTCGAAAATGGTCGACGACACCATCCGGTTCGTCGAAATGATGATCCAGAATTCGCCGCATCAAGCAAAATCCCTAACCACTGCCGGAACGTGTAGCCTGGTGGACACGGACTTCACCGCCGTCAAGTTCCGGTTCTGCCCCTGCTACCCCTTTTGCTAGCAATCCACGAGGTGCTCCCCGATGAACGACCGCCAGAAGAAGGCGTTTGATTTTGCGTCCGACCTTACCAAGCAGCTCATCACCCTATCGACTAGCATCGTGACCGTCACGCTTCTCTTCTCGGCCAATCTCGTCGGCCCGAAAATGCTGGCCGTTTTCGCCTGGGCGTTCTTCCTGGTCTCGACGCTCTGTGGATTATGGGCGCTGATGGGCCTCACGGGAACGCTCGCCCCGGCGAACGATCCCCACTTGCCCGATAACGTAGACGTGGTGATTGGCGCCAATGCGCGCATTCCTTCCGCCCTGCAGATATTTGCCTTCGGGATCGCTACCGTGCTCACTTTGATCTATGTGTTCTTGGCATTCTGCGGATCGTCGGCGAAAGCCTCCGCCAGGCCTTCCGACTCGCAAGCAGAAGAAGCCGCGAAGAATACTTGGCGCTTCAGCGTCTCCGGCGACTCGCGCAACTGCGGTGACGTGGTAATGCCAGCGATTGCCCAGAACGTCCTCCAGCACAACGTCGAGTTTTATTGGCACCTGGGAGATTTTCGCGTCGGATACGATACCGACGAAGACATGAAAGAACAGTATGGCAACACGCTAAGCGTCCCTGACTACCAGAAAAACGCTTGGGGCGACTTCGTCTCCAACCAGATAAAGCCCTTCGGCGAACTTCCCATCTTTCTCGGCATCGGCAACCACGAGCTCTATCTGCGCGGCGAGGGAGACCCAAACCAGATAGCAAGCCACGACGCCTTTCTGGCGTTCTTTCACTCGTGGCTCGACTCGCCCGAGATTCGTAAACAGCGCCTCGTCGACAATCCCTCCGCTTCATCTCCAACCGCGTTCTATCACTGGAAAAAGTCCCCGGTCGATTTCATCTATCTCGACAACTCGATGGACACAGGATTCGAAAAGTCCCAGCTCGACTGGCTGGATAGGGTTTTGGCGAAAGACCGGTCCGACCGCGATGTTCAGTCGGTGGTTGTCGGGATGCACCGCGCGCTGCCCAACAGTTGGGCGTGCGGCCACAGCATGAACGGCGATGACGGAAAACCGGACGACGTGAATCGCCGCAGCCTCGAGAGCGGTCGGCAGGCCTACAAGGCCCTACTCGATTTTCACAAGGATGCCGGCAAGCACGTCTACGTGCTGGCCAGCCATTCGCACTTCCTCATGGCCGACATTTTCAACACGCCCTATTGGAACAACACAGCCAAGCCCGATCGTGGCGTGCTGGAAGGCTGGGTGATCGGAACCGCGGGCGCCGCGCGCTACCGGTTGCCGGAATGTCCCAAGAGCGCCGATCCGTCGCAGTGCGTCCCGAAGCAGACCCTCGCGGTCAGTTACACGTCCGGCTACCTACTGGGAACGGTCTTTCCCGACGGCAAGGTGGACTTCCACTTCGAGCAGGTCACCGAGAATGACGTGCCGAAGAAAATCAAAGACAAGTACGGCAAGAAGTTCATCGAATTCTGCTTCCTTGCAAACCGCGACGACAGCGTCCATCGTCCCGTCTCTTCATGCAACGACCAGTAAATCCTCACGGCAAAACGGCATCAAGCCGCAAAAAGTCAGATTGACGCTGCATACCGCTGGATTCTCCTGTTCAGGCAAACATGCGGGTTTTGGGGGGGCGGAGCTTCAGCTCTGACATGACGCGCGCATTTACGTCAGGGGTGAACGTAGCCTGCGCCCTACCCATTATATTCCTTGACGTGTATATGCAGTTAGAGGTATATAAGAGGAGTGGAATCTGCGTTCGAAATCATTGCGGAGCCGAACCGACGCGCGATATTGAGCCTCCTGGTCTCGTCACAACAGTCGGTGGGAGAGATCGAGCGCCAGCTTCGTATGCCGCAGCCGACCGTGTCAAAGCACCTGCGAGTGCTGCGCGAGGCCGGTTTCGTGGAATCCACCGTGGACGCGCAGCGCCGTCTCTACCGGCTGAAGCCAGAAAGATTTCAGGAGGTGGATGCCTGGCTGGCTCAGTTCCGCCGGTTCTGGTCCGCTCACGTAGACGCTCTCGGACGCCACCTGGACCGCATGGGTCCATCAACCCACACGAGGGCAACGCCAACGAAAAGGAAGCCAAGGAGAAGTAGATGACCGATCGCGAACACTACACACCAGGTCCGGCCAACATAGCGCGCGTACAAAAAGACGGAGACATCTGGACATTGGTTCTCGTCAAGGAACTGCGTCACCCGCCGGAAAAAGTCTGGCAGGCGCTCACCGATCCGGCGCAGTTGCACGAATGGGCGCCGTTTGAGGTTGATCGGAGCCTTGGCGCGGTTGGAACGGTAAAGCTCACCTGGTTGGGGGCGCACACGCCTATCGAAACAAAGGTGAGGCGAGCCGACGCTCCCAAGGTGCTTGAATACAATTCGGGTGGCAACGATATGCGGTGGGAACTCGAAGCCTCTGGTGGCGGCACTCGCCTGACGCTGTGGACCACCATCGATCGCCGCTTCGTCTCAATGGGTGCAGCCGGGTGGCACATTTCATTCGATGTTCTGGATCACCTTCTCAGCGGAACTCCCATCGGCCGCATCGCCGGTGGCGACGCGATCAAGTTCAGCGGCTGGCAGCGATTGAACGCCGAGTATGCCAAGCAGTTCGGCGTTGAACCGCCCAAATGGTAGTCTGAGCCAGCCGAAGAGTTGGGGAAGACATGAAGAAGAGAAAAAACGACGTTTCGCAGAGACGCGAGCCGCCATCTCACTTGATCGACGCGAGAATCAAGGAGCTAGGCGACTGGCGGGGCAAGACGCTCAGCCGGCTCCGCGCCTTAATCAAGGAAGCCGATCCCGAAGTCGTCGAGGAGTGGAAGTGGAGAGGTGTCCCGGTGTGGTATCACCATGGGATGATCTGCACGGGCGAGACTTACAAGAACGTCGTGAAGATGACCTTCGCAAAAGGTGCGGCTCTGAAAGATCCCTCGCGTCTCTTCAACTCCAGTCTTGAGGGGAACACAAGGCGCGCCATCGACTTCCACGAAGGCGAGAAGATAGACGAGGAGGCGTTGAAAGCTCTCGTTCGCGCCGCCGTGACCCTGAACAAGTCCGCAATCCGACACTAGTCCACTCAATGTGAGATCGACTCAAGCGCGAGACCGCGCGTCCGCGGACCAAACGCGCCAATCACAGCGACGATGAGCAGCATCGAGCCGCCGATGAACGCGAAAACGCCCTCCACGCCCGAATGTTGTAGAAAGAAGCCGATCATCAGGCTCGTAAAGATCGCGCTGAATCGGCTCCACGAATAAACAAAGCCGACTGCCTGCGCCCTCACTGCTGTGGGAAAGAGTTCCGCCTGATAGGTGTGAAATGCCACGGACAGCCAGTTATTCGAACACGTCAGCGCAACTCCGAGCAGGATGAGCCACAGCGGCCCGCGCGCGTGGGCGAAGAGCAGACCAAACCCTCCGATACAGATCGCGCTCCAGACAATCTGCCATTTGCGTTCAAGCTTGTCGGCGAAGCGGTAGACGAGCAGTGGACCTATCGGCGCGACGACGGCAATGACGAACGAATATCGAAGGCTGGCAGTGGTGCGAATCCCGGCTGCAATGAGCAGCGTGGGCACCCAGGAGGCAAATCCGTAGTAGCCGATGGTCTGAGCCAAATGGAAAACCATAAGCATCGCGGTCCGCCCGAGGTAGGGCGGGCGAAAGATTTGAACGAATTTGATGGGAGGCGCCGACGTCGACTCGGGCAAGGCTTCCGGCGCGACTGGCGGAAGCTCCTTGCCTATCTCTGCTGCGACGCGCTCTTCGATCCCGGCGACCGCACGCTCCGCTTCAGCAAAGCGTCCCTTAGAGGCGAGCCAGCGAGGGCTCTCGGGAAGTCTCCGCCTGATAAACCAGACGAACACGGCCGCAACGGAACCAATCAAGACAACCCAGCGCCAGCCGTCGATGCCTAGAGGACTGCGCGTGACGAGCAACCAGGAAACCAGCGCGACAACCGGTATGGCGCTGAATTGCACCACCTGATTGATCGTAAAGGCGCGGCCGCGAACTTCTTTGGGCATCAGCTCCGCGATGTACGTGTCGATCGTGACCAGCTCGACGCCGATTCCGATGCCGGTGATCAGCCGCCACGCCAGAATGCCCAGCGCGGTAGTCTGGCATGCCATGACAATGGAGCCGGCCGTGTACCACAGCAGCGACCACGTGAAGATCGTCCGCCTGCCAAATTTGTCGGCCGCAAATCCAAACGCGAGCGTCCCAATAAAAAGACCAGCGAACGTTGCGGATACGAAACTCGCCAAACTGGTGAGGCTCAGAAACGAAATGGAGCCTGTCGAAAATAGCCCGCTGCGGGTTAAGCCAGGGCCGATGTAGGTCATCAAAAACAGATCGTAGAATTCAAAGCAGCCACCCAGAGAGAGCAGCAACAAAATTTTCCAGATGTACGGCGTCGTCGGAAGGCGTTCGAGACGGGCGCTGATCAGTTCGGCTTGGCCTCGAACCGCCGTTTCCGTGGAAGGGCTCATGAAGGTCCGGCGATTCTAGCAGCCACCCATCAAATGGAATAGCGGTCTACCAGAGCTTGGAGGTGTTCTTCGCTGTGCCGATCCGGCCCCATTCCGGCAGCTTTCGGCGGCCCAGCATCGCCTCCGCGGCCCAAGCGCCGAGATAGACCGAAAGTGCCACGCCGTGGCCCGCGAACACGCCGAGGACGATTGCGTTTCTGCTCTTGGGATGGTGCGCGAAGATTGGACGGAAATTCTTCCGGAACGCGATCGGACCTCCCCATCGATGCGTGAAAGTGGCCTTCGCGAGCGCGGGATGCAGTCCGTGGATGCGCCTTTCGAGCGCATCGAACATTCGCGCTGACGGCCCGGCAGCGACATCGATTCTCTCAAGGCCACCTGATTCCGGCGGGTCCACCAAACCCGCGCCCCAAATAATCGAGTTATCGGAACAGAGTCTTCCCCACAGATACGGAAAATCTACGGTGTAGAAGGGCTTTCCGCCGGCGAGTCCGATCGCTTCGACTTGCTTCGCCGTCAGAGGAGCGCTCCTTGCGGCGAGTGTAAGCTTCGGATAGATGACCGAGTCGAACGCCGCGAGACCACTCGAGAGGGCGTTCGTCGCCAGCAGGATCTTTCTGGCGCGCAGACGGCCGCGCACAAGTTGCAACTCCCGAGCGTCGCTCCAGTCGATACGCATGACCGGGGCATTTTCAATCACAACTGCTCCCAGCCGCACCGCGGCCCGCGCGAGTTCGCTGACCTGTTTTCCTGGATCGAGCGTTCCACCTGGAACGATGCCGATGGCGCGAAGTGTGCCGGAATCCTGCCACTCGATGGGAGAGCCGCCGCGCAACGGACGAGCGTTGTCGGACTTTTCGGCTTGGTCGCTCTGCGCTATTTCCCATGCGCCGGAAAGCTGGAGGTCGCCACCGACTCGAAGTTTCTTGAGAATGCGCTCGAATCCAGCGAGCACATCGCCGAGTCCGGGAAGATCACCCGCAGCGGTTTCGCTGAGAACGATCCCGCCCGTCCGTCCGCTAGCGCCGTCCCCAAGCCGACCGGCTTCAAGAACAACGACGGACTTATCAGGCGCGAGCATGCGCAGCCAAGCCGCTGCCGCGAGCCCCGTGAAGCCGGCACCGACTATGGCGAAGTCCGCAGTGACTGGAAGAGCCTGCGTCGGCGGCGCGAAGTCGATCCGCCAGGGTGCGACACCCCAGCTATCTTTTGTCTTGGAGGGACACATGCTGCAGGCCGGGCGCTAGGACGCTTGGAGCGATGGCGCGGAGCCGCCCTAGAGAATCGGCTCCGTCCAGTTTTCGAGAGTGTGCTTGATATGACCCATGAACTGGTGAGCGATGGCGCCATCGACTGCGCGGTGATCGTACGACAACGTGAGATAGACCATGGATCGGATCGCGATGGCGTCGTCGATCACAACGGGCCGCTTCTCGATGGTGCCGAGACCAAGGATCGCAACGTTCGGCTGGTTAATCACTGGCAAGCCCATGAGCCCGCCGAAGACGCCGGGGTTCGTGATCGAGAATGTGCTCTCGAGCACCTCTTCAGGCTTGAGCTTTTTCGCGCGGGCACGCTCGGCCAGATCGTTCACGGAACGCGCGAGGCCGTAAAAGTTCTTCTCTTCGGCATTCTTGATCACCGGCACAATCAGTCCCCAGTCCAGCGCGACGGCGATGCCGATATTGCACTCCTTGTGGAGGACGAGGTTTGTACCATCGACTGACGAATTTACCGTTGGGAATGCGCGAAGGGCTTCCACCGCGGCACGAATGAAGAAAGGCATGAACGTCAGCTTCGTGCCGGCCTCCTTCTCGAACTTCTCCTTGCTCTTCGCGCGAAGCGACCAGATCCCGCTGACGTTCGCTTCCTCGATGGAATAAACGTGCGGCGAGGTCCGCTTCGACATCACCATGTGCTCGGCAATCTTCTGCCGCATCGTCGACATCGGCTGGACTTC
>Ga0187784_10005020_pt1 | contig 10711 bp, 10 predicted proteins | sample 1015_SJ02_MP15_2_FD_132964 | JGI IMG/M metagenome (GOLD analysis project Ga0187784, IMG submission 132964) | Tropical peat soil microbial communities from peatlands in Department of Meta, Colombia - 1015_SJ02_MP15_20_MG | ecosystem: Environmental > Terrestrial > Soil > Wetlands > Peat | place... | reverse complement strand
CGGAACTCACACCTGAGTCGATTTGTATACTCTCGTAATTTGCTACCAGCCTGAGACGATGCAGTTTTGGCCAACCGAGAACACCAAGACCAGCCTTTTGTTTTCTATGGTGCGAACGGGGAGGGTCGAACTCCCATGGCCTTGCGGCCGCTGGAACCTAAATCCAGTGCGTCTGCCAGTTCCGCCACGTTCGCGCGCTTACTGGCTATGATAGCTCGATTCAGCGCGCGTAGGCCGCGATCCGGCGCGCCTCCGACATCAGCCGCGGCAAGCTTCGTCCGCATCCGCAAACCGACGCGTCGATCTCCTCCCGCGCCACCCGGAGCTTCGCCGATGCGACGTGCAGACCGTCATGCGCCTCGCATTCGAAGGCGAGCAATTCGCAGCAGTCATCCTCGACGCCGATGATCTGCTCGAACAGCGGCACCTCGAACGCATTCCATAATCGCTTGCGATCCGCATCGGTGATGCGCGGCTCGCCCATCCGCTCGAGAACAATGATGGAATGGGTGAGCGAAAGTTTCGCGGAGGCAAGCGCGTCCAGTTGCGCAAGGGTCGCGGCGACCGATTCCGGCGCAAATGTTTCCGCGCGCGCCCCCCATCCCTCTTCGAAGACTCGAACCGGCGATCGCGACCGGAACCCCGGCATCAGCACCGCGGTCCGCGGCGCGGGTTTCACGGGACAGTTGAACGGCGCTTTCCGCGCCCAGGAAAAACGAAGCCGCACATCTTAGTGGTCGTCTCAGCGGGTCAGAATTCTCGTGAGATTTTCTCCGAACACGGCGCGCGCGTCCGGCTCTTTCACGTCGATCTCGTACAACGCGCGAGCCTGCTCCTCGAATATCTGGCTCCGCCATCCGCCGAGCGAGGAATCCGTGCCGAACAGCAACCGCCGCGGACCCGCGACTTCCATCGCGCGGCGAAACACGTCGCGCAGGCGGAGCCGCGCATCCAGATACCGCGTCCAGGAATTGGTGCTCGACGTATCCAGGTACACGTTGGGACACAGATCGGCGACCATCAGCGCTTCCCGAAAATACCCGGCTCCGAAATGCGGCACCACCACCGGCACCGACGGATAGCGCAGCGCGAGCGAATGCAAATCGACGGGATTCGAGAACCGCATATCGAACGGCGAAGGAAGGCCCAGCTTGGCTCGCACGCCCACGCTCAGCACGCCGCAATGCACAAACACGGCGCGGCGATTTTGTTCGGCCCATTCGAACACCGGCCGGACGAAATCTTCGTGCAGGGAGTAGGCGTGCATGGCCGGAAACAGGCACACCGCGTGAATCGATGAAAATCTGGCCGCGTCCCAGGTTCGCGGATTCGCCATCGCGTACGCGAAGAATCGATGGGGATGCGCGCGCACGGCCGCTTCGACCGACGCCTCATCGCCCGGAACGCTCGCGATCAGCGACGCCCTGGCCACGCCGTGACGGTCCAATTCCTGGATCCAGGCCGCGGCCAGCGCTTCCGGCTGCTCGGGTGGCAGACTCGCGCCCAGCTTCGCGGCGATTTCCTGCAAGCTCCATCCGGCAGTCTGCGCGGCCAGCGATTCGAAGAACCGGTGCGAGAAGAAGTGCACATGCGCATCGGCGACGCTCATCAGTCCCCACGGCGTCTCGCGCAGCAGAGGAATCTGCGTCATTCGCCGGACCGCGCGTGCAATTGCGTCAAGCCGGTGGAAAGCGCCAGCTGCGTCAGGCCGGCGACGTTGTTCACCCCGAGTTTCTTCATCATCGTTTTGCGGTAGCTCCGCACGGTCTGCTCCTGCAGATCCAGCGTCACCGCGATTTCCTTGCTGGTCTTCCCTTCGGCCACCATGCGCAGCACCTGCAGCTCGCGCGGCGAAAGCACCTCCAGCACCGGCGGCACGGGACGCGTTTCCAGGTCGCCTTTTTGAATCCGCGACAGCAGACGATCGGAAACCTGCGGGCTCAGGTACGCGCCGCCGCGCACCACCATCCGCAGCGCATCCAGAAGATCCGCATCCGAGGCCTTTTTCAGGATGAACGCCCGCGCGCCGGAGCGGATCGCGCTCAACACCGAATTCTCGTCGTCATACATCGACAGGATCACCACCCGGCAGTCGGGGTGATAGCGCAGAATTTCCGCCGTGGTTTCGACGCCGCTCAATCCGGGCAGCCCGATATCCATCAGCACCAGATCGGGCCGCGCACGCTTCACGAACTGCACGGCATCGGGACCGGTTTCGGCTTCGCCCACCACGCGAAATTCCTCGCCGCGGCTCAGGATCGCCCGAATGCCGTCGCGCATGATCTTGTGATCATCGACGAGAAGCACATCATAGGGCATACGAGTTTAAGCTATTGTACCTTTTCGGCGGTAGGTCCGCGTAGGTTTCGAAAAATCCCGCGGCGCCAGCTCCTGGCTGAGCGCGCGGATGCAGTCGATCGCGCGATCGAGCGTCTCGGTAACGACGCGCACCTGCTCGGCCGTTTCGGGATGATCCATCCGGATCAATTGAAGTTGCAAGCCGGCGGCCGATAACAACGGCCCGATCTCGTCGTGCAGGGTCTTCCCTGCCCGCTCGATCTTGCCGGCCGCTTCGCTTGCGTTTCCGCGCTTCGGCATAGCGCCGTCAGCGTTTCCGTTTCAAAGCGCGCCGGGCGGCGTCGGCGATATTTCGGGCACGCAGGCCATATTTATCGAGCAACGCGTCGGGCGGACCCGATTCCGCGTAGCGATTATCGATACCGATAAATTCCATCACAGCCGGATAGGTTTCGCCCACCACCTGCGCCACCCTCACGCCCAGACCGGAATCCATCAGGTGTTCCTCTGAAACCACGATCGCGCCGGTTTCCCGCGCCGCGCGAGCGATCGAATCGCGATCCATCGGCTTGATGGTGTGCATATCGATCACGCGCGCCGCAATTCCCTCCCCTTCAAGCGTCTCCGCCGCGCGAATCGACTCCGCGACCAGCAAACCCGTCGCGATCAGCGTCACGTCGTTACCTTCGGTCAGCTCGATGGCCTTGCCGATCGCGAATTCCTGATCGGCCGAATACACGATCGGAGCCTTGGCGCGTCCCGCTCGAATGAACAGGGGTCCGGTGTGCTCCACCGCCAGCTTCATCAGCTTGGTCATCGCCACTTCGTCGGCCGGACAAATCACCGTGAATCCGGCCAGCGAACAGGCCAGGCTGATATCCTCTATGCTCATCTGCGACGGCCCGTCTTCGCCGATCGAAATGCCGCTGTGCGTCCCCACGACCTTCAGATTGACTTCCGGAAACGCCACGGTGACGCGCAGCTGCTCGAATCCCTTGTTCATCACGAAGGCCGAGAAGCTGGAGACGAACGCAATTTTGCCGGAGGAAGACAGTCCCGAGCCGATCGCCACCATGTTCGCCTCGGCGATGCCGCATTCGAAAAAGCGATCGGGAAATTTCTTGCCGAATTCGGCCGTGTATGTGGATTTGGAAAGATCCGCGTCCAGCACCACGATATTCGGGTTTTGCGTTCCCAGTTCCACCAGCGCCTTGCCGAAAGCCTCGCGCGTCGCCCGCCCGAGTTTCAGTTCGTATTTCGTTTTCGCCGGCATTATGCGAGCTCCTGTAAGGCTTGCGCCGCTTCTTCCGCGGTTGGCGCCGTGCCGTGAAACTTCGGATTATTTTCCATGAACGACACGCCCTTGCCTTTGATGGTGTGCGCCAGAATCACGGTTGGCTTGTCGGTGGTGGCCGCAGCTTCGGCGAACGCCTTTTCGAGCGCCGCGATGTCGTGGCCGTTCACGCGAATGGTGTGCCATCCGAAGCTCCGCCACTTGTCTTCGATCGGCTCCAGGTCCATAATGTCCTTCACGAATCCGTCGAGCTGGATGCCGTTGTAATCGACGATCGCGCAGACGTTGTCGAGCGCGTATTTCCCGCCGAACATCGCCGCTTCCCAGACCTGCCCTTCCTGAATTTCGCCGTCGCCGAGCACCACGTACACCCGCGACGGGCTCTGGTCGAGCCTCGCCGCCAGCCCCATGCCCAGGGCCACCGACAACCCCTCGCCGAGCGATCCGGTCGACGCTTCGAGCGTCGGCAGGAACCGCACATCGGGATGGCCCTGGTAAATCGATCCGAGCTTGCGCAACGTCTTGAGCTGATCCTTCGGGCAATACCCGAACTCCGCCATCACGGCGTAAACAATCGGGCAGCAATGCCCCTTCGACAGAATGAACCGGTCGCGATCCTTCCATTTCGGATTCGACGGATCGTGCCGCATCACCGCGTAATACAGCGTGACCACGATTTCGGTCGCCGAGAGCGATCCGCCGGGATGGCCCGACTTGGCCTCGGCGATCATTTCGATCACCTCGCGCCGCATGCGCTTACAGATAGCCGCAAGTTCGGCCACGTTCGTCGTGATTGGCATGGATGTTCCTAGGTTAGCATCGGCGGCCGCTTCCCGAAAAACGCAAGTCCAGCCCGCAAGAGTCTGTGTGAGAACTCGCCCTTCAACCCCGCCATCGCTGGCGGGGCTTGCCGATCTTGTTGAACGGGAAGCGCGTCCACAAGCCCCGGCAGTCATGCCGGGGGTAAAAATCGCCGTTTTCGCACAGACTCGTAAAGGCGGAGCGCAACATCTCTGAATCTGGTCTAACCTCGCTGGTTTAAACTCAAGCGATGCGCGCGCTCGATCAACTTGCCTCCTGGAAAGGCCGATTCGGCGTCCATGCCGCGCGCGAGGTCGCGAAACTGCTCGACCAACTGCGCCGCGCGCGCATCCGCGCGCCGCAGGATCTGATCCGCTTTCACGAAATCGTTTTGTATCTGCGCGCGTATCCGGCAAGTCCGCGCGTGGCCGATCTCGCCGATGAAATCTTGTTTCATTTCGCCGATCGCGTCTCCCAAGTCGATCGCGATCCCTTTGAAGATCCCGAAATCTCCGGCATCGCCGGCTCCGGCCTTTCGACCAATTTCAGTTACGAAGTCGCGCTCAGCCTCGCGACTCGCCATGCCGATTCGATCCGCATCGATTGGGACCGTTACGAGCACGCCGATCGCCTGGGACCGCAGCTCGCGCGCTTCCTGCCGCTCGCCGGCGAAGACGCGGCCGTCGAGCCGCACGTCGACTGGCGGCGCTGGTTTGAATCGTCGGGCTGCGATCTAGGCTGGCTGCTCCATCGCATCGAGCCGCCGATTTACGATCTGGTCGAAATCCCCTTGCGCTGGGAATTGGGCAATTCCTCCGCCGCGCGCTCCTTCACGCGAATCCCGCGCGACATTTTTTATCACGACGGCCCGTTTCTGACGCGTCGCGATGTCTCTCTCGAAGCGGAATTCGCCGCGCCCCGGATCCCCGTCGAGCGAGTTTCTCCCGCGCACGAAATCGTCGGCCTCATCATCGATACCTCGGCCGTCCGCTATCGCGAGCTGTGGGGTTTCACGCATCCCGACGTCGTCCACGTCTATTACGCCGATCTTGGCCGCGGCGTCGACATTTTCTTTTTCGGCGTTCCGCCCGAATCGCGCCTGCCGCTCCGCGCCTATCATTGCGGGATGTATTTCAAGAACGGCGTGCCCATGGGTTACGTCGAGGGTCTTTCGCTGTTTGAGCGGATGGAGGTCGGCTTCAATCTCTACTACACCTTTCGCGAGGGCGAAACCGCGTGGCTCTACGCGCGATTGTTGAAGCTGTTTCGCGAGCAGCTGGGCGTAACCTGCTACTCGGTCGATCCCTATCAGCTCGGCCACGAAAACGACGAAGCCATCGACTCCGGCGCGTTCTGGTTCTATCGCAAGCAGGGTTTCCGCACAACGTCGGCGGAAATCGAACCGCTCCTCGCGCGCGAAGAACGGCGGATCGCGTCCAATCCCGGATATCGCACCTCGAAGGCGGCGTTGCGCAAGCTCGCCCGCGCCGCTCTGATTTACGGCGGCGGCCCCGAATGGGATCATTTCGAGCTGCGCAAACTCGGAACCATGCCGCCTCTTTCGCCCGCGCTGATTCGAGCCAAGCGCGCTCCCGAGGAAGCCGTCTATCTCCGCGCCATGCAGCGCGACCGGAAACTGCGCGCGCGGATCCTTTCGCCGGATCCCGTCGAGCCCGTGAGCAGCGACGGTATCCGCAACTGACCCGGCGGCGCGCGATTACTCTTCGCGCAGCACTTCGAGCGGCTTCTGGCGAAGGATGCGGAAACTTGCGAGCCATCCCGACGCGTTCGCCAGCAGCGCCGTCAGCACCACCGCGCCGGCCAGCGCCTTCGGGTCGAGCTCGAAATGCGCGTTCAGCAGCCGCTTCAGCACCAGGCTCGAAAAAATCGTCGCCAGAATCCCGCCCATCAATCCGGCGACCGCTCCCAGCGTGAGAAATTCGACCGAAAAAATTCGCGCTACGTGTTGCCGCGTCGCACCCAGCGTTTTCAGGATCACCACCTCGCGGATGCGCCGGAAACGCGTGCCCGCCACGCTCGCCGCCAGAATGATGGCTCCTGCCAGAATCGCGAACGCCGACAGAAACCGGATCACCAGCGCGATCTGATCGATCACCTGTTGCACGATTTCCAGAGCGTCGGCGATGTTGACCACCGTTACGGTCGGAAATTTTTCAAACGCGGCGCGCTGAAACGCCGCCACCTGCGATTTTTCGATGCGCACTCCTCCGTCAAACGCCACCGGCAATCCGGCGAGCGCGGGAGGATTGAACACATACGCGCTGGTCGGCATAAAACGTTTTTCGTCCCATTCGTGCAACGCGACCACGCGCGCCCGAATGTTCCGCCCGGCCGATTCCACCTCGATCCAATCGCCCGGTTTCACGCCCAGCCGCTTGGCCGTTTCGAGGTTCACCGAAACCACCGGCGCGGCGTCCGGCTGAAGCGCGTCGCGCTTCCACCACGCCCCTTCCACCACGTGCAGATTCTCGGGATGATCGGTTTCAAACATCACCGTCAGCGCGCCGCGCCGGCGTCCGGCCACTTCCTCGCCATTCACCGCCGTAATGCGCGCCGCCACGCGCGGAACGAACACGGCCGGGCTCATCACGCCCGTCTGATGCGCGATCAAACCTTTCAGCGCATCCACCTGCGCCCCGGTCACGCCCACCAGGTACACGTTCGGCGCGCCCGGCGGAGCCGTGTCGATAATCTGCGCCACCAGCGAATCCTGCACCAGGTAAACCGTCAGCGTGAACATCACGCCGAGCCCGAGGGCCACCAGAATCGCCTGCGCCTGATTGCCCTGCCGGTACAGATTGGCCATGCCCTGGCGCACCAGCGACGGAATCCGCCACGGCGAGCCGCGCAGCAGCGCCCGCACCAGCCGCAGCATCAGCCACGCTACCGCGGCCAGCGCGATCAGGCTGCCCGTCAATCCGCCGGCGAAATATGCGCCCACCCGCCTCGAACCGGCCAGCCATGCGGCGATCGCGCCGATGCCGATCAAAATAAATCCGCCGGTCGCCAGCGCCGCGCGCAACTCCACCAGGCGTTTCTGCCACGGAAATTTCGCCTCCGGCATGTTGCGCCGCAGGATCATCGCGGGACGAATCCTCCGGATCGCGAGCAACGGCGGCAGCGTGAACAGCAGCGTCGTCAGCACCCCCACCGCGATCCCCTGCCCCGCCGCCGCGAAGTGCCACCCCAGCGCCGCGGCCACAGAGAAATATTTCTGGATGAGCAACGGGAACACCTGCTCGACGACGCGTCCCACCGCGACCCCCGCCAGTCCCCCGACCATTCCCAGCATTAATGTTTGCAGCGTGTAAATGCGAATGATCTCGTTCGACGTCGCCCCGATCGATTTCATCACCGCGATGTTGTCCATTTTTTGCTGCAAGTGCGCGTGCATCGCCATCGCCACCCCGATCGCGCCGACGATCATCGCGATCAGGCTGATCAGGCTCAGGAACGTCGTCGCCTGATCCAGTCCATCGGTGATGATCGGATTCGACTGGCGGAAATCGATGACCATCGCGTCCGGCAAAATGCGCCGTAACGTCCGCCGCACTTCCTCGACCGGCGGCGCGTTCGGCTCCAGCTTGAAAAGGTATCGTTCCGAGGCGCGGCTTCCGAGCTGCATCAGGCCCGTTCGCGCGAACGCCTCGCGCGACATCATCATCCGCAATCCGATGTTGAGGCTCGCCGACATCCGGTCCGGTTCGGAAACGATCGTCGCCGCGATTCGAAAATCCTGGGTCCCGACCTTCACCGTATCGCCGGGTTTGAGATGCAGACGGATCAGCAGATCCTCGCCCGCGACCACCGTATCCGGCCTCAGCGCTTCCTGGAGCGGCATCTCCGGTTCGAGTTTCATCTCGCCGTAATAAGGATAATGAGCCGGATCGACGGCCTTCAGCGCGGCGAGCACCGGCGTCGCATCGCCCGCTTTCGCTTCGGCCATCGAAACTGTTTCCGTGATCCAGGTGTGTTCCACGCCGCGATCCGCCAGCGCATCGAGCGCCGCGACTTGCGAATCCGTCGGCATTTGAAACTGCCGCGCGGAAAGGTCGCCGGCCATCACCGTTCGCGCTTCGCTGGTCAGCGTCGCGTGGAAGCTCTCGCTGAATCCGCGGACGCCGGAAAGCGCGCCCACGCCCGCCGCCACGGCCAGGACGACGAACAAAAATTTGGTCAGCGACGAACGCGTCTCGCGCCACGCGATGCGCGCCGCCGTGCGCAGCGACAATTTCATCTCTCCGCCACCCCCGCCGTCTCGCGAATTTCGTCCGCGATGATTTTCCCGTCCCGCAGCGTGACGATGCGATCGGCCTGCCCGGTCAAAGCGGAATCGTGCGTCACCAGCACCAGCGTGGTCTGCTCGCGGCGATTCAGCGCGATCAGCAGCTTCAGCACGTGCGCTCCGTTCACGCTGTCCAGGTTTCCCGTCGGTTCATCGGCCATCAGAATCGGCGGCTTCACCATGAACGCCCGCGCCAGCGCCACGCGCTGCTGCTCGCCTCCGGAAAGCTGCACCGGATAATGATCCATCCGATCGCTCAACCCCACGCTATCGAGCAGTTCCTTCGCGCGCCGGATGCCCGCCGTCACCTCTCCCCCGGCCAGCTCGTGCGGCAGCAGAACATTTTCCTCCGCGGTCAGCGTCGGAATCAGTTGATAGCTCTGAAACACGAATCCGATCTTTCGCCCGCGCACCACCGCCAGCTTGTCTTCGCTCAGTCCCGTAATATCGGTCCCGTCGACGACGATCGTTCCCGACGTCGGCGTATCCAGCCCGGCCAGCAATCCGAGCAGCGTGCTTTTCCCGCTGCCCGACGCTCCCATAATCGCGACGAACTGTCCTTTCGGCACCTCGAAATCGACCCCGCGCAGGATTTCGACGCGGTGCGTGCCCGTGTCAATGATCTTCGTGATCCCGCGCGCTTCAAGAATTGGCATGTTCTTCTATTATGATGGCAGGGAGATGCGGTATTCATTGTTTCTCGCGCCGGCGCTGGCGCTGGCCGTGGCGCTCGCTTCCTCCGGTTGCTCCGGTTCGCATGAAACCTCGCGCGAGCCGGCTCGCGATTCTTCCCGCGAGCTTTCTCCCGAACCTCCCGATGACGGGCGGCCCATGCCGCCTCCCGCTCCCGCCGCCGCCAACGATCATCGAAAAGTGATCGCCGTATTCGGCGACAGCGTCGCCGCCGGCTTCGGCCTCGCCGCCGGTCAAAGTTTCCCCGACGATCTGCAAAAGCGCCTCGACGCGGCCGGATATCCGTATCGTGTCGTGAACCTCGGCATCAGCGGCGACACCACCGAAGGCGGCGTGTCGCGCATCAGCTCGGCCACATCGCTAAAACCGTCCATCGTCGTGTTGGAGCTCGGCGGCAACGACGGCCTGCGAGGCATGCCGCTCGCCTCCACGCGCGCCAATCTCGATCAGATGATCCGCGCGTTCCAAGACGCGGGAGCCAAAGTGGTGCTCGCCGGCATGACCCTGCCGCCCAATTACGGCCCCGATTACATCCAGGGTTTCGAGAAAATCTACAAGGATCTGGCCGGGAAATACAAGCTGCCCTTCATTCCGTTCCTGATGTCCGACATCGTGACCAAGGATCTGCGCTACATTCAGGCCGACGGCATCCATCCCACCGCGGCAGGAGCCGAGATCGTTTCCGGAACCGTGCTGCGCGCCATTGAGCCGCTGCTAAAAAAGGATGAACGCGTGGCTCGTTGATGGCGCATCGGGCAGGACTGGCAGAGCGGCAACGGCCGAGCAAGCCCCGGCAGTCATGCCGGGGGATAAAAATCCCTGTTTTCACAAAGGCTCGTCATGCCGGGGTAAAATCGTTGTTTTCACACCGACCCGTGATGGCGGGCTGCTGGACGACAACTTGTGAACCCGGCGTAGCGTTCGGAAAAACTGTCCCGCTCATGGAGACTGAACCGGTCCCCGATGAGCGGGATCAAATCAAGGAGAGGAGAGTCTTGCCCATTTCGTCTGCAGCTCCATCCTATCCCCCGATCGTGCCTTTCGAATAGGCCGCGGGTTGGGATTTGGTACTGGACCGCGCGCCTCAGCGCCCCAGCCTGGAGTACCAGACCGTCACCACTTTTCCGAACATCGCCACCGCCAGCCCTGCCAGCCCCAGAAAACTTCCGAACGGAAGCTCGTACGTCGACATGTCTTTTCGCGCGGCGAAAATATAAATCAATCCGCCGATCGACCCCGCAAGCGACGCCGCAATCAACGTCAGCAGCGTCAGCTTCAATCCCAGAAACGCGCCGATCATGGCGATCATTTTCACGTCG
>Ga0187784_10005019_pt1 | contig 10712 bp, 11 predicted proteins | sample 1015_SJ02_MP15_2_FD_132964 | JGI IMG/M metagenome (GOLD analysis project Ga0187784, IMG submission 132964) | Tropical peat soil microbial communities from peatlands in Department of Meta, Colombia - 1015_SJ02_MP15_20_MG | ecosystem: Environmental > Terrestrial > Soil > Wetlands > Peat | place... | reverse complement strand
CGGCTGGCAATTTCCCTGCCTCGGGAGGCGCTGATCGGAGCCAAAAATGCGCGGGCCACTTTGCTGGCAGGATTCACCACGGTACGGAACGTCCATGCCGACGGCTACAGTGATGTCGCGTTGCGAGACGCCATCAACGCAGGCGACGTTCCCGGACCGAGGATGCTGGTCAGCGGGCCGGCGCTCGGCATCACCGGCGGACATTGCGACAACAACATGCTGCCTTCCGAATATCACGCCGTGGGCGATGGGGTTGCAGATGGCATCGCCGAGGTGCAACACAAGGTGCGAGAGAACATCAAGTACGGCGCCGATCTCATCAAGATATGTGCGACCGGGGGCGTGCTGTCTCTGGGAGACAATCCGCAGGCCTCGCAATACACACTCGAAGAGATGAAGGCCATTGTGGCCGACGCGCACCGGCTGGGCCGGAAAGTGGCGGCGCATGCGCACGGAGCGGAAGGAATCCGCTGGGCGGCGGAGGCGGGCGTGGATTCGATCGAACACGGGTCTTACATTGACGATGCCGCGATTGCCGTCATGAAGGAGAAAGGCACGTATCTGGTGCCGACGCTTTACCTGGGCGACTGGATGATCGAGAACGCCGGACTGACTCACCTGCCGCCGCCGCTTCTGGCCAAGGCACAGGAGGTGCTTCCGGCGGCGCGCAAGAACGTTGCCCACGCCTTTGCCAGCGGAGTGAAAGTTGCCTTCGGTACCGACGCCGCTGTGTATCCGCACGGAATGAACGCCCACGAGTTCGCCGTGATGGTGAAGCTGGGACTGACCCCGTTGCAGGCGATCCAGGCAGCAACCATCAATGCCGCGGACTTGCTCGGATGGTCCGGCAAAGTGGGAACTCTGGAGCCGGGGGCGTGGGCGGACATGGTTGCGGTCGATGGCGACCCGGTCAAAGACGTCACTACTCTTGAGCGAGTGAAATTTGTGATGAAGGGCGGCGAGGTGGTGAAGAACGAATACGGGAAGCAGCAAGAGTAATTGCTGCGATACAGTTTGGCGAGGAGGCCTTTATGGCATGGTACTGGCCTACTATCGAAGACGACAGTTCAGCGGAACACGCGACCAAGGCAGCGGTAGGAGTCAGTGGATTTATCGCTTGCGTCACGGCCTTGGTGGCCGTTCTGAGTATCGTGTATCACAAGCCGATCATCGGTCTCGACGGATGGGGTTTGGTTGATGCCGTTATATTCGCGGTCATTGCTTGGAGAATCTCAAAAGTATCCAGGGCTTGGGCAATTGTGGGCTTGCTCATGTACCTATTGGAGGTAGGCTACAAGCTTGCGACAAATCCGAGCGGGGCACTCGGGATTCTGACCATTATCTTTATCCTGGCGTACATCAGCGCGATTCGAGGTGCATTTGCCTACCACCGCTACCGCAAGGCCGAGAATCAGGCGTCAACACCGCCCGCACCACCGGGCTGAAGCCTCGATTGAATTCGGCGCGCTCTTTCGGTAACCCAATCCGTCCAGAATGCGGTTGCGCCGCTCGATAGCAGCGGTGCCTTGCCCTCCACGGCATCCACAAAGTTTTCGATCATGGGATAGTGCACGTTGGAATGAACGGGAAGATGCTCGCGGCCGCTGGGATAGACAAGATCTGGACCGTTCAGCGGAGATAATTCCATCTCTCCGTCCGTTCCGCGGATGCGGCACTCGTCGCGATTGATGCGAGAGTGCCAGCGAACATCGACGATGCCGCGGACGCCGCCCGCATATTCAATCATTGCCGTAGCGTTGTCTTCGACCGCGTAATGGTGTACGACGTTGGAAAGCTGGCCGGCGGCGGCGAGCGGCTGGCCGAAAAGAAAGTTCAGAACGTCGATGCGGTGGGAGGCGATGTCGAATAGCGGTCCGCCTCCGGCTTTGGCGGGGTCGAACAGCCAACTGCGTCCGCCTTGACCGTCGAACCACATGTGGCTGGTAAGCTCGGCCAGCACTGGCTGTCCGATGGCTCCAGCCTCCAGTAATTGCTTGGCGCGCTGCACTTTAGGATAAGCGCGGCGATAGTAGGCGACGCCGAAGATCCTTTCGCATGCGTCGCCGGTTTTGACCATGCTCGCAGCTTCGGCTTCGTTCATAGCCATCGCCTTCTCGCACAGAACATGCTTGCCCGCACGCAGCGCCTGAATGGTCTGCGGGCCATGGAGAAACACGGGCGTGCCAACGTAGACCGCATCAACTGCGGGATCGGACAGGGCTTCGTCCAGAGTCGCCCAAACGCGGGTGTTGTAGGGCGCTGCCTTTTCGGGATGGCCGGTGACGAAACCGTAGAGCGAACTGCGCGGCTCGGCCTGAATGGCAGGAATGACGCGGCGAGTGGTAATGTCGCCGATTCCGATGACGATCCAGTTGTGCATGGGCTAAGGTGGCAAAGTGGCAAGGTAGCAAAGTGCAAGGCTCCATGCTTCTGACTCAATGGCGAAAAATCTTGAAGCCTTATCACCTTATCACTTTGCCACTCTGCCACCTTGCCACTTTGAAACCCAGAAATCAAAGGCCGGGCTGAGCCGGCCTTCGAGGTCAAGCGAGAACCACAGCTACTTCTTGGGCGCGATCGCGTCCTTGGCGGCCTTGGCCACGCGGAACTTCACCACGGTCTTGGCCTTGATCTGGATGGGTTCGCCGGTCTGGGGGTTGCGTCCGATGCGAGCCTTGCGGTGCGCCTTTACCAGACGGCCCAGGCCCGGAACAACAAACACGCCGTTCTTCTTGGTTTCTTTGATCGCGGTGTCGGCCAGGTGCTCCAGAAACGCCGCCGCCTGTTTGTTGTTGAGTTCATTTTTTTCCGCCAGAAGGCGAACGAGTTGCGTCTTGGTCAAACCAGAAGCCATATACTTCCTCCTCGTAAGAATCGATTTAATACCCGCGGGCGCTATTCTATACCGACTGCCCTGTGGAAAATACCATATTTTATGCGGGTTTTTCCATTCCCCCGCGCTGGGAGGGGCATGTTTACAGGGGCCGGATCGGCTGACCCCACCACCGAGGCACGGAGACACGGAGGAAACGGAAAACTGAAAACCATCCCGAGACGACTACGGGCAAACTCCGTGCCTCTGTGTCTCCGTGGTGAAATCGAATTGTCAGATGCCATAATTGACGTAGGAGGCCGCGTCTTGCCCTGCGCCATCTGTGAAATCCGCAAAGAGAAACGCTTCTGCCCCGCCGTTCATGGCCGCATTTGCCCGCAGTGTTGCGGCGAGCAACGGGAAGTCACACTCGATTGTCCCAGTGACTGCCCCTATCTGGTGCAGGCCCGCGAGCATGAAAAGCCGCGCCCAGCGGACCAGATTGACCCGGCGGGACTGTTCCTCGAGGTCGAGGTCCCCGATCAGTTCATGTATGAGAAGGAACATTTGCTCATGGGTCTGACCTACGCGCTGGCCAAGGCCGCGCGAACCGACCGCAGCCTGAATGATCAGGACTTGATCACGGCGATTTCCGTCTTGGCGACCAGCTACGAGCGACGGGTGAACTCCGGTCTGCACTACGAGCAACCGCTTACCGGCGAATCGCGGCGCAAAGCCGCCCTCGAAATCGAGAACATGGTCAAGGAGTACCGCGAGGCCGAGCAGAAGCACATGGGCTACTCCAGCCTGCGGGAATCGGAGGTGCTGAAGGCCCTGGTGTTTCTGTTGCGGCTGGCGCATGGAAGAACGTCAGGGCGGCCGAAGTCGCGGGCGTTTGTGGAATTTCTGTTTGCCCAGTTTCCGGAGAAGGAATCGGCGGTAGTCACGCCGCAGGAAGCGGGAAGCCGGATTATTCTGCCGTAGCTGCGGACCTCACGGTAGGAGCCCGCGATGGGAGGCGGATTTCTTCAAGCGTGGGAATGCCCGCACCACCGTGGAAGAGCGGTGCTTTAGCGCCGCGTAGGGCGCCTCCCGACGTCGGGGCTTTAGCCCCTGTGAGCCCAGGGCCTAAAGGCTTTTCCTTCTTGTTGACGCGAGACGCGGCCCTGAAGGGCCGCTCTTCCACCCCACTCCCCACCGTCAGGAGCACCGGAATCCAGGGTTACGGTGCTACTGCCTTAACCCCATCCAATTTTCGGACACCACCAGGGAGTTGCCCGGGTTCTGCGGATCGTACTTCACGGAAGTGTGCAGGCCCAGGCGGCAAGAGTGCAGGTTGATCCAGTGTCGCAAGTAGGTCACATCCTGGGAGCACTCGTAGGAGACGCCGGCCACATCGTATTTGTAAATGAGCATGACGGCGGAGTGGTGATTATTCTGCGCGGCCAGTTCCTGCACGTCAATCACGGTGCCGTCGGTGATGCGGCCGGCGGCCTCCAGCCAGGCGCGGCGCCCGCGCTCCAGTTCGTCGGCAGTTTTCGGCTTGCGCCGCAGGAGCGCGTACGCGCCCGCCAGGGCAACAGCGCCCGCCGTTACCAGTCCATACAGTCGAAGTGAATCCATACCTGGGTTGGAATCGGACGAATGTCCGATTTCTCTAATCAGCATAAGCTCAAACCCAGTCAGGAAAAAGTGGTGGGGGAGTTACTGAGGGCCATGGGCTGTGCAAAACGTAGAGACGCGGAAGCGAGCCTATTTGCCCTCGCCGCACACGCTCCTGCTGACCATCTCCGCAAAGCCGCCTTCGAGATCTTTGCCAAACTGGTCGTCGCGGCTGGCTTTCTTGGTGACCACGCAGCGTCCGCTGCGGTCGCGAGTGTAGAACCACTCGGTCGTGGGAGAAGCGGTGCCGCTCGAGCAGTTGAACCGAACGCGGGCCCGCATCTCGCTGAAGGGTCCGCCCTGGGGCAGCTTCGCCGGCTCTTTATACTCGACGCGGACCAAGGCAATGCGCTGATTGCTCTTGAGCACACGCACGGAGCTGACCGAGACCGTATCGCCGGCTTCGGTCTGCCCGATGGTGCGCCAGTCACCGGCAGCGAGCACAGCCAGACTGACGACGAGCATCGGAGCCAGCACGAGGGTAACGAGGATGAGGAGGGCTTTTTTCAACCCGGACTTTCCCAAGCCGGTATTGCAGCAAATAACTTTGGGCCAAAAAAACGATTCTGTCAACTGGAATTGATGTTTTCGAATGTTGATTGCTGATTAAACATCGACCCCCGAAGCATGTGTCGGTTAAAAATGACAATCGATAATCTCACCGTGCTAATGTTGCTTGGATTGACGATTGATGATTGACGCTTCGTTAACTGCGGCAAATCAAGAATCGGTCGACAGTTCCTGCGAGGTTCTGATGGAGACGCTTCACACCACGATCATGCAGTCTCCCGTGGGGCCGTTGTTTCTGGCCGCATCGGAGAGTGGACTGTTCGCGCTGGAGTTCTATGCGCGGCTGCCGGGGCAGCGGACGATTCGGCCCAACCCGCGCGACCTGCGGTCAGAGAACGGGCGCAGGGAGAATGAGGGCATTCAGTTCGTGGAGTCTCCCCGGGTCATGCAGCCGTACGTGCAGGAGCTCGAACAGTATTTCGGGGGTGCGCGGCGCAGGTTCAGCTTTCCTCTGGATCTCCGTGGAACGGATTTTCAACTGGCTTGCTGGCGTGCGTTACTCGAGATTCCCTACGGCGAAACGCGCACCTACGCCGAGATGGCGCGAGCCGTGGGCAAGCCGCAGGCATTCCGCGCCGTGGGTATGGCCAACAACCGCAATCCGGCGGCGATTGTCGTCCCCTGCCATCGCGTGATCGCCTCCGACGGGACGCTGTGCGGATACGGCGGCGGGCTTGACATCAAGCGAAAGCTGTTGGAGCTGGAAGGCGCGGTGAGCGGCAGGCTGGTGGCGTAGGAACTTTTGCTTTTTGATTGTTGAATGTTGAATGAAAAGCCTACGAACCTAAGGGGGGCTTAATTCAACAATCAGCAATCAACAATCGACAGTTTCTTTTGACGACTCAAGCCAAATTCTCCACCCTGCGTAAGGCGGGACTGTTTTATCTCGTCTTCGTGATGTTTTCCTACACCACGGGCGGCCCTTTCGGGCTCGAAGACATGGTCACGACTTCTGGCCCCGGGATCACGCTCGTTTATCTGCTGGTATTGCCGTTCTTCTGGTGCATTCCGGTCTCGCTGGTATCGGCAGAACTGACCACGGCCATGCCGGTGGAAGGCGGCTTTTATCGCTGGACGCGCACCGCCTTCGGCGAGTTCTGGGGATTTCTCGCCGGCTGGTGGAACTGGTCGGCGTCGTTTCTGCTGGGCGGCGTGTACGCCGTGCTGTTCACCGATTATCTTGTCTATTACTTCCCGCGTATGACGTGGTGGGAGCATTATCTGATTTCCCTGGCGCTGATCGCCCTGCTGACCTGGATCAACGTGCGCGGCATTCAGGCGGTAGGGCAGGCAGCGACCGCGCTCGAGATTTTCATCTTCGTGCCGGTCATGACGATGGTCGTCATCGGCCTGACGCACCTGCACCACAACCCGTTCACTCCGTGGGTGGTACCGCATCAGGCGAGATTCAAGGTGTTCGGCGTCGGATTGGCCCTGGGACTGTGGCTGTACTCGGGATACGAACAGCTTTCCACTGTGGCTGAAGAGGTCGAAAACCCGCAACGGGCGTATCCGCGGGCGCTGGCCCTGGTGGTGCCGATGTCGATGGCGGCATATTTTCTGCCTGCGTTGGCTGGGCTGGCGTCGGCGGGCAACTGGGAGAAGTGGCACACTGGGTTCTTCTCAGATGCCGCCAACATCATCGGCGGACCGTGGTTGGGTACATGGATGACGCTGGCCGCGATGTTGGGCAGCGCCGCGCTGCTCAATAGCACGGTGCTGACCACCACGCGCATGCCCTTTGCCATGGCCGAGGACGGATATCTGCCCGAGGCGCTAACCCGCAGGCATGCGCACTACGGGACGCCCTGGCTGGCGATTGTAGTCTCGGCGGTGATTTACTGCCTGCTGGCCTGGCAGAGCCTGGCGCAACTGATTTCCGTGTACATCTGGCTGCGGTCGGCCACAACGGTGTTGACGGTGCTTTCGGCGTGGAAGCTGCGGCGCGCCAGGCCCGATCTGAAGCGTGCGTTCACCATTCCCGGCGGGCGCGCAGGATTGCTCTATGTGGTGGGCGCACCGGTCACGATGGCTGCGGTCGCGCTGTTGGGGAGCGACCGGTTCGGCTTGATTGGCGGCGCGATCGCACTGGCGCTGGGGCCGGTGCTGTACTTCGCAATACGCCGTTGTCCGATTTGAAAACTTCCCTTGAAGGCCTGTTATCTTGAGGCCCGCGTTCTTTGCGGGCCGAAGGATTCCTGTAATCCGCCAAGCTAAGCAGGTCCCCTTCGACTATGCTCACGGCAGGCTTTCGCTTCGCTCAGGCTGGCCGAGAATGCCTAGAGTTTACGCCCCATAGCCGCTTGTCCAGCGAGAAGAAACGTCTTCGGATATTTGCCCTCGCCGCAGAGTTTGAACGAGCCGAAATCCTTGTACCAGAGTCCTTCTGGCAAATCCGGTTTCGTTTCCATCCAGAGACGGAGTTGGTTCAGGTCCTGCAGGCTGATGTTGCGGTCACGCATGCGTTCGACAAGGTGGTCCCGAAGCGCAGCCGGGAGTCGGGACCAGGTCTCGATCTGCGGCATTTACTCACCGAAGATAAAGCGTCCCATTTGATCGCCGAGTTGCTTGACCTCTTCGGGATCCGCCGCTGCTCGAAAGCGTTCAGCAAGAGCGAAAAAAGCTCTCTCCTTTTCCTTTTGTGCTTCGAGGCCCTGCTCGACCAGTTCGACCAGCACACGGTTGTCGCTGAGACGCCTTTTCCTGGCGATGCGATCGACCTGCTCGGCCAGCCGCGTGGGCAGGGTTACGCTCCGGCGAACTTGTTTGGTGGCTGCCATGGCACCAGTATACACCATTAAGGTGCATTTTTGTGCAGGACTACTCAGCTCACCCAATCCAGAAACTTGTACCACGCTCCGGCCAGCGGCAGGAACCACGGCTTGCCGTTGTACAAGCCAAGGGGCGCGCCGGGGAATGGAATGCCGACGAATGGATTTTCTGGCTTATCTTCCCCCGCACGATCAGAGGCCATAAGTTCGGCAATCTTCTGCCCTTGATACGTGGCCATGGCAACGCCGTGTCCGGCGTAGCCAAGGGCGTAGTACATGCCGTCAAACTGTCCGGCGTGAGGCATGATGTCGAAGGCAAAGTCGAGCGTGCCTCCCCAGACGTAGTCAATTTTGGCGTCAGCGAGCTGCGGATACACACTGACCATGCCATGGCGGAGAATTGCGGCGCTGCGGCGGATGGTCTGGTCGTTCTCCGGGAAAAAAGCGGCGCGCCCGCCGAACAGCATGCGCCGATCGGGAGTGAGACGGTAGTAGTAGAGATAGTTCTTGGAGTCGTAGATCATGCGGTTGCGCGGGCTGAGCTCCTGCGCCAGTTTCTCCGGCAGGACTTCGGTGGTGATAATGAACGAACCGATCGGAATGATTCTCTTCTGGAGCGTGGGCGTGGTCGAGCCGGTGTATCCACTGGTGGCGACGAAGACTTCGTGCGCCCAGAGCGGGCCGCGGGAGGTTGTGATCTTCCAGCCAGGTTCTCCCTGGCGCGAGTCGCGCTGGATGGTCCGGACGCGGGCGTGCTCGAAAATCTCTGCACCGGCTTTGATGGCGGCGCGGGCAAGGCCAGCGACATAGCGGGCCGGATTGCAACCCGCGCTCGCTTCGTCCACCATGCCGCCGTAGTAAATGGTTGAGCCGATTTCCGAACTGAGCTCATTTTTCTGAACCACGCGCAGCGTGTGGTTGAACTCGCGGGCAATGATTTCAGCCTGGCGAGCATAGTCGTCGAAGTGCTTCCGCTTGCAGGCGACTTCGAGGTGGCCGCAGCGGGAAAAATCGCATGTGATTCCCTCTTCTTCGACGATATTCTCAACGCAGTCCAGGGAAGCGAGCGAAGCCGCGTACATGCGCTGGGTGAGCTCGCGCCCGTATTTGGAGATGAGCTGTGTGGGACCCAGCTTCATGCCGCTGAGGACCATGCCTCCGTTGCGGGAACTGGCGCCCCAGCCGATGGTCTCGGATTCGAGCACCGCGACCTTCGCGCCGAGGCCGGCAAGCGTGCGGGCGGCAGAGAGGCCGGTGAAGCCGGCGCCTATGACGGCGACGTCGACGCCTTCAGGCAGCGGGCGAGCGCCATCTGTAACGGGCATTTCGGTTGTAGCCAGCCAATAGTTTTGCTCGAACATGCGTTGGCGCCCATGGTGACACGAAATAGCATGCAGAATGCAGAAATACACATCTGTCGTGCCCGCGTCAGCTGCCGTGACCGAGCATTTTAGCGCGGCAGTACGGTGGTGCGGCGGTAGTACATGCACTTCCGGTTAAACCCTCTCGGGCGAGGAGTTACTTCGTTCCCCTCGGTAATCTTGCTGCGGTTACTGGCTCCCCCTACTCTGGAGTGAAATGGCCCTTCGCTACCTTTTGTTTTCCGCAGACGGGAAGAGTGCTGCGCTGATCTGCCAGGTGCTGGCAGGTCTTGGCGCGGAGGGAGATTCCTGTTCGGAGGGTCCAGCCGCTGTTGAAAAGGTCATCCAACAGTCCTTCCAGATTGTCATCATTGACTGGGATATGCAGCCTGAAGCCGGCTTGCTGCTGACCACAGCACGCGAGCGCAAAGCTGTGGAGCGACCGCTCACGCTAGCCATCGTGAGCGACGACGCAAGCGTGCCCAAGGCGCTGCAGGCGGGCGCGAACTCGATTTTGCGGAAGCCCATCCTACTCAACCAGGTCCAGGACACGTTGAAGACGGCGTGCGATCTGCTGCGGGCGCGCGCGTCAGCGGCCCAGGCGGCAGCGGCGTCGGCGGCTTCTTCGGCGCGCCCCGCCTGTCTCGAACAGGGCAGCGAAAGTCCTCTACGCGCAGGCGAGTTCCTGCCATCCAGCCAACCCGCTCCCGGAGCACAGTTCTTAGTTGAGTCGGACACGCCGAAGGGGTTTCAGCAACCAGCAACGGAATCTACCAGTCCGCTGAAGGAACTGGAGCCGGTGGCGGCTGCGGTGCAGTCAGAACCGATTTTGGAAACGCCCCCGCCGCAGCCGCCGTCTCTGCCGCCGCCCCCGCTGCCCGACGGACCGCGCGGGTTGGAATGGTACCTCAACCGGCGGGCGGCGACGCTGCCGCCATCGGTGCAGCAGGCTGCAGCGGCAACCGCGGCCGCCCCGGCGCCGGCCAGGCCGGAATTGGTCGGATACGATCAGATGGTTTCGCCTGCCGAGACATCCCCGGCGGCTCCAGCCGAAGAGTCGGCCCCGGAACACTATGCGGCTCCGGAAGCACCGGAGGGGCACGACCGGAAGGCAGAAGAAAAACTCTTCGCCTACATCACAGATGGCCACGAAGCGTCGGCGGAAGAAGAGCGGCCGCGTTCTCATTTGGGCAAGAAGGCGGTGGTAGGAGCTCTCGTGCTGGCGGCTTGCGCAATCGTGGTTGCACCGCAGGCGCCCTGGCATCCGAAGGTGCTGTTGGTCTGGGCCCGCGGACACCAAGCTCTCCACGCCTGGTTGAATCCGCAAACCGTCACCGCACCACAAGCGCCGCCCTCTCACGAGGACTTCGCGCGGCCGGGCGACGAGTACAAGCTACCAGTGGCAGAGAGTATTCCCGACGCCACGACGGATCCCTCGCAGATTCGGGTAGTTCCGGTAGTTGATCCCACGGCAAAGAAACCAAACAACCCGGGGTCGGATACTGATCAAACTGCGGGGCCGCCGGAAGGAGCGGG
>Ga0187784_10005018_pt1 | contig 10716 bp, 7 predicted proteins | sample 1015_SJ02_MP15_2_FD_132964 | JGI IMG/M metagenome (GOLD analysis project Ga0187784, IMG submission 132964) | Tropical peat soil microbial communities from peatlands in Department of Meta, Colombia - 1015_SJ02_MP15_20_MG | ecosystem: Environmental > Terrestrial > Soil > Wetlands > Peat | place... | reverse complement strand
GGAGGTGCTGCAGAAGGCGGGAGCGCAGTTGGTTCGATTCGTTCAGGACGTGGACCGATATACGGCGACGGAGCACCTAGTACACGAATCGATCAACAAGTATGGAATGGCCGGAGCGCCGGAGAAGCGAACGTTTGATTACGTGGTGTCGATCGAACAAGTGCGGCCAGGGTTTCTGGCGTGACCGAGTTCCGGAACGGGGTGGGCCTGCAAAGCGATTTTCCGCAGGGGATCGTGACAAATGGCCTGCCGGCGCTGGTGCTGGTGTTCCATCCCTATTATGCGGACAACTACGACATGACTTGCGAAGGATTGGCTCGCGTGAGCGGAGGACTGGCTTGGCAGGTGCATTTTCGGCAGCGGCCGAACAAGCCAAATGCCATCCAGGCGTATCAAGCGGGAATGCAAGGGCGGTCGTATCCGGTGGCGTTGAAGGGACGAGCATGGATTTCGGCGGAGACGTTTCAGGTGCTGCGGCTGGAAACGGACATGGTGGCGCCGATGCCGGAGATCCGTTTGATGGCGGAACATACGGCTATTGAGTATGGACCAGTAAACTTTCGCAGGGACAACGTAGAGTTGTGGCTGCCGCAGAGCGCGGAAGTGTACTTTGCGTGGCGAGGACGGCAAATGTACCGGCGACACAGTTTCAGCAATTATTTGCTGTTTGGAGTGGACGAAAAAGAGAAGATCAACGCGCCGAAAAATGCGGGCAGCCCGCAGATAGAAGAGAAAAACTAAAAAGCTAAGAACCCAGCCACCCGATCGATAAGAAAAGGCCTGACTGAGGCGAGGTATCGGCCAAAACTCGCGGACAGTCAGGCCAGGGAAGGAACTTAGAAGATAAAGCGCAGAGCGAACTGGCCGAATCTGCGCTCATCATGGTTGCCACCGGTAGCCAGGCTGCCCAGGCCACCCTTCATCTCGGTGACTTCGATCGGGGGAGGGGTCTGACCATTAGCGAGCAGGCCACTGTAAGCTAGGGTGGTGGTGTTCACGAAATAGTTGTGGTGGTTGAAAACGTCATACCCTTCGGCACGAAACTCCAGGCCAAACCGTTCGGTCAACTTGAATTGCTTGCTCAGTGCCAAGTCGGAGTTCCAAGCGCCGGGGCCGCGGAATTGATTTCGGCCAGTCATGTTCGCCGGATACGGCCCGAAGTCGGAGATACCCAGGGCGGAATCCAGAGGAGCGAAACTGGCTGGGATAGGAATGGTAAGGGCGTTGAAGGTGTTGTAGGCGCCAGAAGCGGTGCTGGCCACCGGGGTGCCGGTGTGCCACTGAGTGATCGGAGTGGCTGGGGTCAACCTTGCGACCTGATACCCGTTAAAGTTGTTGCCGTAGTCAAATACGGAGAAGGGAAGTCCGGTCCTGACGGTGATGATGCCTGAGATCGTCCAGCCGCCGAGAGTCTGCGCCTTCCAGCCGCGACCGGAACTGAACCACGGAGTTTGCCAGATCGGAGTCACCACAAAGCGGTGACGAATGTCGTAATCCGAATTGCCGTAATCCAGTCGAGGGTCGGAGAAGCTGGTGTAACCCAAGCTGCCGATGTAGCCCGAGCCTCCTTGCAGGCTGTCGGAGAAAGTGGAACTGATGTTATCGAGGGAGTGGGCGTAGGTGTAGTTGGCCACCAGGCTTAGGCCAGTGTGGTGAATATTCTGCATTTGATATTTCAGGTTGAGGGCATCGTAGTGGCTGAAACCGCTGCTGCCACGCATATTGATGTTCGTATATTGACTGTCCGGGCGAGTCAGGCATGCGCCATTGGCACCGGTGTATTCGCAAGTGATGCCGGGGAAAGAGGTGGGGGCACCCAAATAGAACTGAGCTGCGCCCACCAGGTTGATGTTGTAGATATCATAGAGGTGAACGCCATGCGCACCGCTATAGGAAACATCAAATATGGAATTGGGTGTTACCTGGCGCTGGATATCCAGGCTCCAGAATTGCGTTTGCGCGGTGCGAATGTTTTGCTTGGGCGCTCGTAGTTCGCTGGGCGGCAGGTAGCTTGCCGGCCCGGGAAGGCCGAGTGGCCCCATGTTATTGTTGGTTACAACCGTAGAACACGGATTGCCAACAGCGTCGCCGATCAAGCCATTGCCATTGGGACCGCAGACGGAATTCAGGACCGCGCTGGCGGGCGGATTAAAACTGGCATTATAGGTGACGTTGCCGAAATTGCGCTCATAGCTGATTCCGTAGCCGCCGCGCAGGGCAGTTTTGCCGTCGCCAAAAAGGTCGTAAGCAAAGCCAACCCGCGGTGCCGCGGTGCCCCAACTGGGAGCCCAAAATTGTCCAACCGGACTGTGGCTGGCGATTTGTACCGAACCGTTCGCTACCTGCTGCTCGAAGCTGGAGCCCGATCCCAAGTAGAAGTTTGAGTCGAGATCGCCTTTGTTATTGTGTTGCACGCCATAGTGCTCGTAGCGCAGGCCGTAATTGAGGGTGAGCCGCCGGTTCAACTTGAAGGTATCCATGGCGTAAGGAGCCCAGTCGTGGTAGCGATAACTGCGGGCGTAGGCTGCCGGAGAAAGAGGGGGAGTAACCGCGCAGGTCGAGGTTTCGATGAGACTGCCGTCGGGGTTGTTGTAGCAAGGATATGCGCCTTGGGGATTAACTCTGGCGCTAAAGGTGGTCAAGGGGGTACCTGCGGCGTTCCCGCCGGCATTTGTGAGATCGTTCATGCTGATCTGCGAAGTGGTACCGAGTTGCTCGACCGCTTGGGCATACGCGCCATAAGCGACGTTCAGCTGCAAGTAGGTATATTGAAAGCCGAAGCGCATGGAGTGCCGGCCCTTGGTCCAAGCCAAATCATCTTCGAATTGGAGAGTGTTTTGCGGACCACCGTAAGGCAAGCCGCCTTCGCCAGGTTCACTCCAGTTTTGCAGTCCTGGAAGGTTAATGTAGCCGCCGGTTGCTGGATCGGTGGGCGAAACGAACATCAAGTTTGGAGTGGCGGTCAAGGCAGTGTTGAAAGAGTTGGCTGAGTTAAAGCGTGTGAAGCTGAGCTTGGTGGTATTGAGGACATTGAGGTTAAAGCTGTGGCTCAAAGAGTAGAGATAGCTTTGGTTGGTGGCGGTGCTGCCGACGTCATACTGCGGATAGGCGCTGTAGAACGCGGAACCAGGAAACTGGACAATACTCTCATAGCCATCGCGGAAATACATTTGGGTTTTGTCGCTCAACTTATAGTCGATGCGGGCTGCGATCACATATTGATTTTCGGGATAGCCGCCCCCTGCATCGAATGGAGCTGTGAAGTGGACGGTGTCAAAGACTGGAGTAGAGGCTGGCACCGCGGTTGTGCCGTTAATGGGGCCAACAGTCATGCCAGCGGCCACCAAATCTCCCGCGGTGACCACTTGTCCGGTGGCCGGCAACACTCCGGTGCCATACTTAGCAAAGTATTGTTGGACATTAGACGGCAGCATGCTGATAAACGACGGGTCGAAGACCTCGGCGGTTTCGCTAGCGGCACTGCGGACCCGGGTCCACTCGGTGCTGCCAAAGAAGAACAGCTTGTCCTTCAAAACTGGGCCGCCGACCGCGAACCCAAACTGGTTGCGGGTATATCCGCCCTTGGGAGTTCCATCAGCGTCATTAGCAAAGGTGTTGGCGGTGTATGCCGATAGACGGTTGTACTCCCAAGTAGATCCGTGCAGGGCGTTAGTGCCGGATTTGAGGGCGACGTTGACGACCCCACCGGAAGCGCGACCGAAGTCGGCAGAAAAGTTGTTGGTGACGATACTGTATTCCTGGACGGCATCCATGGGAACGTCCTGACCGACGCTGACGTTGAACACCGAAACATTTTCCACACCGTCCAACAAGATCTCGGTACCTGATTCGCGTTGTCCGTTCATGGAAACCCCGACACCGCGAGTAGTCAGGTTTTGGCCGCTGTTGCCGCTGGTAGTGGTATTGTCACCGCCGCTGATATTGCCCGAGGACACTACGAAGTCGTAAGGGTTGCGAGTCAGGCTGGGCAGTTGCGCCAATTGTTGGCTGTCGACGAGTTGGGATAGCTCCTGAGTTTCCGTGTTGACCTCAGTGGTGCCGCTCACCACTTCAACCACCGTGGAGCTGGAGCCCACTTCCAATTTAGCGTTGAGACTGGAGATGCCACCGACAGTAACGTCAAGGGAAGTTTGGAAGGTTTTGAAGTTGGGGCTGGTGATCTTGACCTGATAGCTACCGGGCGGCAAGCCTGGGATTGTGAATTGACCCAGGCTGCCGGATTCCGAAGTGCGTTCCACTCGAGTGGCCAGATTCAAAGCTGTAATCTTGGCATCGGGGATTACCGCACCCGAGCTATCGGTAACGGTACCGGAGATGGAACCGGTGTCGACCTGGGCATACATTGCGTTTGGAAGACAAAGCAAAACAGAAAACACCACGACAAGCAAGAAAAGGGGAAATTTCCTGGTGGGCATAGACCCTCCGTCGGATTTTTCGAACGGGACCTGAGGAACGCAGACGCAAACCTGACGCCAGCTATGATTTGCGCTTGGAGCGAAGACACAACTTTGGGTATAGAGCGAGCAAACAGCGTGCCAAAATGACACTTAACTTTTTGGAACTGAATCTGAACTAAACGTTTAAGTATCTGTCGAATTCGTAAATAGAGCACGCGCGAACGAAGGATAAGGTTGAGGAAAATACAAGAAGACGTAATGTTCTATAGAATATGGAAGAGTAACTGTGCAAATCGTTTTGCGCGCTTTGTGTGTGACGCGCGGCACAGAGAATTGTGATTTAACACATAAATTTCCAACCGATTCGATAACAGCCGAATCAGGTTCAAGGTTCGATTGATTCCTGGAACGGTCGCTGCGCTGACCGCGGCTGAGTGATTATTTTGTTCCCGAGGATGCAGACAAAGGGAGGAAGTGGAAGTTGCGGATGATCACTTCTTGGTTGTTGGCGGGAGTAGCGCGGAAGCACCAGAGATTCATGGCGAGAGGAAGAGGACGCTGGGGAATGCGGGCGGTGTAGTCGGGTGGGGCAAAGGTGATGGTTTGCAGAACGTCGGCGGTGGTGTCGATGGGTCGCAGGCCGCGCATGATGGTGGCGACGATGCGATCGGAGGACCAGGTAAAACGGGCAGTAGTGAGGGTGGAACCGTTGGGATTGTAAGTGAAATTGTCCTCCATCGGGCCGAGGAGTTTGTTGCCGGTGGACGGGTAAAAGGTGAAGTCGGCGTTGCAGCCGTGGCAAGTATCGTTCCACTGGGAAAACTCGATATCAATTTCGTTTTCGGAGTCGACGCCAATGCCGGCTTTGGCGCCATAGTTGAATAAGCCGAGAACGGTGGACTTGTCCATTTTGTCGAGTGCGCCTTCAATCTGCCACTGATAGGTGCCGAATCCGAGAGTCTGGGTGGTGAATACTTCGGCTGCGGTGTAGGCGCCGTCGCGATTGACGATGCGCAAATGCAAGTAGCCGTTGGAATCGATGGAGACATTGGCGGGGTCGCCTTTAACCATGCCGGCCATGCCGCCGTTGGTGGGAGCCCAGGTGTAGCCCATCCACTCGAAAGTGCCGGCGAGCGGGTAGGCAGAGGCGCGGGAAAGATAGATGGTTGCAGCGCCCAGGGTGAATAATAGGGCCAGAACGCAGAGTGTTTGCGGGCGCATTGAGAGTTTTTTATATCACAGCGAGGATAGTGGCGAGAGGCGAGTGGCAGAAGAGGGATTCTTTTCGCAGGGAACGCGGAAAGAGAAGAGAGATTCATTCCGCGAAAAACGCGGAATGAGGAAGAGGTCCTCGCTACGCAGACTCCGCTCGGAATGACAGGTTCTGGTTTGCGCAACGAAGAACCTGTTGCGCGTGGTGGAAATGTGATTAGCTGTGCAGCCCAGTGCCAGAGCGCGGTTGGGACGAAGGATCGAGCTGCGCCAAGCGTTGCGTGCCTGAGCGGTGCAACGCAAACAGCACCAGCCAGGAAAGCGCGGCGATCACGCACACGCCAGCCAAGGCGATCAGAAGCGTAGGCACGATGGTAAGATGCGCGGGCTGAATCGGGCCGATAGCCGCATTGGTGTGAGGGACAGAATCTGAAATGGCCTTGGCTTTTTCGATGGCCATGATCACCACCAGCAGGATGATGGCCATCAGAAGGGCAGTCGCTTTAGGGAATCGGAATTCTGAACGCATGGTGAAGTTCCTCGGCGAAAAAGATAAGGGGCCTGGGAAAATCATTTGCCGCGCGTGCTCCTGGAAAGCCCCACGCAACAATCCTGAAGTTTCTTGGGCAAAACAGGCGATTCGCGACAACGGGCCGCGCCGATTCGCTGCCGTTTGCCGTTCCTTAAGAACGTGCATCATCTCTTCGCCGAATTCCCGGCGATGCGCGGCGGGATAGAGTCGGAGAAGCGAACTATAAAGCGAAAGCATAGGTCAGGCTTCCTTGCGCGCAACGCGGAGACTGGCGAGCTGCGCGAGGTGTCTTAGACGGCTGGTTTCCTGCTGCAGATTGCGGCGACCCAAGGCCGTAAGCCGATAGGCCTGTTTGCCGCGCGACTGGTCATCACCGTGGAAGCGTTCTATCCAGTGGTCTTCGAGGAGCCGGCGCAAAGCGCCGTAGAGTGTGCCGGTGCTCAGGCGGACGCGGCCTTCGGACATGCGTTCGATGTCCTGGAGGATGGCATAGCCGTGGCGAGGGTGGGAGGTGAGGCTGAGAAGAATCAGCAGGACCGGCTCGGTCATCGAGGGAGCCTCCACATGTCATAGTATGACATGTCGTATAGTGGCATATTAGGCTGAGTGATCATACGAGTCAAGGGGTAATTAGAGGACGCGGCGACGGCAGTGGGCTCACCAGCACTTGCCGCAGTCGTGTAAGGTCAGCGGAACGGGTTAGAGCCCCGAAGGATATTAGTTTCAAACACACAAGATGTGTTCGTAGGAATCCGCAGGGGACTTTCACCACGTAAAATTCAATAAGATGACACCTTCATCGCCATTTCTCTTCTTGTTCGCTGATGCTGGCCTCCCAATGATCTTTTTGACGCTCCCTCTCATGCTGATGCTGCTGGTTCCCGTCATTCTAGTTGAGGGGTTTCTGTGCAAAAAATGGCTGGGCCTGTCGACGTGGGAGGCAATGAAATGGAACGCCGTGTCGAATGCACTCTCGACAGTACTTGGCGTACCAATGGTTTGGTTAATCATGCTGGGTCTTGAATTGGCAACATCCGATGTCTTGTACCAGACAGATACGCCATTGATAAATGTCATTTCCCTGCTACTGAGTGCTGCCTGGATTGGACCGCCTGATGAGAAGACGGCGTGGACCGTCCCGTTTGCGATTCTGGTTCTTTTGGTTCCGTTTTTCTTGGTCTCGTACGGAATCGAGTATCTAGTTCTTGGGCTCATGGTGGGCATGCCGGAGGGTGGCCCGCCGAATCTTGCATATGACAAGGTGCGGCTCGCAGTGCGCAATGCCAACCTGGTAACTTATGGCGTGATGTTCCTTGCTACCTCAATATGGCTGGTCTTTTCGCTACCACATCATTCGCGGTAGCGGTTTCGGTATCAATTCGCTAGAGGTTAGAGGCGCTCGAAGATGCCGGCGGCGCCCATGCCCCCGCCAACGCACATGGTGACCATGCCGTAGCGGGCATTGCGGCGCTGCAGTTCGCGGAGGAGCGAGGCGGTAAGTTTGGCGCCGGTGCAGCCCAACGGGTGACCCAGAGCGATGGCCCCGCCATTGGGGTTGACGCGAGGGGAATCGAGATGGGCCTGCTGAATTACCGCCAAGGACTGAGCGGCGAAGGCCTCGTTCAATTCGATGACCGCGAGATCATTCAAAGAGAGGCGGGCAAGATCAAGAGCTTTGGGAATGGCATAAACCGGCCCGAGGCCGAATTCCTCCGGGGGACAGCCGGCGGTGGCATAAGCAACAAAGCGCGCTTGTGGCTTGAGTCCCAATTGCTGCGCCTTAGCGTCGCTCATCACCACAACCGCGGCAGCGCCATCGCTCATGGGCGAGCTGTTGCCTGCGGTGACGGTGCCGTGCACATGGAAAGCGGGTTTCAGACTGCTGAGCACTTGCATAGAAGTGTCCGGGCGAGGCATTTCGTCTTTATCGAAGACAAAGGATTGCGTGGCCGGCTTGGCGGGTTTGCTTTTGGCGCCGTTGCCGTTGGGCACCGCAGTAATTTTGACTTCGACGGGGACGGTTTCGTCCTGGAATCTTCCTGAGGCGAGGGCAGCGACAGCTTTCTGGTGCGAGTCGACGGCAAACTGGTCGGCTTGCTCGCGTGTAATTCCGAATTTGCGCGCGACGTGTTCGGTGCCGAGGCCCATGTTGATGTAGGCGTCGGGATAATGGTCGACCAGCCAGGGATTCGGCGAGATTTTGTTGCCACCCATGGGAACCAGCGACATCGATTCCGTGCCTCCGGCAACAATCACCTGGGCTGAGCCGCCCCGAATGCGTTCGGCGGCGAGAGCGATGGCTTGCAGGCCACTGGCGCAGAATCGGTTCACGGTCATCGCCGAAGTTTCCACGGGCAAGCCGGCGCGAAGAGCGGCGATGCGAGCTACGTTCATGCCCTGTTCGCCTTCGGGCATGGCGCAACCAAGGATGACGTCGTCAATTTCCTTGGGGTCGAGGCCCGGGACGCGCGCCAGCGCCTCTTTAATCACGAGCGCGGCCAAATCGTCGGGCCTGCTGGTGCGCAGCGAGCCTTTAAAGCCGCGCCCTACGGGGGTACGCACCGAAGAAACGATCACTGCTTCGGACATAGTCGATGCTCCAATGTTTTTGATTCTCAGACGCGCGGCGGAAAAAAGCAAATCGGGAGGAGCAGTAGCCCTGGCAACGGGCGCTCAGGGCAAGCGAGTGGCGAGTGGGAGCACCGAAAGCCTTCGTCGCCTTCGCGGGCGCGCTTACCCCAGCCAGCTCGGAGGACAGGGAGTGGTGAGTGACTTGAATCACTGCCGCTGGCTTTCAGCACGGGGAGAATGCAGCGGTGCCGACCTCATACCTTGCTGTTCTGCTTTGGAGTTCGTTCGCCGCGCTGGCAGCGCAGACGGGATTCTGGGCTCCAGTGGAGCCGCCACGCGCAGCATACCGGATTGAGTGCTCATTCGACACGAACGCTGGCCTGCTACAGGGCAACGAAACAATCCGGTTCCGGAACACCGCTTCGCGTCCGATGGAACGTTTGGCCCTGGACTGGAGCATCGGGCCGAAGAAGGCATTGACCGTGACTGCGAATGGGAAGGCCGCGGAGCTAATTCTTCGCCCCGGCCGCGCCGAGGTGAATGGCCCGTTATTGGTGGAGTTGCCAGAGCCTTTGAATCCGGGCGTGGATGTCGAACTCAAGATCGAATTCCGAAATGCGTACCAAACCGATTTCGCAAGCGAGGGGCGCCTACTTTTACAAGGCTGGTATCCGCAGTTGTGGTGGGGTTTCGGAACGGAGGACGATTACACCGTTCTTATCAAAGTACCGCAAGGCTGGGGCGTATTGACGAGTGGGGTCTTTGATCCGGCATCGGACGATTGGAGAGGGAAAGACATACGCAACTTCGCTGTCTGGATGTTCGATGAAAAGCGCTATGTAGTCGAATACGCGCAGTCAGGCGATGTGCAGATCAGCGCCGCACACACGCTTGCGGGAGCGAAATGCGCCAAATTAGTGTTGCAAACCGCCGAGGATGCCGTCGATTTCTATCGCAAGCGTTTTGGGTTTTATCCGCATGCCTCGTTGACGATTATTCCGGGAATGGACTATCCCGCAGGCGGGTACCCGGTGGCCACGGCCATGGTGGCCATTCATGGCCAAGAGCAAATGGACAAGAAGCCCGAGGCGCACTTCCGCTGGATTACCGCGCATGAAATTGGACACATGTACTGGTCGCAGTACGTTTTGGCCGACGGCCCGGACGATCTGAACTGGCTGATGATCGGGTTGGGCATCTTTGCGGACCGTGAGTACCGGCGCGCGCGTGGAATCACGGGGCCGGCCGGCAACCTCCCCGTAAATTACGTAAGCGGGATGATGAATGGCATCGATACTACGATGGACCTTTCCTCAGATCAGCTCGATCTGATTGACTGGGACTACAACAATATCGTGGAGCACGGTAAAAGCAGCGCCATGATGGACGCGCTGGAATCGACGATTGGAGCAGCGACGTTTGATGGAGCTTATCGCCGGTGCTTGCGGGAGTTTCGCGGCCGACGCATGAATTGGCATGATTTTGAGAAGGTGTGCGAGGAGGAGAGCGGCGAGGACCTGCGCTGGTTTTTTGAGAGTTGGGTGCGCACCAATCAGTATTCGTTTTACCGGATCACCAAGCATGAATCGACACAGACTGCCAACGGCTGGCGTTCTGAAGTGGAAGTGGTTTCCCAGGGGACGCGACTCGAACGAGTGCCTGTAGTGGCGACCTTCAAAGATAGGTCGGAACAGAGGGAGCGTACGGATCGGCTAGCGGAGGCGAGCGTGTTGGTTTTCGAAAGCAAGTCACCACTGCTCGATGTGAAACTGGACCCCGCGAATACCTTGTGGATGCCAGAAAGCGAGCGGCCGCTAACCGAGCCGGATTTGGAGCGCAAGATTTTGGGAATGAAGCTTACGGGGTCCGGAGAGCAGGCGCTGCAGTTATTGCCACGAGCGAAGGAACTGCACGTGGCCGGTTCACAGGCATGGCTTCGACTTGGGCTGATGCTCTACGATGCACAGCACTATGAAGAATCTC
>Ga0187784_10005015_pt1 | contig 10720 bp, 7 predicted proteins | sample 1015_SJ02_MP15_2_FD_132964 | JGI IMG/M metagenome (GOLD analysis project Ga0187784, IMG submission 132964) | Tropical peat soil microbial communities from peatlands in Department of Meta, Colombia - 1015_SJ02_MP15_20_MG | ecosystem: Environmental > Terrestrial > Soil > Wetlands > Peat | place... | reverse complement strand
TGCCGCATTGACGTCGCCGCAAATTATGGCCGTCGGATCTTCGGGCGTCTTTACAACCATCGGCATCGCAATGACCCAGGCCGATCCGATCACCGGAGCGAGCATGTGCGGATCGAATGTTTGGACCGCTAGTTCGTCCATCGCCTCAGGCATCGACGCCCGCAACGGCTCGATTCCGGCGGAGGGCGGCAACATCATCGTTGTCTGGGATAACAGCACCACTCCAAACACCGTTTGCGCCTATCTCTCTGTGGACTCCGTCGTCGGCCAGCGCCTGTTCTTGGGCCAGGCTGCGACCGGGAACGCCACCCTCAGTCTCACCGCAGCGGCAGAAACGACAGCCGGCGCGAACAAAGTATCCTTCCTCCTCGATACGGCTACGACGGGTCTTCCGTCAGCCATCTATAACATTGTCAACGGGGCGCATTTCAACATCGCTTTCACGGATATCCGTCCAGAGGACGGCCAGTTCGCCTACGGCCGCGCCGCCTGCACTCGGGCCAGTGTGACCGATGTCAGCTGCTTTGGTTATGGTCCGCTTGGCGGCATCGGAACGGCGATCTTGAGCTCCTATTCCCAAACCTCAGCGCAAGTGGTCGCCTATTCAATCTCCGGTACGGATCCATTTACGGGACTTGCGATTCCAGCGTTCAACACCGTCAATCTTGGAGCGATTCCGGTCGTGATTTTCTACAATACGACTGACACCGCAACGGGCGGACTCGGGAACTTGTTGCCGACCAATATCAACTCCGAGACCGCGGCCGCTTTTTGGTCGGGTCTGGTTGGTCTCACCGATCAGTTGGTGGGCTTCAGCACGGGGTCCGGAAAGGTTTTGCACGTTGTGATGCGTGAGCCTGTGTCCGGGACGTATAACACCTTTGAATGGCAGGTAGTCCACGCCAGAGACTCATATGCCGGGGGCTACAGCCAGGAATACAACTTTGGTCCGACGCCGAATGGCTGCTTCACCCCGCCCGCGCCGGCCACGTATGTTCCTCCCACCACTGCCTGCGCCAACCCTGCCAACGTCGCTGGTTCGCAAGGATCAACGTACGGCGGTTTCCGCACGCGGGCGATCGGTACTGGAGAAATGGTCAGCGCCGTGAACTCGTCGAACAATCCGGACAGCATCGGTTACGCCTTCTGGGGTCTCGGTACATTTGGAGGCAAGGCCAATGTCAAGTATGTGGCGGTTAATGGCGCGGATCCGCTCTATCCGAACTTCGCCACCAGCGGCGGCAGTTTCCCGTCTTGCACCGGGTATCTCAACACGGCGCCGGCTTTCAGCTGCACCGGCACTTTGCCGACGTTTGACAACATAAAGAATGGTGCATACCGCGTTTGGTCAACCATTCGGGCGGTCATCTATCAAAGCTACACGGCGCCCGCAAGCGGGCCAAGCGTCTATCAGCTGATTCAGGCGGCGCAGGATCAGGCTCACGTCAACATTCAGGATATGGTCCCGTCCGTCTACTGTTCCAACTCAGCCTGCTCTAGCACGACGGTCGGCATGCCCTCGTTCCGCTCGCACTATCCCGTTTCCGGCAAGTCGGCCAACAATGGGACTACATCTCCCTCAACCGGCTACTGCGCTAGCGACCAAACCGCTCCCAACTGCATCGAAGAGGGCGGCGACATGGCTGGCAAGCCGTTCTACAACATTCAAGATCAGGAATTCTACAGCCTCACTGGAAACGAACTCCTGACCTGGATTCAGTAAGACAACGAATGGCACTAAAAAGTCGGCGGCGCCTGATAGCGCCGCCGGCTTTTTCCTCACTGTGCTTGGTCGCTGCCTTGGCGGTCCCGTCGACCAGTGATCTCTAGCTTGGCGGTTCGACGTCAGTTTCCTTAATGTGCAGTTCATATGCCCGGTGATTTTTTCGTCTAGCTTAGCTTTCAGCTTTCTATTCACAGCGAGGATCGAGGATGCATCCACTATCGCGCGCAATGCTCGCGCTGCCGCCTGTTTTATTGATTCCGGCCCTCTTTGCCGTCGTAGCCTTCGGTAGGCAGTCCGCAACACCCGGAGCGGGGCAGGAGGCGAAAGCGCCGACAGATAATTCTGCGGTGAGTGGAGCCAATCGAGATAAAGCGACGGCTCTTTATCAGGAAGATTTCTCGGTTCTGCCCTTGGAAAAGAACCACTTGAAGCTTCAGATTGCCGTGCTCGGAGAGAAAGATGATAAGCCGGGAACGCCCTTTATCCGCGAGCGCTGGCATTTGATGTGGCGCCCGGCGGATCCAATCGATGTCTATGTCGTGAAGCCTCGCGGCGTAGAAAAGCCCCCAGTGATTCTCTATCTATACAGTTTTCCTCAGGACACGGATCGGTTCAAGGAGGACTACTGGTGCGGCCAAACGGCGGGGGCCGGTTTTGCCGCGGTGGGATTCGTTTCGGCTCTTACGGGCCACCGCTTGGAAAACCGTTCGCTGAAAGACGATTTCTTCAACCAATTGCCCGAATCGCTGGGAGCGACTGCTCACGATGTACAGATGATCCTGAACTATCTCGCGAGTCGTGGCGACCTCGACATGAACCGGGTCGGGATGTTCGGCCAAGGATCAGGAGGCGCCATCGCCATTCTAGCTTCGGCAGTCGATCCCCGGATCAAGGCTTTGGACATCTTGACGCCTTGGGGGAACTGGCCGGTTTTTCTCGCCAAGTCAACGTTTGTTCCGTCCGAAGACCGACTCGCGCTCGACAAGCCGGATTTTCTAAGCAAGGTCGCTGGCCTTGATCCAATGCAATGGTTTCCAAACGTGAAAGCACGCAGCGTAAGGATTCAAGACGTCCGCAAAGACGGTCACATGCCGGACGAGGCGCAGGAGTCGATGGAGGCCGCCGCACCTCAGACTGCTGAGATCGACCAGTTCGGCGACGCAGCGGCTTTAGTGCCGGCCGCGGCCAACGGGAAGTTGCTCGAATGGCTTCGATCGCGACTCGCGCCGGACGCCAAGCCGCAGGTCGCGATGGAAGCGTCCCAACGAGTTCATTTCTATCCGCCGAAAGCACCGGCAAACCCGCTTACCGGGGCCCACTAGGTCTCGTTTGGCGGGCAAAGCCACGAGTTGCGACAATGACAGCAACTGCAGGTGCGCGCGGCGACGTAGCTGCCGAAACATTTGCACGCCATTCTCATTGCGTTCACACAACTCGTCTACTGTCCCGTAGCTTAAGACCTGGTCCTCACACCTTCTAGGAGCAAGGGGCGCCGCAACCTCTCATGCGTGTTTTCCTGTCAGGCTTTCTAGTTTTCATGATGATTCTTCCCCTAGCGTGTTGCGCTGGTAGCACACAGGTGGGCGAGCTGATCGAGGTTCTCATCACGAATGTGTTTCCCAACGATAGTATTCAGGCGGGAACTGCACCGGTCACATTGAAGGTAGACGTGTCCAACGACGCACACAATGCAGGTGTTAAGTGGTCCCTAACTGTGGCGAACACGACGTGTTCCCCGGCGTGCGGGATTCTCGTTCCCTCGCCGTCGCCGAGTTTCAGCGCGGTCTACACTCCGCCAGCAAAGGCTCCGCTGAATGAACAGGCCGTGATTTCATCTACGGCCGTCGACGATCCGACCAGTAGCTTCTCATTCATATTTACAATTATTCCCACGACGAGTGTGTCCATCACCGACAAGTTTTCATCCATCGTCGCAGCTAGTCCGGCGGTGTCCGTAAATGTCTCCGTCGCCGATGATCTTACGGACTCTGGCGTTACTTGGACCCTGACGGCTGGCGGTTCCAATTGCTCGCCCGCCTGTGGAACGCTGGTGGCTGCGGCGGCACCTAGCTTTTCCGCCGTCTACACGCCACCGAACTCAGTTCCGAATGGTGCCAACGCCAACCCCACGATCACCGCAACGTCTGTCGCGAATACCTCTGCGACGGACAGCTTCAGCTTCGATATCACGAGTTCGAGCAGCTTGTTGAATGGCAGCTACGTGTTCTTGTTGCGAGGCTACTACTCATTCGACGGGGATCCTATGGCTATGGCCGGCACTATCACAGCCGATGGACAGGGAAATATCACTTCGGGCGAGCTCGATTTCGATAATGGAGGTGGAGTCACCCACGTGCCCTCGCCGGCCACTGGGACCTATTCGGTCGATATCTCATTTGATGGAATCACGCGTGTTTCGCTGGAAATCTCGAGTTTCAAGTTTCCGAACTCCAACATAGACCTCAAGTTCCGGTTCGTCTTATCGAACGACGGTAAGCGAGGCCACATCGTCGAGCTCGACGGGAGCGGTTATCTCAATTCCGGCACCATTCAGCTGCAGGACTCTACGGCGATTTCGGCGGCGCCCTCCGGCAACTTTGCATTCGGTTTGGATTCTGATGCGCCTTTGGCGGGCCGAACGGTAGCAGCCGGACAACTCATATTCGGAGCTGCCGGAATCACGGGTGGCGTGATCGATCAGAGCAAGGCCGGCAATCCCTCCCCGACCTATTCGGATACGGCAATCGGCCCGAGCAGCGTCAGCGCTCCAGATTCGAATGGCAGGGGAACTCTCAGTATCACGGTGAGCGGCCTAACGAATGACTATGCGTATTACATCGTTGACTCCGATCACATCCGGCTGATCGAAATCGATCAGGGTCTCAATTACGGAACCGTTCAGGCCGGAACGGCCATCCACCAAACGTCCCTAACAGCGAGCAGTATCGAGGCCACGAGCGTCCTGCAACTTACGGGCATGGACGAACCCACTGGTACCGACACACCAGGGCCGGACGTCATTATCGGCGCGATGACGATCTCCGCCCAAAACTCGTTCAATCTCACCTTCGACAGCAATGATCTCGGTACGATCTTGACCTCGCATCCTGCTTCTGGCTCCATCACGTCGTTCGATCCCACGACGGGCCGCGCCGTGCTGTCGGACCCCGGTGGTTTCGAGTCGGGCTTCGTGGATTCCGCAGTCATCTACTTGTACGACCAGGGCTCCGGTTTCATGATCGACACCGATATTTCCACCCCGAACGGCACTCCCCCCAACCAGGCCATCACCAACAACGCTTTTTCGGGGACTTTGACTCTGCAGACAGGAGGGCCCTTCAATGCCTCCACAGCGCTGTCCGGAAATCTGGTGGCGGGGTTTGGCGGTTCGGCTTCCTCTAACATTCCTAATTGGGATCTTGGAGTGGGTCTAGACTCCTCAAACAGTACGTACTCCGCTGAGGGGGATCTCACCTCCCTGCCTTCGCAGGACGGCAGCGCCATCGACGCACAGTTCGCAGGTACCTACGGCCTGATCAACTCGGTTCTCGGCCACGGTCGTATCAGTATCCCCGCCGCAGTTTTTGGCGATTTCACGTCTGGCAATACAGCCACCGCTTCCTTCTACCTGATCGCTCCGAACGAGTTTGTCCTTGTAGGCGTCGCTCCCGGCTTGTATTCGGGAGTCGCTTTCTTCGATTCGCAATAGCCGCAGCGGAAAAATTGTTCGCCTGATCGTCTCCTCGTCACACACCGGAGACAAAACTTCATACACGTTTCAGCCCTGGTTTCTTGCGCGGGAAGACGAGCGTAGCAACCTCGTCCCATGTGTCCTGCGGGTTCCGTATGCGACAACGCAATTGCGAACGACAAACGAGGGGACCGCAGTAAGCGAATATCCGCAGGCAGCACACGATCCTGAGTTTCTAACTCGGAACTGCGCAATCTACAACGCTTCAAGCCTTAGATGGATCGTATAAGTCGGGTTGCCGCCAGCCACGCTCGTGGAGATTGTGATTGGCTTTCCACTCTCGCAATAAAAGACGAAGCTGAAGGGCAACTTGTCGCCCGCACCCTGAAAGGAAACAGGAAGCCCAGTGCTCTGTGATTGCACGCCGCTTTCGTCAGTATAGTCTGCAACGAACTGCATGGTTGCGCCGCTGGACGAACTGGTCACCGTCATGTACCCCGTCAGCCGGTACATTCCACTCGAAGCGTAGCCCGAGGCGTTTGTAGTAAAGAGTGTATAAGGACCGAAACTGCCGGTGAGCGTGGCGTCCGCGGAGTACAGAATGGTTGAGATGCCATTCCCAGCCGTGGCTTGACCAATGTATTGGTCCACGACGCCGTCCGCGTTTATCCGAAGTGCGTTGGCAGAACAGGGAGCCACTTTCGTCGACGGCAGGCACGTATCGCCGGTTGCGGAGTCTACCCCTATCCCTCCCCCGGACGATCCATAGAGTGACGCGCTGCCGTCGGTGTCCAGATCCAGAAAGGATTCCGGATTCCCGTTGCTGTATACCTGGACTAGGAACTGGTCGTCCGTGTTCACTGTGAATTCCACCACGCTGTCGCTCGGGGCGGCAGAATTCGTCAACGCAAGTGGAGCATGCCATGTCCCTGTCTTGTCGGTGAAGAGCACCCACTGGTTCTGCGGGCTATAGGTCATGATGCCGCCGAAGAGGCTCGCCTGGCCGTGCGCAGCGAACAGCACGCTCAGCACCCCAAGTACCGCCATAGCCATAACGGCAATCACTCTGCGCACAATCGTTGTCATGCTCGTTCTCCCGTGCCCTCAAAGGCCTTCGCCTACGATTTCAGACACGTCCGCTCGTCTCCGGACGAACACTCACATCCGAAGGACGGAGCGCCTATGCTCTCACGTCGATAGGTCTCTTTCCGCCGATCTCGCGACAGGGCGCCTACGAGTCCCGCGCGCGTCCTTGTGGACCCGCATAGCGGTTAGGACAGCGGTCACTCGGAACCTACCGCAGCGGAGGTGAATGCAGGATGAAATTCAGTTGAATTCCACGGATTTCGGTAGCTTGTTTTCGGCACCGCGCCAGTGAGCGCTATCGGCACCGCACCTCTAGGGATCGAAGCTAAACAGAGAGTCGTTCATCATCCACACAGACGGCTCCAGATATCTTTCGTCCTTATTGTGGACCATGACGATTCGCGTTCGCCGCGCACACAGGAATCCGGCATGCCTCATGTCTCTAACAAGCTTGTCGGATGCTTGGCCGTCGTACACGGCCCATCGCACGCCTAGGGCACGATCTCGGCGGGCTTGGCGAACCAAAGCGGTCAGCACTTGGGATAGTCGCTCCGTGGAATCGAGCCGCCATTGACAGACGCGCAGAAACCTTGTCGGCGATCCGCGCTTTGCAATGATGTAATCTCCCTTCGGGCCCTCGATTTCGAGACGCACGTACTGTCCTCCCAGATACCTCCATTCCAGAGACTCTGCGTCCTGAAAGAATGCGAGCCGAGCGTCCTCGACCGGGAAGCCGTTCTTTCCGATCGGCACCTCAACCGATTTTCGGGAGGAGAGCAGAGACGCCGCCAGCGACCAAATCGTCGTTTGCGCGATCCCCGCAGAAAACATCACCAGTCTTTGGCCTTTCCTCAGATTTAGGGTCCGGCGCGACGCGGCTCCCGGCCTCAGGACCAAAAGGCACTCCCACAACGGGAATTCCACCGGCCTCAGCCCAACCTTCCGAGTGAAGACCTGATTCTTTTCGTTCGTCGACGCGAAAATAGGCCCCCAGCCCTGTTGCTGGCAATGTTTGAAGAGCTGATCGAGAATAACGATGAAGGCCGACTTGCCAGCGTTCTCGTGGCCATGAACCTTCTCCCGGCGAAAGTCCTCATGCATGTACGAGTATTCCGATTTTGCCGGCAGGACCGCACCTGCCCCGAAGCTCGTTCGAAGAGGAAACACGGACGTGTGTCCGACGAGTCTTCCGTCGCTCGTTTCGAGGATCGCATGCCAGGCTTTGCCGGCCGGATTGTCTGTCACCCAATGCACGAACTCATCGAGCGGAATAGACCCGGCCGTCAGCCGGTTGTACTCCTCCAGGATGACCCGATTTTCGCTCTCCTTAAGAGGCGCTCGTTCGATTCGCATCTTCAGCATTGAAGGAAATCTCCCCTAACAGGCCCGCACACTGATATCGACCTACGCACGCCTTCACGAACTCCTCCCCACTCATCCAACTCTCTCCACATTCGACCCGCTTCTGTGCCGACCTCCAGAACACACGGTTGATTTCTTCTGGCACTTGGATGGCTTCCATGGGGTTGTGCCACAAAACAGAAATGCCTCCCCAGCCCACCCTCCGGCTCTCGTTCAGAATCTCGTCGGCAATGTCCTGCGGATTCCTTCGCAGCTTCCGTGAAGCCGATTGCAGGCTTCCGTCCATGATCACGAGAGGAATTTCTAGAAAGGAGCAAGGCTGCTCGTTTTCAAAGTCGTACGGAGGGAACGCGAAATTCGCCCCATTCCGAAACCCGCAGGTTTCGGAGAATCCGAGCGACGAATCGTACGCGAATCCCGCCTCGTGAAGTCTCCGATACAGTTTGTCGTGCCGGTCAAATCGCAGCCAGTGTTGCCGGTTTCCAGTCGGCTTTCGCCCCATGACGTTTTCCAGAGCTACGGCCTCGCTCCTAAGCCCGTTCGGTTTCACGATGCTGTTGTAGGACCCATGAACACCGACGCCAAAGCCCCTCCGAGCCGCTCCCAGCAGGTGTGGTGCGATTTGCTCGATACGGTACTTTGGATCGCGGCGGTGGGTTCCCCCTGTCACCGCAAACAGAGTCGAGCGAAATCCGAGCGATTCGATTCTGTCCAGCATCGCGGGAATGTAGCCGCCCACGGCCCTTCCTCGCAGGAGGTTCGTGGTCATCTTCACGTTCGCGAAAAGAAAAGAGGCATCACGATAATGAAGCAGCGAAATCAGCATGTTCTTTCCGAGCCGTTCGAAGGCGGCCGACGTCCCCGTGTAGTAGAAATCGATGTCATGCGAACAGATCACAGCGTGTTCGACGCCGGGTAGGGCCGACGGAGCCTTTGGTAATCTCGTTGGTTCCATGTTGCCGTGGAGACAATTTTCCATCCACGCCATCAACAGGCCGGCGTGAGGTTTGAATGGCGAGATTTTTTGCTGATGAAACACAGTTCCAGAGTACGGAATCCGTCCGACCGCATCTTTCTTCTCGCTCGCGCACTCCAGGCTCGCTGAAAGCCACTCGAAAATTTCGCCGAGCCAATCGGGCCTTCCAGTCGTTCCGTCAATGCCGTAGACGAGAGGGAGGTCTTCATTCGCGTAGCGATGCTTTTGAAGAATGGGCGCCCGTGCGTTCCGAGCACGAACTGTGTAGCGGGCCGGTATCAGAAATTCGCCGTTGCTGCAATACCCCCCGCCCGGCCGACCGTACACGCAGCAGGTTTCGGCGTCCGCGGCCTTCGACACAACGCGATGACCGTAAATCGCGGCGAAGATCCGGAACGCATACTGCATTCGAGCGCAAACGACTGCGTCAACTTCGTCGCCGAATCGGAGATGAATCAATCGGGTGGGCATGCAATGAGAGGCCTGCTTGAGAAACACGCCACCCCTCTGTCGTCGCCGGCCGATACACCGGAAGCGGCCCGCGGTTGGAGGGGGATACTCTTCGCTTCCTAGTGCTTGTGAAGACTAGACCGCGGAACGTTACCCTGATGTGAAACAGCCATGAACTTTGAGCGAGCGCCTTCCCAAGCTGTGTTGGTCCGTCGAGAGGCCTGTCCCTACCAATAACTCCATTTGCGCGTATGAGGCGAGGTAACAGAAGTTTTCCAATGCATCGTGACCAGAGCGATTCTGTACGAACGGGTTCGCCCACTGCATTCAACCACGCAACAGACCGGCCTATAGCGAGGGGAGTCCCGGGGGAGCGTCACCATTGGGTCCCTTCAGGCGGTGACGCGTTCGTACCGGTGATGCAGACCGCCGACTTGCGGGACCGCGACGACCGGTCCCACCGCAACAGGCTGGATCGGTCGGCCGATGGCGAGTCCGTCCCGAGCGATAGATGTGTTCTCGTTCGCTCGTAATATTCGAAATATGACTTCAGGATACGCCGGAGCGCGCTCTCACTTAGGACGATCGCGTGATCCAGGCACTCACGGCGGATCGAGCCAATCAACCGCTCAACATAGGCGTCTTGCCACGGCGATTGTGCGGCCGTGACCACCTCCCGGATGCCAAGCCAGTGTGACGCTTCCGAGAACTTCTCGCCGTAACCTCGATCTCGATCCCGCAGCAGATAGCGCGGTGCGCTGTCCCACGCAAACGCTCCGAGCAGTTGATGGGACACCCCAGTCGGACGTGGGACGTTCCGTCACTGCGACATGGACGAGCCGACGGCCCGTGACAGCCAAGCCCAGAGGAGCCGGTCGGCAACACTGAGTCGGAGCTTGCGATCCCGATGGGTCCTCGGAAGGACTAGGATTCTGATGCCGAAGGCCAGGAATCTCGGCTTGCAGCTCGGCTCGGGTTCGCAAGCCTCGCCGGATGGAAGGTAACAGCGGGAAAATGATGGCGAACATGCATGTCGAAAGGCTGGCAACTGAATTCGGCGTCAGCGAGCAGGCGATGACAATTCGTCTTTTTACTTTAGGGTTTCTGTAGGTTCATACGAACTGCGCGCTTTACATTCCTCGTTTCTAACCGCTTGGTTGGAAGTCAGAAGGTCAATCTCAGTTGATACCAACCATCGGACAATCAGCCGAGTTGAACTGAGAGGATCTTCCGCCTACAACTTCGCCTACAGCGGTGAGAACGCAACGCCAGGCGGTCGAGGCTATCTCATTGAATTGAAAACGAAAGAATGGTCGGGGCGAGTGGATTTGAACCACCCGCCTCCTGGTCCCAAACCAGGTTTCAGCACCTATTGAAACCTATTGAACTTCGAAGTCTCCAAGTGATTTCTATTGATTACGTCATGGCC
>Ga0187784_10005014_pt1 | contig 10721 bp, 9 predicted proteins | sample 1015_SJ02_MP15_2_FD_132964 | JGI IMG/M metagenome (GOLD analysis project Ga0187784, IMG submission 132964) | Tropical peat soil microbial communities from peatlands in Department of Meta, Colombia - 1015_SJ02_MP15_20_MG | ecosystem: Environmental > Terrestrial > Soil > Wetlands > Peat | place... | reverse complement strand
GCCACATCCACCTTGACGTTCTTATTGATCTCTGCCGGGTCGATATCGATGTGGATCTTTTTGGCGTGAGGCGCGTAATTCTTCAAATTCCCAGTCACACGATCGTCAAAGCGCATGCCAAAGGCGAGCAGAAGGTCGGCCTCCTGGATGGTGTTGTTCACCCAGGCCTCGCCATGCATGCCCATCATGCCCATGTTGAGGACGTGTGAGGCAGGCAGGTGACCGAGACCGAGCAACGTCATCGCCACGGGGATGCAGGTGCGCTCGGCGAAGGTTTGTACTTCCTTCTCCGAGCCGGAAACAGAAATTCCATGGCCCGCAAGGATTACGGGCCGCTTGGCCGCCCGAATCAGCGTCAGAGCTCGCTCGTATTCATCCTTTACCGGCGAAAGGTCAGGCCGGTAACCGCGCATGCGCGGCGCAGCGGCTTCCCAATCGAATTCGCAGGAGCCTTGCTGCGCGTCCTTAGTGATGTCAATCAGCACGGGGCCGGGGCGTCCCGACTTGGCCACGTACATCGCCTCGCGCACGGCGGGCGCGATCTCCGATGGATGGGTGACGAGATAGTTGTGCTTGGTGATCGGAAGTGTGACGCCGGTTATGTCCGTCTCTTGAAACGCATCGGAGCCGAGAAGTTTGCTGCCAACTTGGCCGGTGATGCAGACGATGGGCGAGGAGTCCATCATGGCCGTGGCAATGCCGGTGACCATGTTCGTCGCGCCGGGGCCGGATGTGGCCACAGCAACGCCGACTTCGCCGGTCGCGCGCGCGTAGCCGTCCGCCATGTGCGTCGCGCCCTGCTCGTGGCGCACGAGGATGTGGCGAATTGAGCTGTGCCGGAGCGCGTCGTACGCCGGCAAGATTGCGCCCCCCGGATAGCCGAATACGGTCTTCACGCCTTCGCGTTCCAGGCATTCCCAAAGAATCCTTGCGCCCGTCATCGCCTTCTCCTGACCGCCCATCATCGTCTCCCCTCAGTGTCCATAAACAACAAAACCCACCTTGCCAGCGTCTCTGGCGGGTGGGTTTCTTGAGCTTTTCGGATTTCCTACTTTCTCAGCTCAGTCATGCCCTCCGGGCAGAGACGCGCGCTCGAGTCGTACTACTACGTTAGGTTGAAATCGAATCGAGCTCGCTAGTTTCGTCACGTCGTCGCGCCCCAAGGGGCCGCGCCCTCGATCCTGCAGGGGCGCTGCTGACAGCTACGGTAACCTCCTGCCCCGGCGCCTGTCAAGCAACTCTTCAGGCAGCCGCAGATTTGTGGCGCAACAAGAACGGGAATTCGCGAATCGCACGGCGCCGTCAGGCGCGCTCTCTCATGCGGAAAACGTGTTCCGCGCGAATACCCACGAAATTCCACAGGTGTGAAGCACGGACACGCATTGCCGCCCGGTCGGATTATCTTAGTTCTTTCAGATCAAGGAGATGCCGTAAGCGTGAAGTGGCACGACCCTTGCACAAGCGGATCTAGCGGGCCGAGACGCGAAATGGTTGCTTACGTATTGATGGGAGTCCTGGCGGTGCTGGCATTTCTCTGCCTCTCCGATGGCATCCCTGAACTGGCACGGCGCGAGTCGAACATCGCCCCACCCAGCAAGAAGCACTAACTTTTCGAACCCTGCGAAGAAATCGCACGTCCCCGGAGCGCCTTTTCGCAACAGGAACGCACTAGAAACGATAGTACCCACGTCCTATAGGTGGCTCCGAAACCACTCGATAGATTGGGCGTGGACGCGAGTATTCGCTGGAGGAGCGAAATGGCGGCAAGCGCTTGGCCGAATTTAAAGCCTGAACAAGACTGCGCTAGTAAGGCGCCCCAGGACGCGCGCCGGAGAAAGCGGATCAAGGTTTCGCTGCCGGTGCACCTGCGTCCTTTCGACCCTCGTTTCATGGAGATCGAGGACGTCGGCCAGGTAGTCGACTTCACGCGGGACGGATTGTACTTCGTTACATGCATGCCCCATTACCTCGTCGGTATGCGCTTGATCGTTACGTTTCCGTATGGAGACAACGCCTCGGCGCATCGAAAGTTTCTGGCGACAGTCGTTCGACTCGAGCGTCGGGACGACGACCAGCGCGGGATTGCCCTGCGTTTCCTGCTATAGGGCTTATCGCGGCCTGCGCCGTCTTCCCGGATACGGAAGTAATTGGCCTTTGGGCAAGCGGCGGTGCGATTCGCCTTGTCAGTATTCTCGTCTCGCAGAGACAATCATTTGAGACGGCGCAAGGAGTGCCCTTTCCAGCGCCTCAAATTACCACCACGATGAATTTGAAAGGCAGGTAGCAATGTCTGCGTACGATCATGGCCCCAAGAAAAGCGCGCGCGAAGAAGGCACTGGCCGGTCTACAGCCGCGGCCGATCGGCGCAATGCCGACCGGCATACTTTCACTGCGTCAGCCGAGGTGATCGAGCTGAGTTCAGGCGCGCGTTTTTCCACACGCACCACAGATTTGGGTCCAGGCGGATGCTTTGTCGACACGATGCTGCCGTTCCCGGTTGGCGCCAAGGTGCGCGTTAGCGTCCGGAAGGACAAGACCAACCTTGAGACCGGCGGTGTGGTCGTCTATTCGCAGACCGGCCTCGGCATGGGCATTGCGTTCGACAGCATGGAGCCGCGCCAGCGCCAGGCTCTCGACGCTTGGCTCATCGAATTGACCGGAAGCAGGCAAGCCGTTCCCGGGCCGTCGGTGCGTAGTGTGGAGAAATCGAGTCCGAGCGGCCGAGCTGAAACACCGCCAGCAGTCACCAGACTCGTGAAGCTCATGATTTCAAAGGGAATCATAACGGAAGCCGAGGGCGCGTCGGTCCTGTACGACCCCGTCCTGTAGCCGTTAGTTTCGCCAATTCACTGCTCCCAGATGGGGTTGCAGGATTCCGTTAAAGCAAACATAACCCAAGCGCGCGCCGTGCATCTATTTCCCACCCAAGGAAGTTTTTCCCCGTTCCGTGTCATTTCTGCGCATTCGCTTGGCCTCTAAGTCCTGTGGAATCAATACACCGCTTGAGGCGGAGCGCGTGGCAGGGCTCGTGCAACACAACTTCCTCCAAGGGGGAGCTATGGGTGAACGGAGAAAGGCGCGGAGGTACGAAGTATATTTGCCGGTGCAGGTTTCGCTGTCCCGCAAGCGTCCCGCAGAGTACTACACGGCCCAGCTTCGAGACATTTCCAGAACGGGGATCTACTTCCACTCGGACGTAGCTCTTCAACCGGGAGCCGGCATGGAATTGACGTTTGCGTTGCCCACGGATAAGGACCGCGGGACGTCGGTCCTCGTGCGCGCGAGTGCGAAAGCTCTTCGGATAGCGGAGATTCCCGGAGAAGCAACACCCGTCTATGGCGTAGCAGCCACGATCGACCGGATCGATTTCGTCCGACCCGTCGCGACGAACGCGGCGGCCTGACGGAATCTCGCCCGCTCCTTCCCGCCGCATCGAACAGCGTCGTTCTGGGTGCGCCGTCTCGCGAGCCTGTGCGTCGAAGAGTTTTCGCCCACCGCTATCTGTCCCGTACAATAATCCCGCAGGGTTGCGTTGCCTTCATGAGCGATGATTCACGCTCAAGCCACGTTGTCGACATCGAGGCTGCCATCCTGCGCGCGCTTTGTTCCGAGACCACAACCGAGGCCGCGCGCCAACGCGCGGTCCGCGACCTCACCGGATACGCTTGGCGCGAGACCGATCATGCTGTGCTCTTCCAAGCGATCGCCGGAACCTCCCGCCGAGAGGGAGCTAAGTGGCGAGAGGATCTTCCGGCACGAACGACACGCATGGGATTCCCCGACTTGGATTGGGCCATTTATCTCAAACCAGGGCGAGGAAAGAGACCGCCCCTCGAAACACTTATCAGTAGACTGAAGACCATCGCGGCAAGCAGAGAGTAGTATCGACTGCCTGAAAGAAGCGTCCGCGGCAACCGCTGCCGTTCTCCCTACTTCTTCGCTGCGGCCAAATCGAAGTCGATATATTGCGAAAGCGTCGTCACGTCACCGCCGACCATCGGCCGCCCGTTGATGTAGATCGTGGGCGTGCTGTTGATGCCGAGCGACACGCCTTCGGCGTGACTTGCGTCGATCGCCTTCTGTGTGTCAGGCGAGGAGAGACATCCTTTGAACGTATCCGTGTTCAGTCCAGCTGCAGCGGCATACTCCACGAGCTTGTCCCAGACGTTTTCGGGCGAAATTACGTCCTGGTTCTCGAAAACCGAGTCGTGAACCTTCCAAAACGCTGCGGGTGATTGCTCGAAGGCGCAGTGCGCGCCCATCGCCGCCGTATTGGCCCAAGGATGAATTTGCGTCAGCGGGAAATCCTTGTAGACGAAACGCACTTGCGGGTATTGCGCTTCGACCACTTTCAGTGCCTCCCAGAGCTCTCGGCAATGCGGACACTGGAAATCGGCGAACTCCACAATTGTGACGCGTGCGTCGACGGGGCCTTTCGCCGGGCTGCCATCGACGTGAATCTTCGCTCGGTTCGCGGCGAAGGGGTCAGCAGACATATCGAAAATCTCGCCGCGCAGCAGCGTCTTGCCGTCCTTGCTGACGTAAACCTCGCCGGTCTCCTTCTGATCGTTAAGAGTCACTTCGATGGGCACAGTGTAGAAGCCTGACGCGGCGGACGCGCGGAGCGGGCCGAGAGAAACCTTGATGTTCGGGCCCCAGCCGAAAAGCTGGCGAACAAAGGTTTCGGTCAATCTAATTAGGCGTTCCTGCTCCGGTGAGGCGGCCGGTTGCACAGGCGCGGGAGATGGGTCCGCCGGCTTGGACTCCTGCCCCAAGCAGGGCAACCCCGAAAGAAGAACTGCGAGCGCCGTGGGCAGCACCGTCTTGCCAAACATGGGAATTCATCCCCTGCTGAAACCGCTTCGAAATCCGTCGACAAAGCAGCATAAAGAAAAACAGTGGGAAGAGCAAAAGAGAAACGGAGCCGTGTATTGCGAGGCTCACTCGAAAGGGTCGTTGGCGCTCGAAATCTCAGGAAATCGCTACCCTGTTTGCGAGCCAGTCGCCCGACTGGCACGTCGTGAGTGAACCTCCGAGGTCCTGCGTAGTCTTGCCCTCCCGAATGGCGGCGCGCACCGCGTCTTCCATGACTTGCGCCTCGGCTGCCCACCCGAGATAGTCGAACATCATCCCCGCAGCAAGCACGGCGCCCATTGGGTTCGCTATACCCTTCCCGGCGATATCTGGCGCCGAGCCGTGCACCGGCTCGAAGAGCGATACCCTGCCGGGATGTATGTTTCCAGAAGGCGCCAGCCCAAGCCCGCCAATCAGGCCTGCGCCGACGTCGCTTGCGATGTCGCCGAAGAGATTGCACGTAACGATCACGTCGAACTGCGAGGGATTTCGCACCATCTGCATCAGCAGGTTGTCGATGTACATGTGACTCGCCTCGATCTCTGGAAATTCCCCGCGCACTTCCTTGAACACGCGTTGCCACAGGTCGTGACCGTAGGCGAGCGCATTGGATTTGTCGCTCATGCAGACGCGCCGGCGGCCCTCGCGCCGCGCGAATTCGAACGCATAGCGGATGATCCGTTGGACCCCCTTGCGCGTGTTGATGTCCTCCTGTGTAGCGATTTCGTCGGCGGTTCCCTTTTTGAAAAACCCGCCCACGCCAGCGTAGAGTCCTTCGGTGTTTTCGCGAATCACCCAGAGGTTAATGTCCTTGGGTGTTCGGCCCTTGAGCGGCGTGAGTCGCTCGTCGAAAAGGACGCACGGACGCGCATTGACGTAAAGATCGAGTTTGAAGCGCAGGCCGATGAGAATGTCGGCGCCATGTTGATTCGAGGGGACACGCGGGTCGCCGAGAGCCCCGAGCAAGATCGCGTCGAAGTCCCGCCGGAACATCTCGACGGCATCGTGTGGCAGCGCAGTACCGTCCCGCAAATACCGGTCCGCGCCCCAATCGAACTCGGTGAACGCGAGTTCGCGCCCGCCACGCGACGTCGCAGCCTTTAGCACTTTGACTGCCTCGGGAATCACTTCCTTGCCGATGCCATCGCCGGGGATGACGGCGATCCGTTTGCGCGAGGGCAAATTCGTTTCCGCCATTTCGTCGCGGAACGTAGCATGCGACCCAGGCAGTGTCAACGCGGGCCGGCGGCACCGGGACTGCGCCCCGGCGGCGCGTTGGCTCAGAACTGGCAGTGTAAAGTTGCGAAAGATGCACCCGGACGCACTTGCGTTCCCTGTCCGATTGGCCGTACCGTGAATTCAGACGCGTTCGACTGCTTCGATACCCCTTCCGGAACGCAGGCGCATCCGGCTCCAATTGCACGAACGGATGTAAGTGCCGGAATACGCCACAGAAAACATCAAGTCAACGGAGGGGTGTGAGTTGCCAGTCGCAGAGAAATCGTCAGGCTTTTCTGAACTCGTCGTCGGCGAAGCTGTACTCATCCAGAGGTTGTTGCTTCCGCGCGAGCCGCTTCGGGGACCCAATCTCGAAGTCACCTATCTGATGCGGACATTTACCGAGGTGGGCGGGGATTTTCTGGACTACTTCCTGCTGTCCGACGGGAAGCTCGGAATCTACATGGGCGACGTAGTCGGCAAGGGCCTGCCCGCCGCGATGTATGCCGCTCTCGCAGCCGGCGGACTGCGCGCAATCCACAAAACGGGCGAGGAGCCTGCCGCAGTGCTGGAGCTGTTCAACAGGCGCTTGCGCGTCCGGCCGATTCCCGGCCGCTATTGCGCCACGCAGTACGCGGTGTTCGATCCTGTGACACTCGAACTGCGATTGGCCAACGCCGGCCTGCCGCTTCCCGTGCAGCTTTCCGCCAGCGGCTGCTGCACGATCGGCGACGGCGGCCTTCCATCAGGCCTGTTTGATTCCGCCGAGTACGAGCAATACAGCATTCGTCTGTCACCGGGCGATGCCGTCCTTTTCGCGACGGATGGCCTGTCAGAAGCCAGAAACGGGGAGGGCCAGCCGCTCGACATGCCGCGCCTCATCGATCTTTGCGCGATGCTCGACTACAGCTCCCCGGACGTTTTTCTGCGCACCGTCTTCGACTCGATCGAAGATTTCACGGGTGGCAATCCAAGCGACGACATGACGGCTGCCATGCTGAAAGTGCCGAACGGGTGACATGGCCGACGAGCTTTCGGCAGGCCGGGGGCGGAATCGTGACTATGGCGCGATTGCTTTTGATCGATGACGACGACTCGATGCGGGGGCTCCTCCGCTCTCGTCTGCGATCGTCCTACGAGATTTTCGAAACACCGGACCCGGAGGAAGGCATCGTCCTTGCGCTTCAGCAGAAGCCCGACGCAATTCTTCTCGATCTGATGATGCCGCGCTACTCCGGATTTGAGCTTTGCCAAACGCTCTCCTCGATGAGTTTCACGCAGCGAATCCCTATTTTCATTGTTTCGGGAGAGTCCGCCGAACGCTATCAGGACTTCTGCAGAAATCTCGGCGCCAAGGGGTTCTTTCAGAAGCCGGTCGACTTCGCCGCGCTCAGACAGGAATTGCAAGCTGCAATCGGAGGAAACCACGGCAGGAAGCGACCCGAACCCCGCGTCCGGTTTCGCACACCGCTGAGGCTTGCCGGTACCAACGCCAAGGGATCGCGGCTAGAGCTTTCGATTGTCACGGAGAACGTGACTGCAAACGGCTTCTTGTGCGGATGCGCAGCGGATGTGAAAGAAGGCACCGTGCTCGACGTGTACTCAGCGGCTGACGGACAACCATTCATCGGCAAAGCGCGAATCACTCGCGTGGAGTCGCCAGGCAGGTGCACGCAGATCTGCGACTTCCAGTTCCTCGAAACGCCTCGGGAATGGGTGCTAGCCTGAACCGCGCTAGACGGCCACCGAATGGCGTCCGCGCGACACCTCTTCGCCCTCAGCCTTGCGTGTGGCACGGAGGACTAGAACAGGGCACGTCGCCATTTTCACCACTTTTTCCGCCACGGAGCCGAAGGCCAGTTTGTGCCAGCCTGTCATTCCGTGCGTTGCAATGACGATCATATCCGCCTGATTGTGCTCCGCGATTCTAAGGATCTCCATTCCCACCTCGTTCGCAATCCCGACTTCCGTCCGCGCACGCAACCCACGTTGCGAAAGCTCTTGCGCCATCTTGGCTAGCCGTTGTTCGGCTTCCTTGTGCAGCGCGGCTTCATACGCCGCTTCGTGAAAAAACTCGCTCGCCGACGGCAGCCTTGGGATCGCTGGCACGGCGTGGACCAGTAACAGCTCCGCGCCAAATGCCTTGGCTATCTCCGCTGCCGTCTTGAGCGCCTCCTGCGAGTGCTCGCTGAAATCGATCGGAGCAAGAATCAGCTTGGGTGGAAACATGCGATCTCCTTTATCTTCGCGACGCGCCCTGTCACCGGTTTGCAAGCCCTACTTCCAGATCGACCGGAACGCCCAGAAAAGCAAACCTGAAAGGCAGATCGACGCCGGCAGCGTCAGAACCCACGCCATCGCCAGATTTCTCACCGTCGCCCATTGCAACCCGGACCGGTTGGCCGCCATCGTTCCCGCGACGCCGGACGACAGAACGTGCGTCGTACTTACGGGCAATCCGAATCGATCGGCCGTCCAGATGGTGAACATTGCGGTGATTTCCGCCGCCGCTCCCTGACCGTACGTTAGATGGTTTTTGCCGATCTTTTCGCCGACGGTGACCACGATCCTCTTCCAGCCAATCATAGTGCCGAGCCCGAGCGCCAACGCCACGGCCACTTTCACCCAGGGAGGGATGAACTTAGTCGCATTGTCGATGTGGCTCTTGTAGTTTTTCAGAATGGCAGCGTCGGCGGTAGAAAATTTCGGGCTCCCGGCCTTTTGCATCAGCCTCAGCGCCTCGCTGACCACGTACATGTCGTTGCGGAAGTTGCGGACCTTGTCTTGCGGCACGGCTTTCAGATCCTTGTAGATCGCCATTTCCGTGCCGATTCCATTCACGAGGACCCGCAGGGCAAGCATCGTGTCCGGCGTAAACTGCCGGGTCCGAATATACTCCGTCACTTGGTCGCGAGAGTCGCCCACGACCGCGCCGGGCTCAATATAGCGGTTCAACATGTCCGCCGTCTGCGCCGACACGGCCACGAAGTCCGCTGTCTGCGCCGTCGTGACCGCGTGGTTCACCGCATACGCGGTCGGTACCGTACCGATCAGGATCAGCATGATCAGACCCATGCCTTTTTGCCCGTCGTTTGATCCGTGCGCAAAGCTTACCCCTGTGCAGGTGAGTATCAGGAGTCCGCGGATCCAAAACGGCGGCGGTTCCGTCCCCACTGGGGCCTCGTAGAGCTGCTTATTGGGAATCAGCAGCTTGCAAAGCAGAAGCAGCAGCGCCGCCACCACGAAGCCGACCAATGGCGATAGCAGCAGCGATTTCCCGATGTTTGTGGCCTGGCCCCAATCGACTCCGCTCGTGCCGGTCTTGATCGACATCAATTGGTTCGCGATTCCTACGCCGATAATCGATCCGATCAGGGTGTGCGAGCTCGACGCGGGCAGCCCGAAATACCACGTTCCCAAATTCCAGATAATCGCCGCGACCAACAGTGCAAAGACCATCGCGAACCCAGCCGTGCTGCCCACCTGCAGAATTAATTCCACCGGCAGCAGTGAGACGATGCCGAACGCTACGGCCCCGCTCGAAAGAAGCACGCCAATGAAGTTGAACAACCCAGACCATACGACGGCAACGTGGGGCTCGAGCGAATGTGTGTAGATCACAGTCGCCACTGCGTTTGCGGTATCATGAAAACCGTTCACGAACTCGAATCCTAGAGCCACCAGCAACGCGATTCCTAGGAGCAGAAATGGCAGCACGCTTGTGGCATGTATCGCAGCGAGGTCCCCGACCAAGTGCATCCCCGCATACACGAATCCGACGACAAGGGCTGCCCCAAAGATCCACACACCGATTTTGCCGACCTTGCTCGGATTGGACGCAATCTTGGCGTCAAGTGCGCTCGTTCCCGTTGCCATTGCTCTTCTCCCCCTGCCGGTCTGAATTGCTGCGGGTGGCGACGCTACCGACTACTTGTTACTGCAATGTGACGATTGTATGAACGCTCCCGGACATTCCAGGGGAGAATCACGATTTGGGTCCTGTTCGGCGCTTGATATAGAATTCCGCCGAAAAAGCGATGCTCGATCCAGCCAAGAACGCGCTTCTGACCCAGGTCGGCCGTGGCACGCCGATGGGCGAATTGCTCCGCCGCTACTGGATGCCCATCGCGGCCGTGAGCGAATTCGATGGCGAGAGCGTGAAACCCGTTCGCCTCATGGGTGAGGATCTCACGCTCTACAAAGACATGAACGAGACATTCGGTCTTGTCGACCGGCACTGCCCCCATCGCAGCGCCGACATGTCCTACGGATTCGTCGAACAGTGCGGGCTGCGCTGCAACTATCACGGCTGGCTCTTCGATCAAGACGGCCGCTGCATCGAGCAGCCCTACGAAGACGTTGCACATCCCGAAGCGCATTTCCGCGACAAAGTTCGCATCAAGGCGTATCCCGTCGAGGCGCATGCGGGATTGTTGTGGGCTTATCTCGGCCCGCAGCCCGCGCCGCTCGTGCCGAACTGGGAGCCGTTCACGTGGAAGAACGGTTTTGTGCAGATCGTCTTCGCGGACGTTCCGTGCAACTGGTTTCAGTGCCAGGAAAACTCGGTCGATCCGCTGCACTTCGAGTGGATGCACATGAATTGGAGCGTGCGGCTCGCGGACAAGGGCGGTCCCTACTCGCCGCGGCAT
>Ga0187784_10005013_pt1 | contig 10725 bp, 7 predicted proteins | sample 1015_SJ02_MP15_2_FD_132964 | JGI IMG/M metagenome (GOLD analysis project Ga0187784, IMG submission 132964) | Tropical peat soil microbial communities from peatlands in Department of Meta, Colombia - 1015_SJ02_MP15_20_MG | ecosystem: Environmental > Terrestrial > Soil > Wetlands > Peat | place... | reverse complement strand
GAATCCGGCATCCAGCCCGCGCGCGCGATCAGATACGCGTTGCGCGTATCGCCGACGTCGAGCCATCTGGTTTCGCCGCCGGTGGCGGGCGCCACTCCCAAATGGACGTCGGCGTTATTTTCGCCGGCTTGCGGATACCGCTCCGGTTCATACATCGCGCGGGTCGGCAAAACGTCTTCGTGAGGATACACCGGTTCGCGGCTGGTGTCGAATTGCAGATACGCGATCGATTTCGAATCAGGCGACCACCAGAACGCGGTTCCGATTTCCAGCTCCTCCGGATACACCCAGTCGAGCCCGCCGTTGATCAGCGTGGGCGTGCCGTTTCGCGTCAGCGGTATCTCGGCGCGCGTGGCGAGATTCATCACGTACAGATCCGATTCCCTGCGAAACGCGATCGATTTTCCGTCCGGTGAAAATTTCGGATCGTGCTCGGCCACTTTCGTGTGCGTGAGCTGCTCCCATTTCCCGGTCTCGACATGAATCAGAAAAAGATCGCCGCCGGTCGAATAGATCAGCTCCTTGGACGACTCCGACCATTCAAGGCCCCCGTCATGCGCGCGCCGGTTGATCCAATCGAACGGGCCGCTTTCATCGGGTTTGACTGCGGCATTGTCCATCGCTTCGGTCGAGATCAGGTCCTTCGACGATTTCGCCGCGGGATCGTAAATCTTGAGCATCTTCCCGTCGCGAAAGACGAACGCTTTACCGTCGGGCGCCCAATCCACCGCGCCGCCGCGCCTGGCTCGTTGCACTTCATCGAGCGTATCGAGTGTGATCGGTTTCTTCTGCGCGAAAATCTGCGCGGCGATCAGCAGGAACAGAGAAAAACGAAGCATGGTACTAAAATTGTAGCGGCAAGCAGAACTCAGGTAGTGGGCTATTAGCCCACTACCAGAACTCAGGGGTCCGGAGTCAGCAGTCAGGATGCCCCGGGGCGCGCGATGATTCAGAGTACGACGCTCGAAAAGATGCGGACAGAGTTAGCACCATACCGCAAAGGCGGCGACGAGTACAAGGGTTTGGATGCGCTCACCGGAATTTTCTAGAGCGACGATTAAAAGAAGGTCTCTTTACTTCGCGTAAAAGCTCACCTGAATCGATCCGACGGTACCGCTCGGTCCGATGCTCGACGGGACATCGCCGAGTGTCAGCACGATGGCGTTCGCTCCCGGCGGGAACTTGGCTTCCACATGGAAACTGACCTGCCATCCGCCCGGAAAATCGCATCCGGCGCCCGAATACAATACGTCCGAGGCCGGCGCGAAGCCGCCGAGCGCCGCGGCTCCGATCACCGGCGCCACCGCTGTGCTCGCCGCCGCGGTGGGGGCTGCGCCATCGGCCGGCGGCGGATTTGGTCCGCCGCTGAAGATCCCGCCGCCGGTCAGGCAGAAGGACAGGTAATGAGTGCCGTCGCGTGAGATAGGATTATTCGGTCCGTTCACCGTGCCGTCGTCATTGAACGCCGCCACCTGGCCGGTTCCCTCCGCATTCGACGTGAAGAACGCGGGATTATATTGGCCCATATTGAATGTTCCCGCCGCGAGGATCTCCTGCGTCGATGCGCGCAGCACCACAAAATTCGCGGTGCCCGACTGCGGAATATTCGACGTGGTGGGAACCTGAAACGCGATGTCGGATGCATCGACGCGGAAAATCGGCGCCGCAGTCCCATTCACCTGCACCTGGACATCGCTGAGCTTGGTCGGCCAGGGCAGCCCCGTTGCCGACGCTGGAGTCAGGCTGAAATTCAATCCCTCCCGGTAAAGCAGCGTAAGCTGCCCGGGCGCGATCGGCTGCTGATTGTAGCTGGCCGCATTCTGGAACGTCAGCGCCGCATAGTAGAAACTGATGCGATTCGCGGCTTCGAGCACGATCACGTTGCCGTTGGCATCGAGCGTGACCGCCAGCGGATTCGGCGACGCATATAAAGTTTCCGTGGCCTCAGGATTATTGGGGTTGCTGGTCAGAATGAGCTGGTCATATTCCGGCAGACGCCAGATCTGGCTGGCGTTGGTGTCGGCGACCCAGATTTCGCCCGTCGCCGGGCTGATGATGACGCCCTGAGGATTGGTAAATCCGTAAATCGGCAATGCCGCATTGGCGCCATTCGACAGGTTCGTCGTGTTGGAGAACACCAGCAGGCGGCTATTGCTGGTGTCGCAGACATACAGGCGATCCGAAGTGTCCACCGCGATGTGCGTCGGCTGGTCCATCCCCGATGTGCTGGCCGGTGTTGTGTAGTTGGGGGGTTGGGCCGGCGTGACCGATGTGAAATTCTGCTGGCCGAGCACGATCGACGCCGCTTGCCCGTTGCTGAAATCGCTGCCCGCCGGCGCTTTGAAGATCAACACGCGATTGTCCGCCACATCCGATACCCCGAGACTGCACGTCGTCGGCGTGGAGGAGAAGCAGCCCGCAAACAACGCGAGTCCCCACGGCGAGTGCATCGTGCTCTGGCTGGCGGCTGTTACCGGATTTCCGTTGAACGAGGCCTGTCCCAGCACCAGGTTCGCCGTCGGCTGCGTCCCGGCCGGCTGGCTGAACGGAGCGGGGAAACGCAGCACGCGCCCATTGCCGCTGTCGGCGACGTACAGATTGCCCTTCGAATCCACCACCAGCCCGACCGGCGTATTCAAGCCGCTGTTGGTCGGCTCGGTCGTCTCGTTGGTGGGGCTGTTGATTAACGAGTAATAGGGCCCGTTCTGTCCGATCACCAGGTCGGCCACCGATCCCTGCTGCACGATGCGCGCGTCGTTGAAGCACAGGATGCGGTTGTTCAAGCTATCGGCGACGTACATGTGCGGCGGAGTCGAATTGTAATCGATGGCCACGCCGCCGTAGCCGGCAGTTCCGTTATAAAAATAAACTTCGCGGCCCTCGATCAGGTTGATCGATCGAAACGCATAGGAGAGCTGGCCAATCAGGCTGGTCGCGGTGTTATAGGCGCCGCTTTGCTGGACAAACCTCAGCACGCGATTGTTGTTGGAATCGGCGATCCAGATATCGGTGCCGTTGGACGTCCCGCCGAGCGGGAAGTCGAGAGTGGTCGCGTCCGGCTGCGCGTTGCCCCGGTTCGCTTGCCCCAGTCCGTTCTGTCCCGAGGTGAACGTGCTTTGTCCGATCACCGCCAGCATGGGCGGCGAAATCTCGGCGGTCCCCTGTTGAATCTGAGTCGCCGAGGGCGCCGGGGGCCAGTTCGCGGGAACATCGTATTCCACCACCCGGTTGTTTCCCGAATCGGCGACAAACAGGTTGTTCCCTACCGTGAACAATCCGGTGGGTCCTGCCAGCGAGTAATTGTTGGGAAAGGTAACCGTGGGCTGGCCTTGGATTTGAGTCGAGAGTCCGAGAACGCGCAGCGCCGGAAAATCGTTCGCGCCGGAACTGAACGGTCCTTGGAAGAACAGTACGCGCGAATAGTTGTCGGCGACGTACAGATTTCCCGATGGATCGGCAGCGACCCCGCCGGGTGCGTTGAGGATCTGCATGTCGAGCTGCGCCTGAGTTCCCGAAGGCGGATTGGGAAGGCTCGACAGATTGAACTGGGTCTGTCCCAGGACGATATCCGCCGCAGGCTGCGACGTATTGGCCTGAAGCTGGCTGACCGGAAACCGGAGGACCCGATTGTTACCCGGATCGGAAACCCACAAATTGCCGCTCGGGTCGAGCGCGAGGCTCGCGACCGGAGGAAGACCGCCGCCGGAAACAGACGCCAGCGTTTGCGCGCTCGGCACGGGCTGTCCTTGATTCGCCTGGTTGCCCGAGCTCGCCGTCGCCTGGCCGATCACCAGATCGACCGGAAGCGGCGCGGTGGACGGCTGGGTGAGAGGCTTCGGATATCGCAGGATTCGATTGTTGCCGGCATCCAGTACGTACAGGTTGCCGTTCTTGTCGACGGCGACCGATGTCGGCCGGTTCAGGCCGGTGCTCAGGCTGGTCCCAGGACCGCCAGGCAGTGTCGCAAGCAGACTCTGCTGGCCGATCGCCAGTGCTGCGAATCCGCACGACGGCGCACTGGTCCCGCAGGGTTGGAAATTATTCGGATTCGGGAACGCCAGCACGCGATTGTTGAAGGTGTCCGCCACGTACAGAATCGGCGGCGTGACGGTGGTGTCCAGCGCCACCGATATCGCGCCGTTCAGTTCGCGTCCTTCCACCAGGTTCGGCGCCGCGGAAATGAGTTGCGAGAGCAGCTGCGGCTGCCCGAATTCCCGCGAGGGAATGCTGTTAATGGTCGGCGATACTACGGTTTGCGCCAGTATGGGGGCAACAAATATAAGCAAATAGCCAAAGAATTTCATCATGAAACGAGTTCTCTCCGAAAACGGTGCGCGGGAAGCCGTCTTTTGACGACAATAGCACAGAACGTGCGGGCGTCCCATGCCCCGTATGTACTGGTCCCAAGGTTCCGGCAGGCGAAACGCGGTTATTGATAAAATCGTGGTTTGTCCCCTCAACAGAGCCATTTCCTCCGGCCGCGGGTGTGCGCGGTAAGTTACCTGAACACGGTCCCGCTGGTTTGGGGCATGCTTCACGGAGCCGCCGGGGACGGGCGCGACGTTTTCGATCTGGAGTTTGCCCTGCCTTCCGTTTGCGCCGATCATCTGGCATCCGGCGAGGCGGCCATCGGGATCGTGCCCGTCATCGAGATGGCGCGCCAGAAGCTCGAATATTTTCGCGGCGCCGGCATCGCCTGTCACGGACCCGTGCGCAGCATTTTGCTGATCTCGAAAGTCCCGTTTCGCGAGATCCGCAAACTGGCCGCCGACTCCGGCTCCCGCACCTCGGTGATGCTCGCGCGGGTCATTCTCGCCGAGAAATTCGGGATCGAGCCGCAGGTCATTTCCATGGCCGCCAACCTGGCTCCCATGCTCGGCGCGGCGGATGCGGCGCTGCTGATCGGCGATGCGGCGCTGCGCGTCGACCCGGAAAAATTGCCTTTCGAGACGCTCGACCTCGGCGGCGAGTGGACCTCGCTGACCGGCTTGCCCATGGTTTTCGCGCTGTGGTCGGGCCGCAAGGAATTTATGGATCCGCGCTACGGCCGCGCGTTCCTTGGATCCTGCCGGTTCGGGCTGGAACATTTGGAAGAAATTGTCCGGAGCGAATCGGCCGCTCGCCAATTCCCCGAGCCGATGGTGCGAAAATATCTGACGGAGCATATCGTTTTCGAATTGGGCGAGCGTGATTATCAGGGCCTGGAGCTGTTCCTGGAGCGCGCCGCCCGCTTGGAAGAAATCTCCGTGCCGGAAGGAGTTTCCGCACCGGGAGGGTTATTGCCGTGATGACGCGCGCAGAAGCGATCGATTTGTACCGTAGCGACGACCTGGTCGCGATCGGAATGGCGGCCGACGCCGTGCGGCGCAAGCTGCATCCGGAAGGAATCGTCAGCTACATCATCGATCGCAACATTAATTACACGAATTTCTGCACGGAATATTGCAGCTTTTGCGCGTTTTACCGCCCCATGGGCCACGCCGAGGGCTACGTGCATCCGAAGGAAGTGATTTTCCAGAAAATCCAGGAGACCATCGACCTCGGCGGCACCGGAATCCTGATGCAGGGCGGCCTTCATCCCGATCTCAAAATCGAATGGTATGAGGATCTGCTGCGCTCGATCAAGGCGCGCTTCCATATCTGGTGCCATTGTTTTTCCGCGCCGGAAATCGTGAATATCGCGAAAGTCAGCGGGCTTTCCTTGCACGATACCTTGTCGCGATTGAAGGACGCCGGCCTCGATTCGCTCCCCGGCGGAGGCGCCGAGATTCTCGACGACGAAGTCCGCCATCGCATCAGCCGTTTGAAATCGTCGGTGAACGATTGGATCGACGTGCATCGCACCTGCCACGCCATCGGCCTGCGAACGACGGCCACGATGATGTTCGGCACCGGCGAATCGATCGAGCAGCGCCTGAATCATTTCGACATCGTACGCCAAATCCAGGACGAAACCGGCGGATTCACCGCCTTTATCCCGTGGAGTTTCCAGCGCGAAAATACCTCGCTCGGGCGTTTCGTGAAAGAAGAAGCAACCGCGGTCGAATATTTAAAAATGCTCGCGCTTTCGCGCCTGTATTTCGAGAATATCCTGAATATTCAGTCGTCGTGGGTGACGCCGGGACTCAAAACCTGCCAGCTTGGCCTGCGCTTCGGCGGTAACGACGTCGGCAGCATTATGATCGAGGAAAACGTCGTCAGCGCCGCGGGCGCCCATCATCGCGCGACCGAAGAAGAACTGCGCCGATTAATCCGCGACGCCGGCTTCATCCCCAAACAGCGGGATACTCTGTACCGGACGTACTACCTCAACTGATCCACCGTCCGGCAACTCCGGCGCCAGTTAAAAGACGATTTTCGTTTGTTGGTGCCTGGGACGCTCCCAGACGCGTCGCCGCAATTTTCCGCACCCTCGGTATGGCAAGGGCCCCTCCGGCTCGTCGATTTTGGCGACTTTAAGTCCCAAAGAATTGATTTCGGGAGGCTTGGGAAAAAAGGGCCTGCGCGTTAAGCGGATTTTATTTAGAAATCGATCCCCGACAGAATCTCCGACGGCCGTTTTTCGAACGCCTTCGAGATCGCCAATAAACTCTCGATGCTCGGCAGGTTCGCGCCGCGTTCGATCGCGCTGATCTGGCTGACGCTCAGCTTGGTGTGGACCGCGAGATCCTTCAATGACCAATTCCGCTCCACCCGCAACATCTTGATCGCGTGACCCAGGCGTTCCCGCAACCGGTCGTGCGGCATTTTCCCGAGTCCGAAGGCCTCGACGGCATTCTTCAGCACCTGGCGCAGTTGCGCAAGGGAAAACGGCTTCGCCAGATAATCGAATACCTTCAGCTTGAACGTCGCGCGCATGTCTTCAAGCGAGGGATATCCGGTGACGATGATCACGCACAGTCCCGGCCAGCGCGAAAGCAACTGCTCGACCACCTTGTCGCCGCTCACGTCGCCCATCTTCATATCGAGAAGAACGATGTCCGGCAGCTTCTCCTGGCATCCTTGGAACAGTTGGGCGGCGTCCGCGAACGTGCGCACCGTATACACGTGCTCGTCCTTGAGAAAATCCTCGATGTAGTTGCGGAAATCGAGATCGTCATCGAGAACCGCGATGTCTGCGACGGTTTCCTGCGCGAGCGCTTCCATCACCGATATCATATCGTGCGGCCCTTCCACTCGACGCGCCGGCCGGTAAGGGCGGCCAGGAATCCGTTGACGATCATCGGCAGGAGAAAATAAATCGCGACGGGAGCCGCGACCGCGCGCCAGCTCCGGTACCAGCTCCAGGCGAGCGCCATCGGCAGGATCGCGAACGCCCCGGCCGCGATTCGCTCCCCGTCCATCCACAGCCACGCGGCGGCCGGCGCCCATAGCGCCAGCGACAGCGCGGCCGACAAACTCGTCAGGCCGATCCACGGATTGAGCAGCATGAATCGCGCGCCGCTGCGCTCGATCGTTCTCCACAGCCCGCGGAACCGGACGCGGCCCAGTTCGGGCCCCCGTAGCGTGGCGAGCGTCAACCGGTGCCGCTCCGCCAATGCGGCCAGCTTCACGTCCTCGATGCGGCCGGTCAACACGGCGCTGTGCCCGCCGACGAATTCGTAGGCGCTGCGGCGCACCAGCACGCATTGTCCGTTGAACCCGGCCTGAGCATCGGCGCGCGGGCTGACCCCGCAGAAATACAAGGCGACGGCGAGCGGCAGCGCCATTCGCGCGCCCCACGAATCGCCTTCGGGCCGCAAGTACACCGAAACGAACGCAAGCCCGTTCGCTTCCGCGCACGCCACCGCCGCGTCGAGAAATCCCGGCTCGAACCGCGTATCCGCGTCCGTGAACAGGATCCACTTGGAAGTGAGCACGCGAGCGCCGGCCGCGCAGGCGTTCGCCTTGCCCATCGCCCCCTTCGGCTCAGGAGCCTTCAGCACGCCCGCCCCGGCTTCTCGCGCGATCTCCGCCGTTCCATCGCTCGACTGATCGTCGACCACGATGACCGTATCGTGCGGAAAGCTGCGCACCGCACCGGCAATCTCCGCCGCTTCGTTGCGGGCTGGAATGATCACCATGCAATCCGGCGCGCCATCGCTTTTCCGAACAGGGGCGAGCTTCGGCATCGCCAGATAATGCCGCCGCGCCAGGATCAGAAACGCAGCCATCACCACACCCACGCCCACCGCGACCCACAGGCTCAGGCCGGGGTCGAACCCGTCAAGCACTCATGACCCTCCACAGACGGCGCGTGATGGGGCCGGCCATGGATCGTGCCGTGATCCATGCGCGCGCCACCGCCGGCACGCCGGCGCGATGCCGGAACACGTCGAACCCCGAGCTTTCGATGCGCCTCAGCGTCGTGCGATACAGGTCGAAGGCGACCTTCACCGCGAATCGCCCGCGCGCATCCAGCAGTGCTATCCCCGGCTCAGAGCTCGAATACAACTCGTGGATTCGGGCGGCGTGAAATCGCATCAGGTTTTCAAACGCTTCGTCGCGTACCCGCGCCGCGAGCGCCGCCTCGGAATATCCGAACGATTCCATCTCTTCCAGCGGCAGATATATGCGATCGCGCGTCAGGTGATCGCCCGTATCGCGCAACAGCGTCGTCATCTCGATCGCCATCCCCAGGTCCATCATGTAATCGAGCGCCGGCGCCCGGTGACCGACCACGTGCGCCATCATCTGGCTCACCGTTCCGCCGATCCTCTGAGTGCGGGCCCGCAATTGCGAAAAACTCCGGTAGCGCGCATGATCCAGATCCATCCGCACGCCCTCGATCAGCTCCATCGGCGCCTCGTGCGGGATCGCACGCTGATCCACCGTGTCCAGAAATACGTCCAGCACGGGATGCCGGGCCAACTTTCCGCGCAATCCCGAGGCTACCAGCGAAGCCCAGATGTCCAGATCCTGATGACCCTGTTCCGCCGTCGCCGCCCCGCGTCCCAGAGCGCGCGTATAATCGCAGAACCAATACACGGCCTGCGCCGCGCGAGCCAGATCCTGCGGAAAATGCTGCGTGGCGAAATACAATCCAGGCGAGCCGGTCCGGGTCGCCTCGGCGGCTCGGGCATACAGCACTGCAAGCGAGTTGCTGTCGTCAACGGGGGACATTTTTGAACGACCCCGGCATCATATCACGGACTGCGTGGCCCTGGCTGGCGGCTCCCCGCTCCCCTATAATGGTGGGTGTCTCAAGCCACCAACGCCTTCGTCGATCAAAACAAAGATCGCTTCCTCGATGAACTGAAGGACTTTCTCCGCATCCCCAGCATCAGTACGTTGCCCGATCACGCCGCCGATGTGCAGCGCGCGGCCCAGTTCGTCGCCTCCAGCCTCCGCGCCGCTCGGCTCGAAAACGTCGAAGTGATCCCCACCGCCAAACACCCGCTGGTCTATGCCGACTGGTTGCACGCGCCCGGCAAACCCACCGTGCTGTGCTACGGCCATTACGACGTCCAGCCGCCCGATCCGTTGGAGCAGTGGATCTCGCCGCCCTTCGAACCGACCCTTCGCGACGGCAACCTCTACGCCCGCGGATCGTGCGACGACAAGGGACAAATGTACATGCACGTCAAGGCGATCGAAGCTTTGCACGCGGTCGACGGCAGGCTGCCCGTCAACGTGAAATTTCTGATCGAAGGCGAGGAAGAAGTCGGCGGCGAATCGGTCGCGAAATACGTGGCCGAAAATCCCGGCAAACTCAGGGCCGACGTCGCGCTGGTCTCCGACACCTCGCTCTACGCCGAAGGCATCCCGACGCTGTGCATCGGCCTGCGCGGTCTCATTTACACCGAAATCGAAGCCCGCGGCGCGGCTCGGGATCTGCACTCGGGCGTCTATGGCGGCGCGGCGCCCAACCCCATCTTCGGACTCATCGAATTGCTCGCAAAAGCCAAGGACGCGAACGGGAAAATTCTGATTCCCGGCATGTACGACGACGTCCAGCCTCCCGCTGCCGCCGAAAAAGCCAGCTGGGAAGCGCTGCCCTTCGATGAAGCAGATTTTCTAAAAAACGAAGTGGGATCGAAATGCTTGACCGGCGAGCCCGGCTTCTCCGTGCTCGAGCGAACCTGGGCCCGTCCCACGTTTGAAGTGCACGGGATCGCCGGCGGATTCACCGCCGAGGGCGCCAAAACCGTCATCCCGGCGCGCGCCACCGCGAAAGTCAGCATCCGCCTGGTTCCGAATCAGGACCCGGATAAGATCACCGCGGCCTATAAGAAATTCGTCGCGGACAATACACCCGCCGGCATCGAAACCGAGGTGCGCGTGTTGAGCGCCAGCCCCGCCATCAGCGTAAACCCGGATCATCCCGCCATCGACATCGCCGCGCGCGCTTTCCAGGATATTCTCGGCCGCCATACCGTGTTCATCCGCAGCGGCGGATCCATCCCCATCGTCGGCGATTTCGCGACCCATCTCCACATTCCGACGATCCTGATGGGATTCGGCCTGCCCGACGACGGCCTCCACTCGCCCAATGAAAAATACAAGCTCGCCAATTATTATTCCGGCATCATGACGATCGCGCACTTCCTGGAAGAGTACGGACGCGCGTAACCAGCAGCGCTTCCGCCGGCGCTGACGATCCGGCGGACGATCCTGGTAAGCGCGCGCGGCGCGACGGGAATGCGTCTACGGCCACTTATAATGGAGATTATTCGGTAGCCTTTTTTTGACGCTTGCCGACTTCTTTGAACAAAGCTGCCACGAACAAACTCGAGCCTCCCGCCG
>Ga0187784_10005010_pt1 | contig 10727 bp, 9 predicted proteins | sample 1015_SJ02_MP15_2_FD_132964 | JGI IMG/M metagenome (GOLD analysis project Ga0187784, IMG submission 132964) | Tropical peat soil microbial communities from peatlands in Department of Meta, Colombia - 1015_SJ02_MP15_20_MG | ecosystem: Environmental > Terrestrial > Soil > Wetlands > Peat | place... | reverse complement strand
CCTAGGTCAGACGATCTGGTCGGATGTCCTAGGCCTTCCCTCGGGTTTGGATTGTCCGGTGGTGGGTGGGCTTTCGTCGTTCTTGTGTGGCGGGGTTAGCCCCTTCGAGGACGCTGAAGCCGCAAACAACAGCACCGGTTGCGTTACTTTCACAGCAGGCTGCTATAACGTGCCGACCTTACAGGAGTGGAAACAGCACTGTATGCAATTAGGAGTCAATCAGGCTGCGCGAACAGCGGGGCGTAATTGGCTAATCGGGGAGGGAGTCGCGGCAATCGGTGGCGGCATAGTAGGAGGGCTTGTCGCTGGCGGCTTTACTGCAGCAACCGAGACTTGGCCCTTTGCGGGCCAGACGATTCCATCGGGGATTATCTCCGGAGGAATAGTTGGTGCTGTCGAAGCTATACCATACACAACTGCCGGGGCTCTGGCGGAGTTTGCGTGGGACGCCTTCGGCGCGGTGGGAGGATGTCAGAACCCATGATGAGTGAATCGGACAAAGGCTTCGACTGGTTGGCGTTTCTTGGACGGGTGGCAGGCGTTATCACACTGGCAACCCTGTGGCTAGCCGAAAGCGTGTACAAACATAGTCTCACAGGCGCTATTCTGGCGGTCGCCATTGGCTATGTTGCTTTGCCGGTCATAGCCTACCTGCACACCCGCTATTACAACTCGAAATTCGGTGTCAGAATCGTCGAGGCGCTGAAGAGGCGAATTGCCCGACCAGCCCCTCGCCAGAAAACCGCAGCTCCGCCATCCGGGCACGACCCTAAGCGTGAGCGGTGAGTTTTCCTTAGCCGCCGATTTCACTCCCTGCGCCCTACCAGGTGTGCCGACAGATCCTGCCGCAAACAACGGGCAGACAGTAGAGCAAGCTACACAGCAGTTCCAGAAAGATATGAAGAAATGCTCGGATCAGGCATCTGCGGCTGCGTCCCCATATCTCAAAGCTGCTAAATCAACTTTGCCTTCGACGATGAACGCAGCGGGTACAGCAGTTTTATCTGGAGCTGCCGCCGGCGGGTGGCCCGGACTTTCGCGTTGTGTGCGAAGGCCGGGGATGTTCGCGATTACAATCAAAAGCCCCGCCCTGTCCCTCCAAAGGCGGGAGGGACAAGGGCAGGCCACCCCTCTGGGGTTAAGATGAGGATGAAAGGATGGGCCGCCCGCGTAGGGGGGCGGCTCACCCTACCTTTTCCCCGCCTAGACTGCTTTCGAGGTGCGCCATGACCCGAGTCGCCTGCGCGACTTTTGCCGGAGCCGCGCCCGGGTGCAAGAGTTTGCACACAACAGGAAAAACTCTGCCCTTGCCCCCAGCTTCATATCCCGCGATTTTTCACTTGCCCGCCCAGGCCGAGATGATATACTGCCCCTAGTTATTTCCCCCTTCGCGGGGTTTCCTTCTCCCAGAAAGACAGAGGAAACCGGCCGCACACCTGGTCCGCCAACATCGTCGGAAAACGGAGATCTTCGAATGCCAAAGTTTCAAAGCACGCAACGCCGAGCGGCTGCGCCGCCCATTTCCCGTTTGGTTCCTCTCGCTGCCTTGTGGGCCGTTCTCACCTTGGCTGTCGGGGCAACGGGGCAGAACGTCATCAACACCGTGGCTGGGGGAGGTGTGATCAACAGCAACCCCGCGCTGGCCGACATTGCCGGACCGACCGCTGTGGTGGAGGATGCCGCAGGCAACAAATATGTTGCCGCTCCTTTGTCCGACTACGTTTTTGAGCTGACAGCTTCCAATACGGCGCAAACCTTCGCCGGCCTCGGATGGGGACATTACAACAAGGCCACTGGCGGCTACAACGGCCCGGCATCGCAGATACCGCTGTTCGGTCCCTCCGGCCTGGGTGTGGACACCCACGGCGACGTGTACATTGCCGACACGGTCAATAACGTCATTCGGGAGGTTTACCTGAGCGGCGGGACCTATTACATCACGACCGTCGCCGGAGTAAGAGGCACTTGCCAGGAACAGAAGTGGCCGACTTGCCTCGACGGAGGCGCCGCCACCAAAGCCCATCTTTCCAATCCCCAAGGCGTGGTAGTCGATTCGGCGGGCGATCTCTATATCGCCGACACCGGGGACAACGTGATTCGTTTCGTGAGCGCCAAGACCGGCAAGATCAACCTGTTCGCCGGCAGCTACAACAGCGGCAATCCCTGTCCGGATCCGCAGAACTCCTGCGGCGACGGCGGGCTAGCCACCCAGGCCCTCCTGAACACCCCTACGGGAGTTGCGCTCGATAGTCAGAACAATCTCTATATTGCCGATACTTATGACAATCGCATTCGCTGCGTGTTGGCAGTGGTGGGCGGCTGCGGCGACTCCGGCCACGAATTTGCAGTGGGCGACATCATCACGGTGGCAGGGACCGGTGTTCCCTGTACCATCTATAACGACGGTCCCGACAACAATCCTCCGTATTGCGGCGACGGCGGGGCGGCCACTGCGGCCAACATCGGAAAGCCTGCTGCCGTGTCCGTATCTTCCGGGGTCATCTATGTTACCGATAGCCGCGCCAGCACCATTCGCATCATCTCCGGCGGCATCATCAACACCTTCGCCGGTACGCCCGGCCAGCCCGGCTTCAGCGGCGATGGTGGCTCCCCGCTCAGCGCCAGCTTGATGAACCCCAGCGGCGTGTACGTGGACGCGGCGGGCAACGTCTTGATTGCCGATACCGGCAATCAGCGCATTCGTGAAGTGAGCGGCAGTGGCTCGAACGCCGTGATTAACACCATCCTGGGCGGAGGCAGCGGGGGCGATGGCTCTTTGGCTAGCGCTGCTATGCTGGCAAATCCCGCGCAAGTGACAGTGGACGCGGCCAACAATTACTATATTGCGGACGCCGCCAACAACCGTATCCGCGTGGTCAACACCCAGAACACCGCGATTACCATCGCGGGGGTTTTGATCTCGCCTGGGGACATCGCCACCGTAGCAGGCAACGGCGACTCGAATTACACCGGCGACGGTGGGCCAGCGACCCAAGCCACCCTGGATGAGCCGTTGGGACTCGCGCTGGACGCTTCCGGAGACATCTTCATTTCCGACAGCCAAAATGGCTGGGTCCGCGAAGTGAATGCCACCACCGGCATTATCAACACGGTGTCAGCCACCAAACCCGTAAGCGTACCGACCGCCTTGGCGATCGATCAGTTGGGGAACCTGTTCATCGCCGATCCCCCCTCGCAAGTCATTTGGGAAGTCAGCAACGGCACGATTTCGCAAGTGGCGGGAAACGGCACTCCCGGCTACTCCGGCGACGGTGGGCCAGCGACATCCGCCCAGCTGGATCAGCCCACGGGAGTCGCCATTGATGCCAACGAAAACCTGTACATCGCCGACTCCGACAACAACGTCGTTCGCTGCGTTTTGGGGGTTTTGGGAGGCTGTGGCGACTCCGCTCACAAGTACGTGGTCGGCGACATTGTGACCTTCGCCTACAACGGAAGCTTCACTTTCCAGGGCAACGGCGGTCCGGCCCTCAGCGCTTCCCGTTGGGATCCCACGGAAGTCGCCGTGGACCTGCGCGGCAACCTTTTTATCGGTGGCGGCCAGAACGAGGTGGTACAACGCGTGGATGCCGCTACCGGCACAATTATTACCGTCGCTGGCAGTGAGAAGAACCAGCCTATATTTGGTTTTTCTGGGGACGGCGGGCCCGCCACCGCGGCCCTGCTCAACAACATGGGCCTCGCCCTCGACAACAACGAAAACCTGCTGATCGCGGACAACGGCAACAACCGCATTCGGGAGGTGCCGCTGGTGTCGGTCGCTAACTTAACTCCTTCGTCGCTGGTCTTCGGCGACCAGTCCGTGGGAACCAGCAGTTCGCCTCAAAGCGTCACCCTGACCAACACCGGCTCCGACGATTTGTTCCTCAGCAGCATTACCATCACCGGAAGCGACGCCGGAGATTTTTCTCAAACCAATAACTGTCCGGCGACTTTGACTCCCGGGCTGACGACGCCGCAAACTTGCACCATCAACGTCACCTTTACTCCGACCAAGAAAGGCACGCGCAAAGCTAACCTGACCTTCACCGACAACGCCTACAAGAACCCGCAGAAGGTTCCGTTGTCGGGAACCGGCGACTAGAGCCATTCTCGGCCTGCCGGAGAGCGCAAGTCGAGAACGGGAAAGGCGCGGCCTTACAGGTTGCGGAAAAACTCATAAAGCCCGGCACGCCAGTGCCGGGCAACGCTGCATAGCGCGCTTTGCCGGCGCATGATTTCCTTCCAGCCAAACAGCCAGAGCGGAATTCAGCATGGCCCCGCAATTACCCACTCCGCTCAAATCCCCTCAAGTCTTTATAATGATCCATTCATTTCCCTCAGACAGAGGCTTGCTTGGCACTCGACGAAAGAATCTATCAACTGCGCCGCGACAAGCTGCAACAGATCGAAGCGCTCGGCCAGCATTCGTATGCGACAAAGTTCGAATTCACCCACACCATCCCCGACATTCTTGCCGGCTATTCCGCAAAATCGGCGGAAGAACTCGAGAGCTCGCGCCTGAGCGTCCGCCTCGCCGGACGCATCATGGCCATCCGCCTCATGGGCAAAGCCGGCTTCGCTCACCTTCAGCAAGCCGGGCAAAAGTTGCAGATTTACGTGAGGAAAGATGCTGTAGGTGATAGAGGATTTGAGCTTTACAAACTGCTCGACCTCGGCGATCACATCGGCGTTAGCGGCTACCTGTTCCGCACCCGCACCGGAGAGCTCAGCGTGCACGTTGACGAAATCACGTTTCTCTGCAAAGATCTGTTGCCATTGCCGGAAAAATGGCACGGCCTCACTGACGTCGAACTGCGTTACCGCCAGCGCTACGTCGATCTCATCATGAACCCCGAAGTCCGCGAAGTTTTTCTCAAGCGCAGCAAGATGATCCAATCCATGCGCCGCACCCTCGACGACCAGGGCTTCATCGAAGTCGAGACTCCCATGATGCAGCCCATCGCCGGCGGCGCCGTGGCCAAGCCTTTCATCACGCATCACAACACGCTCGACATGGACCTCTACCTGCGCATCGCGCCCGAACTTTACTTGAAGCGGCTGGTGGTGGGCGGCCTCGACCGCGTCTATGAGATCAATCGCAACTTTCGCAATGAAGGCCTCGGCTGGCGCTGGAATCCCGAGTTCACCATGCTCGAAGCCTACCAGGCCTACACCGACTATCAAGGCATCATGAGCATCACGCAGGAGGTCATCACCGAAGCCGCGAGAGCGGTCAACGGCACCACGAAATCAAAATGGGGTGATGGCGAAATCGACTGGGCCAACTGGCAGCGGCTTACCATGCGCGAAGCCATCATTCATTACTGGCCGGAAGCGGCGAGCGCCAAGCCGCAAATGAGCGATTTCACCGCCCACGATAGCCTGAAGAAGCTGGTCGAGCGCTTGAACCAGGCGCATTCCCACATGGCCTACGATCCCGGTGAGCCTGCGGGAAAAACCATCGCCGGCTTGTTCGAAGCCGTGGTTGAAGAGCATCTCACCCAGCCCACCATCATCTACGAGTTCCCCACCGCCGTCTCCCCGCTCTCCAAGCAAAAGTCAGACGAACCCGATTGGACCGAGCGCTTCGAAATATTCGCCGGACAAATGGAGATCGCCAACGGCTTCAGCGAGCTCAACGATCCCGAAGATCAGCGCCGGCGCTTCGAAGCGCAGCGGCAGGAGCGCGAGCGTGGCGACGAGGAAGCCCACCAGATGGACGAAGACTACATTCGCGCGCTTTCCTACGGCATGCCGCCTGCCGGAGGCGTCGGTGTGGGCGTGGATCGCCTCATCATGCTGCTCACCGATTCCCACACCATCCGTGACGTGATCCTGTTCCCGCTGCTCCGACCCGAAAAGCCACCCGCCGAAGAAGGCCAGAGCTGAATCACCCGGCCTTGCACCATTCTTCTGCCGCCTGCAGCTTGGCAAAGGTGCCCAACGCAGCCAAGTACGAAGCCTGCACTTGCTCCGCTGCTACCGTCACCCCACCGAACGACAGTGCTTTCGTAGCGCAAGCGTCCTGAATGAGCGCGCATTCCATTCCCAAATCAAATGCCGCGCGTACGGTCGTATCCACGCACATATGTGTCATCATGCCGACCACCACCAACTGCCGGATGCCGCTCTTCGTCAGGTGATCCAGCAACGGCGTCTCCCGAAAACAGCTGGGATAGTGCTTCTGAAAAACCGTCTCGCCCTCGCGTGGCGCCATGCTAGCGTGAATCTCCACGCCCGACGTATTCGGCAGGAAGAACTGCGCCCCGCGCTGCACGGACACATGCTGCACGTGGATAACCGGCCATCCCCGCCGCCGGAATTCCAGTAATACCTTTGCCGCCTTCCGCGCCGCCTCCTCGCTTCCCACTAACTGCATCGCCCCGCCGGCAAAATAATCATTCTGGATGTCAACAATCAGCAGAGCCGGACTCATACTCGTTCTGACCTCACTGAAGGCTCGCTCTCAGCCTCCCCGAGGCCGCTCCACAATCAACTGCGGATGTACGCGGCGAAAGGTCTCCGCCACGTGGCAATTCCAGCACACGGGATCGGCTTGGCTCAGCACCTCCTGCAGCTTCTCCGGCGGCACCTGGTTCCACTCGGTGGTGGTTTGATCCGCCGTCCGCAGCGCGCCCTGATGATCAAAATGATGCGGGATTCCAATCACCTGTCCGCAATAGACGCACTTCTTGCCGACAAACCATCGCGAGGCCACCGTCCACCAGCGGTGGCTTTCGCTGTCCTCCTCAATCTGGCTCACACACTCTTGCCCGCAATCCTCTTTCTCCGGCCAGCGGGTGCAGGATCTCAGCTCCACGTGGGGCTGGCCCAGCATCGCCGATATCGCCGCCTTCCCCTTGCCCACCTCCACCGCCGCCGTCTCATGCGTCTCCGGGCAAGTCACCAGCATCTTGCCCCAGTATTTTCTAAGCTGATGAAAACCAATCCGGAAACGCCGGATCAGGAATGCTCCGGCCACCACCAACAAGGCGATTAGCAGATAAACTTCTCGCGCCATAACACGCCTCCTCTCCCAGGCCCTTCCGCGATTACTACACTAACCCGCCGCCTCACCAAACGCTGTGACTGCCAATACAACTCCCTGTGGCAAACATCACTACCAGTGGGCGCCTTAAGTCCTCGCGTGCAGCGCGGGCGCTCTCGCCCGCGAGAAGCCCGGCCTTTAAGTGCCGCTCACTGCGGGACACTACTTGTTCCGAGCTGACTGACTCTTGCGCCGCCAACCTTCTGACGATACCGTGGATTCATGCAATACACAGCCGTCGCCAACAGTCCCTTCGCCGTATTGACCGCAATCGTGGCCCCAGCCATTCTGACCAATGCCTCCTCGGTGCTGGCCTTGGGCACAAGTAACCGGCTCGCACGCGTCGTGGATCGCACGCGCGTGGTCGCCGCCGAACTGTCGGCCTACGAGCCCGGGAGTCCGGACTTCGCCATGTGGTCGGCTCAGCTCGAGCCCCTGCACGTGCGCGCGCAATTGCTGCTCAAGGCCCTGCGGCTCTTCTACGCCGGGCTTGGATTATTCGCCTCTTCCGCGCTTGTCTCTGTGGGCGGCTCCGCTGCTGCCTACTACGGGGTACGGCTTCTTTTCGAAGCCGCCGCCGCCCTAGCCGTCGTGACTGGCGCATCGGCCGTGCTGGGATTGTCTGCCGGTTGCGTTTTGATGGTTCGCGAAACTCAACTGGCGGTGCAGTCCTTGACCGAGGAAGCTGAACTTCGTGTCAAACCTCGCGGCCCCGCATAAGTTGTCGTCACCGCACCGAGGCCGCGAGCCAAGAGTTAAAGCCGGGTGGAAAGTCTCGCAAACCATATTTGGCCACTTAACTCTCTTGCGCCTCAATCGCTTATTTCGATGTCCCCGCATCCCCAACTGATGCCATTGAACTTACCCAACAATTCGTGCGGGGCGGGCGCCCCTTCGAGTAGCTGCGCCCCCTCAGGGCAGACTCTCGCCCGCCGGGCAATCAAAACAATGTAGGCGCGAGCGTCCCCGCTCGTGCCGTGCGGGAAAGTGCGGATGGCAAGCAATCGTTTTGTCTCACGGTGTTATAGTCTCCGTATGATCACTGCTCAAATCAGAATCTTCTCGCTGCTTCTTGCGCTCACATGGTCGCCGCAGGATACGCCTAAGCTCAACCCGCAGGCACCCGCACCCGAGAGCCAAGCGACGGCTCCGTCATCAAATAAGAAGCCAAAGGCTGCGCGAACTCTGGCCACCATTATCCAATCGGGATCGACCAACACCCGCCCTTATAAGGTCAGGATTCGCAGGGACGGAAGCGCAACTATCGAGCTTGGCGGATCGAATGCTCCGCCATCCAAAGAACTCCCCGCTAACACGGTCGACGCGAAAAGACTGCGGCAATTGCTGCGCGAAGTTCGCGATGTGACCAAGATTCCCGCCGGGAGATGCGCAAAGTCAGTCTCCTTTGGCACGAGTACACAGATTTCCTACGCAGGCAAGACCAGTGGCGACCTGCAGTGCGTTCGAACCGCTGCCTCTGCGGAAGCCGACAATTCGAACCTCCAAGCTGGCCACGAGTTGAGCAAGTTCGTGCAGACCGCCTTGCAGGAACTGAAAGTCAATGCTTCCCGCATCGGTTCCGGGCCGTAGCCCTCATTATTTTTGAGCCTGCGCGCTGAACAGCTGCAGATTCTCCGTCTTCCAGCGCATGGCGGCGTAAATACGATTGCGTCCGCTGGGGTGGTCGTAGAAGATCCATTCCTCGATCGGCCCGGGATTCATCCTGCAGTACTCTCCAGGATGGATCGCGGCCTGAGCGGCGCCATCCGGTTGACGGCTGGCGTTCCAGGAGAGTTTTCCACAGGCTGGCGGCATGGGGCGAAAGTGATCGCCGCACCACCAACGGGCCTGCGTCTGGCTCCCATTTCCTCGCATCTATCACATTCCTGGGGAATTGTGAAGCGTTGCGTGCTCGCCACTTGAGCTTCCTCATTGCGTTCACGCTTCACGATTGTGGTGTGACCAGCGTCATAAGCAGTCCTGCCATGCCCGCCTAAACTTCCCAATTAGGGCCGCTGGGAACGAAAGTCATATTCGGGAACTTCCGGAATTGGGGCGTTCCAGGCGGCCCTGCCAAGCAGTATGCATGCCGTTACGCAAATTCGGCCAAGAAAGTCCGCAGCGATCGATCCCGTGGTTCTGGGCGCGGCATTCGAGGCTTGTCCGGAGCCGCTGGCGGTGGTGGACCGGGGCCGCGTCGTACATGCCAATGCTGCATTTGCGCGGCTCGTTGGCCCAGCCACATCGCCGTGGGTGGGCAAAACTCTAGCAGAACTCGCGCCGAAGCGCGAGGTCGCGCTTAGCCCGCAGCTGCGTGCCGCGAGCCGAAGATTCTCAGCCCAGGGACGAGACTGGCTTGTGGTCAACGCGCGTCCTTTGTCGCCGGCGATGAGCGCCGGCGAATGGCGCCGTTCGCAAAAACTGGAAGCCGTGGGCCGCCTGGTGGGCGGCGTGGCGCACGACTTCAACAATCTGCTGACCGGCGTCGTGCTCTGCTGCGATCTCCTGCTGGCCAAACTGGAAAACAACAGCCCACTGCGCCGTTATGCGGAAGAGATGAGGAATGCCGGCGTGCAGGGTTCCACCCTGATCCAGCAATTGCTGGCCGTCGTGCGGCAGGATCAAGCCGAGCCTACGCTGCTCTCCTGGAACGACGTGGTGAACGACATGCGGGGTCTGCTGGCAAGACTCATTGGCGAAAACATCGAACTCGCGGTCGATTTGTGCAGCGAACTGTTCCGGGTACAAATGGACCCCGCCGAAGCCCAACAAATTGTGCTGAACCTGGTGCTGAATGCGCGCGACGCCATGCCGGACGGTGGACGAATCCTGCTGGCCACCCGCAACCGTGCCCCTCGCCGAGCCGGGAATTTCCCCAAGAAACCATCTCCCATCGGCTGGATCGAGTTCGAGGTGACCGACACCGGCGGCGGCATGGATGAGCACGTCCGCGCCTCCGTGTTTGAGCCGTTCTTCACCACCAAACCAGCCGGCCAAGGCAACGGGGTCGGTCTGGCTACCGTGAAAGGCATTGTGAACCATTACGGAGGGAGCATCGAGGTTGCCAGCGAACCTGGCAAAGGAACTCAGATCAAAATTGGCTTCCCTGCCGCCCCTTCCCCAGTGGCGCAGAGCTTTTCTTTGCAAGAAGGAAGAATCGTATGACCGCCGCACATGCAACCGCACTGAACCTGCCGCCGGAGGCGGCGAATTATCTGAACTTGGCCATTGTGGACGACGAGCGTGCCATCCGCGAAGTCTGCCGCGAGGTGGCGCACACCCTGGGCTTCCACGCCGTGGCCGCCGATTCCGCCGAGCAAATCTACCGCATGATGGAGTCCCAACCGATCGACGTAGTGTTGCTCGACCTGAAGCTGCCGGGTGCGGGCGGGCTAGAGGCGCTGCAGCGCATCAAAGAGCGCCGTCCCGATACCGAAGTGATCGTCGTGACCGGCTATGCCACGGTGCAATCGGCCGTGCTGGCCATGAAGAATGGCGCCTACGACTACGTCACCAAGCCGTTCAGTATGGATGAGTTTCGGCTCATTCTGGAGCGCGTGGCCGGCCACTTGAAGCTGAAAACGGAAAACCGCATGCTGCGCGAAAAGATCAAGTCCAAGCAGGGTTATGGCGGGATCGTAGGCCGTGCCCCTGAGATGGAAAAGCTCTACCGCAT
>Ga0187784_10005009_pt1 | contig 10728 bp, 7 predicted proteins | sample 1015_SJ02_MP15_2_FD_132964 | JGI IMG/M metagenome (GOLD analysis project Ga0187784, IMG submission 132964) | Tropical peat soil microbial communities from peatlands in Department of Meta, Colombia - 1015_SJ02_MP15_20_MG | ecosystem: Environmental > Terrestrial > Soil > Wetlands > Peat | place... | reverse complement strand
CCGGAACGCACACGATCGACTCCTGCGCAATGTTATTGTCATCGCGCAGGTACTGCGCGCGGCGCTTATCCTGAATAATCGTCAAATAGCACCTCTGATTGCACATCCGTTCAAGCGCCTTTAGTATTTTTTTCTCGAAGGTGTAGGACTCCTTCTCTAACAACAGCTCTTGATTGTAGTAAAAAACAGGAACAGTCTTCCGTCGTTTGGAAACGTCAGCTGCGAGGGTTGCCGCTATTAGTCCAAACGGTTCCACCCCCATGAAACATAAGTAGTCTTCGTCGATGTCGTTGGCTATCTTTTCACAAAACTCACAGATGAACGGAAAAAATCGTTGGGTATAGGTCTTAACCGTGTGCGTAGATGGAACCGAGAATGCTTGTGCATGAAAACGGTAACGGACTGCGCCATTCGTTTTCACCGCAAATGCGAGCAGCTTGCCGCCCCACCTGTGGCGGCTTAATTTTGCTAACGCACTGGCGACAAAGCCGTTATCTCTTTTGGATGCTGCACCGTTTGTAACGCGCGGATCTGCTTCTATTTCAATTGCGTGAACGCTTATGTTTTCCTGTTCGAAGTTTGCCTTAGAGCGCTGGTAAATGAAACTATCGATAAATATGTGGACCTCGTATCCTTCCTTCGCTAAGCACGTGGCACTGCTCGTCAGTGAAAGTGAATTGCCCAAGTAATAGTCGTAAACTACAATGCCTATTTTTTTCATACAATTGCGCGGTCAGGCGGTGTTGTGCATTATGTCTGCGCCGACAGTAGCTGCGGGACACATAAATGCTGCAAAAGCTCGCTCAAATTTAATACCATTACATTGTGTTTCTTAGTTAAATGATTGCTACACTTCAATACCGACACGTTATCCTACGAAGTTACCTCAACAAACGCTAAAGACGTTTCTGTCGACCGCAATTTCATAAAGAACTTGCGCATGAGCGAGATTAAAGCGCTTACGGAATAACTCAAGACTAATAGTAACTGAGTCCAAACAAAAAGATATTCGCGGAAATCAACTTGATCACAACGCTCCTCGCCGAGTAATGTGCATGAACGTTATTGTCTAGGCCGTTAGCAGGCATTGTCTTGTTTATGACTGAGAATTTGAGCAATATAGCTGGATTCAGAATGCAAGCGGAGCCTAATCGCGTTGATAGCACGCGTGGCAGTGATGTTGCTATACTTACGTTCGACAACGCGTTTACCCTAAAAAAAGTATTACTAGCGCGCTGAACCAATCATATAATGATTCTGAGGCAATGATTGTAGATAACGCGTTAGCGGATGATTCGTCTAGCACTATGAATTTATTTATTGAGAGTACGTATTGTCATGCGTTATTTGCCTGAATGCGACATGATTTTTAAGAATATCAGCCAGCGGCAGTGCGTATCGCCACGAGGTCAGCCAACAAAGCTGGAAAAAATTCAAGAACATAGCTAGTTCGAGCCCATGTTAGTAAGTGTCATCATACCAACGCACAACAGAGCTTATTGTATTGCTCGAGCCTTAGAAAGCGTCCTCCGTCAAACGTGTCAGGATTTTGAGATCCTAATAGTCGATGATGACTCGGCAGACGACACGCGAGACGTGCTAGAATCATATCTGGTTGACCCGCGAATCACATACATAAAACACAATAAGAACCGGGGAGGTCTCGCTGCTCGGATTACCGGTATCAGGAAAGCGGCAGGACAATATATCGCATTTTTGGATTCTGATGATGAGCTGCTGCCAAACTCTTTGGAGGTTCGCTTATCGGCCTTGCGAAAGAGCGGCTTTGAGCGCGCCCTCGTATACGGGGATATAATACGCGTAGTCAATGACAAAAGGACTGAGCTACACTACAAAATGCTAGACGGCTATTCATATGCATATCTGCTAAAAGAATTATCACTATGTCCCTTCCCCACAATAATGGTTACGAGGGCTTGTTTTGCCGTTGCGGGATACTTTGAGAGCGATTTTCTCGACTGTGATTTGCCCAGCTGGCAGGATGATTATCTCGTGCTGTCTATCGGCAGATATTTTCCTGTAATACACTGCGGCTTTCCAGTATGCATTGCACACGATTCTACGGAATGCATTTCCAAAAATGAGAAGAGCGTCGAAATGGGATGCAGAAGAATGGTAAGCAAGTATCGTGAGGACATATTGAAGCTCCACGGACCTCCCAGACTATTCCTGTGGAATTTACGAATTCTTAGATGCAGAATTAGAACGGAAAGGCAACGTCTAGCCAAAACCAACAGGGATAATCCGAAGCTCGTCGCAATATATAGTTGGTCGTTATCTCAGGCAGTTTCCGTCATGACCGCATTCTTGTCTCCCTTCTTCGATAACATGTACGCGTGAGAAAAGCCTCGCAGACCGGCAGGTTCGTAAGCGTCCCCTGCGAGGCACAAACGAAGCGCGGCATCGACCTTGGTGTGCGATGAATGAAAACACTTTCTTGTTAGTCTCGCACCGCGATGGTTTTTTCGATGCGCCTGTGATATGACTTTTTTTCAGTCGGGTAAGCTTGCCTTGTAGTCAAGTTGCGGCTAAAGCTTTTTTTTGCGCATTTTTGCAGAACGCGCGAAACAGATAGTTGTCAAGTTCACCGAGTATTATGCACGAGGTCTTCTTATTAGTTTCAGGTTCAAAGTCCAATTTAACAGGCCTATTGACGAATATTCGAATGTTAGGGTCTCGACTTTTTTCATAAGGCTAGTAGCGCGCCTTTTCGCGCTGGGGGACTCTAACGCGATGTGCCGTTGGCTAGCAGGCCTAGTCGTGTTCAGCATTCTCTAGTTTAGCTTCTGCTATTACATTTGAGCGCGGCGATCTCGTTGCACTACCCTTAATAATAGGTTTTATGTTTTGGGTGTGCATTAAAAGCCTTGCGCCAAATATTGGCAAGCTTGACACCCGCGCGGATTAGTATGATGTCAGATGATGGGGTTTGTCGGAACAGCAAAAATGAATTGAACGCGCTGCTGATGAACCTAAGAGAAGCGCGCACATAAGATTTCCCTCTTGCAAATTGAGATGACGCTGGAAACAAGAACAGTACGTAGCATTGGCTGGTCTGCATCCTCACAGATAGCCCAACTGCTAATGCAAGTACTGATGTTGGCGATCTTAGCGAGATTGCTCACACCTGGTGACTTTGGCCTAATCGCTATGGTGACCGTGTTCTCAAGTTTTGTGGCCATTTTTTCAAGTTTTGGATTGACGTCTGCTATTGTACAAAAAAAAGAGGTTAGTGATGAGACGTTATCTTCGACGTTTTGGATAAACTTGGGCCTGGGCGCATTGCTGACAGCAGTATTTTCAGCCTCTGCCCCTTTAATAGCCGCTTTCTATTCTGAGCCGAGACTGACCCCCCTTGTCGTGTTTATATCCACAACCTTTTTCATCGCTTCATTTGGCAACGTGCAAAGTGCGCTGCTTACAAAAAGACTGAATTTCAAAGCCCTGGCCGTCATTTCAATCGCTGCGGTTGGAGTATCGGGCGCCATATCTATCGCTCTGGCTTTTGCCGGATATGGTGTCTGGAGTTTAGCTTGGCTCACAGTGCTCGGTGCATTTGTTACGGTCGTCTTCACTTGGATTTATGCTCGCTGGATCCCTCATCTTGTGCTCAGGCGACAGCATGTGAAAGGGTTGCTCGGATTCGGTGCAAATCTCACAGGATTCAGTTTCGTTAACTATTTCGCTCGCAACGCAGACAATCTGCTCATCGGGAAGTTCCTGGGCGCGACCCCTCTCGGCTTCTACAACCTAGCTTACAACTTACTTCTCTTTCCGCTAAACAATATCTCTAGTGTCATCGGAAGCGTTATGTTTCCCGCACTTTCGATGATCCAACACGATAAGCAAAAGGTGCGTGGAGCTTATGTTACTGCTAACCGTTACATTGCAGTTGTGTCTTTTCCGTTGATGACCTGGCTGCTCGTTACTGCCCCTCAGCTTGTCAGAGTGCTTTTTGGTCCCAAATGGGTAAGCGCGATCGTTCTGATCCAGATCCTAGCTCTCACGGGCATGATCCAGTCTCTTATAACGAATGTCGGCTGGATATACCTCTCGCAGGGAAGAACTGACACCATGTTCAAGTGGGGCATCTTTGCGACCACCATATATCTCATCTCCTTTGCAGTCGGGCTTCGTTGGGGGGTCGAGGGGGTTGCAATCGCTTACACGATAGCGTCTTATTCGGTGGCTTATCCTGCTTTTGCAATCCCGTTTCGGTTGATAGACCTAAAAGTGAGGCACTTCTCAGCACAGTTACAGTCGATCATACTTGCCACGCTAGCGCTAGGGCTTATTGCCTTGCTCGTGAGCGTAACTCTCGAAAGAATGGGTGTCACACAAGATCTGATTATTTTGGCCAGCGTGACTTTAGCAAGCTTGGTTAGCTATTCAGTTGTTATTTTTGTGTTGGAAAGGGAGCTTTTTACGGAATCGATGAGGCTTCTCGGTCAGTTAAGGTCAACCAACCCTGAATAGATCTGGGAAGAAGCTAACGAATAGATAAATATAAAAGCCACGACGAGCGCGCCCTGAAAAGAATTCTCTCGCGCGGCTCTCGGATCACAGCGTCACACAAATCAGCGTGGTCGCTGGCAATTATCCGTGCGATGTGAACCAAGAGATATTCTAGGTGGCAGCAAGTCGAACGGCCCGTATACATAGCACGCAGCATACGCAATCCGCGAGCGACACGGCCTTTTTGGTTGTGCTTAGGCATAGTCCCATTTATGAAGTCTCCTGATGAGCAGCTTCACAAAGTAAATATAACATATAAGCGTGTAGCGAGTCAACCGCACGCACCGCAGTCGTTCGCTCTTTGCATGATCAAAAATATCGATCCAACACTCAAATTATGTCAACAGATAAGGTCTACAACTTGTCAAGGAGAGAAACGGCACAAAGAGGACAGCTGGGAATATCCCAGAGCATTTGCTTTTGTTTTTGGATGAAAACTCAATTACGAGAGCTACACAGGAACTGAGACCGATTTGATGGGTTCTTATAAAAAAAAACGAACGAAAGTACTATTTATCACTCCTTATTACTTCCCTCTCGTTGGAGGCGCAGAAATAGCATTACATAATTTGTGCGAAGCTCTGAGTAAGTGCGGAGTAGAGCCTTTCGTGCTAACGCCCCCTCTCGGCCCCAAGGGCAAAAGGCAGGAACAAATAGGAAATGTCAATATTTTCAGGTATGAAACTAGTTTCGTGTTTAGGAGGATAAACTACTATTTGGCCCGTTTAAGTAAAAATGTGGTCCCGATCCAACATTTCGAAGGCTTTTATTGTGCTTATAAGATCATTAAGAAATATGACATAGATCTCATTCATTTGCATTACTTCAGAAATACTTCCATCATCGGATATTTGTGTAAGAAGATACTGGGGATGCCTTTGATCACACATTTGGTTGGCGACGATATTTTTGATCCCGTTGCACCAGTGCCAGACAACAATTGGCGCTATTACTCCCTGGTATTGAATAACAGTGAAGCTGTCGTCGCGGCTTCTACGTTTGTCAAGAAGATCATAGATCTCCATGCTGAAGTCGAAGACTGTAAGATAATACCTTACGGTTTAGATACCAACGTAATGAAGCCGCTAAAACAATTAGATCAGAAGCAGTTGGAAAAGCAGCTAGGTATAGGAAACGACGATAAGATCGTAATCGCGGTTCAAAGGCTAGACCCACGAAAGAGCGTCGAAGTGCTACTTCGCGCCGCACGCATCGTCGTCGACACACTTCCCAATACAAAATACGTTATCGTTGGCGACGGCCCCGAAAGGGCCAGACTTGAACGCCTAAAAAAACAGTTGAGATTGGATAAAAATGTAATCTTTACATCGAAAATATCCCAAGAAGACTTGATAAAATATCTCTCAATAGCGGACATTTTCTCAATACACACGATGTATGAGGGTTTTGGCATTGTTTTTATAGAGGCGCTGTCAATGGGGCTCCCTATCGTTACAACCCTAGCGGGAGGTAACGAGGGAATCATTGAAAACGGAAAGAATGGGTTCATGGTAGAACCAAATGATTCGTTTGAACTGGCAAATAAAACGATATTCTTGCTGAGGAACGACGAAATCAGAAAAAGTATGTCGCCACGCAACCGGGACAAAGCGGAAAAAGAATATGACCTGACCGTAATTGCAGGTCAATGGACCAAGCTATATAAAGAATCATTGCGGGTCGCAAAGTAAGGATTTCACTTCTTGCGAGCTATCTAGGTGAGATTTTGTGCGGCTTGGTTTAGTACGCGGCTTGGTTTAGTACGAGGCGCCATTTCATATTGCATCAAACCACAGGACTGAAAAAGTTATCTATGGCTTAGCATAGCCAACAACTGCAGAAATGCAGCAAATCGTCGCAAAGAAATCACGACGATAATAATTGCTTTGTTATCTCTTGTCGTCTGAACACTCGCTAATATTTTTCGCGGACTCTCGTCCACTTTCGAATATTTATCGTTAACAGAATGGGGCAACTTCGCGACAAGTTCTATAACAGTGCCGCAATCGCTAATAAACGAATCGTCGACAAATCCTAGCTTTATTCAATAATTGGAATCGAGAACCAAAGAATCTCAGATGTGGACGGTCATTGTAGCAAACTGCTAGTCGAACTAGCGAGTCTTAGTCACGAAGTCTGGGGCATGATATTCAACGGTATCAAACTTGGACATTCTGGTTTCAGTCGATCAAGACAATTTATGAACCACGTTCTCGGGGAAATTTTTTCCTCGTAGTGCCACAATGTCTTAACGGAATATGAATGGTTGGGATTATGTGGCGATCAGTTAATAAGACAATCAAAGCAACACTATGTCAGAGATCAAAGGAATTCGCCAGTGACGCAAATTGGTCATGACCATACCATCCTAGAGAAAATGTCTAATGGCAATGTGCCTACGATCTAATATCTCGCAAACAGTTGCCCGCGGATTTGATATTAAAGAGATTACATTCGTCACGAAAAGAAACTGGAAATTGGAAACCCCTGCGCGAGTGAAGAAGCGCAAGAGGGCGAATCGGAACCTGAACCGGGAAAAGTGGAGAAAAACAGTCGATTTAGTTATCGCTCAGCCTATTCAAGAAGAATACTTAACTTTTTTCACCATCGCCGACAATACTCAGGTCGTGGTACTACGCCTTGGAGCGACGCAGAATTAGAGTTATCGAGGTGCGGGGGTGTCCACGACGATCTTGAGACGAACTTACTGATGCCTATGTAGGGTCATTTTTGAAGCGCAGAGGTCTTAGCAAATTTTGGCGCTTAAAACGTCAGCTATGACGATTTAGGAATTCAAGCAATCGTCGCGTGCTTTTCTCCCACGTGAACTCTGCGATTCGGTCTCTTCCTGCAAGCGCAAGTTTGACTCTCAGCTCTTCGTCCGACAGGAGTCTAAGAACGTTGTTCACTAAGGACTCAGAATCATCGGGATCTGACACCAAAGCAGTTTTTTCGTGCTCAGCGTAATCACGGTTCCCGCCACAATCGGTTGTTGCGACGGCACATCCGCACGCCATAGCTTCGGCTGGTGGTAGGGCGAAGCCTTCAGCGGCGCTGCTGCAAAGGCAAATCGATGCTGCGTTGTACAGTCTGTTAAGCTCGCTTTCACTTACAGAGCCGTAATATTCGATCCACGAGGGGGGCGCCGCAGGTCGTTGCTCTAGCGGGCCAAACAGACTTGCTTCGAGGTTCGCGAAGGTGTCTTTACACTTCGATAATACAGACAAACCCAGTTCAGGTTGCTTCCATGTCTTCGAAGAATACAACATGATTACCCTTTTCGCTCGTCCGCGAATATCTTTTGTGACGCGAAAATGGTCGTGATCGACGGCGATCGGTATCGCTTCAACATCTTCTTTGGGGACGCCCGTTTGTTTAACCAGTTCAGCCAGCCAACTGGATATAGCAACTTTCTTCAGCGGTAAGCGCCAGCTGTGTTCCAGCTCGTATTTGTTGCCTAGCCACGGAGCAAAGTCCATGACAAGATAGAACTTCGCTCCTTTCTCGCTAGGACATTCATTTACGCTTGAAGCGGTTTGCCACGCTGTAGCAACGATAGCATCTGCGTTTGGAATGTGACGCGGGTCAAGATCGGTTGCCTTCACCAACTCTACGTCCCTGTGTAGATTGTACCAGCTGATTGTGGGTTTTTTATTTTTGTAAGCGAATCGCGCTCGCGGACGATCTAGCCGCGAAAAAAGTGTGAGCGGGAACCGATGAGAAGCAAATCTTTCCGGTTCCCAAAGATAGATGATTGTCGCCTTATGCCCATTGCGAACTAGGTGGTTGGCGTATTCGTAGACTACTTTGAACCCCCCTACAGGATGGTCCTTATAGCGAGGCAGTACAAATGTGATCTTCACTTATGCCTCCTCTACGCAGCGCTTGAAGCCTTCGTGCAAAACGAGTGAAGCGACGCAAAAAGCGTGTCAACGCAACTCATTCCGGCCCATTATGATCGTAGAACTCGTCTTTGTTGCCTTGTGCGCCACAGCTACGTTCCGGATATTGGCTGTGCTTTGACACTTGCCATGATGATCTTCAGTCGTCACGATTCACCTTTCGCTATGTTGCAGCGATTACAGCAATGGTGACGAATCGTGTCGGCATAAACTTGTTGATGAAGAACTGCTTATCGTCGCGTGGTAGTTTTTCGCCGATGCGATGAGAGCTGTCATTTATATCATCTATTGATGCAGATCGATGCTGACGTCTTTATCGCACCAATAGACAATGGGCCGCATGAAAGGGTATCTATCGGACAGCAACTTGCTGATTTCTGTGGCATTTTTTCTTACCGCTGATAAGATATGCAGGCCGCAATGCAGTGCCAAGGGTCGATTCACAACGTGCTGATAAAGCGCGTTACGTCTAAAGATTCAACGCGGGGCATCGGCACCTAAAACAACATGGTTATATCGGGAAGAAGGGCTTTTTAGCATAATTTAGCTTGTTAAATTGAATGTAGATCGATGTTATTGTATCTCCATCTACATAGTCTGGAAGCAGTGCAAATGAAGATTGCTATACTCAGTCCAAATCTGTCCAAAAACGGTCTTGGCAGGGCTTATTTACTCGCAAAGGTTTTGCAGAGAAGATATGAGGTGGAAGTTGTCGGACCGCTTTTTGGCGACGAGATCTGGCAACCGGTCAGAAAAGATACAAGCATCCCCTACAAATGCACGAAGCTGATGCAAGAACCTCATCCTCCTTGGCCACATAAAGAGCTGATGAGGAGCTTCTCTGTTTGCTCTAAATTGAACGACCTTGCGAAAAGGATTGACGCCGACGCACTTTATGCCAGCAAGCCACTTCTTACAAGCTTTGGACTAGGATTGCTAAAAAAGTTACGAGACCGCGTCCCTCTAGTTTTAGATATTGACGATTGGGAAATGGGATCTGTCAAGAGGTACCGCATAAACTACTCTGCTACTGCTGAAAGTCTACCCAATCGCGGAAGAGTTCATAATCAGATACGGCACTTCGGATCTGTCCTAGTTTCCTTGGAACGAATCTACGACCCTAGCTCTCCTTTGAACGCTGGAATCAGTGAGAGAGTCACGCAGTTCGCGAATAAAATTACAGTTTCAAATACATATTTGAGGGCTAAATTTGGCGGGGAGATCATCTACCACGGTAGAGACACGCGTGCTTTTAATCCGAATAGATTTGACCGGGAACTGCTCAGGACGAAGTATAATATAGGTAAAGAAGACCGAATAGTAATGTTTCTCGGCACCCCAGGGCCGCATAAGGGTATAATGGACTTGATTCAATCAATGGCTTTGGTTAAGAATAAAAATGTGAGATTGTTTTTGGTTGGATTGAGTGATGAGAACGAGTACAGTGTTAAACTGGCGCGTGTTGCGAAACAGCTGCTACGCGAAAGGTTTACGGCCTTTGAAGAGATCCCATTTGCGCGAGTTCCTGAGCTTTTAACTGTGGCGGACGTGGTGGCGATACCACAAGAGAGAGATTCTGCATCGGTCGGACAACTGCCGGCAAAAGTTTTTGACTCAATGGCTATGGCAAAGCCAATCGTTGCGACAAATGTTAATGACTTGCCAAAGATACTGGACGGTTGTGGACGGATAGTCGAACCAGGAAACCCAGCTGAGTTGGCAACGGCGATTGCCTATACTCTATCAAACCCCGAAGAAGCTGGGGAAATGGGACAATTGGCGAGGAAACGCTGTATCGAAAAATATAGCTGGGACGCCCTTGAAAGCTTACTCGTTAATATTTTTAAAGACTTTAATTAAGATTTTTGAACTCGCAAAAGTGGTCATCCTGAGTTAGTTCACGCACCACGTCTAGTTGCTGCGTAAGTCTTCTTGGAACGATTTTGGCGGATGCTTTGAACATCAAACCAAGTAACCAAGCTAGAATGGAATATTCAAGAGCTTAACGGCAGAGCAGCTCCATTTCAGGATGAGAGGCAATCGTTCATCCACTCTTCTCACGACCCTGCTTCTGTTTATTCTCAGAGTCGTCTGGCCAGACGTCCTGTTGTGCTCTTATACTTCTTCTACACGGCAGAGGCAGTGTGCCTAGGTGTAGGCGTTAGCGTCGGCGCCCATAGATTTAGCGCCTCAAAGAAGTTTATTAGATCGTTAGGCGGCGAATCGGGTTTCCATATGCACTCGAAGAAGTCAAAGTGCTTGCCAGTCTGATTTGTAAACGCGTTAAAGT
>Ga0187784_10005008_pt1 | contig 10729 bp, 9 predicted proteins | sample 1015_SJ02_MP15_2_FD_132964 | JGI IMG/M metagenome (GOLD analysis project Ga0187784, IMG submission 132964) | Tropical peat soil microbial communities from peatlands in Department of Meta, Colombia - 1015_SJ02_MP15_20_MG | ecosystem: Environmental > Terrestrial > Soil > Wetlands > Peat | place... | reverse complement strand
CCATAGGGACAAGTGGAGTAACGTGCCGACAGCGACCATCGGGACCTACATAGGCAAAAAGGAATGTTGGGAAAAAGGCTTTGGGACAAAAATAACCGTTGCCTTGCTGGAAATGGGTTTCATCCACCTCGGCTTGAACAGTTGTCAGGCTGGGAGCGTGGAGTACAACACGCGAGCTCATAGAACACTCGAGGCTTGTGGCTTCAAGAAGTGCGGAATCGTACGTGAAGTTGTGTTTGTGGCGGGCAAGAAGTGGGCCATGCTCCACTTTGACGTCCTCCGAGAAGAATACATGGACATTCGAATTAACCTTCTGAAGAAAACCCTAGGCGATTCGGTGCAAGACTACCTCAAGAAGAACGAGCCGGCTTTCAAGCCAACCAAAATAAAGGAAGACGCGCTGTAGCCAAAATTTTCGAGTTGAAATTACTGTGGCCAAAATCTTTCCAAGCTCACGGATGTGGCGCCCATGGATGAGGCAACAATGCCAGGTAACAGTGATGACGCTTCTATCCCACGCCATGAAATGCAGAAACATCTACCAAATTCTCCTGAACTATGACCTTAAACAGAAAAAAGGCGAGAGTGCGGAGAGGATTTGAGGAGAATGGAGTAGAAATCAAGAGCCTTCTCTGCACTCTTACCTAGCCAACAAATAACTCGCCGATGGTCTTAAGCCTGCGTGACTGTAGCCCCACAGTAACAGGTGAGGTTAACCATGATGACGCCCTTTACAGGTTTATTTTGAAAGGCAGGGACTCGGTTTCTTTTTGAGGCGCGCGCCAAGCCTTAGTCGCTCATCCTATAACGATTCATCCTTGTCAATCGCGCGTGTCAAGGCTAAAGAAGACGGATGTGTCGGGTGGTTTTGTACTGGGCACTGCGGAGGCCCATTGCGATTTCTACAAACTCTCTCAATGTGTAATTAGTGAATTCCTGCGTAGGCAAGCCGTATGCGAGACCGTCGCAGTTAGAGTCTGCGTAAATGAAAGTTCTGTTTTCTCTGTATTTGTATGCCGCGTCGTCTGCATACCCGTACTTTGGGCTGCTGAGAATCCTGAACGGCCAGATTTTGCAGGCGATGGGTTTCATATGTTGTAGACCGCAGATGAGGATGCCCGAGTAGTTGTATAAGAAAGGGCATGAACCGTCACTCTTCCTCCTCAGGTAGAACCGATTCAAGTCAGAAACTGTTAGTTCGACGCCGTAGTTTTTAACGATGGCGAGCCACTCCTGAAAATGCAGAACCACATCATAACTGCAGCATTTGCCGCATCCAACGCATCTCCAAGAGGCAATGTATCGCCACGGAATGAACTGCATCCACGGTGCCTACTTATTTTTTCGATTTGAAAATCAAGAATTGATTTCTCTTATAAAATCTATTCGCGCGACTTGTCGTTTAGGCTGGGAGTAAACTGCAAAGGATCGAACTGGTTTCTGCCGGGCAAGAGTCAGATTCGCGTGATTCTTGAGACGATTGATGTAGCAAGGAACGGGATGGCGGAGCCTAGTGCCAACCAAAATCCAGGACCGAATGCAAAAAACTGCGGAGTCCACTGCTGAACAATCACATGCCCAAGATGGTCAGGGAACTGAAGCCAGCCGCGCAGAGGAGCAAAATTCGTTCGAGTCGACGGTAGAGCAGGGATGCGCCGCGAACGCTATCGTCCCGATCTGGATGATGAACACGAGGACCAGAAGGCTCAACCCGTAGTTCTCCATCCGTACAAGACCGTTAGAATAATAAGCGTCACTGAAGCCCCAGTAATCTGCAAACCACTTTTCTTGCGTGCGCGTGCCTATCGACAAAGAACAAATTCCTACGAATCAATGACGCGTGCTTGGTTTTTGGATAGAAAGGTTAGAATGCGGAGAAACGCTGAAGGGAGAAGGGGTTAGAAGAAGAGTCTCCGCACTCTCGCCTTAATAGCACGTATCTGCTTTTCCCTTTTTAAGACTGCGTCATATGTAGGTATATATGTATCCGAAAGCACGCTCTCTCTCAAACTCTCTAGAGCCCATACGTGGAATAGTCGCGATGACTTGGGCATAGTTGAATCAGTCCTGCTTCGACGGGTTTAGGCAATCAGGGTATATTCGACCTATTCCCTCAAAAAACCTACCACATATAATACACTTTCTTTTGTTACGCAGCCCTCCTCCTCAGTTCCTTCCTATTCAAAATAACTATTAGCTTTTTCGTTAAATGGTTTGGGTTTGGGGATAAAACTTAGCCCCCAAACCCAAACACACAAAAACAAATTGCAAGCCAAAGAAACGTACGTCACAAATCTTATGCACGAGGCCATAAGAACTCTCGCTTGAGTTGCTTATTGGCGATTAAGATTGGAGAACCAGAAGGACCTGAGGTGGATCTGCTTGGTTTCGCTAGGGTTAATGTTTGTTCTTCTTTATGCCCTCGACTTCCCTGTCTTCTTTCAATAAGAATACTCCTGGCCGAGTGAAGCCTTGGGAGTATTGGGCATTACTTTCGCTCTGATTTACATCGGCCTAAGCTTGTTAACAAGTTCAGCCTCTGCTCTTTTCATGTCGGGAATCAGGCGTCCGACAGTCTATAATGTCGCTATTTGCTCATTTGTTGCTTCAATGCTGTTCTTCTTCTCTGCTTTTGTACTCGTACTGATGAGAACACCACTAACCTTTTCATAGGGGCTTAATATCGTCGCAAATCTGTACTAAGATTTTCAATCGTTGGCGCGCAATAGACTGCCATCGTGTTATTCCTATTCTTGGAATCCATTCTTTCTTTTCGTTTCTCAGGTATGCCTAGTAGCATTGCCTTTTCGTTGATTAGCGTCTGAATCTCTTGTTACTTTCCAACTCTGATTCTCGGAATCTCAATCTTGGTTTGCGCGGGTAAGCTGTCTAAGACAAATCTTCTGAAGTGAGACTATGACTCAAATTTAGACCTAAATAAGGCTTAATAACCTCTGCATATCGAGCGAATTTATGGGTAATTCAAGAAGGTTAGAAGAATGAATTATTCAATGCAGATTTCTGCGAAAAAAGTGTTAGTCTTTGTTTGCATTGTAGCAATTTTAGTGGTAGGCATTGCTTTTGCAGCGACAAGATTCATGAACTCAAGCCCCACGGTCAATTCTGCAGTCAAGACTAGCGACTACCCAGCTGACCAAGTGACAATCTACGGAAACGGCATCACCTACGTGGAGTATACAAAGACGGTCACGCTTCCACATCTTCCAACCCCAGCGAATTTGACCAGCCCTCAAAACTATACAAACGATGTTCAATTCTATCTTCCACCCGGCGCCTTGACTGACACGCTCACAGTGGCTGGATTAAACGTGCTCCGCATCACCACGAGCCAGGAGAACTATCCGATTCTTCAAAATGGCGACAACGTAACCGTCTACACAGCGACCGGTACCTACACAGGCACGTTCCTTAGCTGGAATACCATGCTACTCTTGGAGGCAAATAACGGAACAATCATGATTCCTACTACCACGATACTCAAAATCGTTCTAAACCAAGCAGTCCAAGTGCAGGGACCTAACATACTTGTGGATATCTTGACTGATTCGCCACCCGGCCAATACCAGATGAACGTCTCCTACCTGATGCAAGGTCCACAGTGGTATCCAACGTATTCGGTTAACGTGGAAACATCCTACCTTGAATGCTGGGCAACGATAGTGAACGTGCAAAGCTGGAGCAACTTCACTCTAGTGCTAGTGAGCGGCGGCCCACACATAGTCTACAATGCACCGTTCCTCGAATCGGAGGCCTATTTCCTCGCTGTTCCCCACGGCGGCGTCCCGGTCGATTTTACATCAACCACAACGGACGAATACCATGAATATACATACGGCTCCAAGCTGTCTTTTGTGAACGGCACGACTGTGAGGCTACCGCTTTTTAATGGAACCGTCAGTCTGCAGCAAGAATACTTCTGGTCAGGGGGCAACGTGGAAGACCTTTATATCTTGAACGACACGCTGAGTCAGCCGCTTGCATCTGGAACTGTGGACTTTTATAGAGGGAACATGTGGATAGGAGAAGACTCCATTAACTATACGCCAGTTAACGCAGAAAGCACAGCGCTAGTCAACTACGCCTATGACATAATAGTCAGCTTGACGGTGACCAAGTACGTGGTGCAAAACAACTGCGTAGACGAGGGAATTAACCTGACGATCACAAACTACAAGCTAACAAGCGTGCAAATTCTGATTCAACAATACATAGATGGATACAATCTGGTCTCATCCACACCGCCAGCGAACAGAGTAGGCTCCACACTTTCGTGGACAATCAACTTAAATTCCAACCAAACAACGACAATATACTACGAGTGGGAAACCAACTAACAGCACTATTCCCCTCTTTTTTTGTGTAGCGCGCGCTAAGGCTCAGTTCTAAGTGATGACGATGTGTCATCATCGACTTATGGGGCGGGGATTCCAGAAACCAGCTTGCGGAAAAGTTATAGTTGAACTGAAAGTAACTGTGCGGATTGGTGATTTAGGTTGCTTGAGGGTAAGTCTGTGAATTTGAGGGTCTTGGAGAAAGAGGATGTTGATTTTGAAGCTGAGTGCTTTAATGATATAGATTTCTGGGGAGAATATAACAGTCCTGCTTTTGAGCAGATTTCGAAGTCATCATTGATGCAACTGTTTGATAATCCTTCGGACTTTCAAAAAGTGTCTGAGTGGAAGCTGTTCGTTATAGAAAAGAAGGACGAAACCAGAATAGGGATTATCTATCATCGAATTTATCAGCCATACGGGGTTATGGGGATTGGTTGCTTTTTGGTTCCTACCGAAAGAGGGAAAGGATATGGAGCAGAAGCCACTGAGCTGATGGTTGATTACCTATTTCTCAGCAAAGACGTCGTTCGAATACAAGCCACAACAAACGTGGGGAACAAAATGGCACAGAGGGTTTTGGAGAGAGTAGGTTTCAAACTGGAAGGAACAGTCCGAAAACTAAAGTTCGTGAGAGGAGTTTGGACGGATTTTTATCTCCTCAGCATCCTCAGAGAAGAATGGAAACAGCCCAAAGTATTGACGAAAATCGTACAAGAGTGAGCAGTTTTTGGTTTTGCAAAAAGTTATGGCAGAATGCGCGCTAATGCCCTCAAGAACCTTCCTCTCTTCGTTACTAGAGTGTTGGCCGTATCTTACTTTTCCATGATTCTATGCTTATTGTCACTACTTCTAATGGTTTGCGGTTTCCGAGTTCCATAGCGCGCGCACGAAAGTGCTTTGTTCTACTTTCTTTTTTTCTTGGTGATGAATCCTTTTAGCAGCACTGCAGTGGCCAGCAATGAAACTGTGCTTAGCCAAGGCGTCAAGGAGCTGAACGCTGCTGTCGGTATGGAAACTCCGCCGACGGAGGGTGTAGCAACCCATATGGTGTCGCTTGTGCCTGGTGCGGACAGCACGTGAGAAACTACCTCGTTGTACTTGGCTGTGGCTGTATTGGTCAAGTATGTGTTGTGAACCATGCTGCCCACCGTGGCGTTGTATTCCACGGTGGCTACGTAGCGTTGGCCGGCTGGCACCTCGGGTGGAGTGACAAACGTGTTAAGCACGTTACTGCTCCAGTTCCAAGTTAAGACTTGACCGACGACTGAAAATGACACGGCCGCTGGATCGCTGAGCTGGCTGCCTGAGACATAGGTTTCGCCAGCTGGAAGCGTGTCAGTGATTGTGAGGTTGGTTATAGCGACTACGGGACCTCCCAAGGTTGTGGTCACGTTCAAGTAGAGGTGGTACCTGAGGTTTGTTCCGGGTGTGTATCCATCATAAGTGTTGGTTGGGTCCTTGAACGTTGAGGCTGGCGCATAATGTATTTTGATAAAGACGGCTGCCGTCGGGTTGGCGCCCACTATTGAGGATACTGATATGATTAGTGTTCCCAAGAATACTAGACATATAACTGCACTCTTATTCATTGTTTACAGTCTCCTTTCTTCACTCTCTTTGCTGACTAGCGATTGGCGAGCGTGTATTGTTATGTACGGAGACGTTATTAAAGATTTGTGGAACTTTGTTCTATGTCAGGCTTATCTCGTGCAAGGCGCGCGCTTGTTAACATCCTGCGGTTTTTGGTTTAGTTCTTGCACGTTCGGGAGTCGTAACGTACCATTTTTCTGCCCATTTGAGGACGTGCGTGAAGGAGCCAGCTAGCTCGCTCCCCTTCTGGGTTAGATAATATTCAACTCTTGGAGGAATCTCAGAGAATGATTCTCTTCTTATTATGCCTTCTTTTTCCAGTTCCCGGAGACGTTCTGTCAGGGTTTTCGGGCTTATTCCTTCAAGTTTATCGGCTAATTCGCTGTACCTTAACTTCTGGTTAGAATAAAGTAAGCTGAGAATGAGGAGAGCCCATTTTTTGCTTAACATTTGAATAATTTCTAGCGGAATACATTCTTCTGCTTTCATGATTCATCCCGTTCGCTGAAGCTTCTATTATTAAAGAAACTTCTCTATTTATATCTTACTTCATTATATAATGTAACGAGCTGGCTTAATTGAAACATGACGGAGCTGAGCAAGGTGAAATCAGCGTTAGTGTGCATATCAACACATAATGGGAACACTGACAAGATCGCGAACGCTATGGCCGATGCTCTAGGCGCACCTGTTTTAAGACCTGAAAAGGCAGCGATACAATCTCTCGCAGAGTACGACCTCATCGGATTCGGATCCGGAATCTACTTCATGAAGCATCACAAGAAACTACTAAGCTTCATAGGCAAATTACCGATCATGAAGAACAAGAAAGCCTTCATTTTCTCAACCGCAGGAGTCAGTGACAGAGGCATTGAAAAGAACCTGAGCAAGAATCACAGAGCACTCAGGAACAAACTGACTGACAAAGGCTTCGAAATTATAGGCGACTTCTCATGTTGTGGGTACATGAAACGTGGATGGTACTATCTAAAGGGAAGTCGCAATACTGGTCGACCGAATGAAGAAGACTTGAAAAGAGCTTGGCAGTTTGCCGATGGTCTAAAAAAGAAAACAAACGATTAGCCCGAAGGAAAAACTTGTCAATATTTAGCGCGTGTGCTTAATAACAGAATTATCAGTGCCCTCTGAAAAGTGGCGAAATTAAGACTGCAGCTACGGACTGGAGCGCGCTTATGCAATTTGCATTTTATGAAATTGGTGGCCAGGCTTTTGTGTGTAACAAATAGATAGGTCTCTTGGTGAGGTTAATGGCGCGCTCATGGAACCCAACCTTTAACGGACCCATCGGTAGGGGTCGCCTATTTTTCTCCTACTGGAACTACGAAGAAAGTTTGCGAGACCATTGCCCACGGGAATAAGTGGGGAATCTCCTGTTTATTTGGACTTTGTCAAAGGTGGCGAGATAGAAAAAGCAAATCTCGATAACACTGATCTGTTGGTTATCGGCTCCCCCCTGTCTATGCGCTTCATTTGCCTTTAGCGCGAGCGTTCGCCCCCTCGTCGTCATTGAGGAAACGCGGTGTAAACTGTCTATTGGCGAGAAATCTAGTGTTCTGAGGGTGAAAGAGTATTTTAACCTCTTATTCAAGTACGATTATTGTGGGTGTGAGCGTGGGGGCGCTAAGAGGTTTTGTGGATTTCCTGAAGGATGCCTTCTTCATTACTTGGGCGGTCCTCACTTCCAAATGGCTTTGGCTTATGATCGGTTTTGGCGTGTATTTTATATTCCAAGACTGGCTCATGCTTGCCGTTAGTCCCTTGGTGCTGCTGGTACTGCCGACAATTGTGATTGTTTATGTTATCGTGACTGAGGACAGGCGAACTGCTTCGCAGTACTCCCTTAAAAAGAAAGTCGTCGATACGACCCAATGGAATGTTTCGCAATCCGTGGATGAATATGTAAAAACGATAACGAAAGTCCAGGTTCTTGATGAGGATCGGCAAGAGGATAAGGAGTAGCGCGCGCCAAATTGAGCAATTTCTCCGCGTTATTGCTTAACTAAAAAACAGCGAAACTTTCTCAATAGATAGTGCACAATCGCTCTTTGTTGCACGCCTTTTTAGAGTTAGCGCGCGGATGTGTTTTGCGATTTGTGTTTTTGTCTATTTAATTTGTTTTCGTTTAGGTGAGTGTATGCTGATGTGTTTATTTGTTGTTTGTCTTTTGTTACAAGTTATTTTTGTCTTGCGTTTGTCTAATATATAACTCACAAATTTCATTTCTCGACGCGCGCGCAGACCGCTATAGAAATCCACGTTTCCGTCTATGGTTCACTTGACCGTCAAGGGAAACGATGGGAACTAGGCGGAGATAGAAATGACCCGAAATTCAAAGAATTTGTAAAGGAAGCTGTTCTGCATCCGCCTAAAGAGCGTTTTCCGCGCTGTCACGCTTTTCCAAAAGTCGTCTCAGGAGATCATGATACGGATATGGTTAAGGTTGACTGGGATGAACAGTTTCTCTGCGAAGTCAAGCGGTTCTGTATGATAATGGTTAAGCGTTTTCCCGTTTTGGGTGGTGGGTTCATTATTTTACAGTCAAGTACGAAGACGCATAAGATCAGAAATGACACTTTTACCGAATTTGCGTACAAGTCGAAGAGTTATCACATTGTCTTCAATGGCGTGGTTTCTAAGAATGAAGTGCAGAGTATTCTTGCGTGGCTGTGCCTGTTCACTAAAGACAACAAGTTAATCATTTGGTTTCCTTTGCATTTGATTAAAGGCTCGTACACGTTGAGGATTGGTTTCAAAGGAAGAAAGAAACCGCTAGGATAGTTTATCGTTATGGTAATCAGGGTAAGCAGATCGTTAAGTTTCTGGAGAACAGAGAGTTTGTTCTTGGGTTTTTTGGAGAATGCTCACGATAGCACGCGCGGCTATGGCGCAGTGGCAACGTAGGTTATTTCGTTGCCGTCTGAGAGAAGTACGGTGATGCTGTACTGGTTTCTGCTCGTGCAGGTCGTTGTCAGATAGACTCTGATGGTTTTGCCTTGGTGCAGTTGAGATTGCCGCTGTTACCACAAGATTTCACAACCACGTTTGTGAGTGAGTTAACCTGAGCTGGGCTAGTTATCGTCCACAACGCGTATCCCGTGTTTTGAATCGACATGTTGATCGCTGTGTAGCTGGGAGCGGTGCCGAAGAACGTCACCGATGTCACTTGGAATTTATCTATTTTAGCTGGCGCAAAATTGGGTTGGTTCAAGTTTGTCCACCACGTGACGACAGCCCACCAGCCCACGAATACTCCGCAAACCACGACAAGATACAGAATAGCGAATAGTTTTGGCGAAATACCATGTTTGTCAGCCTCTGCTTTCTGCAAGTCATTTCCTCTGCGTTCGCTAGTTCACCAATCACTTCAGAAATTGATGCAGCAAAATAGATTATGAACGCAGAATTCAGAAGAAAAGTTGGATTGGTTTGGGGGTTAAGTTTTATCCCCACACATACTTTCTACGTAGTTTTTTTTGTAGAGCCTTCTAGCGCGCGCAAGATTGATTCAGTCTTCCCCCCCCCAGAAGAAAGACTACGATTTGTATCGTTCACGAAGACAAGTCCAAGTTCATCATTCAGATATATCCGCTTAAATCTCTTTGTTTTTCGTTCCGTGGAAAGAACAAAGAATACTGCAAAAACTGCTTAGAATTACTAGTATAAGCGCCCGCTACTCTGTCACTCTCTGTCAGTTAGTCACACACAAAACAGACAATCAAACAACCAAACAAACAGTAGAGAATTTCTTATATCGTTGCGTTGGCAAAGTATTAATGTGGGGTAGATCCGTTTGGGTGATCCAATTCTGTGCAGGCTCGGTTTTCACAAGTGGCAAGATTACGGAAGTCAGTTTCAGATATCCTGGAAGGAACGTAACTTTGTTCCTTATATTAATGTGGTTCCTAAGTCTGCTGTTGGTCAGCCTTTTCCCAATGAGGAAACGTTGAGTATCCAGAGCAATGAAACACTTGTCACCCACAGTACGGTCGTGTATGAGGGGAGCAAGTGCCAACGATGCGGCATAAAGCTAAGGCGCAAATTCGAAAAAAATTCGGATGGGACACTTTCCTGCGTAGGCTGGGAGCCTGACACTGAATAATCGACAAAGAATAATGCACACGCTACTGAACCTTTCCTTCGATAATCTGCCTGCGGTAAACTTGCCAAGCCTCATCGATCTCCGTTATCGCTTCGTCGATGCTTGACGGTTCAACCTAAGTCAATGCCTCTCATATTGATGACCGATACGAGAGAGAGTGGAAAAGTGGATTGGATGATTAAGGGAAGACTTCTCGCGATGGGATCCATATTAATTGTTTTGGGCCTCGTCCTCTATTTTGCGAGAGGCAATGAAGTTACGCTAGTATTAGTCGCTGTTGGAGTAGTATCGTTGATTGCTGGAGTATTTTGGAGGCCACGCAAGAAGAAGACAGAGATCGTTGCCAGCGATGCGCAGATGCAACTCTAGGAATCCATGTTTGCTGTTCATCTCTCGCATAGTGAGCTGACAAACAAGCCTCTTCGTTCATCAATGCGCGCGCTAAATGAGGATTTGGTTACAAATCTCTTAAGTATGAGCAAACATGTAGGCTGATTGTTGGAGGAGACAACGCTGGTATGCACTGTGAGGCCATAGGTGAAATCTTTGAGTAAAGATGATGTTTATGTTGAATTGCGGCGACAGATTGACAAGATGCCAGTTGGTATGCCGGCCACGGAATCCGGGGTTGAAATTCGCATATTGAAGCATTTTTTCACCCCTG
>Ga0187784_10005007_pt1 | contig 10730 bp, 7 predicted proteins | sample 1015_SJ02_MP15_2_FD_132964 | JGI IMG/M metagenome (GOLD analysis project Ga0187784, IMG submission 132964) | Tropical peat soil microbial communities from peatlands in Department of Meta, Colombia - 1015_SJ02_MP15_20_MG | ecosystem: Environmental > Terrestrial > Soil > Wetlands > Peat | place... | reverse complement strand
TATGACCTTTCTGCTTAACCTTGCACTCGCCGCTGTTATCCTTGGAGGCGCCTGGCTGCTCACCGATCTGTTCGCGCGAGCCATGTATATCGTCTGTCCTGCCTGCCGGACGTTGAACGCCCGGCGGCGAAAACACTGCCGAAAGTGCGGGGAGCTAATCCGCCCGCCGCTCCCTGAAGCGCCGAAACCCCAATGATCAGCGGAGAGGCGGCCAGAACACAGGCTCTTTAGCCCCGCCCTTCCCGAGGCGCACCGAGAAATCCGGGCTAAGGAGATGGCTATGAAAGGCGCAAAGCTTGCGTTAGCGAGGACTGAGTCCATCCTACCCCTCTTCCGCGCGCTCATCTTAATAGCCACCGCCACTTCTTTCGGTGGTCCCCTGAAGAGTTCCGAGTGGGCACTCGTCAGGCCCGAGAGCGCTGTGTCTGCCGCAAACCTCGAAACATTCGGGACCGCCGGCAAGGAAGGGATGCTTTACCCCGACCATCAGACCGTGCTCTTTCAGCATGAGGGAGCGGGGTGCCTGACGCAGATGTGGTTTGGCGGAGACTGGCCGGGATATGACCGGACGCGAATTCGGTTCTATGTCGACGGTGAGGCCAAAGCCTCGATTGATATGGAGCTTTTTCTTGGCCATGGAATCGGCTGGGGGGATGCCTCGGCACCTTGGGGTTCGGCGCGCTTGGGGAAGACCGGCCATCCCAGCGGCCTCTATAACACCTACCGGATTCCCTTTGGGAAGAGCATCCGGATTACCGGACAACTGGGCACGGGCGTGGAGAAGCCACAAGTGTTCTGGTGGATCATCCGAGGAGTCGAGAACCTTCCCGTGTTCCTCGGGAATCTGCGCCTGCCGGCGAACGCGCGACTGCGCCTCCAGGCGCGCGACAACGTCGAACTCGATCCGCTTCAGATGTTCGAAATCTGCCAATCCTCGCGCGCCGGGGCGCTTTACCAGGTGACCCTTTCAGTAGCCAGCAAGAATTTCAATTTTCTCGAAGCCGTCCTCAGGGCCTACATGGACGGCGCGAAAGAGCCGCTCTTGCTTTCCTCGGGAACTGAGGACTACTTCCTCGGGACCTATTATTTCAACCGTGGCATGTACCACCTTCCCCTCGCCGGCCTTACCCACAAAGAGCAAGATGCTGACGGTGCTTGCCGTTTTTCAGCTTACCGTTTTCATGAGGACGATCCCATTATCTTTCAAAAAGGGTTTCGCCTGGCATGGCGAAACGGCGAAGAAAAAGACGGCAAACCCTACGGATCGCCCCAACGGAGCCGGGCCACCAGTTACGTCTGGCTTTACGAATGGTGAGTTGCGTCGGAGTAGCGCCGCTTTACGTCGCCCGGGGCGCGAGCCGAGCGGCGTGGAAGACCTCGTAGGTGGCAAAGAATTGCTCGGCCACAACTGGCCAGTCGTGGCGTTCCGCTACCAGCCGTGCCCTTTCGGCCTTGGCGCGCGCCGCCGCTGGGTTCGAAAGGACCTCGAGCACAGCGCCGGCAAAAGCGTTGCCTTCAGGCGCGGCGAGCCAGGCGCACCTCGGGTCGGCGTACTCGAGTACGCCTCCTGCTCCTGGTGCAACCAGGGGCGTTCCCGACGCCATGGCTTCGAGCGGCCCAATCCCGAAGGGCTCGCGGGGATTCGGATGGACAAACACGTCGACGCTGGCCAATAATCGCGCCAACTCCGCACGGTTATCCAGGCGCCCGAGCAAACGCAGCCGCCCACCTAAACGATGGTTTTGCTTTCGCAGCCAATCCTCGAGCGACCCGCTGCCCGCAATCAGCAGCCGACAATCATGCGAAGCCCCAGACAGGTCCGCCGGTGGCTTTGATTTCGCCAGCTTCGGCAGGTTTTGCATCAGGTCGACCAGCAGGCTGAGGTTCTTCTCCGGGGAAAGCCGGCCGGCGTAGAGCAACAGTGCAGTCGAGCCGTTTCCGCCGCTTTCTTTCTGTAGTCGAGCGCGCAGTTCGGGGTCGCGGCGATGAGGGCCCAGGTTCTCGATCTGCACACCCATAGGTCGCACTTTAATCCTGTCCCCCATTGCATGGCCGTCGCTTGTCAACTCGGAGGAAACGTATCGCGAAACGGCGATATGGAAATCGAACAAAGGCATGTAGACATTCTGGATGTAACGCGAGGCGAGGTGCATTGCAAACGGCATCGGTGTAATGTAGGCGTGCACATTATCGTCCATGCGCTCGCAACTGAGGCCGACCAGGGTCGGACGGGGTACTCGCGGAATCCACCCGCGGCGCAATGCCCCGGCAAGCCAACAGAGCGAGTACTTGTCGCAAACCTCCACCAACTCAGGTCGCTCAGTGTGAAGAATGCGTTGCAGTCCGTTCGCACGCGCTAGAAGAAAGGTATGCGGGAGAATGAGGCGGTAGTGGCTGTCGAAGAACGGGCTGTGCGGAGCTTTGAGGTGGTAGATGCGGCCGAACTAACCGACTTCCTCCACCCCGTCCTCCTCACCCGGCACCACCAGCCGCATGGGGCGGCCGAGGCGGTTCGCTCCTTCCAGCAGCGCGTGATAGAACGTCCGGATGCCTCCCGATGTTGGGTGGTAGTGGTTGGTCAGATGCAGAGTTTTGATTGCCATACAGTAAGGCTGGCACTAGTCCGGTTCAACGGGTCGAACAGAAAGCGGAGGCCGAACGACGGCAGTGAGCCGGCGCTCGACGAGTCGCCACGCCGCCAGCGGCCCCCAAACCAGGAAGCCCGCGATCAGACGCGGTATTCGCTTCATGTCGGCCCCCAGACTTTGCTGCCCTTCACCCGTGATCAGCGCTCCGCGCCGCATGGCGTAGAGATTGAAGAGGGTCGAGATCGCGGTGAAGCAGACAGAGGCAACAATGCTCGTCCTCAGTTTCATAGTGCCTCGCACGAGATGCACGACGAATTCGAGGGAGTGGCCGGCCAGCGGCAGCAGAACCATAACGACGAGCGCGGTGGCCCATTCCGGCTCCGCGAAGCGGAAGGCCTCCGTGAGAGCGCCATAGAAACCGGAGGCGACCCCCCGGAAGGTCAGTTCGGTCAGCAAAGCCGCGACGGCGGCATGCAGACCCGCAGTGAGATTGGCGGCGAAGAAGATCAGCGCGCGCACGGTGGAACTGAGAAGCGCCGATTTCCAGTTCCAGCGGCGCGCGACTATCCGGAGCGGGTGCAGTGCCAGTTCTCGCAGTACGCGAGCAACTGAGGGCGACGGCCCATCACGGCCGCCAAGATTACAGGTCATGGATTCCTCGTACCTGAAAAGCTCTGGAGTGCGCCCGTTCGCTGGTCGCACTCCGGAGCGCCGCTCTGGGACGGTAAGGCGAGAACCAGCCCACGGTGGAAAAACGGCCCCACCTCGCAAGGCAAGCAGTGCTGCAGAGCTTGCTCGGTAAACCTTCTGGCCGGAACAAACGGCTTCGCATTTTCAACTCCCAGTTCCTCGATGCGATGATCACCTTTGCCTCGGGTCTACGAAGGTCGAATCGTCTGAGCAGCCGTCGCTTGGGGCCGCTTGGGCGAGGTAAGCCCTGGCCCTTGAGGATCTGGCTGTGGCGCCACCGCGCTCAGCTCCAGGCTATGCCGCATTCTCGCTTCGCAGCGGCTCGCAACGCAGCACTGCCGCGTTGCATCCGGGAAGTCGCAGGCAGAATTCGTAAGAATCCCACAGCTCCTCGAAAACTTTGTCCCAGGAAGCCGAACGGGCCCACTGCCGGGCCGCTCGGCGCATCCGCTGGTGTGCCTCCGCATCCGTCATCAGCGAGATCGCCCTGGCGATAAACTCGCCGTCACTCTTTGCCACATAGCCGGTCACGCCGGAGTTGACGAGGAACTTCGGACCGCCTTGATCGGTAACCAGTGCGGGCGTTCCAGCGGCCAGTGCTTCCTGCACCACGTTGCCAAAAGCGTCGGTGCGAGAGGGGAACAAAAAAAGGTCGAAGTTCGCGTACGCGCGAGCCAAGTCCTGGCCGTGAAGCACTCCGGTGAAATCGACCCGAAGCAGGTTTTTCTCCAGCCAGGGGCGCTCGCTACCCTGCCCGACGATCACAAATCGATATTGGGTTATTCCGGCGTCGATGAGCGCCCGCTCGAGTTCCGCCAGCAAGCGGAGGTTTTTCTCCCGCATCAGCCTTCCCACATAGCCCAACCGAAAAACGCCATCTCCATTGGCGTCTCGGCGCGAAGGATGGAACAACTCGATATCCACACCCCGTCGCATCAGACGGCAGGGCCGGCCGGTGGCTTGTTCCAGCCGATGCTGAATTTCAGGGTTGGGAGCGAGCAGCAAGCGGGGAATCTCATAGTATTTCAGGAGGCCTCTACCGCAAACGGCTTCGACGGCTCGGCAGATTGTCTGCCGCGGCCGCGCGGGCACGAAGTGCAACAATTGCTGGAGGCGTGCGGAGGCGAATTCGTGGAGATTCGTGTGAAAGGAGCCCACAATGGGAATCCCCAGACGGTGCCCCCAGTAAGCGCCAAGGATGCTGAAATCACCCGGGCTGATGATGTGGATCAGGTCGGGCTCAAAGGCCCTCAGCGTGTCTTTGACGAGCTGCCCGTAACGCCACAGCAGCGGATCAAAACCAAAGTCCACATCCACGGCGAGACTGGCCGCGCTCCGTTCCAGCTCGAGAATGCGGATGGACCCCTGCTCGAAACACCGGGTCTCAGGCCCGCAGTGAACTGCCAGCAACGGCAAGCCCCGGCGCTCCGCGAAGGCCTGGCACTGGCGGCAGGTGTGGGCGGCGCCATTTACCTCATAGAACGAGTCCGCGAAGAACGCAATGCGCAGAGGACTCATGCCACACTCCTTTCACCGTTCGAAAAAGCAGGGCTTGCGGCGGGTTTTCTGGACTCGGCCCGCGGCGGAAGCCCGTCTTTTCCGGCCTGGAGCCTCCAGGCGGCGTGGAGGAGGGAATACCATGGCTGTCGTTCGAGTTGCCTCATGGCCCCGATCAGCAGGCGCAGCTCTCGGGCTAAACCGTTCTTGAAGCACTGCGTCAGCGGCCTGACCACGCCATCATCACACTCGAAAAAGACGCGCTCGGCCCAGTAGGCGCGGCCGTCGGTACGGCCGGGGTAGTCGCGCAGGACGTCCCAAACCACCTGCATCATGCGCAGACCGAACGGCTGCTGGTAGTTCGGCATGACAGCAATCTCGCTCCGTCCATCCTGACGAATCTCCGCCACGAACTCGGAAAAACTGCCGGCGGAGGTCAAGTTGAGCATCGTGTTCGCCTCCCAGCCGTGGCGGTCGCCCCCTGAGACAATCGGGATACTCAGCGCTGCAGCCATTTTGAAGACCAATTGATTTTCCGGCCAGGGCCGCAGACCGCTTACTTCCAGGGCGTGGATGTACCTTCCGTGGCTCCGCATGAAAGAGCGCAGCATTTCGCGCAGGGTATGGTGGCCGATCGCGGCCATCTTCCAGAAGGGATGATTCAGCACCACCAAGACTGCAGGAATGCGGTCGAGCGCGGCCAGTAATTCAGGAAGTTTGCTTTCGTCCGGCGAGGCCGTGTAGGCGAGCATCCGCGCGGACAGTTCGCAAGCCCGCGCCGGAGGCAGATTGTGCACGCCCAGGTGGAATGAGGCGGGCCCGTAGGGCAGCGTCCACTCGAGTGATACCACGCTCTCTCGATCCCCATTTCCCTGGCATTCCATCGCGCCGTTAATGTTGTCGTGATCGGTCAGCGAAACGATGGCCTCCAAGCCAAGAACGTTCTCAATTTGTTGTCGCTCGAGCTTATGCGCCTCGCTGGGGGACAAAGGCGCAGTCCAATAGGCTCGGTTGAAATCTAGTTCTTCCCCGTGCTCGCGGCGGTAGCGGGCCAGAGCGTGTCGGGCGATGTGGGCCACGACGGGAACCGTGTCAAGGTGGTGGTTGATGAACCCGAGGCTTTCGCGGGAAAGCTCAGTGTGACCGTGCAGTGAAATTCCGCGTCGGAAGTTGCGAAAGGTCGTGTTGCCAGTTGGGAGGAAGTGCAGGCTGCGTTGCCAGCGCTTCATTAACACCTCGCGAATTGCAAGGTTTGCGGTAGTTGCGCCCCTTTTGGGCGACGGGCTACAACAGTACAATCCGCTGGGCCTGAGGCTGGACAGCGCCTACGCCGCACGAAGTGTACGTTCGAGTAAACTAAACAAACTTGGCGCTAATATATCAGCTACATGACAAGTCAGTTATATTTGCGGCAGGAGCAAGGATTCTCCGAAGAGGCCAGTTTAGGCTGAAATAGTGAGTAGCCGCGTTGACACGCTGAGGTGTGGTGCAATACGGTTTCGACATACGGGTCATACAATCACGGTGCCTCTTCCTGACGGGCTGGCCCCTTGGTTGGCTGAGACAGTGCGTTGCACGGGCATCCCCGCCGGGAGGATCATTCGTAAGCAATTAGTGAGAAGATGCAAGGAGAGAGGAACAACCCTTGATGTGGGGGGCGAACCTCGTGGCTGCCCTCGGTCGACCACAAGGATCGCCCGTGCGTGTCTGCGTCCGCGGTTGGTTAGAAGTTGAACCTGACTTGCAGATCGAGGTGCCGGTAGCCCATCCAGCCGTTGACGTTGTTGGACTGGCCAAAGAGAGGTGAACCGAGATTACCGACCGGTGGGCCGAGGTTGATGTCATTGAACACGTTGCGGACGTTGACGCTGAATTCGAGCGAAAAGCGGGAATTCGTTTCTCCGCCGCCGAACAAGTTTGGACCGCCACCTCCGCTGAGCCCGCGTCCCCCCAGACCGCCTCCCCTGGGGCCATGCCATCCGCCTCCACCCGTGTTCGACGAGCCCTTCTTCTCGCCGAACCCGAATGTCTTCGCCAACCTCAAGTTGAGTGAAAACAAGCTTGGCCCGAAGAACTCATAGGGAGGAAGGACTGGCGCGCCCGCCACGGGGTAAGTATAGAACGAACCGTATTTTGTCTCGACAGACCCGCGCGCGCCCGCCGGCGCCAGTGACGGCCGGGCACTGAAAACACCGGTGCCATAAACGTCCTCACCGAGTGTAATGTTGAAGGGGCTCCCAGTTCTCGCGATTACGAAAGGGCTGAGGCGGAAGCCCTTCGGCATCTGGATCGATCCGCCCACGAACGCCTGGTGGCGGTTGATAAATGCCGCCGGCCCGTAGTCTTCCTGGATATCGTAGGGATTCATCGGCTGATAGGTGGGGCCGCTCGTGTCACTTTGCGCGTAACTGAGGGTGTAGAATCCGAAAGCCGTCGCACGCCTGCTACGAAGGCTGAAATTCGCGACCAATTGGTTTTCGTTAAACAGGCCTGCGGATTCGAACTGGTCTAAATATCCTGCGTCTTTCCCGAATGGAAACGCGCCGGACAGGGGACCGCAGCCCGCCGTGCTTCCGGACGTAGAGGGTGGACAGAAAGTGAAATCGCGCGGGGCGTTGATATTGTTTATGAGAAGCTGGTGCACCCCGTGGGAATTGATATACGTCAGCGAGGCCGTCAGGCTTTTGGTGAACTGCCGCTCGAGCCCAATTGCCGATTGCAAGGTGTAAGGCGCGTGCAAATTGGGGTCAATTAAGTCCCGAGTGGGGAGAGAACTCGAAATAGCTTCCAGGGTACTCGGCGAAGGCTTATTCGGAAAGAAATTCGGCGAGTCCACGACGTACTCCCGCTCGTTAATGCCGTTTAGATGTTCGACATCCAGAATCTGCTGCTCCATAAACCTGTCGTAGAAAATGCCAAAGCCCGCGCGCAGCACGGCCTTGGGAGCTCTCTTGCCTTGCCCGCCGATGCCCCAAGCGAAGCCGAACCGTGGGGCGAAGTCGGCGTGGTCGTTGATGTAGTTCTGCGATTCAAATCGCAGCCCAAGGCTGAGCGAAATGTTGGGCCGAGGCCGCCAGGAGTCTTCCCCATAAACTCCGAGGTCGATGTAGTTTATGCTCGCCGCCGCGTTATTGATGACGTATTGGGTGTACTGGGTAGGTCCAAGTACTCCGGCGCAGGACAGAGGGCACGCCAGTTTGGCCGCCCTGTAATCATCTAAAGTGGCGAACGTGAAGGTGCCGTTGGAACCCTGGTCAGTGTTGTTTAGAAGGACATCGTAATCGCGCACCCGTCCTCCAAAAACCACCTGGTGCTTGCCCAAAGACATGGTGGTGAGGTTCTGCAACTCGTAATGGTTTTCGGTGTCAAGGGAAGCCTGGTCGGCATTGCCGCCGCCGGTGAACACGCCCAGGACGTTCACCTCGGGAAGCGTGCTGGCGGGTGTCTGGGTTGTGTCGTCGCGTAGAAACTGGAAGCGCAGTTGGTTCACGGTCCGTGCGCTCACCACTTGCGTGTCAGTCAACTGAACCGTGTGCTCGACCTCCCGGAGGTCGTAGGCTTGGCTCGGAAGCGACAACGCCGATATACCCTCGTTATCTTCAATGTCTTCCCACCACTGGTAGCGCATGGTCAAGACGTTGTTCGGAGTGAGTTGATAGTCCACGCGCGGGCTGATGTTAGTGCGTGTCAGAGGGTTGATCACCACTTGGTTGAACGGCTGCTCGGTAAAACTGGGTGCAGGACCCAGGACATCCGCGCTGACCACCGAGCTGTTTTGAATATCGCGGCGAAATACGTCAAAGAAAAACGAAGCTTTTTTGCTGATCGGCCCGCCGATCGAGCCATTGAAAAACTCCGAGTGGTAAGGCGGCTCAACCACGGCGAACGGGCTGCGAGCATTGAAGGCGTTGTCATTCCCGTCCAGGAAGGCACTTCCATGGTACTGGCTGAAGCCGGGCTTAGTGGTGATTTCGATTCGCCCATAGCCAAGCTTGTCGTACTCCGCCGAGAAGGGGTTTTGGTTGACGCGGATTTCCATAATCGCTTCCTTGGGTGGAAGCTGTCCGCCGGTGAAGCCGTCGATGTAAATCTGGCCGCCGCTCGGTCCGGCGGCAGGCCCGGCCAGAGCCTCGAGTTCGGTCTGCAGTTCGTCCGGATCGTCCGAGAGTGCCTCGAGGTCCTTTCCGCTTATAATCGTGGCGCTGGCATTGTTTTCGGGCGCCACGCTAAGCGTTTGCGCCTGACCCGTGACATTGATTTCTTCTTTTTCCTGCTCAATCTCGAGCTTGATGTCCAGTTGTTGAACCTGGCCGTTCGCCACCTGGACGTCGGTCTGCTCGAAGGGCGCAAAACCTTGCGCGACGGCGCTCACTAAATAAGTCCCCGGCGTCAATCCAACGATCTGGTATGTGCCGTCTTTGCCAACCGTGGCGGCTTTGGCAGGGCCTGCCTGGCCCGTGGCCGGAGTGGCCATCACCGAAACGTTCAGGACGACAGCGCCCGAGGGGTCTGTCACCTGCCCGCGAATCGTGCCCGTGGAGGTCTGAGCTGCCACGCGCACAGCCAGCAAAGGTAATAGCACTGCGCAGGCGAGGGTGAACATTCGAACCACCAGAGATTTCATCCTTGCTCCTTGTCTTGCAGCACCGTAGGGGCGGCTTTAGGCCGCCTTGTATCGTTGACTTCGTGGGGATATGGCGGGGTAAGACCCGCCGACAGTCTGATTCGAACCGCTTTTCGTCATCTTGGCTAAAGCGGATATTGCGGTCAGCCCTTTGAAGAAAGTTCGCAGCCCCAGCCCACGAACCCCGGAGGAAAACGCTCAGTTAACCTTGCTGAACTCGCACGTATCGCCCTGTTCCGTACCTTACAGTTATATAGACGGACTAATTGCCAGGTTGGTTTCTTCGGTGTGTCTGGGTGTGGGGGAACGGGCTCCAAGGGCGGCCACAAGGGCCGCCCCTACGACGCCATCCTTTCACCTGTTCTATTACGTGCTACCAATTGCCACCCTCTTTCACGGTCCCCTCTTTCACGTCCGCATCAACTAGGTAGGCAGATCGGACGTCGTGTAATTCGTTGTTGATAAGGTAGACGTGGCGGCTCTGCGGGCCTTTCACTTTGAGAAAAACCTGGGTTCCGGGACGCACCGTCGAGTTGCGGATCGTCGCATCCTCAACCCGTTCAAACACCACAGCCGGAATATCCGTTTGCAACTTCGCCGGCCCTCCCACAAAGCCATCGAGGTTCAACCCTTGCACGTCCTGGAAGCAAAGTGCGCTCTGCCACTTGTTCAGTTCGGGCTTCTCCCAGGTCACCTCAAGGTCTCTCACCTTGAGATCACGGGCGTATCGGAATTGCATGGCGTTCACCGTTCGGTCGTAGGCCGCTGACGGATCGGTTGAGAGAAACAGCTTGATGTTTTCCAGGCTGATGTTCTGGAGCCAGCTTTGCGGATGGCCGAGGATCAGGCAGGAGCCTTGGCCGTGCGCGATAACGTTGCGGATGATAATATTCCGAATCGAGCCGGTGGGCGGCTCATCCGGTTTGGGCGGCAAGCCTTGGCTCTCGCTGCGGCGCTGGATCGTAAAATAGAGGGGATCGCCGTTGCCCCACCAGAACCAGTCGAAGCGCTGGGTATTGACGATCAGGTTCGACAGCACCACGTTATCCACGTAGCCCCCGTCGTACACCATGAAGGCAATGCCGCGATTCGAGCCGGTGATCACGCAATTGTCCACCGTCACATTGCGCACGCTGTTCATGTTGCCGTCGCAGAATTTGAGCGCGCTGGAGGCCGACGAGAGGCGGCAATTGGTGATGGTGATGTTTTCGCAGGGCAGCGGCGGCCCCCACTCGTTCGAGGAATAGAAAACAATGGCGTCATCGCCAGTCTCGATGGTGCTATTGGCGATGCGCACGTCCTTGCAGCCGTCCGGGTCGATGCCGTCGGCC
>Ga0187784_10005004_pt1 | contig 10734 bp, 7 predicted proteins | sample 1015_SJ02_MP15_2_FD_132964 | JGI IMG/M metagenome (GOLD analysis project Ga0187784, IMG submission 132964) | Tropical peat soil microbial communities from peatlands in Department of Meta, Colombia - 1015_SJ02_MP15_20_MG | ecosystem: Environmental > Terrestrial > Soil > Wetlands > Peat | place... | reverse complement strand
ATCGCCGACTACACGGTGTTACCTAATATCGATCACCGCTATCGGGCCGCCTTCTTCCCAGGTGACCGTCTGTCCGCCGAAATCACGGAACGCTTCCGCGCGGCGACCGGCCGTGAGACCGCTTACGTCATCGGGTCGATGTGGGACGGCGGCAATGTCGCCCATTATTCGAGAGAGCACCCGCAACCGCGGGTATTGATCGATGGGTTGCCGCGCCGAGCTCCCTGGATTGATCTTGCCGACCTTCGGGCGAAAGGAGCAGTACTGGTGTGGACCGACGGCGATCCGCAGGTACTTCCCGAAGCCTTTGCCGCGGTGGCGCCTGGAGTTACGCCCGGCGCGCCCTTCGAGTTGCCCTATCACCGCGGCGAGGGGACAGTGCATGTAGGTTGGGCCATCCTGCAACCGCACGGCCCCTAACTTTCCGTTGGCGGAGCGCAATGCTAATTTACGCCGAGTCATTCGTGAGAAGGTCAAGATGCTGGATTCCGTGAAGTATTTGCGGCTCGACGCACTGCGGACGACCCCATTGGTAAGCGAGCCGTTCCCGTATGTGATTGTGGAGGGTTTCATCGGCCCGGCGGCGCTGACCGCGATTAATGCGGATTACCCAAAGATATCTTCGGCGGGCAGCTTCCCGGTCGACGAACTTAACTTCGGCCCGACCTTTCAAAGGTTGTTGGATGAGTTCGAAAGCGAGGAATTTCGCGCCGCCTTCGAAGAAAAATTCGCAATTGATCTCTCCGGCCGGCCGACAGTCACCACGGTGCGCGGTCGCTGTGACGCCAGCGACGGCAGGATACACACCGATTCCAAAACCAAAATCATCACCGTTCTCATCTACATGAACGAAAGCTGGGGCGAAGCCGGCGGACGATTGCGCTTACTTCGTTCGGCCGACGATCTTAACGACGTCATTGTCGAAGTGCCGCCTGTCGCCGGCACGCTGCTCGCTTTCAAGCGCAGCGACAATTCCTGGCACGGCCATCAGCCATTCGTCGGCGAGCGGCGGGTCATTCAATTCAACTGGCTTACGTCGCAGGGCAATCGGCAGATCGCAATGCTGCGGCACCACGCTTCGGCTTCGTTCAAGCGCGTTATACAAACGATTTTGCCGGGTCGCGGCTAGTGGGCGGATTTGACATTCGCTACCCTGCAAATCGCTAGTTCGCGAAGCGAATGTCAAATCCAAAGCTGCATTAGAACTGATATTTGCTAGTGGTCCTTTGATTTTAAAGTTCGCATGAGAGCGTGCCGAGATGGGATGCGAATGTTAAAATGGACTACTAGCGCGAAGGCAAGGCCATCGGCAATGCGCTCGCGCTCTCCTGCTGCCGACTTGCGCAACAGGGATTTCTCCAAAATCCTGCTGATCAAATTGTCGGCAGTCGGCGATGTCATTCACACCATTCCGGTCCTGAACAAATTGCGGCGGCGATATCCCGCTGCCCGGATCGATTGGTTGGTTACACCGGCCATCGCCGAGCTTTTGCAGCACAATCCCGCCATCACCAACATTCGCGAGTTTCAACGCGAGGACTGGTCGCGGCCCTGGCGCGCCACCCCCCTGCTCGGCTCCGCCCGTCTGGCGCTCGCATTGCGGGCGACCGGCTATGATCTAGTGATCGACATGCATGGCCAGATGCGGACCGCTGCCTTTGTGCTGGCGACAGGGGCCCCTGTGCGCATCGGTTTCGACCGGCCGCGGGCGGCTGTCTGGGATGCCTCTCCGCGAGTCTTTCCGCCGCAGGCGCGTCGCCACGCTTGGCAGGGGGCACGGGAGGGAAGCTGGCTCGCCTATACGCATCACATCGCGGTGCCCACGCTCGATCTGCACGCCGTGGACCGTTATTTGGGGATCGGCCCGCTTCTGGGCCTGGATACCGATCCCGCCGATTTTTCCTTCCCGATCCCGCCGGAGGCGGTCAATCGGATCGGCGCGCTGATCGAATATTATGGAATCGACAGGAAAAAGCTCGCCCTCCTCGCGCCGGGCACTATCTGGGAGACCAAACAGTGGCGCTACGCCGGCTTCGCCGAGGTGGCTCGTCATTTCCTGCAAAAAGGCTTTGCGGTAGCGCTGGCCGGCGCAGCACGCGAGCGCGCCGTTTGCGCTGAAGTAGAGAAACTTGCGCCCGGCGTGATCAACCTCGCGGGGGAAACAACGCTGAGCGAACTTGCGGCTCTGGTCCGCCGCGCGACCATCTGCGTGACCAACGATTCCGGCCCGATGCATCTTGCCGTCGCGCTTGATCGTCCGGTCGTGAGCGTGTTCGGGCCGACCGATCCGATCTGGATCGGTCCATATGGCCGCGCTGATGCCGTGCTGCAGGCGCGGCTTAGCTGTTCGCCCTGCTATCTGCGCCAACTCAGCCGCTGCCGCCACGCGCACGCCTGCATGCACGACGTTACCGCGCCCGCCGTGATCGAGCGCGCCGAAGCCGAAATGCGCCGACGCCCGGAGAACACTCGGCCGGCCCAGGTGCGATCAACGTCAGCCCGCGTCTGAGGTTTGCTGTTCGCGCCGCAGCGGGCCGCTCGCCGGCGGTTTCCAATCCTGCAACGCTTCGTAGCGTTTAGCGTAGCGGTAGAACGTCACTTCGAAATACGCAAAAGCGATGACGAATCCGGCCCACCCATCGATAAAGCCAAGTTTGAAAAGGTAATGCTTCCAGAACGCCCAAAGCGCATGTCCAAATGCACTACCCATCGACACGCGTTTGTGCGCGAGCTTTTCCGCTCCGAGCGACGAGTAACGGTTCATCTTGCGGACGACTTCTGCGAGATTGCGGAATGGAAGTTGCCAGATGGCATTGCGCAGCGTGCCGACCGTCGCGCTGCCGAGGATTTCATAACCCTCGTGCACCGGTTCGAGCGTGTAGCGCAGGCTGCCTTTGCGGAAGAGCTGGGGTTGACGGAAATTCGGATACCAACCGGAACCGCGAATGCGCCGACCCATCAGGTAATTGCGCCTCGGCACCCGATAGACGTCGTGCGCCGGCGTGCCGGCGAGCAGGCTTAGGATCTCGTCGCGCACCGCCGCCGTGCAGCGCTCGTCAGCGTCGAGGCTGAAAATCCACTCGCAGCGGCATGCGGCGACGGCACGGTTGCGCAGATCGCCGAAGCCAGCGAATGGCACCTGGACAACGCGCGCGCCGAGGTCCGCAGCAATGTCGGCGGTGCCGTCGGTACTGTCGGAATCGACGACGACAATCTCGTCAGCCCATAAGACGGTGTCGATCGCAGCTTTGATCTTCGCGGCTTCATTGAAAGCGAGAATATAGGCAGAGACCGTTTGCATGCGCGAAGGTCACGCTGGGCGCTCACGCGCGGCCAACACTGCGAGCCACATATAAAGCCCGAGCAATGTCATTTCGCCAAGCACGATGAAAACGCTGCCGCCATAAACCTGCGGAAAGAATACTTCCACCACCGCCATGGACACGACCGCGGTCAGCCATACAACTGCACCCCAAGCGGCCGCGAGCCATAACCCGACCGCGGCGACAAGATCGATGACGGCGAAAAATACGGTGGCGCTTTGCCACGCGACTGAATGTGCTTCGAAATTCCCGCCCGCGCTGCCGATGCCGCAAATCTGCGCCCAGTGATAGATACCCTTGACCAAAGACACCGCAGCCATAATTCGCATGAAGAGGACAAGATGATTGGCCCAGGTGCCGGCGGTATTGGGCGGCTTTCCAGCATTGACCGGCGCAAGCAGGTCGGTTGGCCGCGTCGGTTGGCGCTGCACTCGATCACTCATGGCAGGCCGGCTTTGAGCACTCGCAATAGGCCAAAGTCAATCCATCGGCTTTCTGTGCCGATCGTTTCATTTGCCCGTGGCGGCTGGCGAACCGAACGGCTAAAAGAAAGCCGGCTTGGAGCATCCCATGGCGATCAAATTAGGCCGGCCGCTTGAACGAGTTCGCTCAGTCCCGATGCGCGGCGATGCGCCGACCGACCGCCTCGATCTCGCCATCCGACCACGCCGCAACCGCCGCGCTGAATGGGCGCGGCGAATGGTGCGCGAGCACGTTCTCACCCGCGACGACTTGATCTGGCCGCTTTTCTTGGTCGAGGGCAAGAGAGTGCGCGCCGCTGTCGCCTCTATGCCCGGCGTCGAGCGACTCTCGATTGACGAAGCCGTTCGTGCGGCGGAGCGCGCGGCAAAGCTTGCGATCCCGTGCCTTGCGCTATTCCCTTATACCGGACACGAGAAGCGCGACGAGCGCGGATCGGAAGCACTCAATGCGGACAATCTCGTTTGCCGTGCCATCCGCGCCATTAAGCAAGAGGTGCCGCAAATCGGCTTGTTATGCGATGTCGCGCTCGACCCTTACACCAGCCACGGCCACGACGGTTTGGTGCGCAGCGGCGTTATTCTCAATGACGAAACCGTCGCCGTTCTGGTGCGCCAAGCGTTGGTCCAAGCCGAAGCGGGCTGCGACATCATTGCGCCGTCGGATATGATGGACGGCCGTGTCGGCGCCATTCGCAAGGGGCTCGATGCGGCAGGCTACCACGACATTCAGATTATGGCCTACGCGGCCAAATACGCCTCCGCATTCTACGGCCCGTTTCGCGACGCGATTGGATCAAGCGCGACGCTGATCGGCGATAAACGAACCTATCAGATGGATCCGGCAAATGCGGACGAGGCACTGCGCGAGGTCGAACTCGATATTGGCGAAGGCGCCGATATGATTATGGTTAAGCCTGGGATGCCTTATCTCGATATATTACAGCGGGTTAAGGCCGCTTTTGGCGTGCCAACCTTTGCCTACCAAGTGTCCGGAGAGTATGCCATGATTATGGCGGCCGCGCAGAACGGCTGGCTCGACGGCGACAAGGCCATGGTGGAAAGCCTGATTGCTTTCAAGCGTGCCGGCGCCGATGGTGTGCTGACCTATTTCGCGGCCCGCATTGCGGAGCAATTGAAGGCGCGCGGCGCTTAAAATTCTCGCCTGCGAGTAGGTAACGAGGCGAAGTTTATGCACGACGACACCCGATTTCACCGTTTCGTACCGCTACTGCGGCGAATAATTATTCTGTTGGCGGTGCTTGCGGCGACCCCGGTGATCTTGTGGATGATCACCGCTTTCGTACGCGCTTATGTCGGCCCGCCCAAGGTCCCCACCTTTCACCAGCTCGCGTCGACTTCGCCAATGACTACACCAGCAACGGCCGACACTAGCGCGCCAAATTCCGATCAGTCGCCTGCTCCGCCCGCGCAGGCTAAAGTTGCCGACGTCGCCGCCTCCTCGGCGACAGAAGTCACGGCAACGGCATCCGACACCCGCGACATGCCCTTGCCCAAAGGGTCACTCTTGAGCGACAGGCCGCCCGACGGCGGTCCGTCGACGCCTGCCAATATTTCGACTGTCGGGCCAGCTTCTTCGGCGCCGTGGTCGTCTCAGGCTTCAGTGGCGCCAGCGGCTCCAATGAACGTGACGACTATGGAAAGGCCCGCGAACGACGCAGCGCCGGTTCCGCAACAGCCCCCCGCAAACGCCGCGACGGCTGAAGCACCTCAGCCCCCCAGCGTTGTAGAACAGCCGGCCGACGCCATGCCCGCTGCTCCGCCATTGACGGGTAGAATCCCGCTGCCGCGACATCGGCCGCGAAGCTTCACCGAAGCGAACACCACACGGATCGCGCAGAGCGCCATTCCCATGCCGCGTCCGCGACCCGATGATGCCGGTCCGGCCGCGCCGCCGGAGACGCCGCGCCCGGGACCGTTGGAATTTCTGCAAGATATCTTTCATTGATGATGTGCCGGTGGCCTGATCGGCTCACCGTTCACCAAACATAACGCAGCGTTCCGGAGCCGGCGTAGGTCTGCGAGCCCGGAGCAAATTCGCCGTCGAACTTGACCAGGAAAGTCCAGCGCGGCGTGAAGAAGAATTCGGCACCCGCAGAGGTGAGCGCCGAGTCGTGCGGGATCGGCGCGCCGTTGACAATGAAATTAGATCCGGGGAGTGATTCAAAGGCCGCGCTCAGCGCTGGATTGCTGACAAAATCGTGCGCCCAGGCGACGCGCGCGCGCAACAGAACCGGGATGCCGTCGATCACCGCCGGATCGTCGAAGCGGCTGCCGAGTTCGGTCCGGGTATCGGTTGCATTCATCGCGGCGTAGGACAGGCCGAAGCCGCCGCCGGTCACATCGGTTTCGCTGAAGGAAGGCGTGCCGAACGCTTGCGCTTGTACGGCAGCATATGGGGTCACGCCGAGCGTCGGCAGAACGGCAAGACGATAGCCGCCTTCAGCACGCCCGCCGTAGCTCTGCGCGTCGAAATTGGCATTCAATATGTCGCCCATAGTGGCGCGGTTGGTGGTCATCCAGTGATTGGCAAAGGCCAAGGCACCGCCGAGATAAGCGGGCCCCCAGCGGGTGATGCCATAGATGCCGGTTTGGAAGGCTTGGCTTTGGCCCGTTCCCATGCCGCCGGCAAGACCCCAATTAGTGCCGGCGCCGCCGAGCGCGAAGCCGATAATTGTGTCTGGCGAATAGTGGTAGTCCATGCCGGCGGCAAAGCCGAATGTTTGCGCGGCAAGATTGCTCGAACCGACCGTTGGGTCGCCGGCGGTCGCATTGGCGCCGCCATAGCTTGCCGCCCATGTTGTCCAGCGCTGCTGGAACGGCCCCGCCGGCGGCGCTTTGAGCACGCCGGCATAAGCTAGCGCCACGTCGGGCGGCAGGATGGTCTGCGCATCGGGCGCAAAGCTCATGGCCGGGCCGCCAGCAAAACCTGCGCCGCTGCCAAGCCGGCCGTCGACGAATGGATCGAGCATGAGATTCAGAAATTCGTCCATCAGCTGCAATGCCGGCACCTCGCTGCCGGTCGCAACCTCGCCGTCGAGATGCATCAGCGCATTGGCGAGGCTGCCGCCCGCCAAGCCAAAGATCGGCAGAAAGCTCGCCGGCAAAGCGCCGCCGGAGTTAAAGTAATTGTCGATCGCGACGGCGACATTACGTTCGTTGACGGTCAGCCCCGTGAGCGGCAGCCCGGGCTTGAGATTCAAAAATACGTCAGTGCTCGAATAGCTCAAACTGTCGGTGAAGCCCGCCGGCAAATTAAAGTTGGCTATACTCGCAAACGTGCCGTTCAGTCCGCCGCTGGCGTGCAGGATGTCGTACTGCTTCGACAAATAGCCGCCGGGTGCGAACTGCGCGTTGACCGTCGCGCCGCTCAGCGTCGCCGTGCCGCTGACCGTTGCGCTGGTCGCCGCCGAAGGATTGAGTTGCACCAGATAGATCGCGCCGGACGCGAAAGCGAGACTGCCGGCAATGGTGAGCGCCGTGCCGGGCGCGCCGGCGGCGCCGGGCGCGAACGTGCCGCCGGAATTGATCTGAACCGGCCCAACCGTGCCGGTGCCGGCGAGCGTCGCCCCGCTCGCGACCGTGGTCAGACTCGACGACGCAATCGCGCCTGTGACGTCGAGGGTTCCGGCATTGACGTTGGTCGGACCGGTATAGGTGTTGTCGGCGGCAATGATCAGCGTTCCCGTGCCGATCTTGGTTAGGTCGTTGGGACCTAGAATTACGCCGGACAGCGTATCGGTATTGGCGCCGGTATCGATGGTGCCAGCCAGAATGCCGAGTGAGATCCTATTCGGCAAATCGATTCCGCTCTGCGTAAAGGCGAGCGTGGCGCCATCGACCAGGCCGACGATGCCAGTGCCAAGCGCCTTGTCGTTGCCGACCGCAAGCGTGCCGCCGAGGATCGCGGTGCCGCCGGTATAGGTATTGGCGCCAGAAAGGATCACGGTGCCGGAGCCCGTCTTGGTCAGCGCGCCCGCGCCGGCAAGCGTTGCGGAAACCGTGCCCGCTTGCACGCCGAACGATGAGCTTGTCAGCTTGCCGTCCTCGATGGTGCCGCCGGTCAAGGTCAAGGCGCCGGTGGTCTGCGACGTTCCGCCGAGATTGAGAATGCCGCCGGAGACGCCGAGGGGACCGCTCGTAGCGCCGAGGGTGCCGGCGCCGGACAGAATCAACGTGCCGCCATTCAATGTGGTGCCGCCGGTATAAGTATTGGCGCCGGAAAGGATCACCGTGCCCAAACCGGATAAGATCAGCGCGCCGCTACCCGAGATCGTCGACGAAGGACTCGTCTTGAAAGTCGCCGCAGCGGCGGTGGTGTTAATAGTGGTGTTGGAATTGAGCTGAAGTGTTGTTGTCGTTAGATCGTAATAGAAAAAATCCGTACTCACGTTAATTTGGGCTTGGCCCGACGAGCTCTGCATGATGAGCGTGCCGCTCTGAAAGATCCAACCGCCGCCGTTTTGGGTGCCTTGGAGATTGAGCGTGCCGACGGTAAACGGTCCGCCGGCAAGTGACACGCCATAGCCAAGATTGGCGCCAGGGTCATTGAATGTCGCAGTCGCCCCGGCACTATTGGGAACAGTATGCGGAGTCCAATTGGCTGCAGTCCCCCAATCCCCGGATGCAGCGGACCATTCCGCCGCGTGAGCGGATGTCAACGAAGCGGCCAGGGCACCGGCGAACGCCATTAACCCGCCGAAAGTCCGAGACCGGAGACCATCGATCCCGAATAATTTCGAGCCGGTTCGCGCGCCCACCGTCTCCCATCCCCCCAAGCTACGCCTCAGCGTTGCCGAGTGACCGGATTTTCCGTCCGACCTAACCCCATAATAGCCACACGATTATTTGCCGTAAGGTGAGAACTTGTACAACCCGGTATCTTGCGCCCCAACGTACACGTCGCCGTCATTGATTGCAGGAGCGGTGCTAAGCCCCTCGCCGGTTTGGAACTGCCAGATCTTAAGGCCACCTTGCGTGCCGCGATTGCCGAAGATAGTGCCGTTTGCTCCCTCGGAAATCACCGCATCGAACGCGGCGGCGACGCCCACAATGGATTCTCCCAGCGCGGATGACCATTCCAGTTTTCCGGCCGCCGTTAATGCGATCAATCTGCCACTGGTAGTTCCGTAGACGACTGAAGTATTTGATCCAACCACTCCACCAACGACGCCGCCAGCATGAATCGCCGAACCGGCATTGAACTTCCACACCAGTGCCCCAGTCGACTCATTGAATGCGTAGACGTAGCCGTCGGTCGATCCAACATAGACTCTTCCGCCGGAGATGGACGGCGACGCCGTCACGGAGCCGCCGGTTTGCGCCGTCCACAAAGTCGCCCCGGTCGTGCCGTTGAGGGCGGTAATCGTCCCGGAATCATCGCCCACAATGACCGGTTTCCCCGAAGACTGGCTGTCGAAGGCAACTGACGAATGGATTGGGGCACCCAGAGAAACAGTCCACATCAAAAGTGGCGATCCCTTATTGGACTCCAGAACGGCGACCACCGCGCCATTCTCGGAAGAGATGTAAGCAGTGCCGTTGATGGCGGCGGGCGACGTCAGCTTTCCACCGATTGCTAATGAACCAAACAGCGTTCCTGTTGTAGTTGATACTTCGTAGAGCGTTCCGTCGTTCGAACCGAAGAGGACCAAAGAACCGTCCACCGCGGGCGCCGAATGGATCGGTGCACCGCTAGGGGTGCTATAGGTCCAAGCTGGCGCTCCGTTGCTAACCCGGATCGCCGAGAGAACGCCCGCGTTGTTACCGACATAGGCGATACCATCCATGACCGCAGGCGAAGATTGGATCGGCGATCCGGTCTGTGTGTACCAGGCCTGTTCGACGAACTGATTCTGCGCAACGTGAAGAAGGTCGTGCAGCACTTCGTCATACGCTTCGAAGGCAATTCGCGTTGGGCCTTCTCCGCCTTGCGACCAATTATTCGTAATATCCAAGAATGCGGATGTCGTTCTTCCAGAGGTTTGGCCGACTGCAACCAAGCTGGTAGGACCGAATCGCGAGGTAGGACCGTAAGTTCCACTGCCCGGTAACGTGATTGGCGTCGAAGGCACTGCGCCCGATGCATTCGTCATCGCCGTCGCGCGGACGTCGCCGTCGACGCTGAAAGTCACCGATTCAGAGCTTCCGAAGCCGCTCCCGGTAACGGTGAACGTTCCTCCGGGAGAGACGTATTGATTCGACAGTTGTATCTGCGGCGCGCTCGGGCTGGGCAGAATTGAGAAGGTCGAATGCGCTCCAACAACATCGGCCTGGTGCTCGACGTTCACTGCATTCGCGAAGACTTCAAACGTTCCGCCCGATGGCGGAGCGGGAAACGAAAAGCTCCACTGCGTCGAAGTCGCCGCCGGCGGGGAAAGGGTAGCCGGATTATCGATAGCGGCATTGTTCCATGCCCCGCTCGCGGCGTCGTACCATTGCACGCCGGTCGGTCCGAGAGACGCCACCGCCACTTCTACCGCACTCACGCCCTGCGCATCGCTTGCACTGCCCGTTGCAGTTAAGTTCCCATTGGGATTGTTGACGTCGGCGCCTTGCAGCGGATAACTCAGTTGGGTCGATGGGTCAGCGGAGTTGCCGCCATCCACCATGAAATCGTACAGGAAGCCGTCGGTGGAAACGGTAACTAGGTGTCCGTTCGCCACCGCAACCGACGCCGTAACGTAACCGCCGGTTTGATAGCTATAAAGTTGCTGACCGTTGGACATCTGCAGGACATGGAGCTGTCCGGCAACATCGGAGAACGCGACGATCTCTTGCCCTTTGGGCCCAGCGATCGCAGGCGATGATATGACCTCGAGCCCGGTCGGCGACGCATATTGCCAACGAGCCGCACCGGTGACTGCATTCAGCGCCCACACGCCGCCGAGATAGCCGAAAACAATCGTATT
>Ga0187784_10005003_pt1 | contig 10736 bp, 6 predicted proteins | sample 1015_SJ02_MP15_2_FD_132964 | JGI IMG/M metagenome (GOLD analysis project Ga0187784, IMG submission 132964) | Tropical peat soil microbial communities from peatlands in Department of Meta, Colombia - 1015_SJ02_MP15_20_MG | ecosystem: Environmental > Terrestrial > Soil > Wetlands > Peat | place... | reverse complement strand
GATGCTGTGTATTGGGCGCGCGTCACCCAGGGGCTGGACTTTTCTGATGCGGATCGTGTCGATCCGCTTCTCTACAACCGGATTCTCTGGAAGGGCATGATGCACGGCAGGCCCTATCCCCCGTCACTGCAAAGAACGCATGCAGATGACGATGATGATCGGCGCGAAAAAGCCCGAAACCAGCCAGCGAACCATAACGGGTCTGGGCGGGAAGAAGCCACACGAAAATCGGAGCCCAGCAGGGACTAATCGGAAAGCAACCAAGAACTCAGCAAAAAGCGCTCGGGGATGAAGGCATGGGCAATTTCCCCGAGCGCTTCTTTTTATCGAGCTGGTGGCGAGGAACTAGCCGAATCCGTTGAGTTCGCCTCAGACGGGTCCACGCACGTGACATAGTCCGACTGGTCCGCGTAGCCGATGGTGCAACCGAAGATGGGCCAGTTGACGTCGTTAATGGGATTCCATGGCGCCCCGGTCACCGTGTTCACGCTGGTGCTGCCGGACGTATACAAAAATGTGTACATGTCCTGTGTGCTCGGATTCGAGTTCAACTGTGGATACAGTTGCCCTAACGAATTCGCCAGGGTGCCCTGTGCGCCATACGTACTGGAAAAATCGTAGAGGGGGAGGAACGGCAGTGGAAGCTCGGATGCCAGATTGAAGTCGAACGATTGGTAATCGGTGGGTGTGAAAGTATTCTGCGTAACAGTAATAACCTTGTATGCCGGATTGTTCCCGAAGCACGGGCTGATCCCCGGCAATTGCTCCAGAACATCGCCGCTCGAATCGAGGATGCGGAATTCGTCCATGTGCGTATGTCCCGCTAATATCAGCGTCACCACGCCAGGATATTCTTGCAGTGTGCTGATAAAGGTCGCCTGAGGGGTGGGATTGAGGTTGAGGTTCCACATGATCGCAGCATCGTTTTCGTCAACATCGCTCGGCACAGCCGCTTCCTGGGCGATCAGTTGAGAGTTCATTCCGGGCGGCACATGCATCAATATCCATACCTTCTGACCGGCCGTTTTGGCCGCCTGAAGTTGCTGACCCAGCCAGCCCAGTTCCGTGGAAGCGTCGTCGGATAAGGTGGGTGATCCTTGCACAAAGGAATTGCTGTTCAACGCGATGATGCGCAAGGGCGATGTCTTCGAATTGGGAGGGAAATACTGAAAGAAATAATACCCGCCGCCCGGGAAGGTGGTTGTGAATGTTGGGTCCGCCGCGCCCTCCAGAAACTGGTTCCAGACGGTGGGCTCGTTGTTCTGCAGAAATGTGGGATCGGGTCCGTAGCCCCCTGAATACGCGTCAATATTTCCCGGCGCGTAGATCACCGGCGCGCTGCCCACTGCGGTCTGGATCTGCGAGGCCACAAAAGTAAACGTATAGTTGATGAACTCCTGTATGGCTGCGCTTTGAGCGGCCATGCAGCTCGCGATGGCAGCGTTGGTTACCGGAGAGCTTTGTGATATCAGGTATTGTATGCAATAGTTCGCTGGTATGTTGTGTCCAAGCAGGTCGCCGGTAAACAAAATGATTGGACTCGGATTGGATTCCATGTTCTGACCCATGCTCGCCAGGGTGTATGTCAGCAACTTATAGTTCGTGTCGGTTCCGGCTGCGCTGGGAGTTTGCACGCTGGAGCCTTGAAAAATGGTCTGCCAAGCGCTCGGGTTCCAACTGTTCGGATTGCCCGGAGGTGGGGGGAGTGAATTCACCAGCTTCTGAAACAGCGTGGAATCGTAAAGCGGATTAAAGTGCAGGTCGGAAATTGTTACGATTTGATAGGAGGCCCCGGAAGCGGGTGGGGTGACGGGAGGTGTCGTCGTGGTGACACTACTAACGCCACTGCATCCAAACATCGAAAAGACACTGATCAGGATTACAAAAAACAAGTATCGCGACCATCTCGACATAAACCCTTCTTCTGGGCGGACTTTTGGATCGTCTCGGTGTTGCATACAGGCCCGCCGCACTTGAGATAAAAGATAAATACCCACCGTAGTCTCATCGGCTGCGGCGTCCGCGACTTTAGTGTTGAGCGCCGGTTGACCGATCAACTCCGGAAAGGATTTGCCCCCTCACGCGACCTTCGCGCGGGGTTTGCGGGGCTTGGGTATCCGTGTGTCGGTGAGCTTGCCGTAATCCATTTGCAGCACGCGGTCGGCGACGTGGAAATAACGGTCGTCATGTGACACCACGACGATCGTCTTGCCATTGCTCTTCACTTCCGGCAGCAGGTGTTCGCAGAAACAGGCCGAAACTGAGAATCCTGGTCCGCGGCCACTTCGTCGAACACGCACACTGGCTTGTCTTCCAGGAACGACACGGCCAGGGCAAGGGGCTTGCGCTTGTCTCGAGAGTATCCTGCCGGGGCTTCCCAAGGGTTGCGGTCACAACACCTGTGACGAGGATCACTGTAATTGGGAGCAAGACTGAATATCTTTCACAACCGTGAAAAAATATGCACTGATTCCCCTGCCGCAGCGATACTGCTGTCCCGCATTCGTGCGCGCAACGGAAGTCGTTCGCGCTCTCGGTTGTCTCCTAACCCTACGGAGCCTCGCCCCGTTTGTGGCTTTGTTGTCAGTCCTGGTCTTGCCAGCTCTCGCCCAGAGTACCGGGGGCAGGATTGTCGGGCGTGTCTTGGATGCCAGCGGCGCTGTTATCGTCGACTGCAAAGTTCGCCTGACGAACGAATCAACCGGAATCTCCACTGACGCCCACACGGATGCCAACGGCGACTATGCCTTTCTGGAAGTGGTTCCCGCAAGGTACTGGATTGAATTCGACCGTCCGGGCTTCAGGCGCGGTATAAAGCGCGGATTAGTGGTCGAAGTCAACCAGGTTGTGACCTTGAACATGACTCTCCAGGTTGGCGCGATCGACGAGGTGGTCAACGTTACTATGGACGCGGTCCAGGTTGAGTCGTCCAGTTCGCAGTTGGGCGCGGTAATGAACCACACCGCCGTTTCGCAGCTGCCCCTCAACGAGCGGGATACCTACCAGTTGCTGCAGTTGCAACCCGGAGTCCAATCGCAAACTGGCTCCGATCTCTTCTATGGGAGTGATCGTGCCGGTGTCGTATCGGTTAATGGGGGACGCGGCCGCGCCAATAACTTCAGCGTGAACGGCGGGGACGCCAATGATCAGTTTGTGAATCTTCCCGCCATTCAGCCCACTCCCGATTCCATCGAGGAGTTTCGCGTTCTCACCAGCACGTTCGATGCTGAATACGGCAGAAATTCCGGTGCAATCGTCAATGTGGTTACGAAATCCGGAGGAAATGAATTCCATGGAAACCTTTACGAATTCTTTCGGAACCGAGTGCTGAACGCGCAAGGGTACTTCGATTCCGAAAAGCCGGCTTTTCTGCAAAACCAATTCGGAGGCACGCTGGGCGGCCCAATTCGGAAAGAAAAGACTTTTTTCTTTGCTTCCTACGAAGGACGCCGCATTCGTCAGGGCATCCCCTCTGATTCGATCGCCGTCCCGTCTGCGCAGGAGCGTCCTTCGGCCAGCCAGCCTTTCGCGGACTTCAGCGACGTCAGCCAGTTTCAGGGAGCCATCGCGACCGACTACATGGCGCAAGTGCTCAACCAGCGGCCCGGCTGTCCGGGCGCCCTCGGCGGAGCGATTCCCATACCCAGTTCCCAGCCCGACGGGAAGGTGCTCTACTCTTCCCTCTTTCCCGGCAATCTCATTCCGACCGCCTGCATGGACGCGACCGCCGTCGATTTGCTGAACCAGTTCGTCCCCCTGCCCAATCACACCGATGGAACCTATCAGACCTCGACCGGCATCCATCGCGACCGCACCGATCAGTTCACCATCAAACTCGATCACCACTTCAACGAAAAACAGAACCTCTCTTTTTACTACTATTTCACCGACAGCAATCTTTTTGATCCGTTTGCGCGATTTCAATCCGGCGGCGCCACATTACTCGATTTCGGCGCAGAAACTCTCGAGCGGTTCCAGCAGTGGAATCTCTTTCATACCTGGACGATACGCCAAAATTTGCTGAACGAGTTCCGCTTCACCGTTTTTCGCGAAGCTCAGGGCACGTTCCTTCATCCGCAACACACGAATCTTGTGCAGGATTCCTGCACCACGGTCCCGTCCAGCGCCTGCTTCAACGATGGCACGCCGACAAACGCCACAGGCATCCATCCCGGCCTTGGTGCCGGCCACGAAGGAGTGCCTTTCATCACAGTGTCCGGCGGATTCGCGATCGGCAACAACTTTGAAGGCGAAATCCCCCAGATCGGAGACACGTTCCAGTGGTCCGACAGTCTCAGTTGGATCAAAGGTCTTCACACGCTGAAATTCGGCACGGATGTTCGCCGCCAATTGCTCGACCAGACCCTCTACTACAACGTTAACGGCACTTTCAGCTACTTCGGTGGCGGGCCGAACGACGTCGGTACGGATAATCTCTATCCGGACTATCTTCTCGGTTTGCCCGACACCTACACGCAGGGATCGGCCCAATCTGAGCATGTCAGAAGCACGATCCTCGCAGTCTTCGCGCAAGATAGTTGGAAATTGCACCCAAGCGTGACACTGAATTATGGTTTGCGCTGGGAGTTGTTCACTCCGCTGACCGACGTAAGCGGGCATGTGCAGACCTTCCGCCCCGGGCAGGTAAGCACGTCGTATCCGTGCGAACTCTCGGCTACAAGCGTCAGTTTCTTCGAGCAATACGGCGTGACGGATCCCAATTGCCAGAACACCGGAGTCGTGCCAACCGGCTTGGTCGTGCCCGGCGATCCCGGCGTTCCTCCCGGCTTGACCTCTACCTATTACAAGACCTTTGCTCCTCGCGTCGGCATTGCTTATAGTCCGCTCAATTCCGGCAAGGCTAGCATCCGCGCCGGTTGGGGCATGTTCTACAACCCCATGGAACAGTTGGTGCTGGCCGAATTCAGCGGCGAACCGCCGTTCGGTGGCAGCAACATCATTAATTACTCTCTCTTCAATACTCCCTTTCAGGATCAACTCGGCGATCCCGCCAAGCCGAATCCTTTTCACGGGATCATCAGCCCTCCCCGCAATCAGCCAGTCGATTGGTCGCAGTATCGGCCCATTCTTCTTTATGGCCAGTTTCAGCCGCATCTGCGAACGCAGTATTCGGTGCAGTACAACCTGAATGCGCAGTATCAACTCAGTAAGGATTCGCTTCTACAGGTAGCGTACGTGGGATCCCAGGGACACCGGCTGCTTGCCTCGCGAGACTTCAACTATGGCAACGCCCAAAGCTGCATTGATCTCGACACCATTCTCGGCAGCGGCACGTGCGCTCAGTTTGGCTCCGACAGCGCCTACTTCATCCCGACCGAGATCGCTGGTGTTTCGACTGTGGCGCCAGCCGGCGGTTTGCATCTTCCCTACAATGCGAACGGCAACACTCTGATACCGGCGGGCACGCCGATTGCTTCGGTGGCACCGAACGGGATCAGCCTCGTCGGATTACGCCAGTATTCGTCCCCGCAATGCCAACCGCTGACCGGACAAGGCTGTCCGCCAGATAGCACGCCTGTTTTCTCCAGCATTTTCGCGGAAGACACAATTACCAGCTCAAACTACAATTCTCTACAGACTCTCCTTCAGGAACGCCTGTCCCAGCACACGCAGGTCCAGCTTGCCTACACGTGGAGCAAGTCGTTCGACTACGCCTCCAGTTTCGAAGGCGAACTGGATCCTCTGGACTATCGCAAGAACTACTCGCTCTCGCAATTCGACGCGCGGCATCGCCTTGTGCTCAGCTACTACTGGGAACTGCCAATGCCGAAGCTCCATGCCCTCCCCACAAAGGTTTTCGGCGGTTGGGATGTGTCGGGAATCTATAGCTACCAGACGGGATTCCCAATCCGCATTACTTCGTCCGCAGACAACGAACTCATGAACAGCTCGTTTTTCGAATATCCGGGAGAGCCCGATCAGATCGCTCCATTTCGCATACTTGATCCGAAGACAAACGGAGGCTATTGGTTCGACCCGGCGGATTTCACTGAAAACACGACCACGGACCCGACGTTGTTCGGTCGCATTGGCGACGCCAAACGCACCATCTGCTGCGGACCAGCGCTGAACAACTTCGACTTCGTTCTGCACAAAGTCGCGGCACTGAGAGAAGCGACTCGTCTCGAATTCCGTGTGGAGTTTTTCAATCTCTTCAATCACACGCAATTCGCCAACCCGGACGGCGACAGCACCGACGGAGTTGACTTTGGCCGAATCAAACGTGCTAAAGATCCTCGCCTGATGCAATTGGCATTGAAGGTGTTCTTCTGAGGGCGACGCGAGAGAGAAGCACAACGTGGGAAAAACGAGGCAGAGGAGACCGTTGGGCACGAAGGCCGATGCCCCTGGTGGCGCACACCCAGAGGTTCTGATTATGCTGCTGATCGGCGATTTGGCGTGGTACCGAAAAGGGTCAAACGCAAGAGTACGATCTCGATTAGAATAACCCTACAACGTATTGCACGATTGGATAGCGATCACAGAAATGCTTGAGGCAGTAGGCTACGTTGTCCACCTGTCTCTCGACGGGCTGCCAAACCCGGTTCCCGGAGTCACGCATCCGCTCGGATTGCCTGTACTCCGCAGTCTTCATGAACCGCTTAGGCAGCTTTGAATCCTGGGGCTCCTCGCTCGTGACGAAGGCCGATGAATGGTGTAGACAACTCGGTCTCCAACCAGCGACCGCTTCGCGTGCTGGTGGTTGATGACAGCCCGGAAAATGCATCGCGGATGGTGCAGGAAGTGGCTGCCTGCCAGTTTCAACTGACTTGGGAAAGAGTCGATACCGAAACCGATTATATCCGGCAATTACACGACTTTCCTCCTGATCTGGTCCTCAGGGATTACGCATTGCAGCGATTCGGTGCCGTACGATCCTTGGATTTGCTCCAGCAACAAGGCTTGAATGTTCCCCTCATTGTTTGTGGCGTCCCCGACGAAGACATGGTCACTACCCTCAGCAAACAGGGTGTCACAGGCTGCTTGCTCCAAGATCATTTCTCCGGCCTGGGTCTAGCCGTGACCCGCGCTCTGCAGGGACCCGAGAAAATTGCTTATCTTTCCATGGAGATTGCTCTGGAGCCGGCCATTCCGACCTACAGCGGAGGGTTAGGCATCCTCGCCGGAGATACCATCCGCTCCGCCGCTGACCTGCGGGTACCGATGGTCGCGGTCTCCCTCCTGTACCGCGGCGGTTACTTCATTCAGCGTCTGGATGCGGCAGGCTGGCAGACCGAGGAACCCGTCGCTTGGGAGGTGGCGACTCACCTTCGCGAGATGCACTCCCGGACGGTGATTAGCATCGAGCGGCGCACGGTCTATCTGCGGGCATGGAGGTACTCGGTTCGCGGGGTGGGTGGATATGTCGTCCCCGTGTACCTGCTGGATACCGATCTCCCGGAAAACAGCGAGTGGGACCGTGGCATTACACGCGCGCTCTACGGAGGCGACTGGTATCAGCGGCTCTGCCAGGAAGTCGTGCTCGGCATAGGAGGCGTGCAGATGCTGCGCGCCCTTGGGTATGACCAGCTTGAGCGCTTTCACATGAACGAGGGCCACGCCAGTTTTCTGATTCTGGCTCTCTTGCATGAGAGAGCCCGGAACTCCGGTCACAAGCAAGTGGACCTCAGTGATGTCGCCGCGGTTAGACACCAGTGTGTCTTCACCACGCACACTCCCGTTCCTGCTGGCCACGACCAGTTTCCGCTCGAGGTTGTGGGGCGCGTTCTTGGCTGCAAACCCGACCTTGCTGAAATGTTCTCTCCCGAAATTGCCCCTCGGGTGCTTGGAGCCGGGCCACACGGCGCGACTGGCCGGGCACAAGGATCCGGGTCCCTCAATATGACCTATCTGGGCCTCAACATGAGCCGCTACGTAAACGGAGTGGCCAAGAAGCACGGCGAAATCTCGCGACTGATGTTTGCCGGCTATCAGATCGATGCCATCACCAATGGCGTCCATGTCGCAACCTGGACCTGCCCGTCTCTGCAAGCTCTCTACGACCGGCATCTTTCGGATTGGCGGCAGGACAACTTCAGTTTGCGCTACGCCGAGAGCATTCCCAAGGACGAACTTTGGGATGCGCACATCAAGGCAAAACGGGAGTTGTTGGAGTACGCCCAGAGGCAAGGTCAAGTCGCTCTGGATCCGGAGATCTTCACTGTGGGCTTTGCCCGCCGTATTACGGCGTACAAGCGTCCCGATCTTCTCTTCAATGATGTTGAGCGTCTGCGCAAGATTGTGCGTGATGTCGGCCGTCTGCAAGTCCTATGCGCCGGCAAAGCTCATCCCAACGATCACGACGGAAAACTGATTATCCAGCATCTTTTCAAGATCAAGGAAAGTCTGAAAATTGATTTAACCATAGTTTTCTTGCCCAATTATGACCTGGAGATCGCCAAACGGATGACCGCCGGGGTCGATCTCTGGCTCAACACCCCGCAACCGCCGCTGGAAGCCTCCGGAACCAGCGGCATGAAGGCCGCCCTCAATGGCATTCCCAGCCTGAGCGTTCTTGACGGCTGGTGGATTGAAGGGCACATCGAGGGGGTTACAGGCTGGTGCATTGGAAACAACAAAGCCAGTTCAGCGGCTGTTCTTGACCGGGAACACGACGCCTTGTCCCTCTACCAGAAGATCGAGCAGGTGATCCTGCCGATGTATTACGGCCATCGGGACCAGTTCGTCGATGTCATGCGTCACGCAATTGCTATCAATGGATCGTTCTTCAATACGCAGAGGATGCTGCAGCAATATGTCCTCCAGGCCTACTATTGAGATGGCAGCCACGCTGCTACGGCCTTGCCATGCACGGTCGGACCCGCCCGCGTGCATTTTCTGGGGGCTGAGCTGGCATTGCATAACGTGGGGTTCTTATGAAAATAGCGTTATTGGCGTGGGAGTCGTTGCACTCCATTCCGGTCGGAGGTGTTGCCGTACACGTGACCGAGGTCGCGGCCGCTCTGGAGCGGAAGGGACATGAGGTGCACGTGTTTACTCGCAGACGGGATGGCCAGCCGCAGTACGAACGCGTCCATGGAGTTCATTATCATCGCTGTCCATTCCAGCTCGACGCGGATTTTGTCGAGGAAATTAATCACCTGTGCCGCTCGCTAGTGCGCGAGGTGTTTCGGACCGAGGATTTCATCGGTGCCTTCGACGTAGTCCACGCGCATGATTGGCTGACCGGCAACGCCATGATCTGGATCAAGCAGGGGCGGGGGCGCAAGACCGTTCTCACTATCCACTCCACCGAGTACGGCCGCAGCGGGAACCATTTCTTCGACGGCCGGTCCCGTCACGTGCGGGAACAGGAACGCGCCGCCACCCACTGGGCTGACCGCATTATCACCGTCTCGCATTCCTTGAAGAAGGAGATCATGTGGATGTATGAAGCCCCGGAATGGAAGATCTCCATCATCTACAATGGGGTCAATGCGAAGGATTACGATGGTTGGATCAATCCCGGGGAGATCAAGGCGCACTATGGCATCGGCCCCATGGATCCGACGGTTTTATTCTCCGGCCGCGTCGTCTATCAGAAGGGCCCCGATGTGCTAGTGGAGGCCATTCCGTTCATTTTGGCCTGCCATCCATCTGCCAAGTTCATCTTTGTAGGGGACGGAGAAATGCGGCATTCCGTGGAGAGCCGGGCGCACCAACTGGGGGTGGCGCACGCGACCCGGTTCTTAGGGTTCAGGAATGGCAGCGAGCTCGTCAACATCTACAAAGCTTGCGACACGGTCTGTGTGCCCAGCCGCAACGAGCCTTTCGGAATCACCGTGCTTGAAGGGTGGAGCGCGGGTAAACCTGTAGTCGTCACCCGCAACGGTGGCCCCGATGAGTTTGTCTGGCACCAGGTCAACGGACTCAAGATCTATCCCAACGCGGACTCCGTTGCCTGGGGGCTTGGGACCCTGTTTACCGACTTCGAATGGGCTCGCTGGATGGGGCGCAACGGACGGATTGCCGCCGAAGCTGCTTTCTCATGGGATGCAGTCGCCAACCACGTGGCCCAGTTGTACATGCACTGAGCCTCGTCGAGTGACTTGCGGCTCGAAGATTTAGCTTCACGGAGAGCACTGATGACCGAATTCCCTGAATACGTCAATGGCCTGCCTAACATCTGCGGGAGGGAAGACCAGGTCGCGGCGGCCATGGAGAAGCCAGTGAGTTTGGATCTGGCGTCGAGCGGGATTGATTTCGCAAGGATGCGGAGCTGCTTTTCTATCGCCCTGCATATGCATCAGCCGCTCATTCTGGCCGAAACCGGAGACCTGCGAACGGCCCCGGTGATCAGCAACCTGAAGTACATGATGGATAATCCGCAGATTGGCGACAATCACAATGCCCCTGTTTTTCACCAGTGCTACAAACGAATGGGAGAGTTTATCCCGGCCCTGGTAAATGAGGGCAAGCACCCGCGGGTTATGTTGGACTACTCCGGCTGCCTGCTGCACGGCCTGCGCGACATGGGACTCAGCGACGTGTTTGAGAACCTGCAGCGCATCACCTGCGATCCTGCCTACCGGCAGTGTGTCGAATGGCTGGGCACGGCATGGGGTCATGCGGTTGCACCGAGTACGCCAGTCCAAGATTTTCGCCTGCATGTGCGAGCCTGGCAGCAGCACTTCGCCGCCATCTTCGGTTTGGAAGCGCTGCGGGGCGTGCGTGGCTTTTCGCCGCCCGAAATGGCCTTGCCCAATCATCCCGAT
>Ga0187784_10005002_pt1 | contig 10737 bp, 4 predicted proteins | sample 1015_SJ02_MP15_2_FD_132964 | JGI IMG/M metagenome (GOLD analysis project Ga0187784, IMG submission 132964) | Tropical peat soil microbial communities from peatlands in Department of Meta, Colombia - 1015_SJ02_MP15_20_MG | ecosystem: Environmental > Terrestrial > Soil > Wetlands > Peat | place... | reverse complement strand
CGTCGAATTGTATTCCCATTCCGCTTCGTTCCGTCGCCAATTACTTCTACGAGGGCGAAGTCACCGATCAACGGTGCTTGGACCGTGCCCGTTGGGTGCTCTCCGTTCAGTCGGCCCTCGGCGACGCAGACGTGATTGCCAGAACCACACAACTGGTGAAGGTTTGTTCGGCTCAGTTCGTCCCCCAACTGGTCAAAAGAGCGCTGCCTGGCTTGCCGCTCGCGCACATGTCCGTGCCTCCCTCGGCGGTATCCCCGCGAGTCGAAAGTCAATACTTCGCCGTCAGCAGGACTGGTCCCTGCTGGGATCATATTGTGCAGACCCGCCGCGTGGGGGTTTACATTCCAGGAGACATTCCCAACCCGCAGATCGAACTCCTGGTGGTCTTGGAAAACCAATGAGGTTGCAGCGGCGAATTTACTTCGCCTCGTGTCGCGTCTTTGAAAACCTAGGAGTTTGCAGCTCTCCCTAAGAGGTCCAAAATGGGTGTACATCCGTCCCAGGCAGCAATTCCCCAAAGTCCCGGATCTTCCTCAGTGCCAAGCCGAGAGAACCTGGCGCTGATCTATCAGGAGGTTTTGACGGCCATTACGCGCCTGCGCTCGAACCGCCAGGCGGCCACGGATGCAGGGACCTTCCGGAACCAGATGAAGGCCGCCATCAGCGCGGCCGAGTCAGAGGCAACTTCCAACGGCTATCCCTTGGAAGAAACTCGGCTGGCCACCTTTGCCGTCGTCGCCTTCCTGGACGAGTCGATTCTCAACTCGAATAATCCTGTCTTCGCCGATTGGCCTCGCATGCCCTTGCAGGAGGAACTATTCGGCGGGCATACGGCCGGAGAGATTTTCTTTCAGTGCATCGATCGCCTTCTGGCCCGCAGCGATTCCCCCCATCTCGCCGATACGCTGGAAGTCTTTGCCCTGTGTCTGATGCTGGGGTACCGCGGCCGCTACAGCTTTGGCGGCCAAGAGGGCATCCATGCGGTGCTGGAGACGATGGCGGATAAGATGCAGCGCATTCGCGGGGGAGTGCGCCCGCTGTCACCGAACTGGGCGCCCCCGCAGGATACGGCGCCGCCAAGGGCCTACGACCCTTGGGTGCGCCGCCTGGCCTTCGGGGCGCTGGGGTTTTTCCTTCTGGCTCTGTTATTGTTTGTCGGCTTCAAGTTCACCTTGATGTCAGGCGCATCCGGCTTGCACTCCACAGCCTCTATCACAACGCCGTAGGGAGTTGCCGTGAACAACAACTTAAAGTACGTGATTGCCGCTTTGGCGCTTATTATCTGGCTGGTCTTATCCTGGTTTATCGCCTCTTGGCTGCACTTGCAGGGGAGCAGCGTTTGGATATTGCGCATCGTCCTGGCCCTGATTGGTATTGCGGCGTTCATCACTTTCGTGTGGTGGCTCAGGGAACGAGACAAAGAACGGGCTGCGCAAATGGCCCAAGGGGTGGCCGGGGGAGCCGCTGAAATTGAGGTCTTGATTCACGAAGCCGAGTCCCGCCTTCAGGCCTCCCAACTTGGCCGCGAAGCGAGCATCGGCAACCTGCCGGTGTTCTTCGTTGTGGGTGAAAGCGGCTCGGCCAAAACCAGCGTGGTTCTGCACTCAGGTCTGGAGCCCGAGTTGCTGGCCGGGCACACCGGTCAGGACAAAGTCCCGCTTCCCACCCGCGCGGCGAACCTCTGGTTCACGCGAAAGTTCATCTTTGCGGAGGCGGGCGGCCAGCTTCTTTCTGAGCCTGCCGGATGGGCCAGGTTCGTGAAGAAGCTTGCTCCCGGCCAACTGCATTCGGTGTTTGGCAAGGGAACGCAGGCCCCGCGCGCCGCCTTGGTTTGCGTTGACTGTGAAAGCTTCATGAAACCCGGTGCGGCGGAAGCCATGGGCGCCAGCAGCGAGCGGCTCCGCGCGCGCCTGCGCGAGATTTCTCAGTTCCTGGGAGTCAGCCTTCCCGTTTATGTGCTCTTCACGCGTGCCGACCGGCTGCAATTCTTCCAAGATTACGTGCGCAACTTGACCAACGAAGAGGCCACGACGGTTTTGGGCGCCACACTGCCCATGGTCTCCTACGCCGGGGAAGTCTACGCCGAGCAGCAAACCGCTCGAGTTTCGGCCGCCTTCGATAACCTCGTTTACTCCCTGGCCGAAAAGCGTCTTCTGTACCTTCCCAGAGAATATGACGCCACCAAGCGCCCCTCCGTATATGAGTTTCCACGGGAATTCAGGAAGCTCCAGCCCATGCTTGTCCAGTTGCTGGTGGACCTGTGTCGCCCTAGCCAGTTGCGAACCGGGCCCTTCCTGCGAGGCTTTTACTTCAGCGGAGTTCGCCCCATTGTCATTACTGCGCCCGTGCCCACTTTGGTAAAAGAGGAACCGCTCACTCAGGCCGACGCCGGCAAAGGGGCGCTCCGCGCCACAGGGTTATTCGACGTCCGGAAGCTCGAGGCCCAGAAGGCCCGACCGCCCATGGCTGAAGAAGCGGGCGAGAGCCGCAGAGTGGCGCAGTGGACTTTCCTTCCCCACCTTTTTAATGACGTCCTCCTGAAGGATTCGACCGCCCTTAACGCGAGCGCGTCCAGCACCAAGACGAGCCTATGGCGAAGGGTACTGCTGGCCGGTGCGGTGGGGCTACTGTTCATCTTCATTATTGGCTTCTTTGTTTCGTTCGTTGAGAACAGGAGCCTGGAATCACAAGTGCTGAGTGCGGCTCAGGGGATTTCCAATGTTCAACTGACGGGCCAGCAACTCCCCTCCCTCGATGCCCTCACCCGGCTGGAGACCCTCCGCCAGTCGGTCGAGACTCTGGCCCAGTATGAAGAACAGGGCGCTCCATTCGGGATGCGCTGGGGCTTGTACACGGGAAGCTCGCTTTATCCGGATGTGCGAAGGATCTATTTTCAACACTTCCGCAAGCTTCTCTTTGGTCAGACGCAAGCTGCCCTTTTGCAAACGCTCACTGCCCTTCCCGTCACACCCGGCCCAAACGATCAGTACGGCCCCGCGTACGACACACTGAAAGCCTATCTGATTACCACCTCCAATCATGACAAGAGCACCCGCCTGTTCCTTTCCCCCGTCCTGTCGAAGGCCTGGGCGGCGGGCCGGGACATTGACCCGGATCGCGTGCAATTGGCACAGAAACAGTTCGATTTCTACAGCGACCAACTCAAAGACGCGAATCCCTTTTCATCCGAGAACGACACACTCACGGTGCAGCGGGCTCGCAATTACCTCTCGCAGTTCTCAGGCGGTGAGCGCGTTTACCGCTTCATGCTGGCGGAAGCCTCAAAAGCTAATCCCCCCATCAGTTTTAACCGCAAGTTCCCCGGCTCTGCGGAAGTCGTCATCGACAACAAGGAAGTGGAGGGCGCCTTCACGAAAGCCGGCTGGGGCTTCATGCAGGACGCCTTTAAGAATCTGCCCAAGTTTTTCAGTGGAGAACTGTGGGTACTGGGGCCGGGAAGCGCCCAGAATGTGGACACGGCAAAGCTCGCACAGGACCTCCAAGCCCGATATCAGCAGGACTATATCGCGCAATGGCGCGCCTTCTTGAAGAGCGCGAATGTGGTCCGTTACAACAGCCTCACCGACGCCTCGCAAAAGCTCGCCAAGACTTCCAGCAATGAGTCTCCCCTGCTAGCTCTATTCTGCCTGGCAGCCCAGAATACGGGCGTCGACCAGCCGGATATCGCCAATGCTTTCCAACCTGTCCGGGCCGTGGTCCCGCCCAATTGCCAGGAGCAATATATCGGCCCCTCAAACACCCCTTATGTGAGCGGTTTGAGTAGCATCCAGGTTTGTTTGGACCAGGTCAACAATAGCCCTCCCGAGCAGAGGGAGGCCGCCAAAGCTCAATGCATGAACCCTTCCATGACGGCTCAGCAGGCTGCACGGCAGATTGGCCAGACATTCAGACCCGACCAGGAAGCCCATGTGGATGATACAGTCCAAAAACTGCTCCTTGATCCCATCACCTGGGTTTCAGCGGTCCTGCGCCCCGGTCCGGTGAACGGCGCTGGCTTGTGCGCGCAATTGAACCCTCTGGCAACCAAGTTTCCCTTTAATTCCAAGGCTACCTTGGACGCTTCGCCGCAGGACTTGACGGTCTTTGATCCCGCCAACGGCGCGCTCACCCAGTTCTACAATTCCTCGCTCAAGAACCTCCTGATTCCCCAGGGGGCGGAGTATGTGCCAAACCCCTCAAGCAATCAGCAGGTAAATCCCGCCTTCCTTAGCTTCTTTAACCGGGCTATGAGTCTTCAGCGAGCTCTGTACGCGGGCGGACCCGGACAGATGCAATTCAAGTACGCGCTTCGCCCCCATCCTACAGAGAGCGTCGGCAGCCTGACCATGAGCATTGACGGCCAATCCATGGCTTATACCGGCGGCAACGCGCCCTTCAAGCAGTTTATGTGGCCGGGCACGACCACACAGGGCGTCACGCTGACTGTGAAAATCACAGGCGGGTCAGAGTTGGGATTCCCAAGCTACGACGGGCTCTGGGCAGTCTTCCACTTCTTCGCCGACGCTGACCGGTGGCAGCAAACCGGCGCCACTTACAACATCGAGTGGACCCTGCGCGTGGCGGGCGGAAGGCCCGTCACCGCCCCCAGCGGCAAGCCCGTCACCGTCCAGTTTGACTTGGACACCCTAGGCGCACCACCCATTCTCCAGAAGGGTTATCTTTCCACTTTGCAGTGCGTCTCCAGCGTGGCCAAGTAATTACTGTCTTTGATCTGAAATCTGGGGTCTGAAACCTCATATTGCTCCCGCGTGCCACCTGATTCTTGTGTGAAGCGTCCTGCGAAAAAACCAGCAAAAAATCACTTGCAAAGCTGACGGGTGTTTGCTAAATCAGAATCTCAGGGTACTCCATCTCCTTCAAATTCTTGGTGCGCTTTAAACGGGCGGGACAGGCTGTATCTGCTGTCGGCGTCCCGAAGAGCGCTCGGTCACGTGCCCGGGCTGACACCCATGCGAATGGCAAAGCCAGCTTTTGAAGGGTGTCTGACCATCAGTTTAGGGAGCGCCCTGCGGATGAACGGCCGGCAGTCGTAGCTGAACGCTTCGATTGAGCGGCAACCGCCCCGGTTGATCGAAGTGAACTGTCCCTGGAAGCAGATGGTGATCTGCGAAATATCTTTACGGCGTGAAGTTTGTTGAAGAAAGTTGCGTTACTTGCGATGACAGTTTTTTGGGTGGGACATGCGCGGGCCCAGTCCCTTGTCCCCACCGACGTGTACCAGACCCTGATGTATTCGGCAACCGGAAACATTTCTGTTTCCCCTCCCCCACCTAGCACGCCGTTTACTCTTTCAGGGGCGCTTCCCGCTATTTTCGGCGTCACAGGTAAGCCTGCGAACTGCACTTTGCCCAACCCGGCCCCCGGCTGCTTCGCTACGAAAAACTCGTTTACGACTTTTGACGCCACGCTTAGCGCCAGCATTGCCACCGCGCTTTCGACGATTCCCATCGCCTCGCCTGCGTCGGCCGTGATAACGAAGACCGACCCCGCAACCGGCGCGGAACTGCCTGCGAGCAGCACGCTTGGGCCGATCTTTACCGAACGCGCGGAGAGTGTCGGCAAGCACAAGTTCTATATTGGGATTTCAAACCAAGACTTTCATTTCACCTCTTTCAACGGACAGTCTCTTAACAACCTGACTTTGCTTGACAAGGGTGGTGTCCAGTCGAGCCTGGGGTGACGAGCTATCCCGCGACCTATTCCATTGGGATGGATTTTCGGCTCTCGCAAAATATGGCGTTCCTCACTTACGGGGTGACTGAACGGTTCGATGTGTCCCTTGGACTCCCGCTGGTTCACGCGGCAGTCCAGGCGCGGACATATAACGGCATCATCTACGTTGGAAATGGGTGGGGGAGCCAGAGCACGACAAACCCAAATTGTTGGTGCACAGACACGTTCACGCCAGGCGGCCCGCCGGGCACCCCACAGCAACCCACTGGCCAGGGGTTGACTCTAGCCAATTTAGAGTCTGATGGAGTAACGTTTTCGCCTGGGCCAGATCGCCAGTGCTGAGGAGGGTTTCGATGCGGGCCCTATTGGAGCTGATGAAGTTCGCCCGTTCCAGCGTCTCGCGACAGGCGGCATAAACGCGGCGGAGCTCGTCGTTCTCGAGGAAGGTTTTGGGCGCGGCGTCGAGCAGGGCCAGCGCTTGCGCAACCTCCCCCGCGGCGAGCAACTGGCGAGCTTGTTGTAGTATCTCGTCCCGTTGGCGCGCGAGCTGGCGCTGCTCCTTAACCGCAGCGAGCAAGGAATCAATCTCCTTTGCGCCTAATTCGCGTTGGGCTTGTTCAAGGAGGCTGACCGCCTTTTCATAGTTGTCATCCCTCTGGAGCTGGCGGGCCTGGTCCAGCACGCGGCGGATGCGTTCTTGCCGAGCTTGTTCGGCCCGTTCGCGGGCGAGCTTCAATAGGCCAACGAGCTCCGACGATTGGCCCGCGACTTGGAGAGCCTTTTCGAGAGTTTCGATCGCGCGCAGGTAGTCCCCCGTCCGCAATTGCTCTCGCGCGACGCGGACAGCCTCGCGGCTTATGCTGGCCCCTTTCTCCTTTTGGCGCGCCTCATCGAGCAGGGCTGCGGCCTCCAACGCCAGTTCGGGACTCGCCGCGATTTCCGGCGAGAGCGCGGCCAGCAGGTCAATGGCGCGCTGATACGACGCACGCCCAAGCGCGCTCTTCGCCTCATCTACGACCTTGAGCCACTGGGCCTTGCGCTGGTGTTCCTCGAACTGCCGTTGCCGCTCACGCACGGTGGCAAGCTGCGCTTCGATTTCAGAGGCATTCAATTCGTGTTGCGCCTGCTCCAGCATAAGCACCGCATCTTCATAATTGTGCTCAACCTGGAGTCGATGGACCTGAGTTAGCAATTGGCGGACCCGTTCCTGCTTCTCTAGTTCAATCTTTCCCTGGCGCGCGTATTGCAGACGCTCAGCCAACTCGGGCGATGTCCCCCCGACAGCCGCTGCTTTTTCCAGTACTTCAATGGCGGCTGCAAAATTATTGGCCGAAATGTGTCCATTGGCCTCGTCCAGCGCCTGCCGGCGTGCAGCAAACTGGCGCTCGGTTTGGCTGGCCTGCGCTTGCAGCCTTTGAGCCTCTGAAGCTAAATCAGGCTCCCCGGCGAGTTCAGGCGGAAGCGATTTGAGAATCTCCAAGGCGCGCGCGTAGTCGGTCCGGTTCAGGGCGGCTCTGGCTTCGTCCACCACCTTCGTCCATTCCATCCGCCGCAAGCGAGACTGCTCTTTCGCCAAGCGCGTCTCCGCGGCGAGCAAGGCAGGCTCCTCGGGATATCGGCGCAGTGCCTGCCGGAGCGCAGCCTCGGCATGGATCAGATCTCGCCTTTCCAGGCAGGTCTCGACGTGGGCCAGCGTGGAACTGATGAACCCGGCCCGCTCGAGGCCTTCACGACACTGGGCGTGGAGGCGCTGATATTCCTCATTCTTGAGGTAGGCCTTCGGCGCGGCATCAAGCAAGGCGGCAGCTTTGACGGCATCGCCCGCCTTCAATAAGTCGCGCGCCTGTTGCAGGGTTTCCTCGCGGCGCAGTTCGAACTTCCGCTCTTGGTCCCGCGCGCTGGCGAGCAGGGCACTGATTTCGCTTGCGCCCAATTCCTTTTGAGCTCGCTCGAGCAAGCTGACGGCTTCCTCATAGTTGTCCCCCGCCAAAAGCGTTTGGGCTTCATTAAGCGCTTGACGGATGCGCTCTTCCTGCCGATCGCGTGCGACCCGAAGGAGGTCGGTAAGTTCCGGGGACGGGCCCGCCTCGGCAGAAGCTTTCTCCAAGGTGGCAATGGCGCGTGCGAATTGGTCGTTGCGGATTTGCTCGTTGGCGACCTGAATGGCCTGCTGGCGCAAGGCCAACTCATGCGTGCGCTGCCGGAGGTCTTCCTGCAAAACGCGGGCTTCGGAAGCCAAATCGGGAGCGCTAGCCAGTTCAGGTGGCAGCGAGGCGAGAATTTCCCCCGCCCGCTCGTACTCCATGCGGCCAGCGGCAACCTTGGCCTCGTTTATCCGCTTGCGCCACTCAATTCCCCGCAAGCGAAGTTCTTCAGCGCGGAGGCGTTCCTGGGCGGCCAGTAGAGCTGCCTCATTCGGGTAAGTCTGAAGGGCTTGCTGAAGCAGGTTTCTAGCCTGTTCCAGGTTCCCCTCCACTTGAGCTTTCTCCAACTGGGCGACGGTGGTCCGAACGAGAGTGAGCCGGTCGAGGCCCTCGCGGCATTGGGCATAAAGCTTCCGAAACTCCTCGTTTTTGAAGTAGGCCTTGGGGGCAGCCTCGAGCAAAGCCACAGCCGCGGCAGCCTCTCCCGCCTCGAGCGAACGGCGAGCTTGCTCCATCATCTCCACGCGTCGTTGTTCGAACTGCCGCTGTTGCTCGCCAGCGGTTGCCAGGAGCGCGTCAATGTCAGCGGAACTCAATTCCCGCCGGGTTAGCTCCAGGACGCGCAACGCTTCCTCGAAGTTCTGTTCGCGCAGGCAGATCTGCGCCCAGGTGAGCACCTGCTGGATGCGCTCCTGCTTCTGCTGCTCGGCCTGCTGCTCGCGCGCGAATTGCAACACCTCCAGAATCTCAGGCGACTCTCCCACGCGTGCCAGAGCTTCTTCCAATGCGCCAATCGCCAGAGCGAACTTCTTCTCACGGATCAGCGCACCGGCATTGCGAATAGCCTCGCGCCGCGCGCTTTCGACAGCAGCTTGCTGCTGTGCCTCTTGAACGGTCTTCAGGTAGGATGTCAGGCGGACATCGTTGGGGAGACTTTCGAGGGCGCGTTGGAGTACATTGACAGCCTCCGCATACTGGTCTTTCTGGAGGAAACTGCGGGCGAGCTGGAGCTGTTCTTCGATGAAGCGCCGCTGCTTCTGGAGGTCGGCGAGACGGCTCGTCTGGGCATGCAGCTTCAGCACCTGAGGATCGCCGGGGAACTCCTCCAAAGCCCGCTCGGCCAATGCCACAGCCTGGTCGAGGTTTTGGGTGTTGAGCGCTCCCTGGATGGCACCCAGGCGTTCCTCCCGGCGCTGCCTTTCCTTTTCCCTTTCCTGGCCGGCGCGGACCTGCCGTAGGAGGGCTTCGACCTCGAGATTAATGGGGTCGAGGGCCAACGCCTTCTCCAACATCTCCCTTGCCTGGTCGAAGTTCTTCTGCGCCACGTGGCTTCTGGCGTCTTGGGTGTACTGCCGAACCTGGCGCTGGCGCTCTTGTTCAGCGAGCTCCTTGAGCACCCAATCCAGCTTCCTCCGCGCCGCGCTGTTCGTGCCATCCAGGGCCAGAAGCGCTTCGAGCTCCTCCTTGGCGCCCTGCAAGTCGGCGTCGGCAGCCAGCTTCTCGGCGCGTTCAATGTGTTGGCTGATTTTGCGTGCTCGATCCCGGCGCTCCACTGCAAGGCTTTTGTATTGCCGGGCCTCTTCGCGGGCCGGATCCAGTTGAAGAACTTCATCCAGCAGCGCGACAGCTTGGTCAAATTGGCTCGCTTGCAAAGCCTCTTTTGCCTCGCGGAGCACCTGTTCGACTCTTTGTGCGCGCCGGCGAGCTTCAATCCGCTCCTGCACTTGGTCGAACAGACTCCTGGCAACGTCGTGGCTGCTGTCAATTTCAAGGGCCCTCTGAATCGACTCCTTAGCGACGGTGAGATTACCTTCCTCCAGGAAGCGGCGCCCTTCCTGAACATAGACCTCGATCATGTCGTGCTTGAGGTAGTCACTAACTTGCTGTAGAGCGAAGCCCAGGTCTTCTGCCGTCTGATAGCGGTCCTCGCGATTCTTCGCCAACACCTTGGTGATGATTCTCTGTAGCTCGGGAGGGCAGGTGGGAAGTAGCTCGCGAAGCGGCGGCGGCTGTTCATTTTGAATCTTGTACCAAACACTGGCGATATCATTCCCTGGAAAAGGCTTCTCGTACGTCAACAGTTCGTACAACATCACGCCAATGGAAAAGATATCCGAGCGGGCGTCTACTGTCCGTCCCTGGGTCTGTTCAGGTGACATGTACGACGGTGTGCCAAGGATTTGGCCGCCCAGGGTCAGCAGCGTCCCTCCGCCGAGATGGGCGATGCCGAAGTCCACAACCTTCACCGTCCCATCGTTTTCCACCATGATGTTGCTAGGCTTGACGTCGCGGTGGACAATCTGTTTCTTGTGGGCGTAATGCAGGCCTCGACAGGTTTGAATGATGATGTCCAGCTTCTTCACTATCGGAACTGCTTTTCGGGACGAGATGATGTTCTCGAGGCTTTCGCCCTCGATGAACTCCATGGCGATAAAAGAGGTATCATCAATCTGGGAACTTTCGTAGATTACAACGATGTTTGGGTGCTTTAATGCCGCTGCGGACCGGGCTTCGCGATTGAAGCGCTGAACCAGGTCCGGGTCTCCAGCCAAGCGCGGCGGCAGGACCTTAAGAGCAACCGATCGCCCCAGGTTGTCCTCGGCCCGATACACCACGCCCATAGCGCCGTGTCCCACTTCCGAGACGATCTTGAACTTGCCCAGATTGTTGAGCATGTCGGACCCTGAACGCAGCCCAAGGCACAGGCCGGCTCGCGAGACCCTATGATTCTATGCTAACACGCGTGTGGGGTGAGTTCAAGCGCAGTTGGGCGCCCCTCAGCAACTCCGCAGCAGGGAGTATTCGAATGCGCCGCACTTTGGAAGTGCGAAGCCGAGTCCAGGCTGCATGGACACGGCGGTTCAGCCTGGCGGCGTCCGACTCACTATGGCCTGGTTTT
>Ga0187784_10005001_pt1 | contig 10737 bp, 10 predicted proteins | sample 1015_SJ02_MP15_2_FD_132964 | JGI IMG/M metagenome (GOLD analysis project Ga0187784, IMG submission 132964) | Tropical peat soil microbial communities from peatlands in Department of Meta, Colombia - 1015_SJ02_MP15_20_MG | ecosystem: Environmental > Terrestrial > Soil > Wetlands > Peat | place... | reverse complement strand
CTGAGATTCGTTCGATTCATTTGCCAAGAATTCGAGATGAAAAATTTACAGGGGCAGAAGACTGCGAAGTGGTGGAGGATTTTCCTCCCACTCATGCTCTCTGCTGTCATCCCCGCGTCAGCATCCGCTCAAGCGCTTCAGGAAGAGCAAATGGCCCCCATTGCAGAGCTGGCCAAGAAAGAGATTCAAGCCGGCAGGATTCCGGGGGCTGTCATATTGATCGGGAATCGGGGAAAAGTTGTCTTTCGACGGGAATTCGGCCTTCGCGCGCTAAAACCGAAGAAGGTCCCCATGACAACGGATACCATCTTCGATATCGCCTCCCTCACCAAGGTGATTGCAACTTCCACCGCGGTGGCGCAGCTGGTAGAGACGGGAAAATTAAACCTCGAAGATCCGGTCGCCAAATATTGGCCCGAGTTTAAAGCAAACGGCAAAGAGGCGATCACCGTGCGCGATCTGCTCACGCACTATTCTGGCCTTCGGCCGTCTCTGGATTCAAAACCAAATGGGTCGGGTTACGACACGATTCTCCGTATGGCCGAAGAAGAGAAACCCATTCTCCCTTCTGGCACGAGTTTCATTTATAGTGACATCAATTTTATCATTCTGGGCGAGCTTGTTTCTCGCATCTCTGGGGAAACTCTTGACGTCTATTGCGCTAATCACATCTTTAAACCCCTGGAAATGAAGGACACAGGCTTCAAGCCTTCCCCTCTTCTCAGGCCTCGTATCGCGCCAACCCAATACCAGCATGGGACGACGGGGATAATCCTCTGGGGAGAGGTCCATGATCCAGTGGCCTACAGCATGGGCGGTGTCGCCGGACATGCCGGGCTTTTCTCTACGGCCGATGACCTTGCCATCTTTGCCCAGATGGTCCTCGATGGGGGCAGCAGAAAAGGTGTGCGGATTCTTAGCCCTCTTATGATCAGGAAGATGACCACTCCGCAATCCCCACCTGACAAATTACCTTTAAGGGGATTGGGCTGGAATATCGATTCATCCCTCGCCTCGGAAGCCTCGTACGGGCACAAAGGCTTCACCGGAACAGGAATCTGGATTGACCCGGTTTCCAATACCTATGTCATTATCCTGACCAATCGCGTTCACCCAAATGGCAAAGGAAAGGTTGAGCCGTTGCGAACCAAGATACTCTCCTTTGTTAATGAAGCAATTGAACCGGTTTCAGTGGAGGGCGTTTTAGCCAGGAAGCCTTTGCCGAGCCAGTATGAACCAGGTGAGAACAATAACGAGAAGGTACAAACAGGAATCGACGTTCTAACTGGAGACAAGTTCGAACCCCTCACTGGACTGCGTGTGGGATTGATTACCAATCATTCGGGCATCGATTCCGCAGGGAGGCGTACTGTAGACCTTCTCCATAAGGCTCCAAACGTAAAACTGGTGGCGATTTTCAGCCCGGAGCACGGCTTCTCTGGCAAGGCGGACAGGAGGGTCTTATCAACGAAAGAACCGTTGACAGGCCTGCCCGTATACAGTCTTTACGGAGCCATTGTTCGCCCAACGCAAAAGATGCTCGCTGGCCTGGACGCGCTCGTCTTCGACATCCAGGATGCAGGCGCTCGCTTTTACACGTATATCACCACCATGGGTTATGCGATGGAGGCGTGTGCTAAGAAGGGAATTCCGTTTTATGTTCTCGACAGGCCAAATCCGATCACTGCTTCACTGGTTCAGGGGCCTATCCTGGACAGAAACTTGAGATCCTTCACTGGATATTTCCCTCTGCCAGTCCGGCATGGGATGACAGTGGGTGAGCTTGCAACATTGTTTAATGTCGAGATGAAGATTGGCGTTAAATTACACGTCATCAAAATGCGTGGTTACGAGCGTAACTACTGGTATGACGACACCGGCTTGCTTTGGCTCAACCCGTCGCCTAATTTGCGTACTCTGTCGGAAGCGATTCTCTATCCGGGAGTTGCGATGGTTGAAAGCTCGAACGTAAGCGTAGGCCGGGGAACGTCAACACCATTCGAGCTTCTCGGCGCTCCCTGGATCGCCGGAGAGGAACTTGCGTCATACCTGAATAACCGCAGAATCAAGGGGATCCGATTCATTCCGGTGGAATTTACACCCGCAACCAGTCCTTTTAAAAATCAATTATGTCACGGCGTCCAGATCGCCCTACTCGATCGACAGATCCTGGACTCTCCTGCTCTTGGGGTAGAAATCGTCAGCGCCCTTTACCGGCTCTATCCAAAGGACTTCCAGCTTGGCAAGACACTTGGCCTCATTGGATCTCGCGAGGTTCTACAGGCCATTAAGAATGGCCAGGATCCCGCCGCCATCGCACAGAATTGGCTGGAGCCACTGGAACAATTCTACAAGCTCCGGTCGAAATACTTGCTCTATTGACCCATCCTCCCAACGGTCCACCCATCATTTGCATGAAAACACTCTACTCAAAAGTCCCTTTACTTTGTTTGTCATTCCGGACCTGATCCGGAATCCAGTGTTTCTGAACTGGATTCCCGCTGGATTTTACCCCGTACTTGTCGGAGCGACCCTCCGCGGAGACCCGCATCGGGATACGGGGCGGAAATAACGGCTTGACAAATAATGTAAAGAAGTGTTGGACGCCCTACACGAGGGCGTACTGAAGTTCCCCGTCAACCATGGGATATGATATAATTCTTTATATCGCTTCCAGTAACGCACACAATATTAAGAAGCGCGCCTGTCCGAAAGGTGTAAAAGTTAGGATGATCTTCAATCGAAATTTCGCCAAGTATTGGCTTCCCGTAGTCCTTTGGATGTGCTTTATTTTTTGGATGTCCACGGATACATTCTCCTCACAAAACACCTTTTCCTGGATAGAAATGTTGCTGCGTTTTTTGGTGCTCAAAATCGCATCTCAGGAAATGGTTTTCATACATGTGTTGATCAGAAAGGCCGCACATGTCACTGAGTATTTCATTTTAGGTCTTTTATTGTTCCGCACTTTTCGCGGCGACTCGGTTTCGTCGTGGAACTGGCGATGGTCTTTTTTCGCCCTCATCGTAGTGGTCCTCTGGGCTGCCGGGGATGAGTTTCACCAATCCTTTGTTCCAACGCGGACGGCATCCTTCATGGATGTGGCCATCGATACAGCAGGGGGGATCCTTGCCCAGTTTGTAGCCGTCTTGTGGCATCGTGGTAGGAAGAGATAGAGTGTGGAGCTCCTGCGTACCAGGCGGCGGGTGGCTAGACTTTTTCCAAGGTGATTTTGGCTCCCTCTTTTACCTTCAGGAAGACCTTAGGGTCAGATAGCACCTTTCCAATGATGTTGACTGCGCTGGCAGCTCGAATCTCGTCAGCCTTGCTTGCCGGGGTGGGGCCAAAGAAGATGCAGAAGGCATGTCCGGTTGGCCAATACCCCAATTCTCCCGCTGAGACGATCTCTCTTGATCCCGTCTCCAACCCGGTCTTCACTGGAATGGCAAAGTAAATCTCTTCACCCCAGAGATTGACCTTTCTCTCAATCGGGAGAGCCTCCCAGATCCGTTGAGATGTCTTCGCCTCGTTCAGTTCGGCTTCGATCTCTACGTCACTCACGAGGATCCTGATCTTTTTTCCCATCGTTCACGCCTCTTGTCTCAAGGGGATCAAATTCATTAAAAAGACCCTCATGTTCTTCCTGATTGTCTATATTGTTCGGAAAGAAAAGGATCTCACGATCCATCTTGACGACCTCCCCTTTCAGGGTAAGGAACGTCTGAGTCTGGTTTCTCAGCAAAAAGAAGCTCAATATGACAAGGACATAGTTGGATACTTCCCTTGCTGTTGTATAGAAGAAGTGTGCGTCCAAGCCAAAAAAATAGTAATCTTCAAAAATAAAAAGCCTTGCCGTGTTGATCAAAAGTCCCAGCGTGATGAGTTGCAAAAAGCGTTTGGTCTTCGTTGTATTCTGAGCCAACGAAAGAAGGCACTGATCGTATGTCCTTTTGAAGTTTTTCCAGCTGCTCGAAATGTTTTTGAGGAGGTCCATATATATCTTTTCATCCCCTCCGTAAATCTTCAAACGGACCTGTCTGTCCCCACGAAACAGGATATAACGTTTTAACAGCTCTTCTCTTTCCGAGAGGAGGGTCTGGTTTCTCCTGAGTCCTCGGTAAAGAATGAAAGCCAGGCCGATGAGAAGCAAGAAAGGTATTCCTTCATTGACCAGCTTGATCCAATTCATGACGTCCTTTCCCCGTCACCCTTTTAGACTTTTCCTTCTGCCTTCGGGGAGAGAAATTGGCTGAGCGGATAGCGTTTAGATTCGATTGACCAGGCTGGCCATGTAGCCAGCCCCAAATCCGTTATCGATGTTGACCACTGCGACACCCGAGGCGCATGAATTCAGCATGGCCAGCAGCGCCGTGATCCCCCCAAAACTTGTCCCGTAGCCAACACTGGTAGGGACGGCAATCACCGGCCGGTCCACCAACCCTCCGACGACGCTGGGCAAAGCCCCTTCCATTCCAGCCACGACAATGAGGACTCGCGCCGCTTCCAATTTCTGTCTTTCAGAAAGGAGTCGGTGAATCCCCGCAACACCGACATCGTAAAGGGTTTCCACTCGATTTCCCATGAATTGCGCCGTGATCGCGGCCTCCTCAGCTACAGGGATATCGGTCGTTCCTGCGCTGATGACCGGAATCGTCCCCTTCCCTTCGGACAGGATGGGATGCGTGAGATAGGTCAGTACTTTGGAATTCGGATAATAGCGGCTCTTTGGGAAAGCTTTTTGTATTGCCCTGGCCTTTCTCTCTTCCAACCGAGTGATGAGAATATTCTGCCCTTTCGCCTTTAGCCGTTTCGTAATGGAAAGAATTTGCCCCGAGGTCTTTCCTTCTCCCCAGATCACTTCCGGAAAACCTTTCCGAAGGCTGCGGTGATGATCGATCCTGCTGAACCCTAAGTCTTCAAACGGAAGCGATTTCAATTGTGCCTTAGCCTCATCAAGCGTAGCCTTTCCTGATTTCACTTTCTTTAGAAGATCTTCAAGCTTCCGAATATTCATTCTTCTCTCTTGAAACATTCTATTCAGTCTCATGTCGAAAAGTCAAGAAAAACCCCCTCTTGAGTAAAGAATTTTTTCCCCGGTGCCATTCATCTGCTGAATGTTTTCCACGGGATGAGAGACGGGCAAGGGTTGACAAGGATAAACAAAAAAGATAGGCTAATTTGAATGAGGTGAGAAACGCATCCTTTGTGAGCGGCCTGAGGAGGTTAGATGAATCGAACGGGGGTTGTCAAGGATCGAAGATATCTGGAGCACGTGATGGACCCTGGTCATCCGGAGAGCCCAGAGCGACTCCGGGAGATTTATCAAGGAATCGAGGAGGAGGTGATGAAAGGTCGGGTCCTCGCGAAGGTGAAACCCCGACCTGCCACCCGCGAGGAGTTGGAGATGGTTCACTCCCCCGCCTACATCGACCTGATCGCCTCGACTGCGGGCAAACCTTATGTCCGGCTCGATCCAGACACCTCTACCTGTGCAAAGTCGTATGAAGCCGCGCTTCTGGCCGCCGGAGGCTTCCTGGAGCTAATCAAGGTCGTGATGCAGGGGAAATTGGATAACGGATTTGCACTCGTGCGACCTCCCGGTCATCACGCGGAGCGGGATAGGGCCATGGGATTCTGCCTGTTCAACAACGTGGCGATCGGAGCACACTACGCGCTCAAAAATTTCCGTCTCCAGAAAATCCTGATCGTGGACTGGGATGTCCACCACGGAAACGGCACGCAGAACTCCTTTTACGAAGACCCGCGGGTCCTCTACTTCTCCACTCATCGCTACGCCTTCTATCCGGGAACAGGGGCGGCGACAGAGGTTGGAAGGGGCCGGGGAGAGGGATTCACCGTCAACGTCCCTCTTTCGCCCGGAGCTGGCGATGCGGAATATGGAATCCTGTTTGAAAAGATCTTGAAGCCCACTGCCCTCGAATATCAACCACAATTAATTCTGGTCTCAGCCGGGTTCGATACGCATTACAACGATCCATTGGGCGGAATGGAGGTGACGGAGAGGGGATTCGCAAGGATGACTCAAATCCTAATGGAGATCGCAGCGGCTACCGCTCAAGGAAAATTGGCGTTCACGCTTGAGGGCGGGTACAATGTTGCCGCTGAGTGGCGGTCTGTGAAGGCCGTGATAGAAGAACTTTCTCAGGGCCTGCCCCTTGATAAGACAGACCTGCTGGAAGAGGAGAAGGCCAAATATCCCGAAATGGAAAAATTCCTCCTTCAATTGAAGGAGATACAGAAACGACATTGGAAGAATTTATAAACGGCGCGTTGCAAAATGTAAATCTTAAATCGCAAAATTTTGAATAGTTTTATTCATTTTGCATTTTTAAATTTACGATTTTCATTGAGCAGTGCCTTAGGCCCCACCTGTGTTCACCATCTCTTTCAATTCTTTTCCGACCTTAAAGAAAGGGAGTTTCTTCGGAGGAACATCCACGATTTCCCCGGTCTTTGGGTTTCGGCCTTTGTAGCCCCCGTAGTTTCTCACCACAAAGCTTCCAAATCCTCGGATCTCGATTCGTTCTCCCTTCTCCAGACTCTCCTTCATCCCGTCGAAAAGGGTGTCGACAATGACCTTGGCAACCTTCTGTGTCACATTCGCCTTCTCTGAGACCTTCGTAATCAGTTCAGCCTTGTTCATAGTTCCTCCCTTCAGTCCCATCCTCCCCCTCTCGCCCCGCGGAAGAGGGAAAGGGATAGGGGTTAAAGTAGATGGTTCCGAATATATTGCACCGCATTTCTGAAAAAGGCAAGACCCTTTCCTTCTTCAGGCAACTCGTCTCTCGTCCAGCGCGGATGATTGGTTCGATGAAGATAGGCTTCAGGGTGAGGCATCATCCCCAGAAGTCGTCCTGTCTCATCGCAGATCCCAGCCACTGCATCGATCGAGCCATTTGGGTTGAGGGGGTACTCCATGACAGGTTTCCGATAGGTCTCGTTCGAATATTGGAGTGCGATCAACCCTCTCCTTTTCAGCTCACCTTGCACCGCTTCATCCTCGGGAATAAACTTCCCTTCTCCATGGCGGATAGGAAGATAAACACCTTTCATCCCCTTTGTAAAAAGACACGGAGATTTGGGATTGATTTTCAGATAGACCCATCGATCCTCAAACCTTCCCGAATCATTGAAGGTGAGCGTTACTTCCTGGTCCCCATGACCGTCCTCAAGGCTTGGGATGAGCCCCAACTTCACCATCAATTGAAAACCGTTACAAACTCCCAGGATCATTTTCCCTTCATGAATGAAACGAAGGAGTTGATCATAAAGCCTTTCTTCTTTCCCGGATACCTTAGCATATTGGATGCGATTCGCCCCGGCTTTGGCCGCACCTAAGTCATCTCCATCTAAGAAACCACCTGGCAGGTTGAGAAAGTGGTAATCATCAAAGCTCTTTTCCCCACGGATCAACTCGTTGATGTGAACGATATCCACAACCTCTGATCCCGCTAAGCGGCAGGCGTGGGCCATTTCCATTTCACAATTAGTGCCATAACCCGTGATGACAATGGAGCGAACTTTTTTCTTTTTCAACGACCCTCCGTGATTCGTCATTTCACAGTAAATTGATAACTCTTAACCCCGAACTCTCGACTCCGAACTTCTCTTACGGACTCCCTCCACCAATTCACCAAAGGTCTTTTCAAAGCCCACCCGGTTCTTGTTAGCGGAGCCAGCCAGAACAATCTCCCCTCCGGAGCTTTTGGGAATTCTTACCCAAACCCTCTGATGGGAAAAGAAGAAGGAGACAATGAAGCCGAAAATCATCAGGCCACACCCGATCCAGACCACCCAGACCCCCGGGTCTTTCGTCACCGAAAGTCCTGTATATTCCCTCGGAGAATCCCCTTCAAAGCTGAGGATGAAATCGTCCTTTCTCTGTTCATCGAATTTTGGAAAGGCTTTCAACAACCAAAAGGTCCGGGGTTCCTGGTTGGGCTCGAACAAGACCACCTGAACCCCTTCTCCAAAGTTGTGGATTTGGGGAGCATATTGCAGGATCCGGATCAAACCATTGGAATTCGGGACCGTAACGGTAGCGCCTTCAGGGACCTTAAAAGTTGCCTTCTCCTTTTTATTCCTCCACTGAACCCCCAATGTGAAATCGTGGATGGTCCCATAATTCGCCTGATAGAAAGCTAAACCCTTATAGTGAAGTGGATGATTGACCTGGACGGCTTTCTTCAAAACCTCTTTCCCATTTTTGAGAATGGTGAGGAAACTCGTATATTCCTTTACGTGTTTCTCTTTTCCGGGAGGATCATAATACGTAACTTTGAAATCATCACACCGCACAGAAAAATCAAGGGGCTTTGGGATTTCTTCGTCTCTTGCCCCTAAAAAGATCCGATCCACAGTCTCACCTTTTAAGATCTCGACATGGCCTTTGAATCCATAAACGGAGCCCACGATCCCTCCGGTCAGGATGATCAGAATGCTTAAATGGGTGATGGGCACCCCCAATCTGGAGAATTTTCCTTTTTCTGAGAAAAGAGTAACGGTTCTTTCTGTCTCGATCCGTCCCCAGTTCCTAAACCATCGCTTCAAGGAAGATTGGATATTCTCCTCCCTGTTTGTTGGATTCGGAACTTGGATCTTCTCCACATAGGGAATCGCGTTGAGCATCCGATCTTCCAACTCTCCCGACCCATGCGAGATCTGACTGAAGATGCCCGGAAGGCGTTGGACAGAGCAGGTGATCAAATTGATCACCAAGAGCAAAAGGATGGCGCTAAACCACCATGAGTGGTACATATCAAAGAGGTTGAAAAAGTTCAACACCTCATAAAGACGTATCCCGTATCGCTGAAGATATTCTGCACGGGTGGCGTTCTGGGTAATCAGCGTACCGATGATGGAAAGGCTGGCAAGAAGAATAAGGAGAGTGATGGTGAGTTTAAGCGAACGGAAAAAATCGTAGAATAGGGTGAGGAACCCATCTTCCCTTACGTTAACGGCACCTTTCGTTTCTTTCATACTATCCTTTGATCTATGTTAATATGGCAATTATAGAAAAAGAGTTGCCCCTGCCATAGGTACGATGTCACGGACAGGGAAGTACTTGAAATATTTAACATATCGTCTTGTTTACTGTCAAGCAAAAAGGGGTAGTCCCTTTTTGGAACTACCCCTTTTCAATTTACCTTTGCCGCCTGCAGCGAGCAGAAAATTTTAGCTTTCTACTTTGCCTTTACATGGCACTGAGTGCATCCTGTTGGGCCAGCGGGTTTGCCGGCTTTCTTCGCTTCCTCATGGCAGCCTTTGCAGTCCTTATGGAAAACCTCTTTTGCAGAGGGGGTCTTTCCTTCTGCGTTGGCCTTATGGCAGTCAACACACAATTTGCCAGTGGTCTCGCCCTTCTTCCAGGTATGGTGGCATTTCATACAGTCGATCTTCAATGTCTCGGAATGCAGCTTGTGGTTGAACGTCACTTTCCCAAAAGAAGCATTAAACGTGATCACATCTTTAGCAGCAAAGACGCCGGTAACCATCAGGATGGAGAGCAGGAAACCTGCAAGGATCCCTATGCTGATCAACCCTTTTCTCATTATTATCTCACCCCCTTTCCTTCATGATCTGTCTGCCTCTTACTCAACTTTATAGAGTTAAAAGTCTATCAAATATTCATTCTTTGTCAAGAAAAAAAAGCGCAATATCAAAGAATCTTGATTTGCTCTAAAATTCTTTCTTTGGTTTTAAGGGAAGCATGGTTCCGCTTGGCCTCTTCCACAATCTCCTTTCCCAGCAAGGCTGCGCCAAGGGCTCCGGTGATCAAAGGTTCCTCGGGCACCAGAACCTCATGGCCCAATTGCTCCGAAAGAGTTCTAAGCAAACCTCTATTCTTAGCCCCTCCACCCGTTACGACGACCGGCTCCTCCACCCTTAGCCGGTTGACCATTCCGCATATCCTATCGGCAAGGGAATGATGAACCCCTGCGAGGAGGTCTGAAATGGGTGTACCTTGTGCCAAACTATCTGCTACCTCTTGCTGGGCCCATATGGTACAGATGTTGTTTATCTGCACACGATTCCTGCTTTGCAGAGAAAGGTCACCGACTTTATCCAAAGGGACCCCAAGGGTATCGGCAATCACTTCTATGAATCGACCGCTCCCTGCCGCGCACTTGTCATTCATAACAAAATCAGTGGCCTTGCCCGCAGTGTCTATTTTGATTGCCTTAATATCCTGACCCCCGATATCGATGATTGTCTTGACATGAGGGAAAAGACCGACAATACCCTTGGCGTGACAGCTGATTTCTGTGAATTGCCTGTCGGCAAAAGGGACGTTAATTCTCCCATAGCCTGTAGAGACAATGTAGGTGATCGCTTCCAAGGAAAGCGCAGCCCGACTCAGCGCCTCTTCCATGACCTTATTGGCCAAGCGGCGCTGCTCTGGACCTGTGGACCCAATGATCGAAGCAATGACCCCTTTACTCAGGATCACCGCCTTGGTCATCGTGGAACCGACATCAATGCCTGCAAAATAGGAGGTCAATAGTATCTCTCAAGGGCTCAGGCACCCTTCACTCCTCCCTCTCCCCGTTGGGGAGAGGGAAAGGGTGAGGGGGATCAGGCTGCCTTGTTTAATCGATTGGATTCCAGGGTTGCAATGAAGGCGTCGATCTTATTTCTTGTATCCACCTCCGAATACGAGGTGATATCGATGATATCACTTTCGAGAATCAGTGAAGGAAGTTCTCTGTAAACCTT
>Ga0187784_10005000_pt1 | contig 10739 bp, 8 predicted proteins | sample 1015_SJ02_MP15_2_FD_132964 | JGI IMG/M metagenome (GOLD analysis project Ga0187784, IMG submission 132964) | Tropical peat soil microbial communities from peatlands in Department of Meta, Colombia - 1015_SJ02_MP15_20_MG | ecosystem: Environmental > Terrestrial > Soil > Wetlands > Peat | place... | reverse complement strand
GTGGTTGTAGATGAACACCGCGCGCACCGGCGGATCGAGGTCGTCGCGCTCGAGGTGGCGGCCGACGTCGAGGATGTTGAGCGTGCGGGTGCCGGGCGGAATCAGGTCGCTGCGCGTGAGCTTGGCGGGCGTCTTGGGAAAGGCGTTGCGCGCACCGAGCACGATGCCGCTCCGGCCGTCGAGCTTTCCCAGGAGCGCGGGCAGCGCGAGCGCGACGCGAATGGCGCCGCCGCCGTTCATGCCGCGCTCGAGCCCGTTGCCGGGCGCGATCACCAGCGGCTCGGACTCGGCCATCCAGCGCGCGAGCTTGCGGATGTCCCGGGCGGGCACGCGGCAGACTTCGGCGGCCGTCGCAACCGGCCACCTGCGCGCCGCCGCCATGTATTCGTCGTAACCGAGCACGTGCTCGGCGATGAACGCGCGATCGTGCGCGCCGAGCTTCTCCAGTTCGACCGCGAGCGCGAAGCCGAGCACCACGTCGGTGCCGGGCAGGGGCGCGAGATGCAGGTCCGCCTGCGCGGCGATCTTCGTGCGCAGCGGATCAATCACCGCGAGCCGGCCGCCCTTGCGCTTGGCAACGCGCGCCTGGCGCACAAGATGAAGGTTCGAAACGGTGGCGTTGTTGCCCCAGACCACGTTGAGCGCAGCCGCGCCCGCGGCCTCGGGCCCGATGCCGGGCGCGTTGCCGAAGGTGCCGGCCCAGGCCTCGTTGCGCACCGCGCCGCACAGCGCGCCGCGGTAGAGCTGCGAGGCGCCGAGCTTGTGAAAGAAGCGCAGCGACATCGAGTCGTAGGAGAGCATGCCGTGCGGGCCGGCGTAGTTGAGCGGCATCACCGCCTGCGGCCCGAACCGTTCGATTACCGCTGAGACGCGCGCATGGATGAGGTCGAGCGCCTCGTCCCAGGTGATGCGGGTGAATTCGCCCGCCCCGCGCTCACCGGTGCGGCGCAGCGGATGCGTAAGCCGACCCGACCCGTGCACGAAGTCATCGGAATGGCGCGCCACCTTGGCGCAAATGACGCCCGCGGTGTAGGGCAGGGCATCGGAGCCGCGCACCTTGACGAGCCGGCCGTCGTCGACCGTCACGGTCAGGCTGCAGGTGTCGGGGCAGTCGAGGGTGCAGACGCTGGCGCGCTCGACGAGGGTCATGGCCGGCTCCGGGGGCGGGCGGATTCGATGGCGGTGAAATTAGCATGCAGCGACCGCGCGCGCGACCGTGTCACGCGCGCTGTCGGTTCAGTTATAATCATGCCAGCCATAACGAAAATCGGTGGAACGCGCAGGACCCTCGGCGATGCTCGCTGGCAGAATTCTTCTCGCGATCGGCCTCGGCCTCGCGGCGACCTGCGCGCACGCGGCTGGCTTCCGGTTTATCGAGGTGCCCGCCGATACCGAGGGGCCGGCGCTCGCCGGTGCCATCTGGTATCCGTGCGCGGCGCCGCCCGGCGAGGTGAAGCTTGCCCGAAGAACGATCCCGGCGGTCAAGGATTGCCCGATCGAGGGCGAGAGGCTCCCGCTCGTCGTCATTTCGCATGGCAGGATCGGCTCTTTCGCCGGCCATCACGACACGGCCGAGGCGCTCGCCGATGCCGGATTCATGGTCGCCGCGATCGACCATCCGGGCGACAGCAGCGGCGACAAAAGCCGGTCGTGGGAACTGTCGGTGATGATCGAGCGTCCCGCCGCGATCAAGCGCCTGATCGACTTCATGCTCGGCGCGTCGCCGGCCGCGGGCAAGATCGATGCGCAGCGCATCGGGTTGTTCGGCTTTTCGCGCGGCGGCTATACCGGGCTCGTTGCCGTCGGGGCCGAGCCGCATTTCGCCATCGCGCTGCCGCGTTGCGCGGGAGCGTCGCTACCGATCTGCGAGGACATTCGCAACAAGCGCTACCCGCCGTCCCTCGTTCACGACGCGCGGATCAAGGCGGCCGTCATCGCCGATCCGCTCCCCATCTTCTTCGACCGCGACAGCTTGGCTGGAGTGAAGGTGCCGATCGATCTCTGGGCTTCGCAGACCGGCGGCGACGGGGTTGAGCCGCACGACGTTGCGGCGCTCGAGCAGAGCCTGCCGGCAGGTCACGCGTATCACGTGGTGGCGAACGCGGGCCACTTCGCGTTCCTGGCGCCGTGTCCGCCGGCGGCCGCGCGGGAAAACGCCGAGCCGTGCGTGGACGCGCCCGGGTTCGACCGCGTCGCCTTCCACGCGCAGCTCAACGCGGCGATGGTGGCGTTCTTTCGCCAGCAGCTGGGCCCGTAGGGTGGCAAAGCCGCGAAAGCGATGTGCCCACCATCTTGCGCGCGGTCGATCGTTGTACCCATGGAGCGGGAGATGAAGACGTTTGAATTCACCATCGTCGCCTCCGGCTTGGACCCCCAGGCGGACGATTTTGAAGATCGTTTGTTTGCCGCGGGTTGTGACGACGCCACTATTTCCTTCCAAAAAGGCGCGATCATCCTTGAGTTTGCCCGGAACGCCGACACGTTTGCGGATGCGGTCCGTTCGGCCCTCCTGAACGTCCTGCAGGCGGGCGCGAAGCCGGTGCATGTCGAACCGGATTATCTGGTGTCGCTGTCGGACATTGCCGAACGGGCGGGATTGTCGAGAGCCGCCATTTCCCTCTACGCCAGAGGGGAACGGGGAAAGGATTTCCCGGCGCCGATCGCCCGTGTCACCACCGAAAGCCCGTTGTGGGACTGGGTCGAGGTTGCCGACTGGATGCACCGGCACGACAAGCTGCCGGCTGAGGCGCTGGCGCAGGCCAAAGTCGTCCGCGCCGCCAACCTGGCCGTTCAGAGCGCAGCCGATGGCGACAAACCGACGATTTCCGCCGAGACGTTGGCGAGGGAGATCGCGCGCAGACGGGAATTGGCGGACGCGGGCGCCCGCGACTGATTTTTCCGACGACCGAGTTCGCCGCTCAGTGGTCGCGCTCGAGATAGAGCGGATCGGTGCTCCATGCCGGCGGCGCGAGACGCCGGTTGGTGTCGGAGCCCATCGGTCCGGCGCCGAAACGGAAACTGAAGCCTTCCTGCGTCGTCGTCGTCGATCCATTCGGCGTGCTCAAATCGAGACCTTGATAGGTCCTGATCTGGCTGCCGGGATCGGTGAGCGTGCCGCCGAAGTTGCTGCCGCCCTGGGTGGTCAAGGTGCCGGTCGTGCTCTGGTCGCCGATGGTGAAGGCGTACGCGTTCGAGGCGGCCAAAGCCAGCGCCGCCGCCACAACGAGACGTGTCGCATGGCTCATGCGTCACCCCTTTTTCCGGTGCGTCCGACCGATTCCTATAGCATCGACGGCCGGGTCCGGCTGTGCTGTTATTGCAACACTTCGGAAAAAAATGGGCCTGCCGCCGCTCTAGGGATTCGGATTGATCCCGGAACGCACCGACAGCGCGGTTTGCAGCTGGTCCACCGTGCAGGGCTTTTCCAGCACGGCGGATTTGTAATGACCCCGCGTGACGGATTGCGATCCGTCCTTGGCGCGCCGGGACCGGGAACCAAAGATGCGGGCAAACGTTTGTTAGGTGAGCGACTCGAGGGGAGCCGTCGGAGGCCGACATGCTTTTGATGTGCCTGCCCTTCGTGATCTACAGCGCGAGCATGCAGATGTTTCTCGACCGCCTGAGCCCCGCCGCGGCGCCCCAAGCGGCCGCGGACGGCGAGGAGGAGGATCGTTAGAAGGCCGCCGATCGACGCCGGCGCTAAAGCGCCGCGGCGCCGGCATCCGGCTCCGGGCGATTATATTTGCAACGGATTCACACCAGTCCGGCCATCGGCTTGACATCCTCGCTGCCCGGGAAAACGGTCGCGGCGAGCGCGCGTTGATCGACGCGCAGGTGGTCCTGGAGCACGCCTTTGAGCACGGCGCGCAGGTCAATGGTCGCCCGGAGATCGCGGTCTTCGTATAGATCGGCTTGCTTAAGCCCGGGCCAATCGGCGATCACGCGTCCGCCCTTGAGCGCGCCGCCGATAAGCCACGCCACCGTGCCGGTTCCGTGGTCGGTGCCGTCGGTGCCGTTAATGCGCGCGGTCCGGCCGAACTCGGTGATGAAGACGACCACCGTCTCCTTCCAGACATCGCCCATGTTCTGCTCGAAGGCGGGAATCGTCGCATCGAGCGCGCCGAGCAGGTTCGCGAGCTGTCCGCCGGTCGCTCCTTCGTTGATGTGCGTATCCCAGCCGCTGACCCCGACCGCGCCTATTCGCGGGCCGTCGGGGCGCGCCAGATATTTCGCCGCGGTGACGGCAACCTCGCTGAAGTACTGACGCACGCGTGCGATGCCGGCAATGCGCTCTTCTTCGGGCGCGGTCACCGCGCTGATGCCGGCGGCGCGCCCGACCGCGAGGAGATCGCGGCGGCCTTCGAGCGCGCGCGCCAACTTGGCGTCGGTGTGGAGATAGAGGTCGAGCAGACGCGCCTGGGTGTCCTCGCTTGCCGGCAGCAGCCGCTGCGGCACCCACGACATCACCGGCGCCGGCCCGCGCACGACCAGCGGCGTGACCGGTCCGACCGCCAGCGCGCGCGCGCCGCGCGGATCGACGCGGCCGTCCGCCTCTAGCAGCGAGAGCGCGCGGTTGAGCCAGCCGCTCTCGGCGCGGCCAGGTCGCGCCAGCCCGCTCTCGAGCACGTCCTGGCCGTCGAAGTGCGAGCGCTCGCGATAGGGCGTGGCGCTCGCATGCACGATCGTCGCCTGCTGCGCCTGGTAGAGGCGGTTGAGGTTCGGCATGGCCGGGTTGAGCGCGAACAAGGGATCGAGCGGCAGGGCGCGGGGATTGCCGTCGAGGGCGAGGCCCTTCTCGCCGCGCAGCTTCACCCAGTCGGGGTCGCCGACCGGCGCCACCATGGCGAGCCCGTCCAGCCCTCCGCGCAGCACCACGACGAGGAGCCGAGGGTCGCGCCCCTCGGCACGCGCGAGTTTCGGCGTATAGGCCCAGGCGAACAAAGCGGCGGAGCCGAGCAGCATGTCGCGGCGGGTCGGCGGATGTAAGGACGGGGCCATGATCACCTCCGTTGGAATTCCGGGGACATGAAGAGGAGGGCGAGCGCCTGCGGGCGGCTCTCGGCGCGGGCGACGGCCTGGCGCGTTTCCTCGGAGGCGAGCGGCCCGAGCGCGGTCTCCAGAAACTCGCGCGGATCGACCCGGTCGACGACGCGCTCGGCGACGCTGTTGGCGACGTCGAGGCGCAGCCCCGTGCCGTCGATCCACGCCGCCTCGTTGTCGGCAAAACCCTGGGGCGCCGACGGCCGCCACAGCGGCTCGCCCATGAGCGCCTGCCCGCGGGTGAAACGTTGGGTGTCGGAGCGCAGGCCCGTCGCCCGCGTCATGGAGACGACCCACTCGCAAGGGCGCTTGAGCTTGTCGCGCGCCGGCGCCCAGCATTCCTCCGACATGACCAGCGTTTTGGCGATTTCCTTGAGGTCGCCATCGGTATCGCGAAAGGTTTTCGCCAGGCGTTCGACCAGGGGCGGCGGCGGGTCGTCGGCGGAGAAATAGCGCGCCAGCTTGGTGGCTACGTGGGTTGCGGTCGCCGGATGGCGGGCGAGGTCGGCAAGCACCGCCCGGCCCTGCTCGACCCCGGTGTCCGGATAGAACTTGCCGAGCACCCGTTGCGCCCCCGGCTCGTGCATGCGCGGATTGAAGATGAACTCGGCGCCGTGCACGGGATCGTCCGCGGTCGAGATGAGGGTCCAGCCGGTGAGCACGTTGGCAAAGCGGGTGACGTCGTCCTGCTCGTATCCGGTGCGCACGCCGAGCGTATGCAGCTCCAGAATTTCGCGCGCGAGGTTCTCGTTGAGCCCGCGGGTGCGGTTGATGCCGGCGACCGAGTTCGCTCCCATCGAGACGTTGTTGTCGAGGTAGACCAGCATGGCCGGGTGCCCTTCGGCGGCCAGCAGCATGTCGGCGTAACGGCCGAGGATGTGTGGCCGGATCGCCTCGCGCTCGTAACCGCCCGACATGTTGTAGACGGTAAAGATCGAGATGCAGAAATGGTTCGACCAGAACCACACCAGGCGCTCGGCAAAGCCGATGTCGGCGTCGAACCCGGCGTCAAGGCGGGCCTTGACCTCCTTGAAAAAGTTCTGCCGCTCGCGCTCGGTGGGACCCTGATCCGCCAACGCCGCATCGGCGGCTTTGGTGGCGGCCTTGCGGGCCAGCTCGTCGTTCATGCCTTGCGCTTGCGGCTGGCCCTCGGCTGCCAAGCGCTCGCTCTCCTTCTGGGCACGCTGCGCCAGGATTGTTTGCGCCCGGCGCTCCGAGCGCGCCTCGAAGGCCGCGCGCGCCGCCGCGCATGCGCTTAAGAGGTCGGGATTGTTGATGCGACCGATGCCCGGCCGCTCGATTTCGGCGAGGAGCGCGCCGCGGGGATCGGACGCGATCTCCGCGATCGAGTTTCGCTTTGGTCCGAGGCCAAACCGATGCAGGGCGAACGCGGCTTCGCGGCGTGGGTCGTTTTGATCATGCGCCATGGCATGCCATCCGTGCGATGTGAGAATCCAGGCTACCCCAATCCGGGGATAAGGTCGCGCCCGGCCCTGAACTCGATGGTCGAGCCGGCGAAGTCGTCGCCCACCGGTTCAAACCGCCCGCCCAGGTGCCTGGCGAGAAACATTTCCGCGACCGCCATGAAGGCGCGCCGGTTCTCCGGCCGGCGGAAGCCGTGTCCCTCGTCGGAATAAAACACGTAGGTGACCGGGATGCCGCGCGCCTGCATGGCGGCGACGATCTGTTCGGACTCCGCCGGTTTGACCCGCACGTCGTTGGCGCCCTGGCCGATCAGCAGCGGGCGCACGATGCGGCCGACGTGATTGAGCGGCGAGCGCTCCTGCAGGAATTTCTGCCCCGCCTCGGTCGAATAATCGCCCATGCGGACTTTCCATAGGGTCTGCCAGGGTTTCCAGTAGTCGGGGATCGCGCGCAGGAAGGTGAGGAGGTTGGAAATGCCGAACAAGTCGATGCCGCAGGCGAATTTCTCCGGCGTGAAGGTGAGCCCGACGAGGGCGGCATAGCCGCCGTAGCTCGCGCCGAAAATGCCGATGCGTTTTTCCTCGGCGATGCCGGCGCCGACCGCCCAATCGACCGCGTCGATCAGGTCGTCGTGCATGCGGCCGGCCCATTCGAGATTGGCGGCGTTGACGAAGGCTTTGCCGAACCCGGTCGAGCCGCGATAGTTGACGCTGAGCGCGGCATAGCCGCGGTCGGCGAGCCACTGATGCGTCCCCTGGAAGCCCCAGGTATCGCGCGCCCACGGCCCGCCGTGCACGCACAGCACCATCGGCAGCGCCTTGCCGGGTGCGGCGTCGCGTGGGCGCGAGAGATAACAGACGAGATCGAGCCCGTCGCGCGCGCGCACCACGACCGGCTCGAGCGGTACGAGCGGCACCTCGTCGAGCTCCGGGCGGGCGGCGAACAGCATGCGCCCTTTCCGCGCCGCGCGGTCGTAATGGAAGACGCGGCCGGAGCCGACGTCGCGCTCGAAATAGGCGATCGCCTGACGTCGGTCGGCGGACAGGCCGAGGTACGACAGGTCGCCGTCGCAGAGCTGGCCGAGAGCGGCGAAGTCCTCGGCGTAGGCGCGGTCGATCACGCGCCATTTCGTGCGGGCGTGCACGCATTGGGCGGCGATCGGCCGATAGCTGACGGGCTCGAGCATCAGGTCGACCATGTCGGCCTTGGCGTCCTCGGCGAGCACGCGGGTTGCCCCGCTCGCAAGATCCTGGGCGACCGCCGCCGCCGTGTCGCGGCCGCGCGAGTCGAGCCAGGAGAGTTCCTTGTCGTCGTCGCTGAACTCGATCGGCCGCGTCGACATGGCATCCGCCATGTCGATCTTGGCGAACAAACCCCAATCGCCGTCCCCGCGGCGCTCGAGATAATCCCAGCCGCCGTCGGCGGCGCTCTTGACCGCGAAGCGCACGCGGAAGTGCGGATCGGTGAAGAAGCCGACGAAGCCGTTGTTGGCCTGGAGCAGGGTGCTCTGACCGGTCGCGACGTTGACGCGGTAGATGTCGAAGAAACGCTTGTCGCGTTCGTTGTGGGCGATCAGCAACTCGTCGGGGAAATGATGCGACTCCTGGTGCACGTAGCTCTTCACCCCCGGCCCGGGCGTGAGCGGAATGCTGGCGCCGGTCTCGACGTCGACCCGGTGCGCCTGCCAGTTCTCGTCGCCGCCGCGTTCGCGGAAGTAGACGACGTGGCGGTTGTTGTGCAGCCAGACGAGCGAGGGCCCGAGGTTGCGGTCGGCGACGCGGGTGAGCGGGCGCGCCGCGCCGGGGTCGTCGATCGGGGCGATCCACACGTTGAGAATGCCGTCGACCGCGGCGAGGAAGGCGACGCGCCGCCCGTCCGGGCTGATGCGGGCGATCGAGCGCGCGGGATCGGCGAACAGCAGGCGGCGCGGGATGGGCGCGGGAACGGGGGCCGCAGGCGCCGGCGTGCGGGCTGCGAGCGTCAACGCGCCCACGCCGGCCGCCGTGGCGCGCAAAAAGCGGCGACGCTCGAGGTCGATGCGCGACATCGGCGGGACCTCCCTGATCCCGGCCTTTCCCGCCCCTTTACGCTTCGTAGTGCTACGGTATGTAACATAAGCCCGAGAGACTGGCAAGAGGCTGCGCGGCAAATACGCGCGTCGTTATTCTTGCCGCGCAGCGAAGCGCGTCATCGGCTCGGCTGACCTGGCCGTCTCCTCTCGTTGGAGCACCGTCGTCTCTCAAGGCGAACTACTCGGCAGCCTCCGCATCACGCTTCGAGCACGGCGCGATAGGCCGCGATCGCGGCCGCAAAGCCCATGAGGAGAGCGTCCACAGTGAGCTCATGACCGATCGAGACCTCGCGCAACCCCGGCATGCCGATCAGCGACGGCAGATTTCGCAGGTTCAAATCGTGACCGGCATTGACGATGAGCCCGGTGCGCTGCGCGACCGTCGCGGCCGCCATGCATGCCGCGAACTCGCGTGTGCAATCTCCCCGGCGGAACGCGGCCGCGAACGTTCCGGTATAGACCTCGATCCCATCGGCTCCCGTGTCCTCGACCCGCTCGACGGCGGCGGGGTCCGGATCCATGAACAGGCAGGTCCGACTCCCTGCTGCTTTGAGCTGCTCGATGAGGGGACGCAGGAACGCGCGCTCCTCGCGCGTCAAATCCCAGCCTTTGTCGGAGGTCAGCACTTCCGCCGAATCCGGCACGAGCGTGACCTGTTCGGGCCGCACCTCAAGCACGCGCTCAAGAAACTCCGGGGTCGGCCTTCCCTCGATGTTGAATTCAACCGCCGGCCGCGCGGCTTGCATGAGCGCGGAGAGGGCGAACACGTCGTCCCATCTGATGTGACGCGCGTCGGGGCGAGGATGGACGGTTATTCCCTTCGCGCCCGATTCCAGGACCCGTCGGCCAAAGTCCAGCAGGTCCGGCACGCCGGTGTTTCGCGCGTTCCTCAGCAGCGCAATCTTGTTGAGGTTGACGCTCAGTCTGATCATCGCCCGCCTGCTCCTGAGCTTATTTGCGAAGGTCCGGGCAGGTTTTTGAGTTCATCCCCAAAGCGGGATGACTTTTCTTCGAATCGTCATCCCGCTTTAGGTTATTGCTGGAGCATCATGTTGTCCGACCTGCCTTCGCCCGCCGAAGCGTCAAGCCAAGCGACGAATTGTGCCACGGGCTTCGCGTAGGCGGGAAACCGGTATCCACCCCGCATCGAGTGCGGGGCGGTTCTTTTTCGGCATCATGCCTAATACTGCGGGCCGAGCGCGATGCCGGCGATGCGGCCGTCGTCGAGCAGTCGGATGCGCCACTCGGCGGCGCCGTTGGCGAACTGCGCCATATAGATGTCGCTGTCGAGCACGGTGGCGGTGCGGAACGACATCGCCCGTAGCGGACCGAGCCTCGCCAGGATCGCGCGCTCGACCAGCAGGTCCTGGCGCGCCTCCGCCGCCGCCTCCTCGGTCATCTCATCGTAAGGCGGCTCGCCGCGGGCGATCGCCTCGATGTAGCGATGCAACGTCTCTTCGCTGCCCGCGCGCGGCATCACGCGCGTGCGCCCGGCGATGACGGAAAGCTCGGCCCCGCGTTCCGGCTGCACCCGCAGGAATCGAGTGACCACGCCCGGCAAAACGATGCCGAGGCAGTTGCCGGCGGCATCGGCGACGATCAGCGGCTGTCCGACATGGGTGAGGACGGACCGGATTCGACTGTCGCCGACCGTACCCTGCGCCTTTCGCGTGCCCTCGCCGCCGAGGTCGAACAGCCGGACCTCCGCACCGCTCCCGTTGAACAGGATCAACCTGATCGGCACCGCGCCGGCCTCGGGCTTGAGGCTTGGCTCCTGCGCACACGCAATTACTTCGCCCGGCCTGCCGTCGCCGTTCGGACGGAACAGCAAATCCTCGATCGTCCCGTCCGCTGCGAGCCCGAGGCGGAAGTCGGCCGACCCGTTGGCGAACTGCGCGGCGTAGATGTCGAAGCCGAAGGGGCCGACGCCGCGGAAGAACAACGATTGCAGCGGTCCGAGGGCCGAAAGCATGTTGCGCAGCTGCGGTAACTTCAGCCGCACCGCCTCGCCGAATTGTGCGGTGGTCTGCGCGTCAGCCGGCGTGCTTTGCTGGAGTTGCTCGATCAGCCGCAGCGCGGCCGCCCGGCCGCCCGGCGCCGGCGCCTGCTCGCGAAACCGCTCCGGCGCCGCGGCGAAGCGGGCCGTAAACCGGGCTTCGATGGCGGCGGCCTTGCCGGCATCGATGCGTTGCGCGCGCCATTT
>Ga0187784_10004999_pt1 | contig 10740 bp, 9 predicted proteins | sample 1015_SJ02_MP15_2_FD_132964 | JGI IMG/M metagenome (GOLD analysis project Ga0187784, IMG submission 132964) | Tropical peat soil microbial communities from peatlands in Department of Meta, Colombia - 1015_SJ02_MP15_20_MG | ecosystem: Environmental > Terrestrial > Soil > Wetlands > Peat | place... | reverse complement strand
TTTCGCTCTCCGGCCGCGGCACCAGGCAGGCAGCACCGATGGCAAGCTGCAAACTCCAGAACTCTTTGCTGCCGACGATGCGTGCGACCGGTTCGCGCGCGAGGCGCCGGCGCGCCAGTGCGGCGATCGTGTCCGTCTCGTCAGGATCGAGCTTGCGCGCCGCTGCCGCAGCGAGCGCAGCGTGATCGAGGCCAAGCGCGTGGCCGATCAGGATGCGGGCGTCGAGTTCGGGCGCCTCGATGCCGGCGGCGCGCAAGCTCGCGCGCCATACCCGACGCAGCTGCGCGACGGTGCAGCCGCCCGCCGGGCGCGGCCGCTCATCCGCCTCGAACGTCGCGAGGCCGGGCTGCATCGTCACCCCTCCTCGGCAGCGAGCTGTGCCGCCTGGTGTTCGGCGACGAGCGCGTCGACGATCTCACCCAGCGCCTCGCCCTCCATGATTTGCGGCAGCTTGTAGAGAGTGAGGTTGATGCGGTGATCGGACACGCGGCCCTGCGGAAAATTGTAAGTGCGGATGCGTTCGGAGCGGTCACCGGTGCCGACCTGGCCGCGGCGCTCGGCGGCGCGCGCCGCCTCCTGCTTCTGCCGTTCCAAGTCATAGAGCCGGGTGCGCAGCACCGCGAGCGCCTTGGCGCGGTTACGGTGCTGCGAACGATCTTCCTGCATCATGACGACGATGCCGGACGGCAGGTGGGTGACGCGGACCGCCGATTCGGTCTTGTTGACGTGCTGCCCGCCAGCGCCGCCGGAACGCAGCGTATCGATGCGCAGGTCGGAATCGTTGATCGGCACGTCGACGTCCTGCGCTTCAGGCAGCACCGCGACGGTCGCCGTCGAGGTATGAATGCGGCCGGACGCCTCGGTCGCGGGCACGCGCTGTACGCGGTGGACGCCGGATTCGAATTTCAGCTTGGCGAAGGCGCCGCGGCCGCGGATTTCGGCGATGATTTCCTTGTAGCCGCCCATCGCGCCTTCGCTGGCGGATATGACCTCGACCGTCCAGTGCTGACCCGCAGCGTAGCGCTCGTACATGCGGAATAGATGGCCGGCAAACAAAGCCGCCTCATCGCCGCCGGTGCCGGCGCGGATTTCGAGGATGACGTTGCGTTCGTCCATTGCGTCCTTGGGGATGAGCGCCAGGCGCAGCTGCTGCTCGAGTGCCGACCGGCGCGCTTCGAGCTGCGGCCGCTCCGCTTCGGCGATCGAGCGCATTTCGGCTTCGGTCGCCGGATCGTCGATGAGGCTCGTGAGCCCTTCGAGTTCGTGCTGCGCCGCCCGATACGATTTCACCGCCTCGACGACCGGCGCAAGCTCGGCAAACTCACGTGAGAGCTTGACGTAGGCCTCGGCCGGCATGGCGGCGGCGAGGTCGCGTTCCAATGCCGCGTGGCGCGTAAGGAGGGCGTCGAGTTTCTGATCGGGGAGCATAACGCCGTGTGGTCACGCCGGACCTAGCCGGTCATCCTGTTGTATGCGCTAAGAGGTTTTTGTTCAGGGTAGGTAAAAGACGCAAGTGGCCGGCACAAGGCCGGCCCCAAAGCCCCGCGTGGCTAAATCTGCAAGCCGTGTTGGGCGGCGAAATTTTCGAGCTGCGCCCGAATAGGCACGCCGCCCGTCGATTTCGCCATGAGCTGGCATAGGAACGAGGCCGTCTCGCGGCAGTCGAGGTCAAGCAGCATGGCCTTGACCGGCCCCATCGCGGAAGGGGTCAGCGACAGCGAGCGGTAGCCGAGCGCCACCAGCGCCAGCGCGCCGAGCGGCTGCGAAGCAAGCTCGCCGCACAGCGTCACTGGCTTGTTGTGTTCGCGGCATTTGACGGCAATGTCCCTGAGCGCGCGCAGAAGAGGCGCCGACAGCGGGTCAAAGCGGCTGGAGACGCGCGGATTGCCACGGTCGACCGCGTAGAGGAATTGCACCAGGTCGTTGGAGCCGACCGAAAGAAAATCGACGTGCTCGAGCAGCTCGTCGAGCTGATAGAGCAGCGAGGGAACCTCGACCATGCTGCCGACCAGGACTTCTTCGGGCAGCCGGTGGCCGTGCCGCCGCAGATGCGTAAGCTCGCGCTCGACAAGCTCCCTGGCCTGATCGAACTCGGCAACGGTCGCGATCATGGGAAACATGATCTTCAGCGCGCGGCCGCCGCCGGCGCGCAACAGCGCGCGCAGTTGCGTGCGCAACAATGCCGGCCGATCAAGCCCGAGCCGGATGGCACGCCAGCCGAGCGCCGGATTCTCCTCCTCGACATTGCGCATGTACGGCAGCACCTTGTCGCCGCCGATATCGAGCGTGCGGAAAGTCACCGGCTTGTCGCCGGCGGCGTCGAGGACGGTGCGATAGAGCGCGTGCTGCTCGCTGGCGCGCGGGAAATTCGGCGCCACCATGAATTGCAGCTCGGTGCGGAACAGACCGATCCCGGCGGCGCCGGTATCGGCGATGTGCGGCAGGTCGACGGTCAACCCGGCGTTGATCAGAAGCTCCACCTCTTCGCCGTCCTTGGTCAGGCACGGCTTCTCGCGCAACGCCTGATATTGCTGCTGGCGCCGCGCCCGCAGCCGCACGCGCTCGGCGTAGGCCGCCTCCATATCGGGCAGCGGCCGGATGTGCAGATCGCCGGCCACGCCGTCGACGATGACGGCGTCGCCCGGATCGACGATGCCCGCGGCGTTGTCGATGCCGCCCACCGCCGGGATCCCCAGAGCACGCGCCACGATCGACACGTGCGATTGCGGGCCGCCTTCCTCGAGAACAAGGCCGCGCAACCGTATGCGGTCGTAATCGAGAAGCGCCGCCGGGCCCATCGAACGGGCCACCAGGATGGCGTTTTCCGGCAGATTCTCCCGCGTAGGAGCGTGGCCGCGGCCGGTGAGCTGCCGCATCAAGCGGTTGGCCAGGTCGTCGAGATCGTGCAGCCGCTCGCGCAGGAACGGGTCGGTCTGCCGCAGCATGCGGGCGCGGGTGTCGGACTGCACGCGTTCGACAGCCGCCTCGGCGGTGAGCCCCGTCATCACCGCTTCCCGGAGCTTGTGCACCCAGCCGCGGTCGTGGGCGAACATCCGGTAGGCTTCGAGCACGTCGCGATGCTCGCCGCTTTCCATCACTTCGCCGTGTTCGAGCAATTCATCGAGATTGGCGCGCAGACTCTCGACGGCGGTTTCGAGGTGCTTCAATTCCTTCGGAATGTCATCGGCGATGAAATTGGTGACGACGATGCGCGGCTCGTGCAGAACCACGTGTCCAAGCGCGATCCCGTCGCTCAGCGCAGCTCCCTTCATGTGGATCGAGCGCCGCGCCGCCGGCTCGGCGCCGGGCGGCGCGAGCGCCGATAGCTCGCCCGAAGCGATCATCTCCGCCAGCACCATGGCGGTGGTCTGCAACGCCTCGACTTCCTCCTCCGAATAGGTACGCCGCGCGCGGTTCTGCACGACCAGCACGCCTAGCGTGTTGCCGGCACGAAGGATGGGCACACCGAGGAAGGAGTGATAGATTTCCTCGCCCGTTTCCGGCCGGTAGGAGTAGGCCGGATGCGCCTGCGCGTTCGACAGATTGATGGCGCTCGCTTGGCTCGCCACGAGGCCTACGAGGCCTTCGTCCGCCCGCATCACCGTGTTGTGCACGGCCTGCCGGTTCAGGCCTTCGGTGGCGTAGAGCTCGAGCGTGGAATCGACGCGCAACACATAGACCGAGCACACCTCCGCCACCATGTTGGCGGCGATCAGCACCACGATCTTGTCGAGGCGTTCCTGCGCGCTGACCGGCTCCGCCATGACTTCGCGGAGCCGACGCAGCAGCACGCGCGGACCGCCGAGCGAGCCACGCATGGCGTGAGGTCCCTCGGGCGTTTGCTTGGACCGGCGCGTAGCCCGTGTCGCCCCGGCCGTGATCGAAGAGAAATTCGCCTAGGCTGCGGCCCCCGGCGAGTATCCTCAGGGCTATATCGAATTCGCCATGCAAACTGCAAGCCACGGCGGAAATTTGTGCGACGCAGCAGAACGCCCGCCACGGCCGTCTATTGTGCGGCTTTGTCGAGACCGTAGAGCGTGTGCAGCGTGCGCACCGCAAGCTCGGTGAAGGCGGCGTCGATCAAGAGCGAAAACTTGATCTCCGATGTGGTGATAGCGCGGATGTTGACGGCGCGTTCGGCGAGCGCGCGAAACGCCTGTGCGGCGACGCCGGAGTGGCTGCGCATGCCGATGCCGATCACCGAAACCTTGGCGATGTCGGTGGCGCCGTCGAGACGCCGGTAGCCGATCGCCTTTTGCGAGTTGGTGATGACGTCCAGGGCGCGCTGATAATCCGCGGCCGGGACCGTGAAGGTCAGGTCGGTGGTCTTGCCGTCCGCCGACACGTTTTGCACGATCATGTCGACATTGATGTCGGCCTCGGCGAGCGGAATGAAAATGGCCGCCGCGACCCCGGGCTTGTCCTCGACCTCGCGGACCGAGATTTGCGCCTCGTCGCGGGAGAAGGCGATGCCGGTGACGACTTGCTGCTCCACGATCTCCTCCTCGTCGCAGATGAGGGTTCCGGGCGGATTGCCGTGCGAATCGATCTCTTCGGGTCGATCGAAACTCGAGCGCACGACGATGCGCACATTGTGCACCATGCCGAGCTCGACCGAGCGCACCTGCATGACTTTGGCGCCGAGCGAGGCGAGCTCGAGCATTTCCTCGAAGGCGATTTTCTGCAGACGCCGGGCTCGCGGCACGATGCGCGGGTCCGAGGTGTAGACGCCGTCGACGTCGGTGTAGATGTCGCAGCGATCGGCGCGGATGGCGGCGGCGATCGCCACCGCCGAAGTGTCGGAGCCGCCACGCCCGAGCGTGGTGATGCGATTGGTCTCCTTGTGCACACCCTGGAATCCGGCGACGACCGCTACCTCCCGGCGCTCGCCGAACCGGCGGATCAACTCCGCGCCGTCGATATCGAGGATGCGCGCGGAAGCGTGCACGTTCGAGGTCAGAATCGGCAGCTGCCAGCCCTGCCAGGAGCGCGCGTTGACGTCCATGTCCTGCAGCGTGATCGCCAGCAGGCCGGCGGTGACCTGCTCGCCGGTGGCGACCACGGCGTCGTATTCGCGCGCATCGAAGATGCGCCGCGTTTTTAGCGCCGCCTCGCACCAGCCGACCAATCGATCGGTCGCACCGGCCATGGCCGACACTACGACCGCGACCTCGTGGCCGGCGTCGACCTCGCGCTTGACGTGACGCGCCACGTTGCGAATGCGGTCGATGTCGGCGACCGAGGTGCCGCCGAATTTTACCACGAGACGGGCCATGGGGTCCGGTTGTGCGTTCTCACCAAAAAGGCGCGTATAGATACCGACGCCGTGCGATGGCCGCAACATGACCGGAACCTCGACAAGCCGGATGGCGCCGATCGTCTATTATCGGCGCCGTCCGACCTCGTAACCGGCAGATGTGTTTGATGGTGGCTATGCCATCGGGCGGTCGCGACGGTCCGTTCTCTTAACGCGTATCGGTGCGGCCTGCTGCCGGCACGTCGCGGCCCCCTGTAAGCAAGACCAGAACGCGACCCACATGAGAACGGGCATGAGCATTTTCCACTGTGAATCGAACCGAGCAGTCAACGCTCAAGCCTCATCGTAGTTCCTGGCAGGCATTCGCCGCTGCGAATGCCTGAACAAATAATCGGCGCGGCGCTCAGTGCGCGACGCGCACCAGCGCCTTGCCGAAATTGCGGCCTTCGAGCAGGCCGATAAAGGCGGCCGGCGCATTTTCGAGCCCGTCGGTGACGTCCTCGCGATAGCGGATGCGGCCGTCGGCGATGCCGGCGGCGACGGTGCGCAGAAAGGCCGGGTAGTGCTCCGCGGCGAACTCGCGATTGATAAAGCCGCGCAGGGTGAGACTCTTGGTCAATACCTCGCGCATGGTCGCCGGAAGAAGGTCGGGCCCGGGCGGCGGGCCCTCGGCGTTGTATTGCGCGATCAATCCGCACACCGGCACGCGCGCGAACGTGTTGAGCAGCGGCAGCACCGCCTGCCAGACGGCACCGCCGACATTCTCGAAATAAATATCGATCCCCGTCGGACAGGCTGCAGCGAGCCGCGCGGCAAGATCGGCTGCGCGATGATCGACGGCGGCGTCGAAGCGCAATTCCTCGACGACGTGGCGGCATTTCTCGGCGCCGCCGGCGATGCCCACGGCGCGGCAGCCCGCTATCTTGGCGAGCTGCCCGACCAGCCCGCCGACCGGACCGCTGGCAGATGCGACCACGACGGTCTCGCCCGCTTTCGGCTTGCCGATCAAATGCAGGCCCGAATAGGCCGTGAAGCCCGGCATGCCGAGCACGCCGAGGCCGGTGCTGATCGGCGCCAGCGCCGGATCGAGCTTGCGCAGCGCGGCGCCGTCCCATGCCGCATGCGTGCGCCAACCCGTCCGCGCCAGCACGATCTCGCCCGCCGCGTAGCCCGGCCGATCACTCGCCGTGACCTCGCAAACCGCCTCGCCCTCCATCACCTCGCCGATATCGACCGGCTTGGCGTAGGATTTGCGGTCGTCCATGCGGCCGCGCATGTAGGGATCGAGCGACAGATAGAGCACGCGCACAAGAAGACCGCCCGGCGGCATCGCCGGCATCGGAGCCTCCTCCAGGCGAAAGTTGTCCGCCCGCGGCGGTCCCTTGGGCCGCGATGCGAGCACGATCTGTCTGACCGCGGATTGAGCCATGATCCTCTCCCGATGACTGTGTTGCGTAGGCGGACTGGCCGTAATTTGCGCGATGGATCGAAGAGCGCGCGAAAATCATCGCGCGTGGTTGGGTTCAGTACGGCAGTCCGACATAGTTCTCGGCGAATGCGGTCGATGCCGCCTTCGAACGGAATAGATAGTCGAGCTCTGCGAGTTGAATCTTGCGGTCGAAGGTGTTGTCGGAAATTTTGTGCAGCAGCATGGTCAGCCACCACGAGAAGCGTTCGGCCTTCCACACCCGTGCCAGCGCGCGTTCGGAATAGCAATCGATGCCGGCCTCGGATTTCTCGGCGTAGTGTTCGATCAGCGCCCGCGACAGGTACCGCACGTCGCTCGCCGCGAGGTTCAATCCCTTGGCGCCGGTCGGCGGCACGATGTGGGCGGCATCACCGGCGAGGAACAGCCGGCCAAAGCGGATCGGCTCGGCAACAAAACTGCGCAGCGGTGCGATGCTCTTTTCGATCGACGGACCGGTGACGAGCCGCGCGCGCGCCTCGTCGTCGAGCCGCGGCTTGAGCGCGTCCCAGAAGCGCTGGTCGGGCCATGCCTCGACGTCGTCGGCGAGGTCGCATTGGATGTAGTAGCGGCTGCGCGTCGGCCCACGCATCGAGCAGAGCGCGAAGCCGAGCGGGTGACGCACGTAGACGACCTCATCCAAAACCGGCGGCGTATCGGTGAGGATACCCAGCCAACCGAACGGATAGACGCGTTCGTGCGTCGTGATCGCGTCCGGCGGCACGCTGGCGCGGCAGACGCCATGAAAGCCGTCGCAGCCGGCGATGAAGTCGCAGGCGATCTCATGCGACTTGCCCTCGGCCTGATAGCTCACCCGTGGTTTGTCGCCGAAGATGTCGTGCAGGGTCACGTCTCCAGCGCTGTAGACGGTCGGCGCACCGATGCCCGCGCGGCCTTCCATGAGATCCCGCGTAATCTCGGTTTGCCCATAGACCATCACGGTCTTGCCGGTCAGCTCCTTCAGGGGGATGCGATGGCGGGCGCCGTCGACGCAGATCTGCACGGCCTCATGCACGAGGCCATCCCGATGCATGCGGCCGCCGACCCCGACCTCGTCGAGCAAGTCCTGGGTCACCTGCTCGATCACACCGGCGCGCACGCGGCCGAGCACGTAGTCGCCGGTTTGCCGCTCGAGAATGACGTTGGCGACGCCGTGCTTGTGCAGGATCTGGCCGAGCAGCAGCCCGGCGGGCCCGGCGCCGACGATGACGACTTGGGTTCGCATGACGGCTGACCATATCAAGGATGCACGCCCCGTGAAATTACCCACAAATGGAAGTGATTTTCTTACGGGGCACTTAATGCGTTCTAATGCTTATGGCGGCATGGACGAGGGCGAACAAGCGGGCGGGCAAACGGCTCTGGCAGCCGTCGCGGCGTTGCCTACTTCACTCGGTGCGGGTGAAGGCAACGCGGCTGCGCACCGCGCCGGCGGGACGGCGGAGCGCAGAATCTCGCGAGCTCGGCGCGATGCGCAGCGCGACAACTCGGTGAGCGTCGCCATCGCCTTCTCGCTTTTTCTCGCACTCCTTGTCTCCGCGGTGTTGGTCGGCGGCCGCGCCGTGATCGACCCGTTGCTGTCGTCGGCGGCCGCGATCCGCGAGGCAAACCGGGTAGCCGACATCGTCTATTCGATGCCGGACGGCGTGTTTTGCCGTCACCTGTCGTTTGATAACGCCACCGCGGAACTCGCCGAGGGCGCGCTGGAGCCATGCCCGAGCGGCGCGCAAGGCACGCGTCCGCGCGCGGCGAAGAGCTTTGCCTGGCGCGCACGCTGAAGGCGTGCGCCGCGGAATTTTCCAGTTCTCTGTGGATTCGCGGCTGCTCCGGTGCGATCCATTCGACGACGGATCGCTGCGCCGCTAGGCTGGCTGCCGCGCAGTCAGCGCCGCGGATTTCTGGGGGGGGGAGCAACCACATGTGGACATTGCGCAACGTGTTCCGGCCGGCCGCGCTGATCGGCATGGTCCTCATGGGCATAGCCGCGGCCGGCGCCGAGGTCAGCGACGAAACCCGCCAAGCGTGTACACCGGATGCGATGCGGCTCTGCTCGGAGTTCATTCCGGATACCGCCAAGATCACCTCGTGCATGATGGCGAGGTACGCGCAGATCAGCCGACCCTGCCGTTTGGCGATGGCGCGCACGCACAAGCCCTCGCACCGCGGGGGCCGCATTCATTGCCACAGACATGGTCGGCATTGCAGGTGACTGGAATTCGCGCCGTATCCTGACCCGGCCCGGCAAAACAGGGCGAAGCGACCACCGCCCGCGCTTGAGTTTTGCCGCCCGAAAATGCCATGCTGGTCCGCAGCGGCCGGGGCGGCCGGGGCGGCCGCCCGGGGTATGATCGCGGAGGGGCGATGGCAAAGGCCACATCAGCGGCCATTACTGCGGCTTTGCGGCGGATCGGCCACTGGGGATGGCTCGGCGTGGTCGCTGCCGCCGTCCTGATCGCGGTTCTCGTCGGCTTCAACGCCCAACCCAGGGCACAGCGCAACGCTGGCGATGAGGCCAGAGTGCTCGCCGCCGACGAGACGCTCGGGACGGCGCTGCGCGCCGGCGATAGGGCGCTTGCCCGGCGGCTGCTGGCGCTGCAGTTCAGCTTCGTAGACGCCAGCGGCAAGGCGCATGCGCGCAAGGATGTTGTCGCCGATCTCAAAAGTGTTGCCGCCGCCGCCGCGACCGAGGCGAAGGTGCGCAGCTTTGGTCTTCTCGCCATGGTTACCGGCCGCCGCAAATCGGCTCGCGGCAGCGACGTGTTCTTCCTCGACATCTGGGCCAAGCAGAAGGGCGTTTGGCGCGCCCTGGTGATGCAGGATGTCGCTGTTGCCGACGCGGACGCGCCGGCGGTTGCCGCGGCTGCGCCGCCTGTTGCGGCAAAACTCTACGACTGCAAAAATCCGTGCCAAGCCATTCCGTATCGGGTGCGCTCGGCCGCCGAGCAGGAGATCATCGCGGCGTATCAGGCGACCGAGAAAGCCATCGTCGCCCACGACGCCGCCGAATGGGCCAAACACGCCACGGACGAGTTCGTGCTTTATGGCAGCGGGGACGCGCCGATCTCCAAAGCCGGGCGGATCGCCGTAATCGAGCGCCAGAAGGATGGCAACGGGGCCGCGACGGTCAGCGAGATCCAGACCATGCGGCTTTCGGTATATGGCGACGGCGCCGCGATGATTGCGAGCCACGCCGCGCCGGACAATTCGCGGCCGCTCTACCGCGCCGTGCGCGTCTGGGTTAAACGCGACGGCCGATGGCAGATGGCGGTCAGCGCGCAGACGAGCATCCAATAGTTCGGCGCTGCTGCCGTCGCTATCGGGTTGTGCCGGCCGGGCTTCGTGGTGCCGCCTCTCTCGCGACGGCTTGCACAATTGCCGATTCCGGCTTGCCGCTGCAAAGGGCGGAAACAGCAATGCCCAACCTCCTTGCCGTGCTCGAGACCGCACTCTACGTGGAGGACTTCGAGCGTGCCTGCCCGTTCTACGAACAGGTGCTCGGGCTGCACGGCATCTACTGCGATCATCGGCTGCGCGCCTACGATGTCGGCGGGCGTGGAGTGCTGCTGCTCTTCCTGCGCGGCCGTTCGTTCGAGACGGTGAGGCTGCCAGGCGGGACGATCCCGCCGCATGACGGCCACGGGCCGGTCCACATCGCCTTCTCGATCGCCGCGTCCGAGCTGGCCGCCTGGGAAACGCGGCTCGGGGAAGCGGAAATCGCCATCGAAGGCCGCACAAAGTGGCCGCGCGGCGGTGAAAGCATCTATTTCCGCGATCCGGACGGCCACCTCGTCGAGTTGGCGACGCCGGGGATATGGCCGGGCTACTAGTGTGGCGGTTCAGAAGTCCGCATCATTGTTGCCGCGAACTCGTCATGCGGACTTCTGAACCAAAGCCACACTAGATCAATACGTTGCTAGTGTCCTACGATTCCCAAGTTCGCAAGCGAGGCTGCCGCACAATGATGCGAACTTCGGAATCGGGACACTAGTGTGGCGGTTCAGAAGTCCGCATCATTCTT
>Ga0187784_10004997_pt1 | contig 10741 bp, 10 predicted proteins | sample 1015_SJ02_MP15_2_FD_132964 | JGI IMG/M metagenome (GOLD analysis project Ga0187784, IMG submission 132964) | Tropical peat soil microbial communities from peatlands in Department of Meta, Colombia - 1015_SJ02_MP15_20_MG | ecosystem: Environmental > Terrestrial > Soil > Wetlands > Peat | place... | reverse complement strand
GCGAACATCTTCTGCCCGTCTGCGTAGCCCAGGGCATAAACTCTGTTGCCGGATCGTCATCGGCGAGGTGTGGAGAGCAAAGAGGTCGAATCGTGGGGAATTCAAACAGTATCTTTAGACATTCTTGCCAAAGGAGGAGATGAATATGAGAAACATGAAAAAGGGTTCGCCGTGGTTTGTCTGTTGGATTATGGTCTTGTGTGTTTTTATTTTTTCCCAACCAGTGTTGGCCGCAGGACCCAAGGTTCTTGATCCTAATTACAAATTCATGAGGATCGTTAAGGACACCCTTTTCCCAGGATGTAACGGGGCCACCGTTGGCATGGACGGTGCTCTTTATGTTGTGCATACCGCAAACGGCACAACGACGCGCATTGACCTGAAAACCATGAAGGCCACCAGCTTTGTGCCCCCTTATGCAGGAACCTTTATCACCGACGATATTACATCGGATGAGAAGGGAAATTTTTACAGCACGGGCACGACTCCGATTGTGGGTGAGGTTTATCGCATCGACAAGAACGGCATGAAAAAGGTTATTGCCAAAGGGTTCCTTGCGCCTAACGGCATCCAGTATAACAAGCGTACGGGCCGGCTCTTCATGAGCGAGTGTTTCCAGGGAAACCGAGTCTTTGAGCTCGATCCTACGGGAGTCAAGGAGCCGAGACTTTTGGTCAAAGAAAACGTCATTCCCGTGCCCGAAGGCTTCGATTTTGACCCTGATACCAACGATCTGATCATACCGGATATGGGTACGGGTAGGATATTAAGGGTTCATCCAGATACCGGCAACATCACAGTGATCGCTGAGAAATTTGCAGCCCCCATGGCCGTGAAAGTGGGACCGGACAAGATGGCTTACTTTCCGGAGCTTGGCGGAGCAGTGTACCGACTCAGTCTGGATGGGCAGAAAAGAGAGAAACTCGCCCTGCTTCCACCCGGCCTTGACAATCTGGCCATCACCCCGGAGGGCCGCCTTTTTATAACCCACTACTGGGATGCAACGGTTTACGAAGTGGCCACGGACGGCAGTGGAAAATTTAAGGCCCTTTTCCCCAAGGGCCCAAACATACCCGATGGCATTGTCTTTAAAAATGGCAAAATATTCGTCAGCGATGCCATTATGATTCGCAGTGTGGAGGGCGACCATTACGTTCCAACCAAGCTCAATGCCTGGGCGGCTCACGGCATGCCTCTTCCCATTGGTTTAGCCGATGGTCCGGGTGATCAGGTCTTTTGGCCCGACGCCGTTAATAACGCTGTAGCGATCGGCGATCCTGCCAAGGGTGAATTCAAGGCTATTGCCGGAGGGCTGAACCGGCCCATGGCGGTGCTGATGAGTAAGAGTGAACCCAAAATATATGTCGCTGAATACGGGGCTGGGCAGATCACCGAGGTCAGTCTGACAGACGGAGCTAAGAAGGCTTTGGCTACAGGCCTCGAGGGTCCTCTGGCTCTCGCCATCATTGACAATACGCTCTATGCGGGGGAGGCGAAAGCTGGAAGAATCACTAAGGTGGACCTGGTCAGTGGCAATAAGGAGGTTTTCCTTGCCGGAGTTGTGAGCAAAGTAGTGGCTTTGGCCAATGACAGCGCCGGAAATCTTCTCGCCCTGGACGGCGCCAGTGGAAGACTTTTCCGAATCAATCCCAAAAACCTGGCCATTTCCATAGTAGCCCAAGATCTTCCCGTCGGGTACGGAACGGCTGGTAGCTATCCTGCTGTGGAATTTGAGGGGGCCATGGCTGTCAGTTCCAAAGGGGATATCTACATTCCCACGTCGGAACGTGGGTTGATCATGCTCCAAAAGATAAAGTAATTTTCCACGCGCTTCGGACGCACAGCAAACGACAGGGATCCCTCAACCCTTCTTCTGGAATAGGGGGGTTGAGGGATTTTTTTAAAAGAATTAAGCCGGGACGAATTCGGCAGGTCGAACTTCTTTGAGCCGTAGCGCCTCTGCGGGGCAGGAAGCCGCGCAAACGCCGCAGCCCATGCATTTTCCAGGATCCACCACAGCGAAAGAGTCCCTCACAGCGATGGCATCGAAAAAGCATCGGTCCAGACAGGTTTCGCAACCCGTGCACAGACCGGGATCCACGACGGCCTCGAAACGGCTGGGGGCAACCCATTTTTTCATGAGGGTCCAGTTAAGACAGCAGTCTTTGCAACAATTGCAGATGACATGGCCCACGACCTGGCGATTATCGACAACATGAACAAGTCCTTCTTTCTCGGACATTCTCACGATTTCAATGGCCTCACTCTTAGACAAGGTTCTCCCGGTCCCCCTTTCCAAATTATATTCGGCCGCGCGATCCACCTGTATGCAGACTTCCAGCGGTTTCCCGCACGAGCCGTCGATAACACGACATGAGCACCTCGTAACAGAAAGGGTTTTGGCCTTCTCGATGATTTTGACTACATCTTCATAGGCGAGTATCCGCGACTCCGGCCCGATGCTTTCGTTTATCGGAATCACACGCACGAATGGGCCGGGAAGGAGGTCCACGATCTTCCGGCCGTATTCCGGCCATTCCTTTTCCATATAGGCTTTCCAGAGGTCCAGAACTTCCCTCGATACACCGGGGGTTAGTACGGTGGCATCATGCATTTGAGGAATGTTTTTCACGCGATAGTACTTCATCTGTTCGCCCTTCTTCGATTTGAATATAAGCCCCCTGTTAAACAACGACTCCATCACGGGTTTGATCGTTCCCGGAGGGAGTCCCGTTTTTTGAGCGAGCTCCTCCGCTGTTGCCGGTGGCGCCGCCGCGAGCAAGGCCTTCGCCTCGTCGTCCTTGACAAGGGCCTCAAATATCTTCTGAATCAATGGAGATTCCCCTGCACCCACCGCTTCCGTCAGTTGCCGACAAAGCACCTTAGCCGCCATTTCTTATGTGTTCCTCCTTCCTTTCGGGTTTTAGCTAAGTATCAAAAATAAAAACCTGTGTGTCAAGGGCAGGCCGTGACCCCCCCATCCCTCCCTCCCCCCTTGAGGGGTAGGAGGGATGGGGGGTGAGACTTTGAAATATACTCGTAATGGTATTAAGATGGCATAAGACAGCCGAATTTTTTTAACAGGATACAGTCATGCACGAACTTCCGATCACTGAAAGCATTCTGAAGATTGTGCTGAAACACGCCGAAATGAACGGGGTCCGGAAGGTGATGGCCATTCACCTGCAGGTCGGCAAGCTCAGCGACCTCGAAGACGATTGGATTCAGCGTTATTTCGATTACCTGAGCAAGGGCACGGTAGCGGAAGAGGCAAAGCTCAAAATCGAAAGGATCCCAGTTATGGTGCGGTGCGACGCTTGTTCTACATCCTATGAAATGGAAATCGCAAGAATGGGCGAACTTGTCTGTCCTGTTTGCGGGGAGAAGGGCAGCACGCTCCTTTCTGGAAGAGAGTATACCATCAAACAGATAGAGGTACAGTAGTGGAGGATATCAAACTAATAAAAGTGAAGGAAGAGATCCTTTCCGACAATATCAAACAGGCCGGGGAGGTCCGGGAACGCCTCCGGAAGACAAAGACGATGCTTTTGAATCTTATGTCCTCGCCTGGGTCAGGCAAAACCAGCCTCATTCTTCAGACGGTCGAAGGCCTGAGAGGCAGCTTGCGGCTCGGCGTTATCGAAGCGGATATTGATTCGACCGTCGATGCGGAAAAGATTGCTGCCCGGGGAATCCGGACCATCCAGCTCAGGACGGGGGGATTCTGCCATCTCGACGCAGCCATGGTTACCCGAGGCATTGACGCCATCGACCTTGACGAGCTTGATCTGGTCATCATCGAAAACGTGGGGAACCTGGTCTGCCCTGCCGAATTCGACACGGGAGCCCACAAAAACGTGATGATCCTGAGTATTCCCGAAGGAGATGACAAACGGCTTAAGTATCCTCTGATGTTCTCCGTCTCCGATCTTCTGCTGGTCAATAAGGTCGATTATCTCTCCCTCAGCGATTTTGATGCGGCGACATTGCGGAAACGGGTCCTGGCATTGAATCCTCGCATCACCATCCTGGAAGTGTCCTGTAAGACCGGTGTGGGAATCGGGAGCTGGATCGACTGGCTAAAGGCGGAAGTGGAGGCTTTTAAGCGTCCGAAGTAGATTCTTCTGGGAGGGCAGGTCTTTCTTGTTCGCGGGCGCGATTATTTTCGTACCATCGGAAGGCATGAATTTCTCTGCACGACGATTCGCCAGAGACAACGATAGTATTGGAGGCTTGCAAGAAATAGGGCGCCGCCGATCGTTGTGTACACGATGGCCAAGCAGGGTCTGGGGATGGGTGAATTTCGTAATATGATTCCAAGGATAATCATCAGCGCGATCACAAAATAAGTTTTCCATTTCTGAAAGGCGAAGACGCAAGTTTTCTCGGTTAGCAGGGAAAGCCTTGCGATGTTCTTCCGGGCGATCCGAGAGAAGCAAAATTTGTGGGCGGTCAGAGCGAGGATAGCGCCCAGCAGCTCTTGGGGTACAATCCACCTCCACTGAATGATAACAAGCCAATGGTAAGCTAATCGGCATAGCATCAAGCCGACAACACTCCACATCAGCCCTGCCAGTACGATAAGCCAGGTTTTTGACACAGCCGGTTTAAAGCTTTTCAACGTCACTTTTCTAAGCCTTAAGTGGAAGAGAATTTGATCAGATATAGCATTGCATTCTCTTGATTCATGAATTCATTTCTTCCTTTTTCCTATAAAACAATCGCAGAGTATCAACCTCTGTTAGAATTTGTTTTTTTCCACTTTGTGATTCGAGCATAGCCATATTTTCTACAACCTTTTTGATGATGTAGTCCTTCCCATCTAAAATGCTCTTCAATATGTCGCCGCTTTTTGGTTTCATGTTACTTGTCGTATGTCCTTTTTAACTCCTCGAGTCTGTGCAAGATTTATACCCTCAATACCCGCCCAATCGTCGAATCTGAAAAACGTCGCAATCATCCATTATTTAAAAGGAATATTACCTCTTCTTTTCTTAAGAGCCGGACAAGTGCATTGACAAGTCTGTAATTTCTCTCAGATGGATGCGGAATTTCCCTCACCCCTATCCGATTCAATATCAAGAGGATCTCGAGAAACAAATATTGGGTTCGGCAGGGAATGTGCTGCACAGGCACCCTGAAAATCTTCCCGTTCTTCGTGTTGACAATCCTCCGCCTTTCTTTTTAATATGAAGCGATGCCCTTTCTTGTTCTCCTTCTAATTATCTTCACATCTACTGATTGCTTCGGCCAGTCCCTGAATTGCCGGCACTTGCCCCGAAACACCCGTCTCGTAGACGGGATCAAAAGCCAGGATATAAATGAAAATTTCCTTGGCTCGCTTTTCGCTCGCCACGACGTGCCCGAGAAGCCCTGCCCCGTGGGCGAGGAGCTTCAATCCTCTGATCAAGTCTGGGAAGTCGGCGATCGCCGGTGGACGGTTGAAGAAGAGCGCCGGTTTGAAAAATGGGTGGATGAAACGATTACGGAAGATTTCTTCATCCGTTACAGGATCCCCACGGATTGTGCGGATGCCGTCTATGCGATCCGATGGATCTATGCCCGGATCGCCCATCTTCCGGCTGCGGCTACCACAACGGATGGCAAACTCATCGGCCACTGGTCCACGGACTGGAAGTATCTTCCAACCCACCCGGAGTGGGACAGGGACGAGCGTTTCCGTGCTGCCCTGCTCTACGTCCTTCATAAGACGTGGACGGGGACTCTCCCCCTCGATACCTATCCCGTCCGCATTTCTTCCGATTCGGTTACACCAGGAACGGTATTTTTGGTAAGAGAATCCCATGCCGGGATCATCGGCCATGTCTTCCTCGACGGGAGCCAGGCCCACCCCCTTCAGACCTGGGAGTCGGCGCTTCCCGTGAAGGTTCAAAAACTGTGCTTGGGGTATTTTTTTTCGGCGAGGCCCGACTCCCAAGCCCGCTCGGGTCTCGTAAAATTCCGATGGCCTGTTTCTGAAGACGGAGAATGGAAATATCTCCCTGTCGAAGACCACCCCTTCTATTCCGAGGAACAATATGCCCCCGGCTTTTGTGAAGGCCATGCCGACTTTGTCGAGGCCGTGGCCAGTAGGATCGATCCTGCCAACTATGCGCCCATGGAAAAGATGGCAAAAGTTATGGAAACGGTCACGCGCTTTCTCAGGGAGAGGGTATCCATTGTTCTGGCAGGGTACCAGCAGTGCCACGATGGAAGCTGCCCAGAGGGTTCGGAATTGTGGGAAATTTATAGCACCCCGGGCCGTGACGGGATGATCATCTCCCTAATGGATCATCTTTCACAGATCATCGAGTCGAACCATCTGGACCATGAGGCAGTGAAAGGGACGATGGAGGCTATTCCGATCACTATTACAGACAACCGCTCAGTCACGCTCTATCACGTCTATCAAAACTATCTCTGGTTTTCCCCTCACCCGGAGGACTCGATCGAAGCCCGATGGGGATTGAAGAAGTGCGAGATGATCCAAGCACAGACCCCTACAACCAGAAATTCCATTGCCTTCATCGAGAGGACTTATCGGAAGAAAGACCCCAAATATGCTGAATTCTCCATTTTGCAGCAACAGCGGCTCTTAGGAAGACTCAGCGAGGAGTGGACCAGATCCGAATGCGGGGAACCGCCTCCCAGACCGGTGAAAAAGGCCCCCGCTTGCCTTCATCCCTCGGACTCGATCAAGGCCCGCAGGAGATTGAGAAAGTGTGAGATGATCCATGCAGAGATCCGGGCGACCAACGCCTCCATTACCTTCATTGAGAGGACTTATCGGGAAAAGGACCCTGAATATGCCAATTTCTCGATTCTGCTGCAGCAGCAGGACCTGCGAAGGCTCAGCGAGGCATGGATCGGGTCCCAATGCGGAGAACTTCCTTTGACACCGGAGAAAAAAGCCACGAAGTAAAATAAAGGAACAGGGAAAACAGGGAAGGCGAATCCTTTTCTATGACACTTTTCTAAGAAGGTCGAGTCTTCGTTAGTCCGACAACGATTCTATCCAGGATGAACCCCGAGGTTACCGACCAGCGGCAGGAATAGGCATCATTCTGAACCTTCTGTACTAACCTCTTTTTTTAATAGAATTGATTTGACCAAGCCAAAAACTTCATCATTGGCGATAGCATCCTTAGAAAAGAAATAATCGGCTTTGCATTGGACGGCGGCCTCCCGATACTCCGGTGATTCATAACTGGTAAGAACAATCACGATGATGCCCGGATGATCGGCTTTGATCCTCCTGGTCAGCTCAAGGCCGTTTTCGCCGGGTAATCTAATGTCCATAAAGATGAGATTGGGAAGATGAAAATCGATTTTCTGGAACGCTTCTACTCCGTTGGCCGCTTCAATAATCTCCATTGAAGGAAATAGATCCTGTAAATTATCTTTAAGTATCCGTCTAAAGGAGGAGTTATCTTCAACGAGCATCGTTCTAAACATACTATTTCTGCCGCCTGACGATCGAACTGCAATTACATTCCGGGTAGTCTCCGCCATCGTCTCCAAGACGATTCTGAGAATAACGATCCCTTCCTCGAGGAGATAGGGACCGTCTTTTCTACAGGAGCCCCATAGGACCAGGCACGCCTGAACTGGGATGGAGCAGAGCGAAGCTTAGTCGAAATTGCCGAACATGAAACCTAAAGCACCAAACATCAATAATAATAGCAGAAATACACAAGCAGTTGTTACTGCACCTCCCATTTTTCCCTCCAATTTTTTTCCAGACAGTACTTTGCCGACAAGCCCTTGACTTGACGTCCCGCCATGATGGGTGGTTCGTTTCTGCCGGGATCTGAGCAATCCAAAATTCATTAACCTATCAATCCTTATGCCAAAGCTTCACCGTGATTCTAAGTTGTTGTAACTATATTATTTCCGGATGGTTTCAATATCCCAATAAAAGCTAGAAGCGGAACCGTTTTTCATAAAAGTCCTGAATGAATTTCCAAAGAATGTGTAAAACGTTTCCCCCCTTATTGGTTCCCGGGTAAAATTTTCCGTACCCTAATTCCTTTGCTCAAATTAGCCCGAGCACCGGGTGGGGATCTTAATGCACGTAAGGGGATCCGTCCTTGAGGGTTACAGAAAGCGAGAGGAGAAATCAGTCGTGGGCATTACCTCCGGAGGAAAAGCTGTATGGTAGGTTAAAACAGCACGCCTTGTCGACCGGGTAATGGGCTTGTTGATCTCCTCCGAAATCTGTCAACTTAGCCGAGAAAAAAGGTCCCGTTATCCCAGAGTGGATTCTCTTTAGGGTCTACATCCATACATCGCTCACTCCGGTAGCATGAGACTATCCCAATCTATCAAAGTTACACCATAATTCAAATCAAAACGTTCAGGTCATGCGTCGTTTAATGAAACTCCCGAAAGGAGCGCATACTAGGAGACGCCCTCTTTAGGTTGCCATTTTCCATGAATTCTTCATTCGCCTTCGCAGAAGAATCGAATTTGACAGAGATATTGTGTGTATGGTAAATTTTTTTCTAAGTTCTTAAATCGGGAGACGATGTGAGTTTGCTGGTGATCATTGAACAGGATGATGCCGGTTGTGCTGCAGCCGAAGTTCCTGCCTTTCGGCGGTGATTCTTTTTTCAGCGGGAGACATACGGGGAAGGTCTTGCTATTCTCATAGAAGCTCTCGAGGGATTGCTTGAACGAATGGGACCAAACGCCCGTTTGACCCGGCCGACCTTGTCGAAATTACTGATTAGCGGAAAAAAAACCTGAAGGTCCGCGGCGGCGATGAAGCAGCCAGAAAGTTGCACGAACTGGAGGGTCTGTAGTTGATCGCGGGCATCGCAGTGAGGAGGAGGTTATGGCTCGATTGTACGAATACCAGGGAAAGCAGCTGCTCCAAGCAGCCAAAGTGCCAATCCCTCAGGGCGAGGTAGCAACGACTCCCCAGGAGGCCAAAAAGATCGCCGAGAAGATCGGCAAGCCCCTTGCAGTCAAATCGCAGGTTTGGGCTGGAGGTCGCGGGAAAGCTGGAGGCATCAAGTTCGCAGAACATGCTCTTGATGCCGAGATCGTTGCGAATCAGCTCTTGGGATCGGAAATCAAGAACCTGAAGGTTGAAAGGGTGCTGGTAGAGGAAAAATTAGATATTGAAAAAGAATACTATGTCGGCGTTATCATCGATGCCTCCCGGGAAGTCAGGGCTCCGGTTGTGATGTTTAGTACGGAAGGGGGAATGGATATTGAATCGGTGCCTTCGGAAAAGATCGCCCAAATGAACGTGGATGTCCTCCGTGGGTTCCGCCTCTATGATGCCCTCAATCTTTGCGTGAAGCTGAAAGTTCCCACCCAGGTTCTCCCGTCCATCGCTCAAGTGATCATGGGATTGTACCAGACATTCCAGGGATACAATTGCCGGACAGCAGAGATCAACCCTCTTGTCTTGACAAAGGATGGCAGAATCATCGCTGGGGATTGCCGGATCGCTATTGATGATTCTTCGGTATTTCGCCATCCCGAATTGGGCATTGACGTGGCCCGCGAAGCCCCAACGCCTCCTACCGAGTTCGACAAGATTGCATGGTGGATTGAGGAGGGGGATCTCCGAGGAACCTGTTATATTGCGCAGATGGCTCCGGATAACAAAGGACTGGGTTACGTAGGCTACCACGGGATAGGCGGAGGAGGTGCCATTCTAGGGGTAGATGCTCTAAACCGTCAGGGTCTCAAGATCGCCGACTATGCTGATACGAGCGGAAATCCAACAGCCGCAAAAGTTTACCGGGCTGCGAAGGTGATCATCTCTCAGCCGGATATTGAAGGGTATATGCTGGGAGGTTTCATTGTGGCGAACCAGGAGCAGTGGCACCATGCCCACGGCGTGGTGAAGGCCCTCAGGGAGGAACTCCCCAAAAGACCGGGATTCCCATGTGTCATTTTGCTCTGCGGGAACAAAGAAAAGGAATCGATGGAGATTCTGAAAGAAGGAACAGCGGACTTGCAGAACCAGAACCCGATCGAGATTTACGGAAGCGATAAGGTTTACGAAACGGAGTTCTTAGCAAAACGGATGAGAGCTCTGGTTGATGAGTATCGAAAGAAGAGAGGTATAAAAGCATAGTGTACTGTCTCAGAAATGATTTTACAAATCTTGTCATTCCGGACTTGATCCGGAATCCAGTCTTTTTCAATCTGGATTCCCGCTGGAGTTTATCCCGTACTTGATAGGGGGCAGGAATAACAGCTCTTACGGCGTTAAGGAGGAATAATAATGCATTTTGAAGAGAGGACGATCAAAGTCATTATTGATGAAAGCAAATGCGTCGGTTGCAAGACGCATGCGTGTGCTGCGGGATGCAAACTCTTCGATCGAGGGATCTTGGTGATCAAGGACGGAAAACCTGCCCTGGGTGGAGATGCAGAATTCGCCAAGCGTGTTGGTACAGAGTGCCTCGCATGCGAATATGAATGCTGGTTCAGGGGAAATAAGGCGATTACTATCGAAGCCCCCATCCCGGGATTGGACGTATATAAAAGAAGACATGGAGTGGTTTGAGCGTGAATCGTACTTGCGATTCGTGATTTGGTAAACAGCGTAAATAACGAGTCATGGGTCGCGAGTCACCAATCACATTTTTCCCCAACATTGGAGGCAGTGAAGATGGCGATTCTACTCGAAAAAAATACAACGATACTGGTTCAAGGGATAACAGGAAGAGAAGGCTCGGCAAGGGCTGCGTTTATGAAGGGTTATGGCACCAAGGTG
>Ga0187784_10004996_pt1 | contig 10742 bp, 9 predicted proteins | sample 1015_SJ02_MP15_2_FD_132964 | JGI IMG/M metagenome (GOLD analysis project Ga0187784, IMG submission 132964) | Tropical peat soil microbial communities from peatlands in Department of Meta, Colombia - 1015_SJ02_MP15_20_MG | ecosystem: Environmental > Terrestrial > Soil > Wetlands > Peat | place... | reverse complement strand
GCGTAGCCGGCATCGACCGCGGCGCGCGAGGCGCCGACCGCCGCGCCGAGCTTGTCGGCGACCGGCTCGATATATTTGGTGAAGTTCTCGCGCGATTGCATCGCACGTCCGCCCGAAATGATGATTTTCGCCGAAGTGAGCTCGGGGCGCTCGGACTTGGAAAGCTCCTCGCCGACGAAGGACGAAATCGCCGGATCCGCGACCGCGCTCGCGCTCTCGACCGGCGCCGTGCTGCCGCCCTCGCCGGTCGCCTGGAACGTCGAGGTGCGCACCGTGATGACCTTCTTTCCGTCCTTCGACTTGACGGTCTGGATCGCATTGCCGGCATAGATCGGCCGCTCGAACGTGTCGGGCGCGATCACCTTGATGATATCGGAGATCTGCATCACGTCGAGCAGGGCGGCGACGCGCGGCATCACGTTCTTGCCGGTGGTCGTCGCCGGCGACACGATCGCGTCATAGCCGGGAGCGAGCGCAACGATCAGCGCGGCGAGCGGCTCGGCCAGCGCATGCGCGTAGACCGGCCCCTCCGCGAGCAGCACCTTGGTGACGCCGTCGAGCTTCGCGGCCGCATCCGCAACTGCCTTCGCGCCTTCGCCTGCGACCAGCACGTGCACGTCGGCGCCGAGCGCCTTCGCGGCGGTGAGCGCCTTGTTGGTCGAATCCTTCAGCGACTTGTTGTCGTGCTCGGCGAGCAGCAGGGTTGCCATCTTAGAGAACCCCCGCTTCGTTCTTGAGCTTCTCGATCAGCTCGCCCACGGTCTTAACCTTGACGCCCGCCTTGCGGCCGGACGGCTCGGTGGTCTTCACCACTTCGAGCCGCGGCGCGACGTCGACGCCATAATCGGCCGGCGTCTTGTCGGCGATCGGCTTCTTCTTCGCCTTCATGATGTTCGGCAGCGAGGCATAGCGCGGCTCGTTGAGGCGCAGATCGGTGGTCACGATCGCCGGACCTTTCAGCTTCACGGTCTGCAGGCCGCCATCGACCTCGCGCGTCAGGCTGACGTCGGAGCCTTCGAGCGCGAGCTTCGACGCGAAGGTGCCCTGCGACCAGCCGAGCAGCGCGGCCAGCATCTGGCCGGTCTGATTGCAATCGTCATCGATCGCCTGCTTGCCCATGATCACGAGGCCGGGCTTCTCCTCGTCGACGACCCCTTTGAGGATTTTCGCGACCGCGAGCGGCTCGGTGACGCCGTCAACCTTCACCAGGATGCCGCGGTCCGCGCCCATCGCGAGCGCCGTGCGGATCGTCTCGGCCGCCTGCTGGGGTCCGATCGAGACCGCCACGATCTCGGTCGCGGCGCCCTTCTCCTTGAGGCGGATCGCCTCCTCTACGGCGATTTCGTCGAACGGATTCATCGACATCTTGACGTTGGCGAGCTCCACGCCGGAACCGTCGGTCTTGACGCGAATTTTGACGTTGTAATCGACAACCCGTTTGACGGGCACCAGGATCTTCATGGCTCACGCTCTCCTGAATAGGTGGAAGTGAGGCCTGAACGGCCTCGCACGATCGGGCCCTCGCGCTATCGACCAAAACTCGGAGGAACTAGTTTTCCTTCGGCCACATCCGAAGGATAGATCACGATCGGCCTTCCGCCTTGGCGCTGAAACGTGACCATCTTTGCGAACGCCTGATGCTTTGTTCCGTCCTCGCTCTTCGTGAACTGCCCGGCGCCCAGCGGCGTGCTGACATTGAGTCTTGTCAACTCGGCCCGCACTTTTTCCAGGTCATCGCCGCCAGCGCGCTCCATGGCAATGAGCAGCATCGCGGTCGTCACATACGAACCGACATCGATGAGGTTTGGATCACGATTGTATCTCTTGCGAAATGCGTCTTCCCAGTCCTGAGCCGCGGGAAGCAGTTTCGGATAGTTCGCATCCGCCGGACGGTGAACGCCAGGGGTGTATGTTGTCGGTCCGATCCAACCTTCTTGGATCTCGGGCCCGACAGCATTGGCAAACGCGTCGAACTGCACGGCGCCGGAGCCGACCAGATAGGCTTTGAATTTGCGGGCATAAAGCTGCTTCGCGAGTGACACCAAGTCACCGCCTTCGACCATCGCAATGAGCATATCTGGGTTAAGCCGGGCGAACTTTGTGAGCAAAGGATTGAAGTCCGTCGTACCTACGCGGACAGCTTCAGCTCCAACGATCTCAATGCCAGCGGCCGCGTAATATTTCTTGATTGGATCGATGTGGCCACGTCCGAAATCGTCGTCTGAGTAGACGACAACCGCCTTTTTGCCTTTGCCGAGGTATGAAGCCAAGGCCTCGGACACTGACTGATGATAGTGATAGGTCCAGGGGAATGTATGGAAAAAGTTGTCCTCGTCGCCGACAGCTTCACGCAACCGCGGCGCGATCCCGCAGAACTGCATCCAGATCGGCTTCTTCTGCTGCCAGGCCGGCGTTCCGGCGGAGATCAGCGGGCTTGCGCACGGACCGATGATGAAGTTGACCCGATCGACGTTCGTCAGCTCGTTCAAAGCTGTGATCACGAGCTGGGTGTCGGACTGGACATCTTTGTAGACGAACTCAACCTTGCGGCCGCCGATAGCCGTATCGCCGAAGGTCGCTGTCGCCATGTCAATGCCGCGTCGGCCCGCTTCGCCGTAGAGCGACAGGCGTCCACTCAGCTCGAGAACTACGCCAACCTTGATCGGATTTTCTTGGGCGGATGCAGCCGCCGGAACTAGCCCCGCGGCGACCGTGACGGCTGATGCCAATACCGACAGCCGCAGCGTACGTCTTTTCTTCATTGTCATGTCCTCCTGCAAGATCTTACGGGGCGGCAGAGCTCTACGCCGTCCGTTGCAGTGGTCGCCCCAGGTATGAGCGAACCACCTCAGGGTGATCCATCGCGTCTGCAGTGGGCCCGTCAAAGATCACCTCGCCGAAATTCAGCACGATGACACGGCGGCACAGGCGGAGGATCACGTGGACGAGATGTTCAATCATGATCACGGTGACTCCCCGCTGTCCGATGGCCCGGATGGAGTTGACGAGCTGATCAACCTCGGCACGGGTAAGGCCGGCAAGCACCTCGTCGAGCAGCAGAAGCTTGGGCCGGGTCGCAAGCGCGCGTGCAAGCTCCAATCGCTTCTTCTGCCCGATGGTCAGCGAGCCGGCCAACTGAGCCCGCTGTTCCCACAAACCAGCAATCCTAACGGACTCAGCGGCTTCCTCGCGCCCGCGCGTGACGCCGATCGAGTGATCGGAAGCGAACAGCGTACCCACCATGACGTTGTCCAAAACGGACATCTCGGCAAACGGGCGCACGATTTGGAACGTTCGCGCGACTCGGCGATGGCAAATTTCAAATGGCCGCAGCATGTGGACAGGCGATTGATCAAGCAGAATCTCGCCCTCCGACGGGCGCGTGTAGCCGGTCAGCAGATTCAGCAGGGTCGTCTTGCCGGCGCCATTCGGACCGATCACGCCGACGAACTCGCCTTCTTCGACATCGAAACTGACATTGCTGATCGCTTTGAGTCCGCCAAAGCGCCTCGATAGGTTCCGGACGCTAAGCATGAACGCCTCCGCCGGGGACCGCATCGCGCGCTTCGGCCGTACCCAGAAAGGCTTCGCGAACTGCTTCGAGATTGCGCAAGCCCTCCACAGTGTCCGAATGCACGATATTGCCGGCTGTCAGAACATATCCGCGGGCGGCAACGCTTAGCGCTGCCTCGGCGTTCTGTTCGACCAGCAGAATGCTAAGGCCCGACTTCGCGATCCTGGTGACGGCTTCGAACATGAGGCTGACGATGAGCGGTGCGAGACCCAGTGAGGGTTCGTCAAGCAGGAGGAGACGTGGACAGGCCATCAACGCGCGCGCGATTGCAAGCATCTGCTGCTCGCCACCTGACATGAGGCCCGCGGCCTGTTTGCGGCGCTCGGCAAGTCGCGGAAACAGCGTGAAGACTTCCTCAAGCTTCTGTTTGCGCTGTCCCTGCGCTCTCCTGTTGAAGCCGCCAAGGAGCAGATTTTCATCTACGCTGAGGTTCGGAAATACTTTGCGTCCTTCAGGCGAGAGACTGATACCAAGGCCTACGCGTTGGTCTGCCGGAATGGGACCGAGATCACGGCCCTCGAAAGAGATCGAGCCGGTGTAGCCAACCAAACCTGTAATCGCTCCCATGATGGTCGTTTTCCCGGCGCCGTTGGCGCCGAGGAGACAGACAACCTCGCCCGCATCGACTCGGATTGAAACGTTTTCAATTGCAATCGAGCCGTCATATCCGGCGGACACGTTCTGCAGGGAGAGTAATGCTGGTACCGTCATGACTTGGGGCCCGCGCGAACGGCTTGCACCCCGGACTTCACGCGCCAATCACGTCGATAGGTATTCACAAGGGACTGCGAGAGTCCCACGATCCCTCGCGGCATCTGCAAAACGCAGATGACGAGAAGCGCTCCGTAAAGTAATTGGCCGAAGGCTTCATTCGACGTGAAGCCGATGCGCGTCACTTCGGTGATAGCCGTTAGCACCAGCGCACCTATCACGGGGCCGACGATGGTGTAGATGCCGCCGAGAATTGGCGCGATTTGAGCAATCAAAGTCACATGCAGACTGAAGGCGATACGGGGGTCGAGGAAGCCGGAGTACCAAGCTGTCAGGGCGCCCATGCACCCGGCCATCGCTCCAGAAAGCGCCAAGGCGCGAAGCCTGTAGGATCGAGGGTCGAGCCCGAGCATTTGCGCTGCCGACTCTCCGTTACGCATCGCCCTGCAAGCGTAATGAAACTCAGAAAACGACAGCAGAACCGAAATGATCAGTGCGAGCCCCGCAACCGCTGCAGCGGCGATGGACACCGTGTGCAGGCTGTATCGCACCGCCTGGGGCACATCGATTCCTTGGGCGCCGCCGGTTAGAGCCGGCACCATCAGCGCGATGACCCGCAGTCCTTCGGAAGCCGCGAGACTTGCAATCGCAAAGAAGAGCCCCGTCAATCGAGCCGTCGTAGCTGCAAGGAATACACCGAGCAACGCGCCGCTGCAGATCGCGAATGGGAGAACCGCAATCAAGGGCCAGCCAAAGGCGCTGGCGAGGATAGCCGCGGTGTATCCCCCAATCCCGGAAAAGCTCGCCTGGGCCAACGAGATGAGCCCGGCGTTTGCCATCAGGTTCCAGCTGATTGCGAGGACGATCAGGGTCGATGCGCGAAACATAAGATCCGCGGTGCCTGGCGACGCGATGGAAGCGCCACCAACCCATACGAGCACGAGCAGCGACGTCACCACGAGGGACCGGATCGGTTCTCCCATCGCTGCCGGCCTCAAGTCGCGACGGGTTGACCGGCCAATCCGGTCGGCCGAATGATCAGGATCAAAAAGAGAAGCGCGAACGCCACGCCCTCACCCCAACCCGTGCCGTCGGGCACGTAGTAGGCAACAAAGGTCTCGCCATAGGCGAGAACATATGCGCCGGCGACAGCGCCGAGGATGCTGCCCATGCCGCCGAGCACGATGATCGCAAAGCCTTTGATCAGCATGTCAAACCCCATGAACGGGGTAACGGCGAAAATCGAGCTGACCAGGACGCCGGTCGCACCGCCAAGAGCAACGCTCAGGCCGAAAGCCAAGGCATACACGCGTCGAACCGGAATGCCCATCAACGTGGCCGCGTCCCGGTTCTCAGCAAGCGCGCGACTTGCCCGGCCGAGCTCGGTGTATTTCAACCAGCAGAACAAGACGGCGACGAGTGCCAGCGCGGCACCGCAGGCAATGAGGCGGCCGACTGGAACGAAGATCTGACCGTTCCAGAACTCCAGCGACATCAGAGCGTAGGCCGGATTCGTCGATCGCTGGTCGCTGCTCCACCAAAGAACAGCAGCATTCTGCAGGATCATGCCTACGCCGAACGTCACAAGTATCTGATTGATGTACGGCGCGTCGATCACCGACTTCGCGGCGAGGCGAAAGAAGAGATATCCAAGAATGCCGCCCGCGATCATCAGTGGAGCGAGGGCAAGAAGTGGATCGACACCCCCGAGGTGAGCGGCCCAGAAGGCGCCATAGGCACCGAGCATGTATGCCTCACCGTGGGCAAAGTTGATGAGACGCACGATGCCGAAGCTGATGGCAAGGCCGATTGCGAACAGTGTGTAGAGGCCGCCCAGCAGAAATCCATCGATCAAGAATTGGGGGATATCCTGCACGAACGCATTCTCCAGCGACCGGTCATCACAGCTCCTGCGATTTTCAAGAGATGATCGCCACGGCCGTGGCGTGAACGACGTCGTTGAAGAAACGACTGGGCGTTCCATCCTCCCGCTATCGCCCTGCCGCGGCCTCGAGGAGACGGCAAGCTGTTCAGGCGGGCATACAAACGGAAGTATGATCCGTCAAGCAAAATATACTTTCGCATGGCAGAATTGCCCGTGACATGCCACAAGGCGACAAACTGTCGCCGGAGACACAGCCCGCTTAGGGGCCGATGGGATCGATAGTCAGCCGACGCTAAGACATAGATACGGAATATATTTCCGCGTACCGAAATAACATTTCACGAAAGGGTGAAGCCTTGTCGAGCGAGAGTCAAGAGACCGGACCGTCAGTGAGGATTGGCGAAGATCACTCTGACCTCAGGGAGGGCGTGCGCAACATATGCAAGCGATATCCGGGCAGCTATTGGCGGGACCTTGAAGCGCGGTCAGCATACCCGAGCGAGTTCGTCGACGACCTCACGAAGGCCGGGTTCCTTGCCGCACTGATTCCGGTCGACTTCGGCGGCTCCGGTCTGCCGCTCCGGGGAGCCGCAGCAATTCTTGAGGAGATCAATGGCGCGGGTTGTACCGCAACCCAGTGCCACGCGCAGATGTACATTATGGCGACGCTGCTGCGTCACGGCAGCGCTGAGCAAAAGCATCGCTATCTTCCACGGATCGCCTCCGGCGAATGGCGGCTTCAGGCGTTTGGCGTGACTGAGACAGAAAGCGGATCCGAAACAACGAACATACGGACAAGCGCAGAGAAGGTCGGAAATTCCCATTACGTCATTAACGGGCACAAGGTGTGGATATCGCGTGCGCTGCATTCCGACTTGATGCTGCTGCTGGCACGAACGACCCCGATTGAACAGGTAAAGAAGCGCAGCGACGGACTCTCGGTCTTCATCATTGATATTCCCCAATCATTGGACAAGGGGCTCATAATAAAACCTCTTGAGGCGATGATAAATCACAACTCCACCGAGTTGTTCTTCGACAAACTACCGGTGCCCGCGGAGAATCTGATCGGCCAGGAAGGCCAGGGGCTGCGCTACATGATGGAGGGAATGAACGCGGAGAGGATTCTTGTTGCTTCAGCGGCGATCGGCGACGGACGCTGGTTTCTGACGAAAGCCGTCGCGTATGCGAACTCACGGGTCGTTTTTGGTCGTTCAATCGGGGCAAATCAGGGCGTACAGTTTCCGATCGCGCGCGCATATGCGGAGCTCGAGGCCGCAGACATGATGTGCCGCCGGGCTGCCGCGCTCTTCGACCGAGGCCTGCCCTGCGGCGCGGAGGCCGCGATTGCGAAACTGCTCGCTTCCGAAGCGGCGTGGAAAGCCGCCGAGGTTGCCATGCAGACGTTCGGCGGCTTCAATTACGCGAAGGAATACGACCTGGAGCGGAAATGGCGCGAGGTCAGGCTCTATCAGATCGCTCCTGTTTCAACCAACCTTGCGCTCTCATTCATAGCCCAGCAGGTTCTCGGAATGGAGCGGTCGTATTGAAACTTGCGGCTGGCTAGTTGTCTCGCTGAGAGGCCGATTGCATCATAGCGGATCTGACGGCTTCCAGTGCCTCCGGATTCACAAGGGACGACGTGTCGCCGAGCGACTCGCCGGCGCACACAGCCTTGACCAGACGCCGCATGACTTTCATGTTGCGCGTCCTCGGTAGATCGGTGACCGCAATCAAGAAAGCCGGCTTATAGGGATATCCAAGACCCGAGACCACTGCCTCGATCAGTTCAGCCCGCGTCGGCTCGTCGAGTCTCTGGTTTGGCACCATCACGACGACGCAACCGACACTTTCGCCTTTGATAGGGTCTTTCACACCAATCGCTGCAGCCTCGGTGACCTTTCCAGTCGAGGTCAGCAGTGCCTCCACCTCGGACGGACCGGTACGCTTGCCGGCGATCTTCAGCGTGTCGTCGGATCGACCTAGGATGAACCAGAACCCATCTTCGTCTCTCATTGCCCAGTCGCCATGGCGCCACACGCCCGGGATCGCACGCCAATAACTTTCGAGATAGCGTTCGTCGTCCCTCCAGAGCCCCCTAGTCTGCCCGATCGATGGGCGCCGCAGGACGAGTTCGCCGACAACATTCGGCGGCAGCGATTTGCCGTCCTGGTCCGTTATGTCGACACCCATTCCGGGGATCGGGCCTGCAAAGGCGCACGGCTTCATCGGATGGATTACGGTGCCCGTGACGATACCGCCGCCGACCTCTGTTCCGCCGGAGTAGTTGATGATCGGGAGTTGACGCTTGCAAACATGCTCGAATGTCCAGAGCCAGGCATCCGGGGTCCACGCTTCGCCGGTCGAGGCACAGATGCGGAGTGAGGAAAGATCGCGATCGCCAGTGCCGGCGCGATGCATGAAGGCGCGGATAACGGTTGGAGCCACGCCGAGAAAGGAGACGCGATGTTTTTCGACCAAGCGCCAAAGCCGTGTTGGATCCGGGTAGTCCGGAGCACCTTCCGCGAGGACGAAAGAGGCACCGAGGATCGGCATGCCGAAGCTCAGGATTGGACCAATAAGCCAGCCCATGTCACTCATCCACAAGACCCGGTCGCTCGGCTTGATGTCCATAAGCAGACCGAAATCGAGCGCGAGCTTCGCGGCGAAACCGGCGTGAGCGTGCACAGTACCTTTTGGGCGGCCACTCGTGCCGGACGTATACATGAGCAAGCATGGCGCCTCCGCATCCATCTCCTCGGTTTGCATGTGCTCCGGGCGCCCATCGCATAGTGCGGCCCAGTCATGATCGCGTCCGGGCACATTCTTGACTGGATACGCGCCGGTTCTCAGATAGATGATGTGCTTGAGAGTTGGGACGGTCTCGGCTGCCGTGTCCGCTGTCTCCTTCATTGGGCTGGGCCTGCCCCGACGTGTGGTGCCGTCGATGGTGACGATTGCGACCGCGCCGGAATCAATCAACCGAGTCCGGACCGCCTCGACACCGAAACCCGAGAACAGCGGCATCGCGACGGCGCCGATCTTCGCAATCGCCAGCATTGCAACGACGGCCTCGCCAACGTTGGGCAAATAGATCGCAACGACGTCGCACTTTCCGATGCCGATCGAACGAAGGCCGCTCGCAAGCCGACAGACCTCTCGGTCAAGATCTGAATACGTCCAGGTCCGTGCAGCACCCGTTTCGGGTTCGTGGATGAAGGCCGGCGCATTCCATCGCTCAGTGCCGCGATGCCGATCGAGGGCGTTGAGTACGATGTTGGTGGTGCCCCCTTCGCACCAGCGAGCAAATTCCGGCCCCTTGTCGAGATTGACCACTCGATCGTAGGGTTGAAAGAATTCGATCCGGTCGGCTACTGTTCGCCACCACCAATCCGGATCGCAGTCTGCACGCGTGAGAAGATCATCATAGCTCGCAATCTCGTGCTCGCGCAGGAACGCCGCCAGGTTACTTTTCGTGATGAGGTCTTCGCTCGGCTTCCAGACGATCGAACTGGACATAATGTCCTCGCAACGAACTAGGGTTGAACAGAGCTACCAACCACCGAACGACAGTCCGCCGTTCACGCTGACGGTTTGACCCGTCACCTGGGCTGCTTGTTCGGAAGCAAGAAAGACCGCGACGCGGGCCACCTCCTCCGCAGTTGGCGCACGGCCCGAGGGAAATTTCGCGAGAGCCTTAGAGAACAGCGCGCTTTGGAAAGTCTCGCCGCTGAAGATCCGATCCCAGGACGGTGTGTCGGAGGTCAGCGTGAGCGCTACGCTGTTGACGCGAATCTTCCAGCGTGAGAACTCCCGAGCCAGAGCCTTTGTCAGCATGATCACGCCCGCACCGACGACACCGATCATCGATTCTCCGGGCGTCGGATGCCGGCCGGCATCTGTACCGACCAAGACAATGGCGCCTCCGCGCGTTTGCATATGCGGCAGCGCCGCATGGACCGGAAAGATGCGCGCGTAGAAGCGCGAGGTAAATGCTGTCACGAGCTGATCGCCGGTCATCTCGGCGAATGGCGTCGGCGGAACGCTACCTTGCGCGCCCGAGCTGACGAGGATGTCGATCGCTCCGTTGATTGCCGCTGCGCTGGCGACGATTCCCTCCGCAGCGTGATAGTCGCCGCAATCGCCGCGCGCGAGTGTGACTTGCTGCGAAATAGCTTTCAGGCCCGTAAGCGCTTTCTCGCCAGACGCGGCTGATCGGCTGTTTATAACAACGTGCGCGCCGCACGCGGCAAGCTTCTCGGCGATGCGCAGACCAACCCCCCCCGACGAGCCAGTGACCAGCGCAACCTTGTTCTCGAACTCCCTGTATTTGGCGTCCAAGCTCCCAACAGCCACGCTCATTGCACGCTTCTCCTCGTGGAAGCTGTTTCGTTCCTGACGGCCCACGCCAGTTCATCGCGCAAGTCTGGATGGGCAACCGCAATCAGAGCTTCCGCCCGCTGGCGCAACGACTTGCCACGCAGACGCGCGACACCCCATTCGGTGACGACCGCATCGACATCGCTGCGCGGCGTTGTGACCACGCCGTCGTCGAGGCGCGGCACGATGCGG
>Ga0187784_10004995_pt1 | contig 10743 bp, 7 predicted proteins | sample 1015_SJ02_MP15_2_FD_132964 | JGI IMG/M metagenome (GOLD analysis project Ga0187784, IMG submission 132964) | Tropical peat soil microbial communities from peatlands in Department of Meta, Colombia - 1015_SJ02_MP15_20_MG | ecosystem: Environmental > Terrestrial > Soil > Wetlands > Peat | place... | reverse complement strand
CATCGCCGCCGGCATCTGCATCTATACCAACGATAAGATCACCCTCGAAAAAATGGACTATTGACCCGCCGATGCCCGCCTTCAGCCCGCGCGAGATCGTTTCCGAACTCGACCGTTTCATCGTCGGTCAGCACGACGCCAAGCGCGCCGTCGCGATCGCCTTGCGCAACCGCTGGCGCCGGCAACAGCTGACGCCGGAGCTGCGCGAAGAGGTGCTGCCCAAGAACATCCTGATGATCGGGCCGACCGGCTGCGGCAAGACGGAGATCGCGCGCCGCCTGGCGCGGTTGGCGCAAGCGCCATTCCTCACGGTCGAGGCGACCAAGTCAACCGAGGTCGGCTATGTCGGCCGCGATGTCGAGCAGATCGCGCGCGACCTGGTCGAGATCGCGATCCACATGACCCGCGAGCGGCTGCGCAAGGAGGTCGCGGCAAAGGCCGAGGCCGCTGCCGAGGAGCGGGTGCTCGACGCGCTTGTCGGGACCAACGCTAGCGCCGACACCCGCCAGAAATTCCGCAAGATGCTGCGTGAGGGCACGCTCGACGATCGCGAGATCGAGGTCACCGTGCAGGAAAGCGCCGCGCCGCAAATGCCAACCTTTGAGATCCCAGGCATGCCCGGCGCGCAAATGGGCATGCTCAATCTCGGCGACATTTTTGGCAAGGCCTTCGGCCAACGGCCGTCATCCCGCAAGGTCACCGTCGGCGACAGCCACCGGCTGCTTCTCGCCGAGGAAAGCGACAAGCTCCTCGATCAGGACACCGTGGTGCGCGAGGCGGTCGCCGCGGTCGAGGAAAACGGCATCGTCTTTATCGACGAGATCGACAAGATCTGCGGACGCAGCGAGCGCGGTAATCTCGGCGGTGCCGATGTCAGCCGCGAGGGGGTGCAGCGCGACCTGCTGCCGCTGATCGAGGGCACCACCGTCGCCACCAAGCACGGGCCGGTCAAGACCGACCACATTCTCTTTATCGCCTCGGGCGCCTTCCATCTGTCGAAGCCGTCCGACCTCCTGCCCGAGCTGCAGGGTCGGCTGCCGATCCGGGTCGAACTGAAGGGGCTCGACCGCGACGACCTCTGCCGCATCCTGACCGAGCCGCAGGCGAGCCTCATCACCCAGTACAAGGCGCTGATGCAAACCGAGGGCATCGAGCTCGACTTTCAGCCGGGCGCGATCGACGAGATCGCGCGCCTCGCCGAGCAGATCAATTCGACGGTCGAGAATATCGGCGCGCGCCGGCTGCACACGATCCTCGAGCGGCTGCTCGAGGAGATCAGCTTTACCGCCTCCGATCAGCCGAGCGGCACGGCGCTCGTCATCGACGCCGCCTATGTCGAGGAGCGCGTCGGCGCGCTCGCCAAGGACAGCGACCTCTCGCGCTTCATCCTTTAGCCCGCTTCTCCCGGCTTCCGGCGGAACCGATTCCGCCCTCGCGGAATTTGCATTAGAGTCTCGGTGCAAATTCCCGAGCCGCCGGCATGAACATTCTGCGCGTACCCGTCACGCCGTTCGCCGGGCAGCGCCCCGGCACTTCGGGCCTGCGCAAGAAGGTCGCGGTGTTTCGCCAGCCCGGTTATGTCGAGGCGTTCGTCCAGTCGCTGTTCGACGCCTTGCCCGACGCGGTCGGCGCCGGCGTCGCCGGACAGACGTTGGTGCTCGGCGGTGATGGCCGTTTCTTCAACGATCGCGCGGTTCAGACCATCATTCGCATGGCGGCCGCGAACGGCGTCGCCCGGCTGCTTGTCGGCCGCGACGGCCTCTTGTCGACCCCGGCGACCAGCGCCGTCATCCGCGGGCGCGGCGCCTTTGGCGGCATTATCCTGTCGGCCAGCCACAACGCCGGCGGCATCGACGGCGATTTCGGCATCAAATACAATGTCGCCAATGGCGGCCCCGCCCCCGAGCGGGTGACCGAGGCGATCTATCACCGCACGCAGGCGATCACCGAATACCGCACGGTCGACGCGCCCGATCTCGACCTCGGCCACGATCATTCGACAAAGATCGGTGATATGGCCGTGACGGTCATCGACCCGGTCGCCGAATACGCCGCGCTGATGGAGCGCATCTTCGATTTCGACCGGCTGCGCGACCTGTTCCGGCGTGGGTTCCGGCTGCGCTTTGACGCAATGAACGCGGTCACCGGGCCCTATGCCAGGGAAATCTTCGAGCGGCGTCTCGGCGCGCCGGCGGGGAGTGCGGTCGAGGCCGAGCCGCTGGCGGATTTTGGCGGCCTGCATCCCGACCCGAACCCGACGCATGCCGCCTCGCTGATCGCCGCGCTCGCCGCGCCGGGCGGCCCCGATTTCGGCGCCGCTTCCGATGGCGATGGCGATCGTAACATGATCGTGACCCGGTCCGGCGCCGTCGGGCCCAGTGACAGCCTGGCCATTCTCGCCGCCAATGCGCACCTTATCCCGTGGTTCAAAGAGGGGCTGCCCGGCGTCGCGCGCTCGATGCCGACCAGCCGCGCGGTCGACCGTGTCGCGCGACAGCTCGGCATCGATTGTTTCGAGACGCCGACAGGCTGGAAGTATTTCGGCAACCTGCTCGACGCCGGGAAGATCGCGCTGTGCGGCGAAGAAAGCGCCGGCACCGGCGCCGATCACATCCGCGAGAAGGACGGCATCTGGGCGGTGCTGTTCTGGCTCAACGTGCTGGCGGTGCGTGGCGAGCCGGCGGAGCGCATCGTTACCGATCACTGGGCGCGTTTCGGCCGCGATTTCTACATCCGGCACGACTACGAGGAAATCGAAACCGAGCGGGCCAACCGGCTGATCGACGGGCTGCGGCGACGGATTCCGGAGCTGCCGGGCGCCCGATTTGGCGATTTCGCCGTCGTGTCGGCGGACGATTTCGCCTACACCGATCCGGTCGATGGCTCAATCAGCGCGCATCAGGGCGTGCGCATCGGCTTTGCCGATGGCGCGCGGATCGTCTACCGCCTGTCGGGAACCGGCACCGAGGGCGCGACGTTGCGGATGTACCTGGAGCGCTACGAGCCGGACCCGGCACGACATGTGCTCGCGGCGGACGCGGCGCTGGCGTCGTTGGCGGCGGCCGGCGTGGCGCTCGCGGACATTGTCGGCATTACCGGGCGGACGGTGCCGAGCGTCGTGGTATGAAGCCCGGCTGAGGAGAAACGCGATGCTCTCGTCGGATGGTTCCCAGGGAAGGTTGGCCCGGCGCGCCATCGCGTTGGTGCTGGCTGGCGGGCGCGGCAGCCGCCTCAAACAGCTGACCGACCGCCGCGCCAAGCCCGCGGTGTTCTTTGGCGGCAAGTTCCGCATCATCGATTTTGCGATGTCGAACTGCGTCAATTCCGGGATCCGCCGGATCGGCGTGCTGACGCAGTACAAGGCGCACAGCCTGCTGCGGCACCTCCAGATGGGATGGTCGTTTTTGCGCCCGGAAATGAACGAGTTTCTCGATCTGCTCCCCGCTCAGCAGCGGCTCGACGAAGCGACCTGGTATCGCGGCACCGCCGACGCCGTGTTCCAGAATTTCGATATCTTCCGGGCCGCGCGACCCGACTATTTCGTCGTCCTGGCGGGCGACCACGTCTACAAGATGGATTACGCGAATTTGCTGGCGGCGCATGTCGCGAGCGGCGCCGACTGCACCGTCGCCTGTGTCGAGGTGCCACTGTCGCAGGCGAGCGAGTTCGGCGTGATGACGGTCAACGCCTCGGGCCTCATCACCCGCTTCGACGAAAAACCGAAAAACCCGGCGTCGATGATTGGCAAGCCCGACCGCGTGCTGGCGAGCATGGGCATCTATGTCTTCACCGCGCCATTCCTCTATGCCGAACTTGAACGCGACGCCGCCGACCCGAAATCGTCACACGATTTCGGCAAGGACGTGATCCCCGGCTTTGTCGATCGCGGTCTCGCGGCAGCGCACCAGTTCGAGGACAGCTGCGTCAAGACCACGCCCGACGCGGAGCCGTATTGGCGCGATGTCGGCACGATCGACGCCTATTGGGCGGCCAATCTCGATCTCGTGATGCCGGTGCCGTCGCTCGACATCTATGATCCCAACTGGCCGATTTGGACCTATCAGCAGCAATTGCCGCCGGCGAAATTCGTCTTTGACGACGATGACCGGCGCGGCATGGCGGTTGATTCGATGGTGTCTGGCGGCTGCATCATCTCCGGCGCGCATGTTTCGCGCACGCTGCTATTCTCGAACTGCCGGGTCAATTCGCACGCCCGCACGCGTGACGCGGTCGTGCTGCCGGAAGTCGATATCGGCCGCCATGCGCGTCTCAACCGGGTCGTGATCGACCGTGGCTGCCGCATTCCGGAAGGGATGGTGATCGGCGAGGACCCGAAAATCGACGCTCAGCGCTTTCACGTCAGCGAGAGCGGCGTGACCCTCGTTACCCACGAAATGCTCGAGGCCTTGGGGCACTGACGCCCCGAATTTCACACGACTAGAAGATGCGCGAGGCTTCCGTCCGGTCGCGCAGAAACACCCGCGCTTCGCGTCCCGCCTGCTGCGCGTCCCGCGCCGCCTCGAGCGCGTCGAGCATCGCCTGTTCCTTGTCGAGGTAGGCACCATATGTTGTATTGTCGAGGCGCACGACCCACCGCAAATCGCGGCCTTGCTGGCAAACATGGAATTCCATGATGTCCATCTACGGCGTCCCCCCAGAGCCGCTAAAGGTGAATTACATTGCCCCAAGTATCACCAAAACCGTCATCTAACTGAAGCAATTTTCGCCGCGTTTGATCCAAATCCGGGCACAAAACGGCCCGAGTGCCAATTTGTCGCGCACAGTTTGCCCGTTCCGCCGGCAAGCGGATGAAAATCCCTTGCCCGGCATCGGCTTAGTGGCGAGTCTGTGAGCGCCCAGCCTGGTGCCTGTGCGGCATGCGGATCGAGCCCGTGACCAGCGACATCGACAGCCGAAAGAAAACCCTGATGGCGCGAGCGGGCACGCTGATCGCGGCGCGGCTCGAAGACCGCGAATCGGCCGCCGCGCGGGCGTTTCTCGACGTGCTCTACGAGCATGCGCCGCCCGCCGATATCGTCATGCGCGCGCCTGAGGATCTTGCCGGCGGCGCATTGGCGCTATGGCGGTTCGGCGCTAGCCGGGCGGCGGGCGCGGCGCGGGTGCGCGTCTATAACCCGGCCCCGTCACGCGACGGCTGGTCGTCGCCGCACACGATCGTCGAGATCGTCAACGACGACATGCCGTTCCTCGTCGATTCGGTGAGCGCGGCGATCAACGACAGCGGCCGGCCGGTGCGGCTGGTCATCCATCCGGTGGTCGCCGTGTCGCGCGACGCCGCCGGCAAGCTCGTCGGGGTTGGTGTCGCCGGCGGCGCGCGCGAATCGTGGATGCAGATCGAAATCGCGCGCGAGCGCGCCGCCGCGGCGCGCGACGCATTGGCCGCATCTCTCGTCGGCGTTCTCGGCGATGTCCGCGCCGCGGTGTCGGATTGGTCGCGAATGCGCGCGGCGCTGGAGCGCCTCTCCACCGGCGTCGAACGCGGCGCAAGCTCGCTGCCGCCAGTGGGAATCGACGAGGGGGAAATCGACGAGGGCGCCGCCTTTCTGCGCTGGCTCGCGGACGACAATTTCACCCTGCTCGGCATGCGCGACTACGACTTCGCCGGCGGCGAGACGCAGCCGCCGCTCGGTATCCTGCGCGCGCCTGAATATCGCGCCTTCGGCGGCTTGCGCGACCTCGCTGCGTTGCCGCCGGCCGTGCGCGACTTCGTGCGCCGCCGTGAACTGCTCATCCTCAGCAAGACCGATCAGCGCTCGACGGTGCATCGCCGCGTGCCGATGGATGCGATCGGCGTGCGCCGTTTCGACGCGCGCGGCGAGGTGAGCGGGCTTTGCCTCTTTGTCGGCCTTTTCACCTCGACGGCTTATACTGGCGGCGTGCGCGGCATCCCGATCGTGCGCCGCAAAGTCGAGCGCGTGGTGGCGCGTAGCGGGCTTCCCGCGACCGGCCATGACGGCAAGGCGCTCCTCCACATCCTCGACACCTTCCCGCGCGACGAGCTGTTCCAGGCGAAGGAGGATTGGCTTTACGACACCGCGACCGGGGTGCTCAACCTGCAGGAGCGGCAGCGCGTTGCGCTCTTTGTCCGCCGCGACCCGCTCGAACGCTACGTGTCGTGCCTCGTGTACGCGCCTCGCGAGCGCTACGACACTGGGCTGCGCCGCCGGTTCGCCGCGATCCTCGAAGAGGCGTTCGCGGGGACGATGTCGACCTTCTACACCCATATCGACGAGTCGCAGCTGGCGCGTGTCCATTTCATCATTCATGCGAAAGCAGGGGCGAGGGAGAGGCCGCTTGCCGCGCCCGACGTTGCGGCGTTGGAGGGGCGCCTCGCTGAGGCCACGCGCTCGTGGCTCGACCGGGTCGAGGCGGTGGCCGAGGAAGCATTTGGCGAGGCCGAGGCGCATCGGCGGCTAAGTCGCTTCGCGGCGTTCCCGGCCGACTACCAGGCGCGCACCGCGCCGGCGCAGGCGATCGCCGACCTTGCGCCGATCGAGAAGGTGCTGGCCGGCTCGCCGATCGAGGCCTCTTTTCACCCGCGTGACGACAGGACGCCGGGGCTGAGGCTCTATCGTCGGGACGCGCCGGTCATTCTTTCCGATGTGCTGCCGATCCTCGAAAATCTCGGCCTCAGGATTGTCGCCGAAGACGCCTATCGCATCGACAGCGTCGACGGCAACGCGGCCTGGGTGCACGAATTCGCGCTCGCCTCGGGAACTGTTGCGAGGTCGCTGAGCGAAGAGACGCGACGCGATTTTGAGGCCGCTCTGGTCGCCGTGGCGACCGGCGAGATCGAGAATGACGGCTTCAACCGGCTAGTGCTCGGCGCCGGTCTCACCGCCCGGCAAACGACGATCCTGCGGCTTTACTGCAAGGTTTTGCGCCAGGCCGGCAGCACCTTCAGCCAGGCTTATATGGAAGACACGCTGGCGTCGCATGCGGGGATTGCCGGCCGACTCGTGAGACTATTTGAGCAGCGTTTCAACCTTTCGCGGTCGACCGACACCACCGCTGAAGTCGAAGCGATCCACGCCGAGCTCAATGACGTCGAAAGCCTCGACGAGGACCGGATTCTGCGCGGCTTTCTCGATCTGATCCTCAAATCGGTGCGCACGAACTATTTCCAACCGCGGCCCGACCGCAGCCCGAAACGCTATCTCGCGGTCAAGCTCGCTTCGAGCGAGATCGACCTCCTGCCGCTGCCGCGCCCGCTGTTCGAGATCTACGTCTACAGCCCGCGCATGGAGGGCGTGCACATGCGTGCCGGCAAGGTGGCGCGCGGCGGCATCCGCTGGTCCGACCGGCGCGAGGACTTCCGAACCGAAATCCTCGGTCTGATGAAGGCGCAGACCGTTAAGAACGCCGTGATCATCCCGGTTGGATCAAAAGGTGGTTTTGTCCTCAAGCGTCCGCCGCCGCCCGGCCCCAACTACCGCGCCGAACTCCAGACCGAAGGCATCGAGTGCTACAAAATCCTGATGCACGGTCTGTTGGATTTGACCGACAACATCGTCGCCGACAGCCCGACGGCCCAGCATGTCGAGCCGCCGCGCGATGTCGTGCGCCACGACCCCGACGACTCCTATCTCGTCGTCGCCGCCGACAAGGGCACTGCGACCTTCTCCGATACCGCCAACGCGATCGCCATCGATTACGGCTTCTGGCTCGGCGACGCTTTCGCCAGCGGCGGTTCTAAGGGCTACGATCACAAGGAGATCGGCATCACCTCGCGCGGTGCCTGGGAACTCGTCAAGCGTCACTTCCGCGAGCTCGGCGCCGACATCCAATCGACCGACTTCACCGTCGTCGGGGTGGGCGACATGGGCGGCGACGTGTTTGGCAACGGCATGCTGCAATCGCGCCACATCCGTCTCGTCGGCGCGTTCAACCATCTGCACGTCTTTATCGACCCCGATCCCGACCCGGCGAAAAGCTACGCCGAACGCCAGCGGCTTTTCGCCAACCTGCGGCTCGGCTGGGGCGATTACGATCGGGCGCTGATCTCGCCGGGCGGTGGTGTTTTCGAGCGCAGCCTCAAATCGATCCCCGTGAGCGCCGAGATGAAGCGCGTCTTCGGCATTGCCGCCGACGAGCTGACCCCGGCCGAACTAATCCGCCATCTGCTGCGTGCCGAAGTCGATCTGCTGTTCTTTGGCGGCATCGGCACCTTTGTCAAGGCGCGCGCCGAGACCCACGGTCAGGTCGGCGACAAGGCCAATGACGCGCTGCGCATCGACGGCGAGGACATTCGAGCGCGGGTCGTCGGGGAGGGCGCCAATCTCGGCGTCACCGAGCGCGGCCGCATCGCCTATGCGCAAAAAGGCGGGCGCATCGACACCGACGCGATCGACAATTCGGCCGGCGTCTCGATGTCGGACCACGAGGTCAACATCAAGATCCTGCTGGGCCAGGCGATCGCCACCGGCGCGCTTGACGCTTCAGAGCGTGAGAAGTTGCTCGCGGCGATGACCGACGATGTCGCGGGCCTCGTGCTGCGCGACAATTATCTGCAAGGTGAGGCGCTCTCGCTGGCCGAGGCGCGCGGCCCCGCCGCGCTCGACCGCCAGGCAAACATGATCCGCGAACTCGAAAAATCCGGCCGGCTCGATCGCGCCCTCGAATTCCTCCCCGACGAGGCGGAGATCGCCGCGCGCGCGGCGGCGGGCCGCGGCCTCACCCGGCCCGAGCTGTCGGTGCTGCTCGCCTACGCGAAGATGTCGCTCGACGAGGCGTTGGTGGGCTCCGATCTGCCCGATGCGTCGGAGATGGCCGAGGAGCTGCGTTTCTATTTTCCGCCCGCCTTGCGCGAGCGCTTCGCCGCGTCGATCGCGACGCACCCGTTGCGGCGCGAGATCGTCGCGACGATCGTCGCCAACGATGTCGTCAATCGCGGCGGCATCACCTTTATCCCCGATCTTGCGGCGCGCACCGGGCGCGGCGCTGCCGAGATCGCCCGCGCCTATCGCATCGTGCGCGAGGCCTATCGCTTGGCCCCGCTCTGGGCGGCGATCGAGGCGCTCGACAACAAGGTCGCGGCGGCGACGCAATACGCGATGCTGCTCGACATCGCCGGCATCGTCGAGCACGCGGCGGCGTGGCTGCTGCGCGCGGGGCGAATGGGGTTCGACGAGATCGCGCGCTTCGCGCCGGCGGTCGCGCATCTCGCCGAGACAATCGGCGACCTGCTCCCCGCAGAGGAGCGGGCGCTGCTCGATCGCCGGGTCGCCCGGCTCGCCGAGGCGGGCGTGCCGCCCCAACTGGCCGCGCAAATCGGCGCGATCGTCTTTCTGACGACGGCGTTCGAGATCGGCGACCTTGCCGAGCGCGCCGGTCAGCCGATTGACCGCGCGGCGTCCGTCTTTTACGGCGTCGGGGCGCGTTTCGCGCTCGACGGGCTGCGCGATGCCGCCCGCCGCCTGCCGGCCGAGACGCAATGGCAAAAGACCGCGGTCGAAACCCTGATCGACGATTTTTACGCATTGCAGGCCGACCTTGCCGAGCGCGTGTTGAAGAGCGCCGACGGCGCGGCAGACCCGCTCACGGCCTGGACGGCAGCCCACGCCACCGCGCTGGCGCCGGCCGAAACGGTCGCTGCGGCGCTGCGCGCCGCGACCGCCCCCGACCTCGCGATGCTCGTCGTCGCCGCAAGGCAGCTTCGCCAGGCGCTGGGTTAAGTTCGCTGGAAACACGACGGCAGTGAAAGGATCACGCCATGCCTGATGACAATCCCGCGCCGGCCCCGCCGATCCCGATGCTGGAGCGCCGCCGCATCGAGGCGGCGATCTTGAAGCATGTCTACGACACGCTGAAGGCGAGCCACGGCGAGGCGGTCGCGCGCGACACGGTCGCCAATGCGGTGCGTCGCTCCTCGGTCGAGCAGGCGGCTGAATTTGCCGCGAAGGTCGATGGCAAGACCTCGATGCGCACCTTTATCGAGCGCCAGACGCTGTGGCGGCTCGGCGACGCGCTGACCGTCGACGTCAAGGAACAGAGCGACACGAGCTATGTCTTCAACGTCACGCGCTGCCGCTATGCCGAAATGTACCGCGAGATGGGCCTCGGCGAGATCGGCCACCTGTTGTCGTGCCAGCGCGACGCGACCTTTTGCGAGGGTTACGACAAACGGCTCAAATTGACCCGCACGCAGACGATCATGCAGGGCGCCAGCCACTGCGACTTCGACTACAAATTCGTCGAGGACCCGCCGGCGGACTGAGCGTCGCCAGCCGCCAGCTCCGCCAGGCGCTGGTATGACAGGGTACTCGATTTAGTGTTCTATTTCGTCAGAACACCAGCTATTGTTTGGTGGTTGACCAACGCCGTGAGGCGTCGGGTTCCTTTGAAGGAGAAACAGAAATGCTGATCGATCAGGCTAAGCAAGAAATCTGGGCCCTGTTTTGCAGCAATTCGAGAATTTGGGCCGCAATTGATGACGGGTTGTTAGGGTTTGGCTCGGCCGAGGCTAATCGTCAGCAAAAGGCGTATTACTGGGCGAAGAACGCTGAGCTTCTTACGATAATCACCAGTTGGGGGCGGTAAGCCTTCGCAACCTCGCTTAAGCCCCCGCGCGGTTCTGCCGGTTGCCGACCAGGTCGTCGACCACCGCCGGGTCGGCGAGGGTCGAGACATCGCCCAGCTGATCCGGCTGGTTCTCGGCGATCTTGCGCAAGATGCGGCGCATGATCTTGCCGGAGCGGGTCTTGGGCAGGCCCGGGGCCCATT
>Ga0187784_10004994_pt1 | contig 10745 bp, 11 predicted proteins | sample 1015_SJ02_MP15_2_FD_132964 | JGI IMG/M metagenome (GOLD analysis project Ga0187784, IMG submission 132964) | Tropical peat soil microbial communities from peatlands in Department of Meta, Colombia - 1015_SJ02_MP15_20_MG | ecosystem: Environmental > Terrestrial > Soil > Wetlands > Peat | place... | reverse complement strand
CTCGACGTGGTATGGCCGCAGTTCCTCGCCGTCGCCTGCATCGGCGGCCTGTTCTTCGCCCTCGCGGTGCTGCGCTTCCGCTCGGTGACGGCGCAGACGACATGACCGAGCCTGCCACACCCCGCTAGCGGCATGCTCGTGCCCACGCAAACCAGCTGCATCGCCGTCAAGGCGCCACTGTTCCGCAGACTCGAGATGACCTGAACGAAGCGGTCGCGCTCAGTGCGCGAGGAACACCGCGACATCGATCTCGGTATTCTCCAGCATGTTTCGCGTGCAGCCCCCGAACACGAACTGCCGCGTGTAGGAGTGGCCGTAGCCGCCCATCACGATCAGCCCGGCGCTGCGCTCGTGCGCGGCCCGCAGCAGCGTGTCGGCTACCGGTTCGTGCGTTGAAGCAAGCAACGAATAGTCGGCCTCGATCGCCGACCATCTCAACTGCTGCACGAGCTCGGCGAGCTGTGGCGCCAGGGTATCCTCGTTGCGCTCCGCGATCGCAACGACATGGACGTGGTTCGCATGCACCAGGATCGGCATGGCGGCGCTGAGCGCGCGCGCCGCATCGGCGCTCTCCTTCCAGCAGATCATGACGTGATCGAGCAGTGGAAGCGTGATCTTCGCAGGCGCGACGACCAGCGGGCGGCCCGCTTGAAGCAGCAGGGTCTCCAGCCGGTTGGCGGGCAGCCCATCGGCCTTGCGGCGGCGCGCGAGCACCACCAGGTCGTGATGGCGCGCATGGGCGAGAAGGCGCTTCAGCGCATCGCCGCTCTCCTCGCGCCAGCCGGCGGTCACGCCATGACTGCGATCGGGGTGGTCTTGCATCGCGATGCCGGACTTGCTGCAGAAATCCAGGACGTGACGGCTCGCATGCATCGTCCGGGTTGCCGACTCGCGCTCCAGCGTCGCCATGGCATTCTGAATCGCCGGTCCGCGCGCGAATTCGACATGCGGGGTGTGGCGCGCGGCGTCGCCCGCGCTGACGTGGACATGCAGGAACTCGATGTGGCCATGCAAGGGAGTCGCAATCGCGAGCGCGGTCTCCATGACCGCCGTGTCGCTGTTGCCTCCGCCGATCGGAACGAAGATGCTTTTCATCGCAGGCCGCCTCCGCCTCCGGTCAAGGTAGTTCGGAGCGGGAGCATCGCTTTGACCTGCGTCAATCCTGTGGACCGGCGGGGCGCGCCATCGATCGGCCCGGCCTGCGAATCCGTCGGTCATTGAGCTAGCCTGATAGCATGGTCGCGTCACGCCATGACTTCCACGCGCTTGGCAGCGACTGCGCGGTTCATCTCGTAGCGGACAGCGCAGCCGAGTTCGCACGTTTGGCCAAGGCCGCGGAAGCCGAGGTCGTGCGGATCGAGCGGCGCTTCTCGCGTTATCGCCTCGATAGCGAGCTGTCGCGGATCAACGCGGCCGCGGCGGCAGGCGGCAGCGTGAGGATCGACGACGAGACCGCGGGGTTGATCGCTTTTGCGAAAGCTTGCTTCGATCGAAGCAACGGCGCTTTCGACATCACGTCGGGCGTGCTGCGTGCAGCGTGGGACTTCTCGACCGCGCGGCTGCCGGAGCAAGCCGCGATCGACGCGCTGCTGCCGCGGATTGGTCTCGACAAGGTCACGCTCGCCGAAGGCTGTGTGCACTTTGCGCGCGCCGGCATGGAGCTTGATTTCGGCGGGCTCGGCAAGGAATACGCGGCCGACCGGGCGGCGGAAGTCTGCATCGCGCTCGGCGCGCGCCATGGCTTCGTCGATCTCGCCGGCGATATCCGTGTGATCGGCCCGCAGCCCGACGGAGCGGCGTGGCGCGTCGGCGTCCGCCATCCGCGCAATCCGCAGCTGGTGATCGCGCAGGTCGCGATGTGCGGCGGGGCGCTTGCGACCAGCGGAGATTATGAGCGGTTCATCGAGGTCGAAGGCGAGCGCTACGGTCACATCCTCGATCCGCGCAGCGGATGGCCGGCGCGCGGGCTGTCGTCCGTCACGGTGATCTCGGAGCGCTGCCTGGTCGCGGGCAGCCTTGCGACGACTGCGATGCTGAAAGGGTGCGAAGGCGCCGACTGGTTGCGCCGGCTTGGCGTGCGGCACATCGTGGCCGCCGATGATGGTTGCTGCTATGGCACCGAGCCGATCGAGCTCAGGCGGTATAGTTGAACAACGTGCCGGGCGGACTGTTCGGCGCGACGCTCGCCAGGTTGATCTGATTGAGCGACTGCAGGCTGGCGGCGAGCGAGGCTGGCGCCGCCGCGCTCGACTGCGCCGACGGCTCGGCGCGCAGCGATGCCATCAGGCCCGACATGGTCGACACGAAGTCCGACTTCGATACGCTGCCGGTGCCGGACGGATCGAGCGCCGCGAAGATCGCGTTCGCGCCCTGTTGCTGAAACACGGCGGGCGGGTTCTTGCTCTGAAACGCCTGCTCGAACTGGGCCTGCGTGATTGTCCCCGCGCCGCTGGTATCGATCGCGTCGAACAGGTTCGACATCTTTTGCTGCGGCGGACCGCTCGAGCTTGCGCCAGATACAGTGTGCAGTCCGGAAGCCGAAGCTATTGCCGAAACGTCCATCTTCTCAAGTATCCGGCTGGCATCAGACTCATTTGCGAAAAGAATTAGTCGGGAGACGTAAACGATTCGTCAACCAAGCGCTGCGGATGCTTGTCCCGGCATTGCATAGCCGCAACTTCAACTGTGCGCCTACGCACACGAGCTTTGACCAATATCAAATCCACTTGGCCAAGCAGGCACGTAGTCTTTCGAGACATGAAAGAAATCGTGCCGATCAGGAAAAGAAAGGTCATGGTGTCATGACCAATATCAAGCCCGGGCACAATCTTCTGCGTTCCATACCGCTCTTCGCAAACGCTTTCGATGAGACCATTGCCGCCGTCGCAGCGGCCTCATCGCTCCGAGAATTCCCGGCGCGCGCGGTGCTGGTCGCCGAAGGCGCCGCAGTGGAAGACCTCTACACCGTGGTGAATGGCGCGGTAGAGCTGCTCTCCGAGCGCGATGAGCGGCGTCTCACGTTATGCATCGCGCGCAGCAATCAACCCATCCTGGTCTGCTCGATCCTGGCTGGCCAAAGTCCGGCGTCGGCGCGAATCCTCGAGCCTTCGCGGCTGATGATAACGCCGGCCAAGCTGATCCTCGACCTGATCCGTCGCGACAGCAGCCTCGCGGAAGACGTCCTGCGCGACCTCTCGGACAAGTGGCTGCAGATGATCGAGTGCTTCAAGAGCCATCGCCTGCTCACGAGCAGCGAAAGGATCGCCGACTGGATCCTCAACGCCGACGCCAGCAGCGGCAGCACCGGGGAGGTCGTGATTCCGTTCGACAAGCGCGTGCTCGCCTCCTATCTCGGTATGGCTCCCGAGCAGCTGTCGCGGCACTTCGCGGCGCTGGCATCCGTGGGCGTTGAGGTTCGGGGTCGGCACATTACCTTGGTGGACCGAAAGGCACTTGCAGCAATCACGGAAGGCGCGATGTTCAATTAGCATGAGCGTAAAATCATCATAAACTAGATACGAAAGATGCGTTTCGGTTTTATCCGGCACAATTGGGGGAGATGGAGCATCTTGCGCAGGATTAAGTAAAGAGCGATAGCGCTGGTTTGGTTTATGCGGATATAGATACGCAGTGACTTATGCTTGACCGGGAGAGCGCGGCAATATTTAGCCGCAAATTAGCTCCGTTGCCGGGTCATGAATATATCTTCGTAGCGAAGTTGCCGCATGCGCACGGTTTGCTTGAACCGATCGCGCCATTTGACGCAACGATCGAGATATCCTTTGGAGTTACTCCAATTGGCTGACATATGCGGCGACCGCCTTGATCTGTGCCGCCGTCAGATCATGCGCAATCGGTTGCATGATCGCTGAATTGTCCGGCTGATCCTTTTTCTGACCTCGCTCCCTGTCCCAGTCGCTCAGCTTGCGGGAAATGTAGTCGTGGAGCTGACCGGCGAGCCGCGGGAACGCATCGGTACCTTTCGCTTCCGGCCCGTGACACGATGCACATGGCGGTACATTCGTGCTCGAAACGCCTTCTTCGTAAATCTTCTTTCCGTCCGTCACGAGCTCTCTCGGCGCGCCGCCGAGCGGCTTCGGATTGAGGTCCCTGAAGTACTCGGACAGAGCCTTGACCATCGGCGGATCCAGGACGTGGGCGACGTTGAACATTACCGGATTTGTTCGCCTGCGCTCGATGAACGCCTGCAGCTGATTGGCGATGTATTCTGGCTGCTGCCCGGCAAGCCGCGGCATCGGGAATGACCCACGAAAGCCCTGGCCGTTCAGCCCATGACAGGTTTTACAATAATCAGTTTTGGCCTTGAGGGCTTGCGCCGAAATACCGGATGCCGTTTCGCCCTCCGTGCGGTTGGGTGCCGCGAAAGTTGCCGTGATAGCAGCGAGAGCGAAAATTGTAATGAGAGACCGCAGCCTCATGAGCGCCCATGCCTTTCATTCACCGCAAGCTACGCCCTGCCGCGGGAGCTGGTCCAGCTTCGATTTTTTTCGAAGCTTGATTTTTATCAATAGGAGAATGTGGGCGGGGCCACTTAGACTTTATCTTCCAGTTGACGTAATTCGGCTCGTGTTTGCAGTAACTGCGTCGCGGGATGGGGTGGTTCACGATGCGGGGGCGTCCGAATCGAACAAGGGGACATGGCGGTTGTGTCGCTGCGTTTGTGCTGCTTGGTCTCGCCGTGCTCCTGACAATCGGTTCCACCGCACCGGCAGCAGCTCTGCCCAGCTTTGCGCGTCAGACTGGCCAGCCCTGCGGTACCTGCCACACGAGCTTCCCGGGACTGACGCCGTACGGCCGGCGCTTCAAGCTGCTCGGCTATACGACCGGTGGCGGGCCCTACCGCACGACCTTGTTCTCGAACAACGCAGGCCTGAACGATTCGGATGCAGCACTGCGCAGCTACGCGCGCGGCATTGATGGGAGTGACAACCAAGCGCCGTCTGGCGACCGCGGATGGGTGCCGCCCGTCTCGATGATGGCGATCGTCGGCTTCACCCACACGCAAGTTCCGCAGATCGCGCCGCCGACGGATCCCTACAACGCCAATGACAACACCGTGCTGTCGCCCTTCAGTGGATTCTGGGGCGGCGCGATCACCAGCAACATCGGCGCATTCGCGCAGGTCACCTACAATGCACCCGGCCCGCTCTCCAGCCTGTCCGGCACGCCTGCCGATCAATTTCTGCATACCTGGACTTGGGACAACACGGACGTCCGTTTTGCCAAGACGGCGAATATCGCCGGACTGGACGTCATCTACGGCCTCACCGCCAATAACAGTCCAACCGTCCAGGATCCCTGGAACACGACGCCGGCTTGGGCCTTCCCGTATGCGGGCTCGACGCTGGCCGCGACGCCGGGCGCGAAGACGATGATCGAGGGGACGTTTGCGGCGCATGTCGGCGGCCTCGGCGCCTACGCCATGATCAACGACATGCTGTTCCTCGAGGTCACCGGCTACAAAACGCTTGGCTTCGACCAGCAGAACACACTTGGCGTCGACCCTTTCTCCGCACCCGGGCTGTTCAACGGGGTCGCTCCCTATTGGCGCATCGCGCTCGAGCCGCACTGGGGCCCGCACAGTCTCATGGTCGGCGCCTATGGCATGGTCTTCGATGTTAATCCGTGGATCGACCCGACCTTCGTGCTGGGCACGACCGCGACGCTGCCGCTGGCTGACCGGTACACCGATATCGGGCTCGACGGCCAGTACCAGTATCAAGGCTCGAACTTCTGGGTGACGCTGCGCGCCAACTATATTCGCGAGTTTCAGCGGCTCGATGCGAGCTTCGCTACAGCGGCGTCCAGCAATCCGACCAACGAGCTCAATACGCTGCGGCTCACCGGCGAGGTGACCTTCGGCAGCAACAATCGCATCGCGCTCTCCGGCCAGTATTTCAGCGTCTGGGGCACGCCCGACGCGACGCTGTATGCGGCGCCGAATTACGCGAACAACAGCCCGAACAGTCGCGGCTTCATTGCTGAGATCGACTACATCCCGTTCGGCGGCAGCTACGCGCCGGGCTGGCCGTGGTTCAACGCGAAGTTCGGCCTGCAATACACCTACTACGACCAGTTCAACGGCACGACGGTCGGCGCACACGACAACAACACCCTGTTCCTCCACGCCTGGTTCGCGATGTAGGCGCGATCGGGAAGCAGAAGGAGACCGCCTCATGACCAGACTGGCTTGCCTTGGCGCCGCCGGACTTGCCCTCGCGCTCGGAGGATCCGCGCTCGCCGCCGACCTGCCGCTCAAGTCATCGTTTGCTGAGCGGTTCAGCTGGAGCGGCTGCTATCTCGGCGGTCACGTTGGCGGCGCCTTCGTGAGCAACAGCATCACCGACCCGGTGCTGCTGGTGCAGAACAACGTCAACCTTGGAGGGCCGGGATTCACGACCGTCGGCCCCACGACCGTCGGCGTCAGCCAGAGCGGCGCAATGCTCGGCGGGCAGATCGGCTGCGACTATCAGTTTGGGTCGAATCTCGTGCTCGGCATCGAAGGCGCGGCGTCCGGCTTGACCCTGAAGGGCAGCAAATCGGTGGCGCTTCCAAACAGTCCGCCCGACATGGCCTTGCTGACGGTGAAAACCGACTTCATCCCGACCCTCACGGGGCGCGTGGGCTTTGCGGTCGATCAGCTGCTGCTCTACGCGAGGGCTGGTGTCGCCTGGGCGAGCAGCAGCTACAGCCTCACCGGAACCTTCACGGGCGCGGGCACGATCGTGCCGGGTATCCCCTTCGATTTCGAAGGATTGAGCTCGCGCACCGGCTGGACCGCCGGCGCCGGCATCGAGTGGGCTTTCACGGAGGATTGGTCGGCAAGGCTCGAATACGACTACTACGACTTCGGCATGCTCACCGCGACCATGAACGATACCGTCAACGGTTCAGGACCCTTGAGCTTCAAGACCACCACGCAGATGGTCACGCTCGGGTTGAATTTCCGGGTGCGGGGCTACTAGGGCGTGGACCGATGTGTGTCTCCCGACACTCGCAGGTGATCCAGACGGCGCGACGATGAGAGCAGGATGATGAATGTCGTTGGCACGCGTGCGGCCTTGCCGGCTGCGGTCCTCGCTCTCGCGCTCTGTGCAGGCTTCTCAAACGCGAGCCGCGCGGACGAGTTTCTGGCCAAGGTCGAATATTGCAAGACCTGCCATGGCCTGTCAGGCCAGGGCTACCGCGGATATTTTCCGATGCCGCGCCTCGCGGGCCAGCAGCCGCAATATCTGGAGAACCAGCTGCGCGCCTTCATCGAGCGGCGGCGCACCAATCCGGTCATGCGCAATGTGGCGCACGCGCTGAGTCCGGCAATGATCGCGGCGCTGGCCGCGCATTTCCGCCATCTCGAAGCAAGGCCGATCGGCGGTGCGCCGCGCGGATCGATGGCGTTGGGCAAGAAGATCCATGAGGAAGGGCTGCCGGAGTCAAACGTGCCAGCTTGCTCGGCCTGTCATGGCAGCGACAGCCGGGGCCAGAACGAGATTCCGCGGCTCGCCGGCCAGCTCTACGAATACACGGTCGGCCAGCTCACCGGCTGGGGCAATGTGCGCGGGCAGGGAACCGCGGTCGACACCTCGGCGATCATGGCGCCGACGGCGCACAATCTGACGCGATCGCAGATCGAGGCGGTCGCGGCCTATGTGAGCAATCTGCCATGAGCGCACGAGAATATCGGGTCATCAAGCGTGTCGCCGCGGCCATCGCGCTTCCGGTGATTCTTTGGGCGTTCCCCGTGATCGCGCCGGCCGTCGCCGGGGAGCAGGACGTTTCCGTGCGCAATTGCACCTGGTGTCACGGCACTTCGGCGCAAGGCTACATGCTGGCGCCGCGGCTTGCCGGCCAGCGGCCGCTCTATCTCGAAACCCAGATCCGCAGCTTACACGAGCACTACCGCGACAATCCGGCTTCGAAGCAATTCATGTGGGGCGCGGTCGCAGTGCTCGGGCCGCAGGCCGCGCGTGATCTGGCGGCGTATTTCGCCGCGATCCCGCCAAGGCCCGCCAATGACGGAGCCCGGGACATCGCTGCGCGCGGCCGAACGATCTATCTGGAAGGTATCGCGGAAGCCAATATCGCGGCCTGCTACGCCTGTCACGGCCCGAACGCAGAGGGCCTGCGCGATATTCCCCGCCTTGGTGGGCTCGCCCGCTTCTATTTGAAGGCGCGGCTCGAGCAGTGGGGGCAAGGCTACCATTCGGTCCCGGGGTCGCCGATGCCGCTGGTCGCCCGCCCATTGGGGCCTGACGAAATCGAAGCGCTTGCGTCCTACCTCAGCTTTGTCAAGTGATCGCGCGGCGGCTCGCTTCGCGTCACCGATGTTGCAGCCGATGCCATCCTGGCACTTCACGCCCCTCGGCGCCGCGCGGATCGCGGTGCTGTGCTCAACTCTTCCTGCCGAGCGCACCCATGAGGCCGATCGAGCGCTCGAGCGCCAGCACGCAACCGAGCGTCGCGAGGATCAGCACCACCGAAGCCGCTGCGATCAGCGGATCGGTGCGCGTCTCGACGTAGCGGAACATCTCGACCGGGAACGTGGTGAGCTTCGGGCCGACCACGAACAGCGAGATCACGACCTCGTCGAACGAGACGAGGAACGCGAGCGCCGACGCCGCGACCATGCCCGGCGCCATCAGCGGCAGCGTCACGCGCCGGAATACCGTCAGCGGGGGCGCGCCGAGGCTCGCGGCCGCGTCCTCGATCGAAGGCGGCAATGTCGTCAGCGCGGTCGAGAGCACGCGCAGCGCATAGGGAAGCGTCACGATGAGATGCGCGAGCACGATGCCGGGAAAGGTTGCGAGCAGGCCGAGGCGCACGAACACCAAGAGTATCGCAAGCCCGAGCACGATGCTCGGCAGCAGGAGCGGCGCGGTGAACAGGCTCGCGAGCCAGTCGCGACCGCGGAATTCAAGGCGCGTCAGCGCGTAGGCGGCCGGCACCGCAATCGCGAGCGCGAGCGCCGTCACGCTCGCGGCGATCACCAGGCTCGTCTCGAACGCGCCGACCAGCACCGGCCGGTCCGGCAGCGCCAGATAGTATTTCACCCCCCACGATTGGGGCGGGAACGCGAGAAACGGATCGTTGCTGAACGAGATCGGCACGACGAGCAGCACCGGCGCGAGCAAGAAAGCATAGAGCGCCATGGCGAGCGCCGTGAACCGCCACGAGTTGCGTCCGATCTCCATGCGTCAATCCAAAGCGCGCAGGATGCGGGTGTAGAGGACGAGCGCGAGGCCGAAGATCGCGAGCACCATGATCGACATGGTGGCGGCGAGCGGCCAGTTGAGCAGCGTGATCGCCTGATCGTAGATCTCGGTTGCCAGCAGGAACACGCGCCCGCCGCCGAGCAGCTTCGGCGTGATGAACGAGCTCACCGCGAGCACGAAGCAGAGCAGGCAGCCGAGCGCGATGCCGGGCGCGGTCAACGGCACCATCACGCGCCGGAACGTGGTCCACCGCCGCGCGCCGAGCGAAAGCGCGGCTTCCTCGTAGCAGCGGTCGAGCCGGCCGAATCCGGCGATCAGGGCGAGCACCATATAGGGCATCAGGATTTCGGTGAGCCCGATCACGACGCCGGTCGAATTGTTGACCAGGCGCAGCGGCGCATTGATCAAGCCGACGCCCTTCAGCAGGCCGTTGACGAAGCCCTGATCGCCGAGGATCAGCATCCAGCCATAGGTGCGCACCACGGCGCTCACCAGCAGCGGCGAGACGGTGATGATCGTGAGCAGGGTTTTCCACCTCACATCGGCGCGATGGATGAACAGCGCGATCGGGTAGGAGAGGACGAGGGTCAGCGCCGTGATGAAGACGCTGAATCCGATCGAGCGCGCCACCAGGCCGAGATAGAATGGATCGGTGATGAAGGCCAGATAGCTCGCGAGCGTGAAGGTTTCGCGCAATCCGCCGCCGCCGGTCGCCTCGTTGAACGACATGCGAAACAGGTAGCCGACCGGCGCGAGAAACCCGATCGCGTTCACGATCGCGATCGGCAGCAGCAGGCCGAAGGCGAGCGGCGCGGCCGATGCCGGCCGGTCCGAGGTGGGCGCGAGCGCCACCGAACTCATCGGCCTTGCTCGAACACGAGCGTGTCGCCCGCCGCCCATTCGAGCTCGACCTCGTCGCCCTGATTGAACGGCTGCGGGCCTGCGGCGGTCGGCTTCTCCACCTGAACGACGCCCGGGCCGATGTCGACCTCGTATTGGAACAGATCGCCCACATAGATCGTGCGCACGACGCGGCCCGCCGCGACGTTCCCGCGGGTCTCGGCGCGGCCGCTGCGTTTCGGCCTGATCTCGATGCGGTGCGGCCGGATCATCACCGTGACGGCGCGCCCCTTCGGCGGCGTTTCGGCCGCCAGCAAGGTGAGCGGACCGAGCGCGACGCGGCCGGCATCGCTGACGCGGCCGGCAAGCTTGTTGGTGCGGCCGACGAAGTCGGCGATGAACGGATCGCGCGGCCGCTCGTAGATCTCGAACGGCGTGCCGAATTGCACCAGTTGGCCACTACCCATGACGGCGACGCGGTCGCACATGCTGAGCGCCTCGACCTGATCATGGGTGACGAACACCGTGGTGATGCCGAGCCGGCGCTGGATGTCGCGAATTTCCGTGCGCATCTCCTCGCGCAGCTTGGCGTCGAGGTTCGAGAGCGGCTCATCGAGCAACAGCAGGCTAGGGCGGATCACCAGCGCGCGCGCCAGCGCGACGCGTTGCTGCTGG
>Ga0187784_10004993_pt1 | contig 10746 bp, 8 predicted proteins | sample 1015_SJ02_MP15_2_FD_132964 | JGI IMG/M metagenome (GOLD analysis project Ga0187784, IMG submission 132964) | Tropical peat soil microbial communities from peatlands in Department of Meta, Colombia - 1015_SJ02_MP15_20_MG | ecosystem: Environmental > Terrestrial > Soil > Wetlands > Peat | place... | reverse complement strand
GCGGCGGTCGCGCGCGACAATTATGCCGGGACGCAATTCCATCCCGAGAAGAGCCAGAAGCTCGGTCTCGCGCTGATCGCCAACTTTCTGAAATGGAAGCCGTGACGAATATTGATTCGTCATCGGCGCTTCGGCGCGCTAACGCCTGCGCGACGGAGCATGAACCGTGATCCTGTTCCCCGCCATCGACCTGAAGGATGGGCTCGCGGTGCGCCTCGAGCAGGGCGACATGGCGCGCGCGACCGTGTTCAACCGCGATCCCGCGCAGCAGGCGCTCGCATTCGAGACGCAGGGCTTCCGCCACCTGCACGTGGTCGATCTCGACGGCGCGTTCGCCGGCAAGCCGATGAACGGCGCCGCGGTCGAGCGCATCCTCGAGACGGTCGGGCTGTGCGTGCAGCTCGGCGGCGGCATCCGCGACATGGCGACGGTCGACGGCTGGCTCGGCAAGGGCGTCGACCGCGTCATCATCGGCACCGCGGCGGTGCGCGATCCGGCCTTCGTGAAGGAGGCGGCGAGGCGCTACCCGAAGCGCGTCGCGGTCGGGCTCGATGCGCGCGACGGCAAGGTCGCGGTGCAGGGCTGGGCCGAGCAGTCGGAGCTTTCGGTGCTCGAGATCGCGCGGCGCTTCGAGGACGCCGGCGTCGCGGCGATCATCTACACCGACGTGGCGCGCGACGGCATGCTCAAGGGCATCAACTGGGAGGCGACGATCGCGCTCGCCGAGGCGATCGCGATCCCGGTGATCGCGTCCGGCGGGCTTGCTTCGATCGACGACATCCGCCGCATGACCGAGCCCGACGCGCGCAAGCTCGAGGGCGCGATCGCGGGCCGCGCGCTCTATGACGGGCGGCTCGACGCCGCGGCGGCGCTGGCGCTGATCAAGGCGGCGCGGGCGCGCTGATGTTCAAGGTCCGCGTCATCCCCTGTCTCGACGTGAAGGACGGCCGCGTCGTCAAGGGCGTCAATTTCGTCAACCTGCGCGATGCCGGCGATCCGGTCGAGGCCGCGGTCGCCTATGACGCGGCCGGCGCCGACGAGCTCTGCTTCCTCGACATCACGGCGAGCCACGAGAACCGCGACACGATCTTCGACGTGGTGACGCGCACCGCCGAGGCCTGCTTCATGCCGCTCACCGTCGGCGGCGGCGTGCGCACGGTCGAGGACATCCGCAAGCTGCTGACCTGCGGCGCCGACAAGGTGTCGATCAACACCGCGGCGGTGAACCGGCGCGCCTTCGTGAAGGAGGCGGCGGAGAAATTCGGCGACCAGTGCATCGTGGTGGCGATCGACGCGAAGAAGACCTCCGCGCCGGGCGCGCCGGACGCTTGGGAGATCTTCACCCATGGCGGGCGCAATCCGACCGGGCTCGAGGCGATCGCCTATGCGCGCGAGGTCGTGGCGCTCGGCGCGGGCGAGATCCTGCTCACCTCGATGGACCGCGACGGCACCAAGCAAGGCTTCGACATCGCGCTGACCCGCGCGATCGCCGACGCCGTCAGCGTGCCGGTGATCGCCTCGGGCGGGGTCGGCAATCTCGATCACCTGGTCGAGGGCATCCGCGACGGCCACGCGACCGCAGTGCTCGCCGCCTCGATCTTCCATTTCGGCGAGTACACGGTGCATCAGGCCAAGGAATACATGGCGCAGGCCGGCCTGCCGATGCGGATGGATGGATAGCCGCGCAGTGACCAACCCGTCAGAGTGTGCTCGGCGCCGACCGCCGACCGCCGTAAAGCTCCTGCTTCCGGTCTGGGGTTACAGCCATCTTCGCGACTTTTTCGAGCTCAGCCTGCCAACGCTGCTCAGCCCGGGCAACGTGCCGGCCGTGGTCCAGGAATTGCCCACTGAATTCGTCATTCTGACCAGCGCTGATGATGAAGCGCTCATTCGTGACTTCCCGGCCTTCAGGCAGCTCGCTGCGATCTGCCCCTGCCGACTGCGCCCCATCGATCATCTCATCACCGATGGCAATTATTCCACGACCATCACGCTCGCCTACACCGAAGCCGTTCGCGAGGTCGGTGATGCGATGGTCGACACCTGCTTCTTCTTCCTCGTGTCGGACTACATCATGGCCGACGGGTCGCTGGCCAACGTGCTGCGGCGGATGAAGCAAGGCGCGGACGGTGTCGTCACCGGCAATTTCCAGGTCGCGCGCGAAGATGCGTTGCCTTGGCTGCGGCAACGCCTCGCAGCCGCCGGCGTGCCGGCGCGGTTGCGGGCACGCGAGCTCATGCGATGGGCGCTCGGCTATCTTCATCCGGCGACGCTGGCCAATACCGTCAACAACCCGTTCAGTCACAACGCGCATACCAATCGGCTTTTTTGGCGCGTGGACGCCAATACCATTATTGGCCGCTTTTATCTCATGCACATGCTTTGCGTGCGACCGGAAATAACGGATTTCGTGATCGGATCGTCGTGCGATTATTCGTTCATTCCGGAAATGTGCCCGTCAGGAAACGTGGAAGCCATTACCGACTCCGATGAGTATCTTGTCGTCGAATTGCAGCCAACGCGGCACGAGGAGGCCTTCCTTCGGCCAGGCCCGCTCGAGCCCCGTGCGCTTGCCAGGAGCCTGAACGAGTGGACCACGGCGGCGCACCGCCAGAACGTGCGCCACACGCTGGTTTTCCACGCGGATGAGCTGCCGGCCCAGCTCGGCGACTCGATCCGTGAGGCCGATGCGTTCGTGAACGGCGTGTCACGCCTCTTGCGACCCAGGCCGGTTGCTCACCGCGGCCATCCCTATTGGCGCGGCGCGATGGCGGCGTTCTACGACGCGACGGGACGCAGGCTCGATCAGCACGAGTGGCGCTATGCGTTGGGCCTGCCGGCGACTGAGAACCGGATCCTGACCTGGCTTCTGTGGCGGGCGAAATATGCCCTTCTCGGCCGGCCTCCCTGGGTACCGCCCTGGCACCCTAACTGGCCGGACCTCAACGCTGTCCTCAACGAGCTTGCGCCGTTCCTGACCGACCCGGCCAAACGCCTCCTGATGCTCTCGAACGAGCCAACGGCGTTCACGGTGTCGCTATCCGACAGCGGCGAGCGCGCGCATCGGATGCGCTGCACGCAGTTCCTCAAAACGCCATCGGCCCGATTCAAGCCTTTGAACGGAAAATTCGATTATTGCCTGCTTGAGCTCCACGAGAGCGAGATCGCGGAGGCGATCGCGCTTGTCGATCGCGTGGCCCCGCTCATGAAGGACGGCGGTCGCATCCTCATCTTTGTGCTGAACCGGCGAGCGCATGACCAGGACAGCGAGTTTGCCCAGAGTATGGTCCGTTGGGGCGCGCGCATGTTCCGCGCCGGCGCGTCACCAACCGAATACTATTTCCTGACCGCGAATTTCGCGCGGCGTCAGGCGCGAACGGGTTTCTCGGCGCTGCGGCGGCTCTTGCTGGGAGCGCCCTGGATTGGCGTGCCTCTGTCGGTGCTGGCCGGCGGCTTTGTTATCGGCATTTCGCTGGTCGGCAATCTTTTCGCATGGCAGACGAGGACACGAAGGAGCCTGTACGGCCGCAAATCCAGTTTCCTGCTGCGGCTGACGGCGGAGCCGCCGATATCGTCGGAGGTTCACTCGGATTCAGCGGTCGGCGCCGCGCCGCCGGCGAAGCACAAGACTGAAATGCGCGAGCCCCAGTACAATGATTTACTCGAGGTGAGGGACGCCATCGGCCTGACCTCACTGGGTCTGATGACCAACCAGATCTGGTATGATGATCCCCGTCGCATGGCGTTCCTGCTTGCACGGTACAAGTTCGTGGCGAAGATGCTGCGCGGTTGCCGCGATGCCGGGGAGGTCGGGTGCGGCGATGCCTTCGGCAGCAGGATCGTCATGCAGGAAGTGCCGGATCTGACGGTCTACGATTTCGATCCGGTCTTCATCCAGGACATCATGGCACGCCAGGACAAGCGCTGGTCGCTCAAGGCCGAGCTGCACGACATTCTCGCCGGCCCGCTGCCGCGCAAGCACGAGGCGATCTTCAGTCTCGATGTGATCGAGCACATCGCTTCGGATCAGGAGGAAACGTATCTGAGGAATTTGTGCAGCTCCTTGTCCGACAGGGGTGTGCTGATCATCGGGACGCCGTCACTCGAATCACAATCCTACGCCTCGTCGCAAAGCAGGCGGGGCCACGTGAATTGCAGGAGCGGCAACGCGCTCAAGAGGCTGCTCGAGAATTATTTCGAGCGCGTCTTCCTGTTTTCGATGAATGACGAGGTGGTCCATACCGGGTTTTCACCAATGGCGCATTACCTGCTCGCCTTGTGCGCGCAGAGCAAGATCAGCGCCATTGAAACGCGATCATAAATCCGGATTCCTGACAGTCAGCAGGCCGTCGTTGGTTGAGAAGCAGCCGAGAGCGGTCGCGTGGGTAGTGTTCGGTTTGAAGCTGAAGACGATGTCCCAGCCATTTTCGGCAAACAGCTGGTGTAGCGCCGCATGGACATCCTCGCCGTGGGTTCCGATATGGAGTCGGCGTACCTTGTGGCGCAGAAGGTCGATGAACGGGGGGAACACGAGTATCTCGGACTGCTGAATGTCCGCTTCGAGCAGATCGACGACGCTGAACGGCCCGAGCAACTCATCCAGCGTGATCGCGCTGATCAGTTTGATCTCGGCTTTGAAATCTTCGCCCGGCACGAGGTCCTCGAAAAGTCCGGTCGAGTTGTTGACCAGCAGATTGCGCAGCGCCTCGTTGGCGGCACCGTCGGCGATGAACCGGTCAGCATACTGCCGTCGGGCGGCAGGCTCGTTGGTCGAATAGCAGTTGTTCGAGCCGACGCCCGGTCCGCCGACTGGAAAGAACAGCGGCTCGGTCTTGTCGCTGACAGCCGCCGGCACGATCCACTGCTCGTCGGGATCGATGCCATTGTCGCGCATATGTCGTCTCATCCACTCGATGTGCTTCGGCACCGGCTCGACGGCGACCAGCTTGCAGGGCAGCGGGTTCACCGCCTGCAGCGCCCGGTAGGCGCCGACCGCCTGGAACCCATAACAGGCGCCGAGCGTCATCATCACGTAGCTGCCGCGTGCGTCGCGCGCTGATTCCAGCCAGTCGACAGCTTCGAACCAGCCTTCGCCGTCGACCGCCTGACGGATGTCATCCGCAAAACGCGGAGTAGCAGTCTCGAAATAGCTGCAGCCCGAGCTACTGGGTGCGAAATGAGGGCCGAACCTGTTGGATGGGCAGGATCGATCGGGCCGCGAGACGGAGCTGAACTCGGTGTTGATCAGCGTGCCGAGAAAGTCGACCGTGAAGCCTTGTGGGATGTTCCCTTTGAATGGCTTGATGCCGGCAAAGACACCCGCATAGGCGGCCAGATCATTCGTGGCGCGGCCGCGGACGCTGGCGCGAACAGAGCCGCCGGAACCGGGCGCCGCATCTCCCGGGTGCTCGATGAAGCCGCGATGCTCGAGCTGGTTGTCAGGCCGTGGCACTGTCGCGGGGGTCGGCCCAATGCTGCCGCCGCGCCCCTCGTTGTCCCCTTTTTCACTCCGATCAGCGCGTGCATCGCCGAGGCTTGTCGGCTTGCTCGCGTTCTCGATTCCGGTCGCGGTCGCGGCCGATGCGCCCGTGCGAAGACGCCGAAGCCAACGTCTTGCCGGGCCAACGATGCTCATCGGCGTAACGGCGCTCGGCGGGCTGTCGGCGCCTGCGCGGCGCGGGCGGGCCGTCCTTGATACGCGTCCGGCCGCCGGGGCCCGGGCAAAGGCGTTTGGCTCGAACACCGTCCAATAGCGTTTCTTGAGGAATCCGATCTGCGTCCTCGTGCCTGTGTTCACGTCGATCGGAGCCACGAATTCGATGTCGTAGGCCTTCCGAAGGACAACGATCAGACCTGCGTCGGCAGCCTTGTAGTCGCGCGCGCATTGAGCTGCCGCCGGATTCGTCGAGTTCAGAAAAGCCAAAATGTCTTCCGGCAGCGGGTCAAGGTTTCGTTCACGTGAGAAATCCGCGTGAACGAACTTGTAGCCGTTGCTTCGTGCCAGCATCCAGAAGAACTTGAAGTTGTAATTGATGAGGCCGTGATTGAACATGCCCTGCGTCGGCAGAGCATGAATCATGAAGCCGTTCGGCGCCGTCAGATCGTGGATGACTTCGAAGGCGTTGAGCTGATTGGCAACGTGCTCTGTCGTGCCGTAGTTCGTCACCAGCTGGTATTTGCCCTTGGCGTCATCGGGCGCGTTATCGAAGTTAAGGTCGAGCGCGATAGCGCCGGGTGAGCCGTCGATGTCGATGGTGGCATAGTCGAAGCCGAGCCAGCGCCAGAACTCACAGGCGTAAGGAGCCGCCGGATCAAGTCCGGCTCCGCTCTTGGGTGAGGCCGGCGGCAGCGCAAGCGGCTTGTCGACGCCAAACAGGCGACCGAGATGCGCCACGCGCTCCGGCACCATGAGGAAGTCGTTCGAAAGCTGTTGGGCGCCGATTTCGACGACGGCCCCAGGGTCGGGAAGGAATCCTGACTCGCGCAACTTGATCAGAACTTCGAGGTCCCAGCTGTTGATTCCCATGATGCGCTCAATCGCAACAACGCGAGGTCTTCCGCAAGATCGTCAGACCGGCACGCCGGACAACACGGCCCGCACACTTGAGCACATCCCGATTGGGAAGAATCGGGATGTGCGCCAGATTCTTTTGTTGGCGCATATCCTTTTCGGAAAACCGGTATCCATCCCGGATCAAGTCCGGGCCTTTCCGGGATATGCGCTAGCGAACGCCGACGAGTATCCGCTTGCCTGCGCGAGTGCCGATAGTAGCCGCGTCGCGCACCATCGATGGTTCAGGCTCTCCCAGCGTGCCTCCTGACGCATCGAGAACATCATCGATGACGCCCGCCACGTCGCATACCGAGATGCCGTAGCGATCGCGCATTAGCGTCGAGTCGAGGGTCGTATGCGCCGGCGTCGTACCTTCCGGCAGTCCGGCGCTGGCCGCGCTGCAGATCGTAATCAACGATTTATCGGCACCCAGCCGGTGAGTGATGTGCCGAGCAACCTCAGTGTAGACCACATCGCGCGGGCCGGTGAGCTGGAAGATTCCACGCGCGCGATCACGCGTCAGCGCGTCGATCGCATCCGCCACGATGCCGGCTGGAACCGGCGCCATGGTTTTGTCGTGAAAGACGCGGATGGCCTCGCCGGAATTCAAGGCGCGTACCCAGTCGCGCAGGAATGCCGTTCGCGGCGACAAGACCTTGCCGAGACGCAGGATCGCGACTGGCGCCCCGCGCTCGACGTGAGAGAGCAGCGCTGCCTCCGTGCGTGCCTTCTGTCGTCCATATTCACTGACCGGGGCAGTCGGCGCGTCAGCCGGAACGAATGGCATGCGGCCGTCAAATACCTGATCGGTCGAGATGAACAGAACGTGGATTCCCTCGGCGATCAAACGTTGCGCAAGAGCGAGTGTGCGCGTGACATTGATGTGCGCTGAGCCGGCAGGATCGGCGGCGCACACCGCCGGCCGGGCGATTGCTGCGAGGATGCACGCCGAATTGGCACCTGCCGGCGGCATCCAGCTCTCGAGAGAGTCCGTGAGATCCAGCCGGATGCAATCTGCTGTGCTGGTGCGACGCCGGCTCGTCGCCACGATCGAGCGGCCACGACCTTGCAATCGCGCAATTGCCGCGATGCCGATCTCGGAATCTCTCCCAATGACGACCAGCATGAATACTCAAATGCTAGCAGGCACTGCAACGCGCGCCCGACCTCGTCACACCTGCATCCGACTTCTGTGAGGTAACGGCAGCAGTGCTCCGTGTCAACGATCGCACGAATGCGGCGCACGTTGCCTGTGGGATACCGATTTCGACGCCAAGCTCCAGAATACTGAACGCAGCTTGAATGGTCGTAAGCGCAGCCAGAGCCACCCGAGCAGAAGCCATCGTGTGGCGTGGAACAGCTTCAGACCGCACAAAGTGGAGACGACGAACCGGTCGATCCGGCTGCGTGCCCCCATTTGGCCCAGAACGACTTCGTTCATCGGCTTCGCATTCACAGCCAGCCGACAGACCGCGAACCGGTAGCGGCGGTCGAAAAGCTTGCTGTAGCCAGGTGGGAAGCACGGGTCAGCGTCGATATGGGCGACAGCCGTGAGCAGGATCCGACGCGCCTCTGCGGGATCGAACGCCGTCCTGCGCGAAACGCTGGCGTCGGAAACCCGCCAGGTCGCGACGCGCTGCGGGAGATAGCAAAATCCGTGGGTCACGGCGATCTTGCGGACCAGAAACCCGTCGGCGAATGAGCCCAATTCGGGCGCCAGGGCGCCAGCTGCCCTGACGCTCGCGCGCGACAGGATTGCCGCACCGGTGAGGATCCAATAGTCCGATTGCTGCAGCAGCTTCGCGACTGCAGCAGGCGGAAAATAAGTCGGCCGCCGGGCTGGCCGCACCGATGGGCGGACGCCGAGATCCTCGCCGCCAATTTCGGAGATCAGATTGACCTCGCCACAGGCCAGGCCCGCCTCGGGGTAACGCTCCAGCATGCGCATCGCAGCATCGAAGAAGCCGGGCAGCACCCAATCGTCGGCCGCCCCAAGCAACAAGTATCTGCCGCTGCTCGCCTCAATGCCGCGGTTGAGGGCGTGAATCACGCCCTGGTTTGTGGCGTTACGCAGCACACGAACGGACGGAGCTTTTGCGCTGATCTCTTCAAGGACCTCCTCGCTATCCGGTTCGGTCGAGCCGTCATCGACAATGATGATCTCGTCGGCAGCTCTCTCCTGCGCGAGAAGCGCGTTCACGGCGCGAAGCAGCAGCCGGCCATGATTGTAGTTCGGCACAATGACCGAAAGGGTCGGTGTGACGGTCTCGCAGCTCGCCATCGCGACTGAACCTGTCGAAGACTTCGAGACGACCGATAGCGCGCGGCGTTCGGCCGATCCAGCGCGTCGACAGGTTGGCAGATGCCCGAGCCGTTGCGGGCGGCCGCCCCAGAACGAATGACAAGAAGTCCGAACGACATGGCGGCCTCCAAAGGGTGCGGCAGCCCAAGCAGCGCCTGCCGCCTACCTTAGTCGCATCGCGGCGGAAGCGCATTGCGGCGCCGGGAGCCGAGATTTTGCGGGGCCGTCATGCTATGCCGTGCGGACAGGAGCCCTGTATGAGTGCCTTCACGATCCATGACCTCGAGGCGCGCGTGCACCAGCGTGCGGCCGCCTCGCCGGAGCAATCCTACACCCGCAAGCTGCTCGACCGGGGCGTGGCGCATTGCGCCAAGAAGCTCGGCGAGGAGGCGATCGAGACCGCGCTCGCGGCGGTCACCGAGGATCGCGCGCACCTGATCGGTGAGACTGCCGATCTTGTCTATCATCTGCTGGTGCTGCTGGAGGCGCGCGGCGTGACGCTGGCCGAGGTGGAGGCCGAGCTCGAGGCGCGCACGCTGCAGTCGGGGCTCGACGAGAAGGCGGCGCGCAAGCGCGGGTAGCGCGTGATCCCGAAAAAGTGGTTACCGGTTTCCCGCCTGCGCGAAGCGCTCGTGCCGGTTTTCATGGTAAGTCGGAGCTTCGGCGGACGAAGGCAGGTCGGATAAGGCCGGTCCCGGACTTTGATCCGGGATCACGCACCAACTAAAGTTCAAGCGATGGACCAGCGAATCGACGCCATATCGCCCTACCTGACCTTGTCGCGCGCCGAATGGGCGGCGCTGCGCGAGGACACGCCGATGACCCTCACCCCGGACGAGGTGACGCGGCTGCGCTCGATGCACGACCGGCTCGACATGACCGAGGTCGAGGAGATCTACCTGCCGCTCTCGCGCCTGCTCTCGCTCTATGTCGCGGCGACGCAGCGGCTGTTCATCGTGCAGCAGCACTTCCTCGGCACCGCCGAGGCCAAGGTGCCCTACATCATCGGCGTCGCCGGCTCGGTCGCGGTCGGCAAGTCGACCACGGCGCGCGTCTTGCAGGCGCTGCTCGCGCGCTGGCCGAACGTGCCGAAGGTCGACCTCGTCACCACCGACGGCTTCCTGCTGCCGACTGCCGTGCTCGAGCGCGAAGGCCTGATGGAGAAGAAGGGTTTTCCCGAAAGCTATGATCTATCGGCGCTGTTGCGCTTCCTCGCCGACGTGAAGGCCGGGCGGCGGCCGGTGCGCGCGCCGGTCTATTCGCACATCTCCTATGACGTGCTGCCGAACCAGTGGATCGAGATCGACCGGCCCGACATCCTGATCTTCGAGGGCGTGAACGTGCTGCAGACCGGCCTGCCGCCGAAGGACGGCAAGGCGATTCCCTACGTGTCGGATTTCTTCGACTTCTCGGTCTACATCGACGCCGACGAGGACGTGCTGCGCAAATGGTTCGTCGAGCGCTTCCTCGCCTTTCGCGGCACCGCGTTTCGCGATCCCAAGGCGTACTTCCACCGCTATTCGAGCCTCGACGACGCCGAGGCGATCGAGACCGCGACCTCGATCTGGGAGCGGATCAACCTGGTGAACCTGCGTGAGAACATCCTGCCGACGCGCCAGCGCGCCGACCTCATCCTCAAGAAGGCCGCGAACCACCTGGTGCAGGAAGTCGCGCTGCGCAAGCTTTAGAGCGCGATGAATCTAGGTTTGCCCAATTCTGCTGGCGGAAGGCGATGGCAGCGAAGTGCGTTGCTGTGCCCTCTGCCCTCGTGGGAGAGGGCTACTCAACGGTTCAACGCAGAGGATCGGGAGAGGGGGACTCTCCGCGCACTGAGCAGATCGAGAGTCCCCCTCTCCCGACCGAGTTCGCTGAGATTCCTGCGACGCCCTCT
>Ga0187784_10004992_pt1 | contig 10749 bp, 6 predicted proteins | sample 1015_SJ02_MP15_2_FD_132964 | JGI IMG/M metagenome (GOLD analysis project Ga0187784, IMG submission 132964) | Tropical peat soil microbial communities from peatlands in Department of Meta, Colombia - 1015_SJ02_MP15_20_MG | ecosystem: Environmental > Terrestrial > Soil > Wetlands > Peat | place... | reverse complement strand
GCGCAACTGGAGCGGCCAGAGCGGCCAGGGCGTATTGGGTGAGCGCTCGAGAGGCGGCATAGGCATGATCTCGAATTGATGAACTGACGCCGGCTTCTGCCTGTGGGCGGTTCCCAGGCAATCAGCGCCAGTATCCCCACCGCCGATGATCACGACGCGCTTGCCGGTGGCCAGGATTTGCCCCGCGACAGCGTCTCCGGCCACTTGGCGGTTCTGTTGTGGGAGGTACTCCATGGCAAAGTGAATGCCCTCGAGCTCGCGGCCCGGCACCTCGAGGTTGCGTGGGCTCTCCGCGCCTCCAGCCAGCAGAATGGCGTCGAACTCGCCGCCCAACTCTTCCACCGGAACGTTTTGCCCAACGTGCTTCCGGGTTTTGAAAACCACTCCTTCCCGCGCCATCTGCTCGAGGCGCCGCTCAAGGATGCGCTTCTCCAATTTGAAGTCGGGGATGCCGTAGCGCAGTAACCCGCCGATGCGGTCGGCCTTCTCGAACACCGTCACCCAATGCCCCGCGCGGTTCAGTTGCTGCGCGGCCGCCAGGCCGGCAGGGCCCGAGCCGACCACGGCCACGCGCTTGCCGCTGCGGTGGGAAGGGGGTTCAGGATGAATCCAACCCTCGCGGAAAGCGTGCTCGATGATCGCCTGTTCAATACTCTTGATGGTTACAGGCGGGTTGTTAATACCCAGAACACAAGCAGCTTCGCACGGAGCTGGGCAGACGCGTCCGGTAAATTCCGGAAAGTTGTTGGTGGAGTGGAGGACGCGAACGGCTTCTTTCCAGCGATCGCGATAAACGAGGTCATTCCAATCCGGGATAATATTGTTCAGCGGGCAGCCCGTATGGCAGAAAGGTACGCCGCAATCCATACAGCGGGCACCCTGGAGGCGCAGCTTCTGCTCCGGGAATTCCTGGTAGACTTCCTGGAAATCGTTGACACGCTCGGCAATGGGGCGGCGCGTCGGAACCTCGCGCTGGTACTCCATGAATCCGGTTGCTTTACCCATGGAGTGCCTCCTGGGTTGAAGGCGCGACGGGACCGGCAGATGCCGACGTAGCGCCGACCTTTAGGTCAGCACTTGGCGATGGAGATGCGGACCTAAAGGTCCGCGCTACTTCAGCCGAGGCGCACGGGACGCCCAGCACTCGCTTGTACTCGTGCGGGAAGACCTTGATGAATTTCGGTAACATCGTCTCGAAATGATCCAGGATCCACTTGGCGCGCGGGCTGCCGGTCAGTTCCGCATGGCGAGCGGTCAAAAGTTGGATGAGGTCGGCATCGCTCGAATCGGTGATGGGCTCGAGCTCCACGCTGGCGCGGTTGCAGCGCACCTCGGCAAACTCTCCGCTTTCGTCCAGGACATAAGCAATTCCGCCTGTCATGCCGGCGGCAAAGTTACGGCCGGTCTTGCCCAACACGATCACCGTGCCGCGTGTCATGTATTCACAACCGTGGTCGCCGACCGCTTCCACCACGGCCGTGGCCCCGGAATTGCGCACGGCGAAGCGCTCGCCGGCCATGCCGTTAAAAAACGCTTCGCCACTGGTGGCCCCGTACAGGACCACATTCCCCACCAGGATATTTTCTTCGGGTTGGAAGGACGAAGTTCGGGGAGGATACACAATGAGCCGACCGCCTGAAAGCCCCTTGCCGACGTAATCGTTGGCTTCGCCCTCGAGAACCATGGTGACGCCTTTGGCCAGGAAAGCACCGAAGCTCTGCCCCGCCGAGCCGGTGAACTCGAACCGGATCGTGTCATCGGGCAGGCCCTCCGACCCATAGCGGCGGGCAATCTCGCCGCTCAGCATCGCGCCCACCGTGCGGTGAGTGTTGCGGATGGGGAGGCTGATCGAGACCGGGGTACGGCGCTCGAGCGCCTCCCGCGCATAGTCGATCAACCGATAATCAAGCGATTGCTCGAGCCCATGGTCCTGCCCGATCATGCAGTGCCGTCCCACGCGCGCGGGCACGTGGGGGTTATAGAGAACCGCCGACAAGTCCAAGCTGCGGGCTTTCCAGTGATCCACGTCCTGGCGCTCGACGAGGCAATCGACGCGTCCCACCATCTCATCGACGCTGCGGAAACCAAGCCCGGCCATAATCTGCCGCAGGTCCTCAGCAAGGTAAAACAGGAAATTGATCACGTGCTCGGGCTGGCCTTGGAATCGCTTCCGCAGTTCAGGATCTTGCGTCGCCACGCCCACGGGGCAGGTATTGAGATGGCACTTGCGCATCATGATGCAACCCAGGGAGATGAGCGGCGTGGTAGCGAACCCAAACTCCTCCGCGCCGAGCAGGGCGGCGATGGCCACATCGCGTCCTGACTGCAGTTTGCCATCGACTTGCAGGCGCACGCGGCTGCGCAGGTCGTTCATCACCAGGACTTGCTGGGTCTCCGACAAGCCGAGTTCCCAGGGAATACCGGCGTGCCGGATGGAGGAAATCGGCGAGGCCCCGGTGCCCCCGTCGTAGCCGCAGATGAGAATAACATCCGCATGCGCCTTGGCCACGCCCGCGGCTACGGTGCCTACGCCCGACTCAGCCACCAGCTTCACTGAGATTCTCGCCTGCGGGTTCACGTTCTTGAGGTCGTAGATGAGCTGCGCCAGATCTTCAATCGAGTAAATATCGTGGTGGGGCGGCGGCGAGATCAGGCCGACGCCGGGAATAGCGTGGCGCACGCGCGCCACCACTTCATCAACCTTGTGGCCGGGAAGTTGGCCGCCCTCGCCGGGCTTGGCTCCTTGTGCAATCTTGATTTGCAGCTCGTCCGCGTTCACCAGGTAGTTCGTTGTGACGCCGAAGCGAGCCGAGGCCACCTGCTTCACCGCGCTGCGGCGCATGTCGCCGTTCGCGTCGGGGCGGAAGCGCGCTTCATCTTCTCCGCCCTCGCCGGTGTTGGAGCGGCCGCCGATGCGGTTCATGGCGATGGCCAAGGTCTCGTGTGCTTCTTTGCTGATGGACCCGAAAGACATCGCGCCGGTGGCGAACCGCTTGACAATCTCTCGCGCTGCTTCCACCTCCTCCAGCTCCACCGGCGGCCCGGCGGGCCGGAAATCCAGCAGCCCGCGCAGCGTCGCCAGGTTCCGGTTTTGCTCGTTCACAATCTTGGTGTACTCCTGAAACGTCGCGAAGCTCGACTGCCTTACCGCATGCTGAAGTTTGCTGATGGTGAGAGGATTCAGCAGATGCCGTTCGCCTCGCTCCCGGTATTGGTAGCTGCCCCCGATCTCGAGTTCAATGTCGGATTCAGCCGGACGCTGCATGGCAAACTTGTGTTTCATGAGGGCTTCGCGGGCCAGAACATCCAAACCCACACCCTCGATCCGAGAAGGCGTGCCTGTGAAATACCGCTCCACCACCGCCCGGTTTAGCCCGATGGCCTCGAAGATTTGAGCGCCGCAATAGCTCTGGAGGGTTGAAATCCCCATCTTAGAGAGGACCTTCAGCAGCCCTTTATCCACAGCCTTAATGTAATTCTTCAGGAGCTTTTGGAAGGTGTAAGATGCGGGAAAGTATCCTCTCACGTGCAGATCTTCCAGCGTTTCGATCGCCAGATAGGGATTGATAGCGCTGGCCCCGTAGCCAAGCAGGAGGGCGAAATGCATCACCTCGCGCGGTTCGCCCGTTTCGACGATCAGTGCAACTTGGTTCCGCGTCTTCTCGCGGACCAAGTGATGGTGCACGGCGGACAGCGCCAAGAGACTTGGGATCGGCGCGTACTCTTTATCCACCCCGCGGTCCGAGAGAATGAGCAGCGTATAGCCGGACTTGATGGCCAGCGAGGCGCTGCGACAGAGGTTGTCGACGGCCTCCTCGAGGCGTTTCTCGCCTCCCTCCGCGCGGAAAAGCATCGGCAGCGTGGTGGCCAAAAAATCCCCCTGGCTGACCCGACGGAGTTTTTCCAGGTTCCAGTTGGTCACTATGGGATGGCGCTTCTTGAGCGTGTGGCAGAGCTGGGGCGTCTCCTCCAGGATGTTGCCCTCCCGACCAATGAAGTCGTAGAGCGACATGACCAAGTCTTCGCGAATGGGGTCAATGGCGGGGTTGGTGACCTGGGCGAACATCTGCTTGAAATAATTGAACAGCAACTGGGGCTTGTCCGAAAGGCAAGCAAGCGGCGTGTCGGTCCCCATTGACCCCACCGGCTCTTCGCCGTTCTGCGCCATGGGAACCATGATGATGCGCAAGTCCTCGTCCGTGTACCCAAAAGCGCGTTGGCGCATTAAAATCGTGGCGTGGTCGGTAGGTTGGACGCGCGGCGGGTCGGCCAACTGCTTCAGCGAAATCTGGTTTTCTTTTAGCCACTTGGCGTAAGGCCGCCGCCCCGCCAATGCTTTTTTGATTTCCTCATCGGGGATAAGGCGCCCCTTTTCCGTGTCCACGAGGAGCATGCGGCCCGGCTCGAGCCTGCCTTTGAAGCGTATCTCCGCAGGATTCACCGGCAACACGCCCGCCTCAGATGCCATGATCACCAGGCCGCCCTGGGTCACGAGAAAGCGGCCCGGCCTCAATCCATTGCGGTCGAGCTTGGCGCCGATCACGCGCCCATCCGTGAAAGCTACCGCCGCCGGGCCGTCCCAAGGCTCCATCAGCGAGGCGTGGTACTCATAGAATGCCTTGACGTCCTCCGGCATCGTGGGATCGCTCGCCCAGGCCGCTGGAATCAGCATTTCCATCACGTGCGGAAGCCGGCGTCCGGCGAGCGTCAACAGCTCCACGGCATTGTCGAGGTTGGCCGAATCGCTTCCGCCCGGGGCGATAATGGGCTCCAATTTCTTGATGTCTTCCCCGAAAAGCGGCGAAGCGAGCAGAGAGGTCCGCGCGTGCATCCAATTCACGTTGCCGCGCAGGGTATTGATTTCTCCATTGTGACAGAGATAGCGGTACGGATGTGCGAGGTGCCAGGTGGGAAAGGTATTGGTGGAGAATCGCTGATGCACCAGACAAATCGCGCTGCGGACTTCCGAATTCGACAGCTCGATGTAGAAGTTGGCAATCTGAGGGGCCAGGAGGAGACCCTTGTAAACAATCGTCCGCGAAGAGAGCGAGGGAATGTAAAAGAAGCTCTTCTCTCGAAGCTCGGTCTTGGCCACTTCACTTTCCGCGCGTTTGCGGATGACGTACAGCTTACGCTCCAGGGCGTCCTGGTCCATCCCATAGGCTCGCCGAATGAAGACTTGCTCGATGTAAGGCTGCGTGCTGCGGGCCAAGCGCCCAATCGTGTTGGCGTTTACTGGAGTGTCCCGCCAACCAATAACGGAGAGGCCTTCCTCGCGCACGATCTCTTCCAGCAGGGCCTCGCAGCGCATGCGCTCGTGGGGTTCCACCGGAAGAAACACCATACCCACGCCGTATTCGCCCGGCGAGGGTAGTGGGAAGCCTAAGCGTGCGCACTCCGCTTCGAAAAAGGCGTGAGGGATTTGAATCAATACTCCCGCCCCATCACCGGTCTGCGGATCGCAGCCGCACGCCCCCCGGTGCGTGAGGTTGACGAGAATCTCGATGCCTTTGAGGATGATGTCGTGGGTTTTCTTGCCCAAAATGCTCGCCACAAAACCAATCCCGCAGGCGTCGTGCTCGTTGCGAGGATCGTAGAGACCCTGAGGCTCCGGCAAACCTCGGGAGATAATACTCTGGCTCATACCTTGTTATCTCTAAGGATTTGTGCGACTTAGCAACATAATCCGATCTGAATTAAGCTTCTACCACGCGCGGGTGTGTTGGTGCGTGGTCACCATGTGGACACTTCACCCCCAGCTCATAAACTAGTGTGCCCGACCGAGTGCGCCAGTGTTAAATCAAAAGTTTTTATGGAAAGGATAAACCCTAGGATTCTGGATTCGTGTCTCAGGAGTCGGGCCTTCTGCCTTCTGCCTTCTGCTTTCTCCTACGCCAGCCCCGCCGCCGCGAGTCCTGACGCGGGCACACGAATCGCTTGGTCGGGCTCTTTGCCCTGAACGAGAATTTCGGTTTTGGACAAGTGGATGTCACGCACCTCGCTAAATCCTTCCGGCAAGTGAGCCAGGAAGGCGACATATGAGATCGTCACTCGGCTGCAAGCGCGCACCGTAGCAAACGTTGGCGTGCCAAGCAGTGGACCTCGCGTGAACGCCTCATGACGCGTCACGGGCAAAGGAGTGCTGCCAAACTCCAAACCGCGCGTCTGTGTGCGACCATTCCATGGGGGATTCTCTCGCGCGCAGTTTTCTTCCCAAATCGTGACCCACGGATAATCCGCGCGCCGGAAGCAGTAAGCGATCAGAAGCCGCTCGCGCCTGTTCAGAGCCCCAACAAACTGCGCGTCCCGCGCCGGATCCATGAGCAGAGAAGCTACGACCCCAAAACCTTTCCGGATCAAGCAATAGGAAAGGTCGACATCCCCGCCGGAACTGCCTGGGGCGATAGGCCACTGAAACTCCCTCCAGAATTCAAGCAGCGCTTTGTCGCCATAAGCATCATGGCTCGTCGCGCCCTTTGTGGCCGACATGAACACGCGGCTGTCCTCAGGCGTGACAAAAGGAGGGCCGAGGGTAACATGCTGGGTCCAGTGAAAGAAGTGATCGAGTTTGCGTTCGTTGGTGACCGTCTCCTTGAAATAGACCACCGGCTCACTCGCCCGCATCCCGATCTCGCGGCTAAATTCGAGACCGGCATCAGGCAAATGAACGGAAAGCGTTAAGCTTAATTGGCCGGCGTGAAGGCGTTCACGCGATTTGCGCCATTTCAAGCTTGGCGCCTCTCCATGCGTTGAGAGGTCCTGAGCGCTTTCCTCTTCCGAGGGCGGCCCGAAGTAATCCAGACAGATATTGTGGCCGGCAATTCCCGAAAGCAATTTGCCCTCGGTCAGCGGCCCATAGCGTTTGGCATGAGATCTCGCGCTGTATCGGAATGGTTCGATGCTCCTCCAAGGCGGAGTCCAAAGAGGATTCAGAGTGGGAAGGCCGCTGCCCTCTGCGAAACGAAATTCGGCAATGTGGCCGCCGCCCGTCAAATTCAGCATTTGAATAAGACCGTTGCTGAGCGTATATGCTTCCCTGCCCTGCCAGCGGGTTTTTGAACAAACGAGATGATGCTCTTTTGCCATGGCACGTTCACCGCCTTTCTATTGAGACTTGGTACCCATAGTCTAGAGGTCGCGAAGTCGAGGAGTCAAGAATTCCTACGCGACGTGTATAATCATGCGGAACATATTGAGAGGTGCCTGTGAACTCCTATGAAAGAGTGATGACTGCATTAAAACGCGAACAGCCCGACCGCGTCCCCGTTGTTGAGTGGGCGATCAGCCGCAAGGTCATCAAAGCGTTGTGCCCCGCGGCTGAAGACCAAACGGACGTCGAAGAGATGCTGGATTTGGACGGCGTATCTACCGTAGCTCAGTACAACAAGGTTTCCGAGAATGCGGATGGCACCTATGTGGATGAATGGGGAGTGCTATACAAACCCACTCCGGAGGAAATCGACCATCCCATACGAGGGCCCATCCGGACGATGGACGATCTGAAGAAATACATTCCGCCTGATCCCGACGCGCCGCAACGCTTGGGAAAACTCCCCCAACTGGTGGCGCGATTCAAGGGGAAGAAGGCCATCTTCTTTCGGCACCGCGCCGCCTTCATGTGGTCGGTATTCCTAAACGGGTTCGAGAACCTGCTCACGAATTTCCTTCTCGAGCCCGAATTTGCGCATCGGTTGATGGATACGGTCCTCGAGGTGACCATCCGGATCGCCAGGAACGCCGTGCGGGCTGGGGCCGACGCCCTCGTCATCGCCGATGATTATGCCGGCAACGACAGTCCTTTCTTTTCCCAGGCCGTATTCAGAGAGTTCGTTCTCCCCAGGTTGCAACGGATGGTCGACGCCATTCATAAAGAAGGCGCAAAGGCAGTAAAACACTCGGATGGAAACCTTTGGCCCATCCTGGACATGATCGTGGATACGGGAGTGGATGGCCTGAACCCCATGGAACCTATTGCCGGAATGGATATAGGAAAAGTCAAACAGAGATATGGAAATAGGTTATGCCTAATAGGCAACATCGACTGCGCGTATATTCTCTCGGAAGCTTCCACGGAGGAAGTTGAAGCAGCGGTAAAGGAATGCATCCTCAAAGCCTCTCCCGGTGGAGGCCATATCATTAGCTCCTCCAATGCCATCCATTCTTCAGTGAAGCCTGAGAATTACCGCACGATGATCGAGGCGACCAAAAAATACGGCAAGTATCCGCTGTGAGGGCGTCGATTCCGCGGGCCGATGTCATTCCGAGCGCAGATTTCATGATCCTTCGGCTCACCACTGTGTATGAAAATGCGCGAAGCGTCTTGGACTGCGGCACAGTCATTTTCATGGCAGCGAGGAATCTGGCTCTGAGCTGGGACCGCCGCCCGCAAGTGAAAAACAGAGCGAGATTCCTCGCTCTGCTCGCAATGACAAAGGCGAGCTTGGTAGCGGGGGGGAGGATCGAACTCCCGACCTAGGGATTATGAGACCCTCGCTCTGCCACTGAGCTACCCCGCCATAACACTAGCTGTGGCAATGGCTGTATTCACCATACTAGGGTAAGAGTGTACACGCGGTCAAGGTTACGTCCTAGAGTCGAGAACGACTTTTCTGCGAAGGTTGGAGTGAAGGCGAGAGTCCGACCTGTTGTACGACCAGGCAGTAAAAACCTGGTCTTAAGGCTTTGAGGTCAGATCGACCCGATCCTCTGGCAATTCGTAATTGCGGAGCAAATCTTATGAAATGGTGATTGTTTGTGGCGCCTCTGTCTCCACTTCAACGCTATCAATGATGATGACGCGGTGGTGGATCACCATGAGAGGCGTGCGCCGCCGGAGCAGCAGCCATGATGGTGGCAACCAATGCTGTGCTAGCCATGGCGATCTTGCCCATGACTTCGCGGCGAGAGGTAAGTCCCGTGTTCGCAACTATGCCACTGCCCGCTTCCAGCAGATCGGCATTCTCAAGTTCCTCGAGAGCCAGCAGCACCACTTTGCGGTCCGTTGGCACTCCAAACCTTGCTTCGACGATTTGCGCGAGATCGCCCACCGTCCTCGTCCCATCGCAGCTTTCCCAAACGGCAGCGGCAGTCTTGCCCAGGCAGTGCACTTTGTTGTTCGTCTTGTCGTAAAGAACTACCTCTTCAGGCAAGTTCTCCGCGAATATGTCACTTTTTCGTGCTACTGGGTTCATGCTCCCTCTCCTTAGGATAATCCCATACTCCGGTTGTTGGCCGAGCAATCAACATTCACACCGGCAGACGGGAACGTTGAATCCTTAACTGAATTGCTCCCTGAGTGATTACAGAATCTATGTTACGACTTCAACACGGCAATCGTCAAGTACTAATTTGACAGAAATTAAGCCCTGATATACCTGTTCGAATGAAATGCCACAGCCGAAGTACCGACACGCTAAGGAGACGACGAAACTGGGGCGTGGTCCAACACTAGCGCATAAATGGATTTGTTGCGCCCTTATTCCCTCCTCGCGCTGCCCTGAAAATGGCTCCCCTCCTCCGAAGGAGCAGGGGGTAGGGGGTGGTGGCCCAACAATCAACCACCCCTGGCCCCTCCTTACCAAGGCGGGGAATTAAGGCGTCATTTTCATGCACAGTGGGGAGCCGAAAGATCATGGGATCTTCGCTCTTCCCTCGCTCTACCTCACGCGATAAAAGCCGAGTTGTGCGTCGCCATGGCGAATAAGCCGATCTCGGTGGAGGTCGCCGTATTCTTCCTCGAGCAAACAGTGGCGCGAATGTTCGGCAACTACCAGGGAATTGGAATCCAACAAACGCGAGCGCCCGAGAAGGCGCAGGACGTGATGGTACTCTCCTATTTCCTTATAGGGAGGGTCCAGGAAGACGTAACTAAACTGCGAGCCTTCCTGCTCTAACCGCTCAAATCCCGTTGCGACCGTGGACCTGATCAGGTAATAACCGGATTTGATTCCCAAAGCTTCGAGATTCTTGCGAATGAGTTGTTGCGCCGGGCGATGATGTTAGATAAATACCACTTCGCGCGCCCCCCGACTCAGCGCCTCGATCCCCACGGCGCCGCTTCCGGCATAAGCATCAAGGAAGATCGCTCCCTCTACCCCGGGACCGAGCACATCAAACAACGTCTCGCGCATCTGGTCGGAGGTAGGGCGAAGATTACCGCCCTTCAGTGTGCCTAAATGAAGCCCGCGGTATGTGCCGGAAATTACTCTCATTGTCTCATTGATTCATTGATCCATTGATTCATTGGAAGAGCAATTCTGCGATGCACCAATGAAACATCGATTCAATGGATCAATGGATCAATGACTCAATGGCTCAATGAACCAATCTCCCTTAGGCCACGCTGGCCAGACGGTAGCGCCGCGGCCATTCGGCGCGCAAGTAGTTCACAAACGCTTCCCATTCCTGGCGCGAGGAAGGCTGCTCGACAAAGCTCGAGGCTTCCTGCTTGGCCCATTCCAGAATTTCCTGATCGCGGATCAAATTGCCAATTCGGAAGGCGGGAATCCCCCATTGCCGCGTGCCGAAGAATTCGCCGGGGCCGCGTAGTCTCAAGTCGATTTCCGCAATCTTGAACCCGTCATTGGTTTCGACCATGGTTTGGAGGCGTTGCTCGGCCAATTCGTTCCGCTTCTCGGAAGCGACCAGAAGACAATGCGACTTCTGGCTGCCCCGGCCGATGCGGCCGCGCAGTTGGTGCAACTGCGAAAGCCCGAAGCGCTCCGCCTGCTCGATGAGCATCACGGTGGC
>Ga0187784_10004991_pt1 | contig 10751 bp, 10 predicted proteins | sample 1015_SJ02_MP15_2_FD_132964 | JGI IMG/M metagenome (GOLD analysis project Ga0187784, IMG submission 132964) | Tropical peat soil microbial communities from peatlands in Department of Meta, Colombia - 1015_SJ02_MP15_20_MG | ecosystem: Environmental > Terrestrial > Soil > Wetlands > Peat | place... | reverse complement strand
CCTTCACTGTGCAGCACCTGCTGAATGTGAAGAATGCCGTTTCGCATCTCGTCCAGGGTGGTCGGCGGGATCAGGCTCGTGACGGGCTCCATGGCGGCCTCTTCTTTTAAAACGCCGGTAGGATTACCGTGCGTGTCACGATCGATGGTGCCCGTGCCGGGGTCCGGGGTGCTGGCAGTAATATGGGCCAGCTTGAGTGCGAAGGAATTGGCAACTCCGTAGTGGCCGGTGGTATGCATCAGCCAGACGGGATTGTTGGGCGCGACCGCATCGAGGTCGGCGGCGGTGACGTAACGATGCTCGGCGAGCTTGCCCTCGTCCCAACCGGAGCCCTTGAGCCATTCGCCGGGCTTGGTGTGTTCGACTTTCGCTTTTACGCGAGCAACGATTTCGGCCACCGAGGCGGCGTCGGAAAGATTGATGGCATAGAGTTCGTCGACACCACCCTCGGCAATGTGAGCATGCGTGTCGATCAAGCCGGGAGTGGCCGTGTGACCGCGAAGATCGATGATGCGAATGCCCGGATCATGGCCGGCAAACGCAAGCACTTCCCCGTCAGTTCCCACTTTCACGATGATGCCACGGCGAATGGCGATTGCCTGAGCGATTGAGTCATTTGCATCCACGGTAATAATGTGGCCGTGCAGCAGCAGGAGCTCGGCTGCGCGATCTTGCGCTGGAGAGATTCGAGTCAGCAGCAGGACAAGGAGAGTAATGGCAGAAGTAAGTGTTCGCCTCGACGACATATTTCGATGCTCCTAAGGAACGCGTTTGGAAACCTGAGCGCAGCGAAGGATCATAAAACATCGGGCGTCTTGCTTGACATTGTGATTGCGGCTGCGAAGTGGACTTCTTTGTGGGCTGTTTCACAGCGTGTACACCGGCCTTCGCACAGAAGGTGAAAGACCGGAGCCACTCCGCCCATGCTCAGGAATTGCAATCTCCATTTCCCGGTTTCCTGCAAATAGATGTGGCCTATCTCGTGCCTGGGGAGCGGCTACGCCCTGGTGCCGGCGGTGCGGCTACGAATAACCTCGAGCAGTTTTGTGGCGGCCTCGCCTGGTTCTTGTGTTCCGAAACCTGGCTCCAGGACGATCAGTGAGGCTGTCGGATCAATCTCAGCAAATGCTTTATTGGTTGGTGTGCCATACACAGACTGCAAGTTAGCGCCAATAATGATGAGCTTTGCTTTGGTTGCTTTCAGAAGAATCTTCGCATCACCCACGTCGCCGGTGGTGACAGCCCGGTAGCCGGCGCGGCACAGAACCTCTCCCAAAAGAGCGCGCACGTCGACAGAATCGTAAACGCACAGAATACTGGGTTGTTTTCCGCTAGAAGGATCCGAAGAGTGTGAGCCCAGGTAGGCGGCGACAATCGCCTCCGCTTCGGAATCGTAGGTGCTAAAGAGCGAGAGCAGGTTGGTCAATTCGAGGGTTTTTCGTACCGGTTGCGGCAAACCACAAAGTCTAAGATTGCAGCCGTTAGATCGCGCGGTGGAATGCAGACGTACCAGGGTGCCGAGTCCACTGCTATCGATGAACTCCACCTTTTCCAACTGCAGGACAGCTTCACGATACCTGGGCCAGATCTTTTCGAGCAGGACCTCCAGTGACCGCGTTTCTGCACCGGCAACGATGCGACCGTTACACTGCACCACCATTACATCGCCTACGGGCCGGCTCTCGAGGCGCAGTGGCAAGGGCTCCTCTCAGGAATATAGGGTGGTTTGCTTCGCCGAATACGAGCAGCTTAAGGTCAAACAATATAGCCGCATTCTACTTTGCGAGCAACCTTGATTTTCGTCGCGACAGACCACTCATGGTCGCTGGGCAGAGTTTGGCCACGATCTCTACGCGCTACGTAAATCCCTCGGAGGATGCTGTGCTCTCTGCGGTTGAGAAGTTAGGTGGACAAAACTTGCACAACGAGCAAAGGAGTGAAGTTAAGCCAGTATCGCAGGGACATCTAAGTCCTTGAACCGGTAAGAGTGTGATGGCGCGCCCTGAGAGATTCGAACTCCCGACCTTCTGGTTCGTAGAAAGTAGTTCAAAAATCTAACTAGCTGATCTGGAATCGCTTGCCTGAACGGGGTGTAACTGAGTTGCACCCCTTGTACCCTGTTTCAGGCCACAGTACACATAGAGAACCGGGCTGAATGCTCGATAATTTGCTCTCCCGGTCAAGAATGATTACTCATTCGTGGAGAGGTTCTTGCGACATCAGATGTCTAACGAAATTCAAGCAGCCTGGGGCGCTATTATGTTTGTGCTGCTTGGTGCTTCTTCGTTTGTACTGGCAGTGGACATGCCTGAATGGATCAATCGCATACTCCGGCATCTATCGTTGAGGGCGGCATTGGGGACAATCGCCACTGCTCTGCTGGTGAGGGGTGTAACGGTGATTCCGGACAATCCGCTGCTCGCGGAGTACATGTGTGGAACCGGTATCCTGCTCGGTGGCCTAGTAATGGCAATGGTCATAGTGTCGCAGCAACATTTCCTGGCGGTGCGGGACACTCTGGGTCTGTTTCTTACACAAGCGGATGAGTTGATGGCCAGAAGCGTTACAACGCAAGAGAGCTATTCAGAGTGGGTGCATGATCTTAATCTGTGGTTTCGCACCGTTACCAATTTTCTGGAGCAGAAACTCTCGGCCACACATGCTGCCTTGTTTCGTGATCTCTCTCAAGGCGGAAGATATGGTACGCGCGGCTACAACGCAGAACATATGGATTACAAGAACTCATTACTCAAATATATGGCGAACCTCAGAAGGATTACAGATCAGTACATCGCAACCAGAAATTAGGGTTTCGTTACCGCTTCGCCAGAGTGAATATACCTCCGGGGCTAGCTCTAGAGGCCGGGGGAAAACGTAGACGCCCCCAAGTCGGCAGCTGTGGTTGGCCCATCGATAGCTACTGCAGCTTCGCGTACTCGGCCTTCGCTTGCTTCAAGATGGGGATGTCGTGGTCGGTGTCTCGCACCCCGTGTGGCTATTTGCTCTCTAGGACTACTCGTCCGTTGAGAGGCTGAACCGGGCGGGAATTGTGCGCATAAAGTTTGCTGAAAGCCGCTAGTTCTACCGCCGAAACCTCCACTGGCGACTTCAGCACATACCACGTAACTGACTCACTACAAGGTGGAGTCGTGAGTGACCCCTCGAACGTGTAGTAGCCCAGGGTTTTCGGCAAGAGAAACGCCGCGTTCACTTCCACTCCTTGGACCGATTCCTCTTTTCCTTCGGTTCGCGGAAGATTGTCCCATAGTTTCTGGATCGCGGTATTGGCATTGCCCTTTTTGAGGAGCACCGCGATAACTGCCAAGTGGCTTCCTTCGTCGGCGTGGACGAGATGTACCACCATGTCATACGCCTCACCGTTGATGTGCTCTTCACTGGGGTGGTGGAAATGGAACTGGCGAAGTTCGTATCGCTTCTCGCCGATGACAATATAGCTGCCGGGAGCATAGTTAATCTGAATGGTGTGGCCATTATTGATGATGTGCAATGGTGAAGACTTGTAATCGAACCGAATCGGCGGCAGCTCAGCCCGTTGAGGATTGCGGATGTCGATGGGAGATTGACGAAGTCCGTTCTTGCAGGTTGCAAAGTCCGGTTTGATCTCGCCCCAATGGCTGGGACCAAGGGCATCGCCGTAATCCCAGCTGTGCTCAGGATGATGCTCTTGTGCGCGACTGCCGGCCATCAAAATATATGTGAGACAGATTCCTGCTAGCAGTGAACGGTTGAAAATCCTCATATGAATTCCGCCTAGTGGACCTCGCCCTTATGGAGCACAGGAAAGAACTTAAATAGTTGATTCTCTCTTTTCCTTCCGAACGAAGTGCGCGTATGCCGCGACGTTCAGGGAGTTTATGAACACGGCGATCACGTTCCATACGATTACCGGTCGCGACACAATTAGCAGACCGTAATAGACCCAGAGGATCTGAAAGACAGCCATGATCGTAACCATTCGTGGGTTCATGCCCGCGCTGGAACGACGCTTGAGCATCGCAATCAAATCCGGCATGGCCGCGAAAGTTGTGCCGAAACCAGCTACGAAGCCAAGGATCTCTGACCGCTGGAATCTAGGGAGAAGCAGACTGGCTCTGTCGTGCGGAGACAGACTTTCGCAGCTACAAAGAGTTGAGAGGCTCAGCAAGAGGGCAAATATGCTCGCTCGGTTGAACCGTCGCACGGAGAACCTCCTAACTTCAAAGCAGGTTCAGCACCTTACTTTTTCGCCTCTGACAGATAACGCTGGTCTGACCTCGGTCATTAGCTTGATGGCGGCAGTGTAAGCGGCGCGGACAGAGTGAAACTGAGCGCTGACTCTGCCGGATATTCGACCTGTTTGTTTCCAGTTGCCACACCGCCGACAAATCCTGCGCCCGCGCCCTAACCTTACCATCCTTGGCTGACCTGACCGATCTTTTGTACCAAGCAGAGTGAGAGTCTACATCACAGCTCGGAGCTGAGAAACTGAACCGGCAGCTGGGCGAAACGCCGCCACCGGCGCAAGGCGGCCTGTAGCCCAGCGCCGAGTGCGGTCGTTCGGTATTGTATTCCATCCGCCAGGGCGGAGATGCGTGGAGTTCAGCTGAGCTGAGAGCTGAGGACCTAGCGCACTTGCGCTGATGTCCAATACATCAACCCAACGCCTTCAAGAGGAGTTTAAATATTTCTTCCATCGGCATGACCGTGGCCAGGAGTGGCACCATGGGAATAAGACCCGCAAGCGCTAGTAAAACAGCCGTCCTGGGCTCGAAGGGAAAGACCCTCATACGGTCAACCAGTTCGTAGTCGTGGCTGTAGTTGGCCAGCGACGTATTGTCGCCGGTGGAAAGTAATGACTCATGGGAAGCAGTGACTCCCTTAACCCATTTCTGCTGATAAAGGCGTCCAATCTCACATGCGAGCGTGCTGTACTCATGCAGGGCCTTTCGGCGGGTTCGCAGCAGGATCGGCGCGAACATGAACAGCGGTCCCAGGAAGAGGAGCAGCATTAGGATGATCAGGGCGGCAACGGGAATCTTGTAGCTTTGGAGGGGGACTTTATCGAACAGAACTTCCCGGCAGGCCACGGCCGACGCAGTAGCAGCATAAGCGAAAATGAAGATGGCATACAGACGGTGCGTCTCACCCAAAAAGCCGAGTCCTCCCGCTTGATCCGGATGCGTAGGTATCAGCTGCAAGTTGAGCTTCGAAACACGCCTCAGAAACCGGCACCAGATAAACGTTCTCCACAGCCATCGGTAAACCAGGAATTGGAAGATTGGAATCGACACGAGCGCATTCCAGTAACCCGCCAACGTAAACCGGAGACCCGACTCCGAAACCAATGACTGCCAAGTTGAGACAGTGGCAGAGAGGTACCGAATAGATATAAAAGCGCCGAGGTAAGTAATCGCGAGAATGACAGCTTCGGCAAGGGTGGAATCTCGAAGTCGGATCGCGTCGACGATTGCAGCATCGAAATCCTGGTAGCGGTCCTCGGGAATGAGGCCTGAAGTGATGAAATGGCTGGTTGCCGCGACGATCCTTGGGCCGATGACAACCTCAGCCACGATCAAGAGTGGAATTGATAACAAGAAACGGATGTGGGCAGAAGGGTCATAGAGGAAAGGTATCTTGACGTTTGTGAGGAGCGTTCCCTGCGAAGCGGAAAGGATGAGCAGAGGCAGCCAGGCAACCAGGGAGAAAACCAGGGCCCTTCTTACGATCAGAGGCCGCTGCAGCTTCATAAGTCCCAAACGAAGCTGAAGCCGATCCAAGGGGCCACCCTCGACAACCGAGAGTTTTCTCAAATCCGGTGCGGTGCTCATGTGGCGTGCCCTGCGAAGGATGTCGTTGGCCGATTTTACCTGCGTTCCGTCGGAAGCGGCTGCAACGCTACTCGGCACAATCTGCTGACGTTACTGTCCTCCGATCTTCTGGTAATCGGAATTTGTCGTCGTGACCTGGAGATGCTTGGCGGTTGCGTCTAGAACCGTCTGCTGTACATAGTTCGTGCCGTCAGGCAGGCTCGCCATTTTAACCGCCAACGTCACCACGTCCTTCGGATCGTCCAGATAGGTGTTCACGTTCAGGCCGCTGACTTTCTTGGTTGCTGTGTCAAAAGTGAGCGTCATCTGATCGCCAGGTTGGGCATAGTTCTTGAATACAAGCCCTACGGTCTGGGCCGCCTCATTCGGGTTCAAAGATGCGTTACCGGACTTGAATGCCTCCTGCATTTTTTGCGGGTCAGGCGGAGTGTACTTGGCGAGTAGAGTCTTCACCTGTCCCATGTAGTCCTGCATCTCTTCCTTCTTTTTCTCAATGATCCTCTGCTTCATTCTGCCCCCACTAGGTGGTGGTGGTGGCGGGGCTCCCTCTGGCGTCTTCTGCACCTTCCCGTCGGGGCCGTATTGGCACACCTCGGTCTTCGGAGGCTTCGCTTCGCCCTTAAGCGTGAGCTGGGTGGTTTCCGTCCACCGATACTGGTGAAGTTTCTGCTGGTTTTCTGCAACCGATTGCTTGACGGCTGCTAGCTTTTGCTGGAGTTCCCCTCCTGACCCTCCACTGCTTTGGGCAATCGCAGGCAGAATGACACACAGCATCACCGCAGCGGGGAGGAGCGTGCGTCCATCTGGGGTTTGGGAGCAAATCAGTTTCATAGGAGCTCCTTTGAGGGATCATTCGGGCTGCTCAGAATTGCCCTCTGTGCATCGCGGAAGACATTTTCGATTGTGTCTCACGGCCCCAAAGATCCGGTCACGCAACCTGCTTATCGCGCATCAGTTTTTTCTCGACAAATGCTGCAGCCTTACCACCGGCGAGGAGTTGCTGTCCATTGACTCGTCCAAAGAACTCGATTAGTTTGGCAACTACACCCGTCCAACCGGTCTGATGGCTGGCTCCCAACCCCGCGCCGTTGTCGCCGTGGAAATACTCGTAAAACAGAATGTAATCCTTCCAATAAGGATCGGCCTGGAATTTCTCCGTACCTCCGTAGACGGGCCGACGGCCAGACTTATCCGCCAAGAAAATCCGAGTCAGCCGATTGGCAATTTCTCTAGCTACCTCAAACAGATTCATTTGTTGGCCCGATCCAGTTGGACACTCGATCTTGAAGTTGTCGCCGTAATAGCCATAGAACGACAACAGGGCACGGATTAACAATGCGTTGACTGGCATCCATATTGGTCCGCGCCAATTGGAGTTTCCGCCGAACATGCCTGTGTCGGATTCCGCCGGAAGATAATTTACTCGATATTCCACACCGTTCACCCTGAAGATGTACGGATGCTCTGCGTGGTATCGGGAGAGTGCTCGTATGCCATATGGACTGAAGAATTCGTTCTCATCGAGCATGCGCGACAGAATTCGGCGCAATCGATCCGGATTAACCAAAGCCGCGATACCACGCTCGGCGTATCCGAAATGGCCGGGTCCAGTGGGATGAACGCCCTTTAGCAGCTGGGGCATGCGTTTCAGCCGCTCTCCAAGAAGCTTCGTCACCCGCGGCACCCGCTCCCGCTGCCAGGGCTCAATAACAGTGGTGGCGCATAGTGGCAATAACCCCACCATAGAGCGAACCTTGAGTCGTGTTGCTCTGCCGTCTGGAAGACGCAGAACATCGTAGTAGAAGCCGTCCTCTTCGTCCCACATGCCATCCGCGCCGAGGCGATTCATTGCGTTTGCGATCAGGACGAAGTGGTCAGCAAACTTGATGGCCATGTCTTCGAAGAAAGAGTCGTGTGCTGCCAGCTCCATGCTGATCTCAAGCATGTTCTGGCAGAATAGGGACACCCACGCGGTTCCGTCCGCCTGCTCCAAGTGTCCGCCGGTAGGCAATGGCGCACTGCGGTCAAAGACACCGATGTTATCCAGTCCCAGGAAGCCGCCTTCGAAGACATTCTTGCCAAAGCGATCCTTGCGGTTCACCCACCAACTGAAATTCAGCATCAGCTTCGCAAAAGACCGCTTGAGAAATTCGAGGTCGCCTTCTCCGCGCAGCGCTTGCTCGCTCCGGTACAGAAAGATCGTGGCCCAGGCATGCACCGGTGGGTTTACGTCACTGAAATTCCATTCGTATGCTGGAATCTGACCTGTCGGATGTAGGAAGTACTCCTGCAACATCAAATCGAGTTGCTCTTTCGCGAAATCCACATCAACTGTGGACAGGGCGATAGTGTGGAAGGCCAGGTCCCATGCAGCATACCACGGATACTCCCACTTGTCCGGCATGGAGATCACGTGCTTATTCACCATGTGGAACCACTCAGTGTTCCGCATTCGTTTCCCATTTGGGTTCATCGGATCCACACCATGTTCCACCAGCCATTTGTCCACGTCGAACCCAAAGTACTGTTTGCTCCAGAGCATTCCCGCCAGGGCCTGCCGCATCACCCGGGCTTCATCTTCGCCGACTCTTCCCGGCGTGATCGCTTTGTAAAATTCGTCGGCCTCACTCCGCCGAGTTTGCATGATGTCAGCAAAGTTCTTGAAAGCATCGCCCATCGCTGTGGGTGCCTTGTCGCTGAGCCTCAGCCGAATCGTCGCCGTTCTGCCTGAATCAATGTCGAATTTGTAGTGCGCAGCAGCCTTGGTTCCTTGGTGTTTCGGGTTGACGGCATCCTGCTTTCCGTTCACCACGTAGTTGTTAATCCCGTCCTTAACATAGGGACTACCATTCGCCGTGCCAAAGATACGCTCATTGTTGGTCTCATTCTCTGTGAACAGCAGGGGAACGTCTCCTTCGCAGTACAAGTAGCGTTCTCCAAGCTCACTGTGAGAGGTTGCTAGCAACTGAGAATTGCCCTTGGATGGGATTTGTTCCAAGGACGGTTTTTGCGGCTCAGGCCACCATGTCCAGGTGTTACGGAACCAGAGCGTTGGCAACACGTGAAGCGTTGCCCGATCCGGGCCCCGATTCGACACGATAATCTGGATGAGGATTTCCTCTGGTGTTTGCTTTGCATATTCCACAAAGACATCGAAGTAGCGGTCATTGTTGAAGATTCCGGTATCCAGCAGCTCGTATTCCATTTCGCTGCGATTGCGCCGTTTGCTGGTGGCGACCAAATCGTCATAAGGAAACGCAGCTTGCGGATATTTGTAGAGGTACTTCATGTAGGAATGGGTCGGCGTGCTGTCGAGATAGAAGTAGTACTCTTTTACATCCTCACCATGATTGCTCTCGCTGTTCGTCAGTCCGAAAAGACGCTCCTTGAGTATTGGATCTTTGCCGTTCCATAAAGCCAGGGCGAAGCAGAGCAACTGCTTCTCATCACTGATTCCGGCGAGACCGTCCTCGCCCCAGTGATACGCCCGCGACCGAGCCTGATCATGGCTGAAATAGTCCCAGGCATTTCCATCCTGGCTGTAGTCCTCACGGACCGTACCCCACTGTCTTTCGCTCAAGTAAGGCCCCCACTTGCGCCACGGTATTTTGGCCGCGCGGGCTTCGTGGAGTCTGACGCTTTCAGGATTGCTACTCATGTCTCGCCTCTCAGTCTGTACATCGATGATAGCCGGGTGAGCAATGATTCTAGCCGATTTGGTTCGGTGTTGGGGAACTGTTTTTCTTCCCAAGATCGTCTCCAGTTGCCAGAGATCTTTCCAGCCCATGATGCGGCGGAACTCCTCCAAGCTTCGCGCAAACTGGCGGGTCTTGCGCTAGGTCTTCAGGAAGGAACTTCAGAGCAACGAAGCGTCCTAGTTCGGTGTCCTCGGCTTCGTACACCACACCCATCCCGCCGCCACCGAGTTTCTCGACGATGCGGTAGTGCGAAATGGTCTGGCCGATCATGGCGCGACGCCATCTTATGCGGGACACTAGGGCAAGTCAACGAGGGCCGGCGGGTTAACTGGCGCGTCGGATCATTTCGTCGCCGGTGGGGCATTCGCCACACGCACTATGGTGCAGTTCACCTGTTTCCCGCTCGAAGTCTTCAGTTTGGCGTTGGTGCCGTTCACTTCGTACGTCAGATCATTGCCGACAACCCAGTCCGTTACTTTCACCTTTGTTTTTTCCGCCGAAACACTTGATCCTCGTCTCGGTCGAAAGCACCGTACACTGACGCGACTCTGTTCTGAAGCTGAAGTTCCACGCTGCCTTCGCGTATCCGGGACGTGTAAACTCGCCAAAATTCCCGCAGTGAGGTCAAGACAGCGCCCGCCATCATTTCCGCACACCACTTAGCCACAACTTGAAGTGGACTTGCATGAATAGCTACATGCGCTCACTCTATTCGGTCGCCATTCCGAGGAGCGCGTATTCGTCCTGTTGGGTTACATCGTCGGGCAGGGTTCAAAGGACGACCAATCAATCCCCTGCTGAAACTTCTCATCTGGCTCGAAGACATTCTTGAACGTGAATGCGAACTCTGTCGCGCCGTACCTTTCAAGGTGCGCCAAACGCTTCTTTGCTTCATCAATTCTCGGCTTATGACCAACAGGAACCCACCACAACGCCACGTAAGTGCCCACGAATTTCTCGAACCACTCGTGCCGATGCCGAAGCAGTTCCGCGTGCGCGGTCTTATAAACGTAATGCTTGAGAGACCGTCTCCCACACCGACATGTTCAGCAGGATTCGGTCGTCATGTTCATACGGACGGAAATAGGTCGCGTTCCCTTCATTGGTCTGCAACCGCCAAACGAAACCGGGACTCTTATCCGCAAGTGCATTGATTTCATCCAGTCGGCTCATAAATCCCGCCATCAACGCGCTATCCAGCGGAGCTTTGATGCGACCAATATTT
>Ga0187784_10004990_pt1 | contig 10751 bp, 3 predicted proteins | sample 1015_SJ02_MP15_2_FD_132964 | JGI IMG/M metagenome (GOLD analysis project Ga0187784, IMG submission 132964) | Tropical peat soil microbial communities from peatlands in Department of Meta, Colombia - 1015_SJ02_MP15_20_MG | ecosystem: Environmental > Terrestrial > Soil > Wetlands > Peat | place... | reverse complement strand
GCAGCAACAACGTGCGGCGCAGACGCGATGGTGGTTAAAACGTCGCTGACAACCTGCAGCAAATCGGTTCGCCGAATCGGCTTATTGATACAGCGCAGCACCCCGACTTGATGCCGCTCCGACTCTTCGATGTTCGTGTGGGTGGAGGTCAGTATGACAATCGGGATGGCGGCCGATTTGGGCTGTTGATGAATCGCGCGGGCAAGCTGCAGACCGTCCATGTTCGGCATTTGCATATCCAAGATCGCGAGTTGGAAGCCACCGCTGCCGGAACCGGCGAGCAAACGCAGGGCTTCGTCACCGGATGCGGCACAGTTGACACGCATGTGCCAGCCTTCGAGCTGCTGCTGCAGGATTTCGCGGTTCACGCGGTTATCATCGACGACCAGCACACGCACGCCTTCCAGGGCCAACGTTGTAGGACGTATGACCGGCGCGCTGGCCCTGGGCAGGCGCAGTTCGATGATGAATCGCGAACCTTTGCCGGGTGTGCTTTCGACCCGGATGCTTCCACCCATCAGCGAGAGCAGTCGCTGACAGATAGCCAGGCCCAGGCCCGTACCGCCGAAGCGGCGTGTCGTTGTCGAGTCGGCCTGAGTGAAATGCTCGAAAATCTTGGCCTGTGCCTCCGGGGCGATTCCAATGCCCGTGTCCTCGACGCTCACTCGGATGGCGACATCGCGGTCATTTTGCTCGAGCAGCGCAACGCGCACGACAACCTCGCCGGAGTCAGTGAATTTAACGGCGTTGCCGAGCAAGTTGGCGATGACCTGACGCAACCGCAGCGCATCGCCGCGCAACTGCAGCGATGCATTGGGTGGTGTGAACTGAGCGGCCAATTCGAGCCTCTTGTTTTCGGCGGGCTGCGCGAACATCGCCACGGCGTCTTCGACCACCGCTACTAAGTCAAAGTCAATCGTCTCCAGGTCCATGTGACCCGACTCGATCTTGGAGAAGTCCAACACGTCGTTGATTACACCCAACAGGTGCTGCCCCGAGGCGTGCACCGCCTCCGCCCACTGACGCTGCTGGGGCTGCAGATCGGTTCCGAGCAGCAGCTCGTTCATGCCCAGCACGCCATTTAGCGGGGTGCGGATTTCGTGGCTCATGGTGGCCAAAAACTCGGACTTCAAGCGGCTTGCGGTGATCGCGGCATCGCGCGCCGCCTCGACATCGCGCTTGCTCTCCAGCTGAGCCAGCATCTGATTGGCCGCATCAACCAACGAGCCGATCTGGTCTTTCTTGGGCGCCGGGGCAAGACGCGCCGAAAGGTCCCCCTTGGATCCGATCCCGACCAACTCCTCGCTTGCCTGCTCAATGGGGCGAAGCAGCCGCCGGTCAACAAAGCGCAGCGCGAGCATGCTGAGCAGCGTTCCAAATAGAAGGGTCGAACACAAAAAATACAGGGAGGCTTGTGCCGCCGTTGCGTGCACAACGCGCGGGGTTGTAACCATTAGATCCACGGTGTGTGACTCGTCCAACGCACCGAGGGAAAAACGTGCCTCCAGATCCGCGTCCCCATGAACGGAAAAACGCACGTCTTCGTATTCGAGCGGCAGGTGCACCGCGGCCGATTGCCCCGCGAGCAGCGCACGTACGGCGAGGGCGACACCCGACTGCAGAGTCTTTGCCGATTCGCTTAAAAATGCGTCGTCCAGCGCGCTGATCAGAACCAGGTAGCCGACGGGAGGTCCGCTCCCGTCGGAGTGCACGACCGTGCCTGCACCCCAGGCAAAAATGTTCTCTCCGATTTGGGCAAATCCGGTCGTCTCGCCGTTGCGCCGCAATTGCTTGCCGATGGGGCCGTGCGCCGCCAGTGCGTCCTTCAGGCGTGCATCGGGCGGAAACACGGGGCCGCGTTCTTTGTCGAACTGCTGAACGTACACGATGTGCCCGTCCAGACCAAGGAATGCGAAGGCGCTCAGCCGTAGCAGTCGATAGGTATCGGCGGTAAACATCACCTTCGGGTGCGACGGATTGTGTCCGAGAATAAAGCTGTACGACTGGTCCCAGGTCGCATCATCGGTTGCGGTTCGCTTTAAAAACTGCGCTTGATCATGCATGATCGCTTGTGCATGGCGGGCCCGGGCTAGGGCGTCGCGGCGTTCGGCCGCCATGAAACTGCCGTCGTAGAGCCAGCGCGCGCTAAACCACTGACCAACGGCCAGGGTGACGAACGCGAGCAACAAGACGACAACAGTCGCGGTTCGCAGATTGCTTCGATGACGCGAAAATAGGCTCATGAAGACCCGGGGGACGGCGGGGCGCCTCCCTAAGGAAATCGGCAGCGTTGGGGCACTCTTGTAGGGAAAAATTGCCGGCTGTTTCGGCTTTTTTTTGCAGCCCGCGGGCCTTGCGCACGTGGTACGAGCTCCTGTGCGGGTTTCCCAAGTTGTCGGCCCGGCTGCACCAAGCCCGATACGGCGGCCCGGCATGCCTCAGATTGCCTGGGAATGAGGGCGCTATTTAAAGCACCGTGCGTTGCCGATCCGTTGTTGCGCTCTTTGCGTGATGCTCTGCCAAACGGTCGGGGCAGTAATGCGCGGATGGCAACCGCGGCGGCACGCGACGGGCAAAACCGTCAGCCTAAGCTCGGTTCCCCCGGGGGATTTCGGTCGACCGAGCTTTTTTCGCCCAGACGGCAGGCGACTGCTCCCAAGGTTCGCAAGCCCGATAAGCGAAGGTGCCTGATAGTTGATTTTCGCCTAGGACGCAGCACCAAGCGCGCCAGCAAAAGGAGCCGCTTTTTTTTGCCCTGCTTGCTTGGATCCGTTCGTGCAATTGGCGGGTCGAACCGCAGCGCGAACACGCGTTGGCACCAACTGGATTGCACTCGAAGTGCTAAGCCCTCAAAGATGCGTTTTGCAAAGGTTCAATTCAACGGTTTCGGCTGCGGCGATTCGGGTAGCTTGCAACTAATTTTTTCTTGATTGCCGCGGCTCCCGCGTTCGTGAGGGGCCAGACCACGCTATGGCCATCGGTCCAGAGCTAGTCGGATCGAGAGTCGGCGAAGGACGCATCGGCAGCCGCTCGGATAACGTCAATGAGATCGTTGGGCTCTAGAGCAGAAAACGCCCTTTTGCGCCGCTGCCTTTGGGCGCTTGTAGGTTTACTGCCGGCACTTGCTGCGGCCCAGGAGCTTACCGCTGCAGCCGACGGTGGCAGTTCGCTCTCTAGCGACGAGAGTGTCCTGTTTCGGGATATTCCGATGGTCTACGGCGCATCGAAATACGAACAAAAGCTAACGGAAGCGCCTTCGTCTGTCAGCATCGTGACAGCGGCCGACATTCAGCATTACGGATATCGGACGCTGGCCGATATTTTGCGCGCAGTGCGCGGCTTTTATGTCACCTACGATCGCAATTACAGCTACCTTGGAGCACGCGGGTTCGGCCGACCGGGCGATTACAACAGCCGCGTTTTACTGCTTGTGGACGGTCATCGGATCAACGATGACATTTATTCGCAGGGCTTGCTGGGAACCGAGTTCCCGGTCGATATCGATCTGATCGATCGCGTCGAAATTATCCGCGGTCCGGGATCAGCGATATACGGGACCGACGCGTTTCTCGCGGTCATCAACGTCATCCTCAAGCAAGCGCGCAGCTTTTCGGGTGCCGAGGGCTCTGCTGAAGCCGGAAGTCAGCAAAGGGTCAAAGGGCGAGCGACCTATGGTCATCGCTTTGACAGTGGCTTAGAAGTGATGCTGTCGGCGACGGACTATCACAGTGAAGGGCAAGAGCGGCTGTTTTATCCGGAATTTGATACGCCGGCCACGAACTACGGTATCGCATCGGACCTAGACTCGGACCGAGCGCAATACTTTCTGACCAACCTGACGTTCGGCGACTTTACCCTGCGCTACGTCGACGGCTCACGCGACAAGGCGGTTCCAAACGCTTCCTTTGGTACGGTGTTCGACGACCCCGGCGAATATACGGTCGATACGCGCCAATACCTCGATCTGAAATATCAAAAGCAGCTCAATGACGATTCCGAGGTCACCGCGCGGATGTATGTGGACTATTACCGTTATCACGGCAACTATCCCGAATATCTAAACGGGCCCGGCACACCGATTGACGTCAATTACGACGCCCTCGACGGCAGATGGGCGGGGACCGAAACCCAATACACGACGCGACTGGCCGAACATCACCGTTTGACCCTGGGCGCGGAATTCGTCGACAACTATCGCCAAAACCAGGAGAACTGGAATCTCAATCCGTACCTTCTGGAACTGGATTCGCGCGTGCGCTCCAAGTACTTGGCTCTTTACGGTCAGGAGGAGTACGCCATCACGAAGACGCTTACTCTGGATGCGGGCCTGCGGTATGACGAGCTGTATTTCATCGATTCCTCATCGACCAATCCGCGCTTGGGTTTGATCTATAACCCCAATGCCGGTACGACGTTCAAACTTCTGTACGGCACTGCGTTTCGCGCTCCCAATGCCTACGAACTGTATTACAACAGTCCAGCCGTCGGCTTCGACAGTCCGACTTCTCCTCTGGCGCCGGAACGGATCACAGCAACGGAGTTGGTGGCCGAACACAACCTTTCGGACAATGTCCGCGGGCTGCTGTCGATTTATCACAACCGGATCGCTCGGCTCATTAACCTGAGCACCGACGCTGCCGGCAATTACATATTCGGCAATCTCGGCCAAGCCGCTTCCGAAGGACTGGAGGTGGAATTTGACGGCAACTGGGCCAGCGGCGTCGAGGGCCGTGCAAGTCTTGTGCTGCAAAAGTCAATCGATGAAATGACGGGCGCCAACTTGAGCAATTCTCCCCGGGTGCTGGGCTATTTCGATCTGGCCGCTCCTGTCTGGCACGCCGATATGCTCGCAGGTCTTGAGGTGTTGTACGTCGGTCCGCGGTTGACGGTTTCGGCGAACAGCCTGATGACCCCGGGGTTGCCAGAAACCTTGGGCGGCTTTCTTCTGACCAACCTGACGCTGTTCCGACATGTGCTGCATAACGGGGTCGAGCTATCGGCTTCCGTTTATAACCTCTTGAATAAGAGCTATGCAGATCCCGGTTCGCAGTGGGAAGAAGCGGCTATCGCACAAGACGGCCGCACCTTTCGCCTCAAGGCCAGTGTGCCGGTCGCGTTTTGAGATGGTCGCATTTTCTTGCCGCCGTTTGCAGCATTGGGTGTTGGCCGCATTGCTTGTCGGCGTCGTTGCAGAAACCGGTGCATCGATCGCGGCGGACCGAGCAAAACCACATATCGTGGTTCTGGTGAGTCATGACGCCGCGCCATATCGCGATGCGCTCAAGGGATTCGAGCAGGCGCTTGCGCAGCGGGGAATCGATGCGGCGGTGGACGTGGTTGGCATCGAGGGAGACGCGCAGAAGGTCGCACCGGCATTGCAGCAGGCCAAGCGCGACGGTGCCCGCGTGGTATTTACGCTCGGACTGGTGGCCACGCAGGCCGCGTTGACCGAGAACCCGACCCTGCCGGTGGTCGCGGGGTTGATCCTCACTCCCGACGTCCTCGAGATGGGAAGAAATGCCACGGGGGTGGTGTTGGAGCTACCGGTACAGCTGCAGTTCGAGTGGATGCAGCGCGTGTTGCCGCCGTCGTCGAGAATCGGCGTGCTGTACAACCCGGCGGAGAACGAGCAGCGCGTAACCGATGCCCAGCGCATCGCGCACGAGGATGGCTTCGAGCTAATTCCCTTTCGAGTGTCCGCGCCGCAGGCGCTGCCGAGCACATTGGATCGAGCGGCCAATCGGATGGACGCTTTGTGGGCGATTCCCGATTCGCTCGTCGTTTCGCCGGAAACGGCCAAAACGTTGCTGCTTTTTAGCTTCCGCAACCGGATCCCGATGATCGGTTTGTCCTCCGCGTGGGTTAAGGCCGGCGCGCTATTTGCGCTGGACTGGGACTACGTGGATGCGGGCGCGCAGTGTGCCGAACTCGCTGCGAAAGTGCTCAATGGTGCTCGGCCTGGCGGTATCGCGCCGGTCAGCGCCCGACGAGTGACCTATGCGGTAAATCTCAAGACGGCCCGCGAAATGCGGGTGGTTTTGAGCGATACCGTAGTCAAGGGTGCAACCCAGGTTTTCGAGTGAGACACATCATGCTGCTGCGACCGTCTCGTCTTTCTACCAAGCTCAATTTCTTGGTCATTGCCGTGATCTTGCTCACATCGGTGAGCATCGCGGTACTCATCTCCCAACGGCAAATCGAAAAAGGACGGGACGATTTGCTAAATCTGGGCGTGAACTTGGCGGAGCTAGGAGCGCGCTACAGCGAGTTTGCCCTGTACACGGGAGAAGCGGGGGCGCTGCAAAGTGCCACCGACAACCTGCTGTCCAACGCAAAAATCGCGTACGTGCAGTTGCTCAACAAGAAGCACGAACCAGTGTCGACCAAGGCCGCCAGCGGCGATCCGCAGGCCGTTCCCAAGGCGGACGAAACCTTGTTTCAAGGAGGAACGCAACAAACCGAGGTGCGAATTGGCGCATCGGCGATGCGGTGCTTCGACATCGTTGCGCCGGTGAAAGGCCATGGTGCCAGCGACATGGCGGTACTGTTTCCGGACATGAAATCTGCCGCGGATCAAGTGATCGGCTATGTGCGTGTGGGCGTGACGCAAGACAGTTTGCTGGCAACAACCCGCGACTTCGTCGTTTCCGTTGTTGCCATTACGGCGCTGGTCGTTGCGTTAGGAATGCTAATGACGCTGTTGATTACCCGCCGAATCGTGGGTCCCATCCAGGTCCTGGTGCGGGCGACACACGAGGTTGCCGAAGGAAATCTCAGCGCATTGGTTGTGACGAAGCCCGGCGGCGAGATCGGTGAATTGGCGTCCTCCTTCCGGCGCATGATCGTGCGCCTGCGCGATTATCGCGATCAGGTGGAGGAGGCGCGCGCTACTTTGGAAGCGAAGGTCGAAGAAAGAACACGAGAACTGCAGCGCGCAAGCAAGGAAGCGCAGGCGCTCGCGCGTCAAGCCGAAGAGGCGAATCGGGCCAAATCGCAGTTCTTGGCAAACATGAGCCATGAAATTCGCACACCGATGAACGGTGTGTTGGGCATGGCCGAATTGCTGATGGAGAGCGAACTGTCCACCAAGCAGCGTCGATATGTGCAGACCGTCCGCAGTTCCGGAGAAGCCCTGCTTAGCATCATCAACGACATTTTGGATTTTTCCAAGATCGAGGCCGGTCGCCTTGAGCTTGAGAGCGTCGATTTTTGTATTTCCGATTTGGCGGAGGATGTCGCGGAACTATTGGCAGAATCGGCCGATCGCAAGGGTCTGGAATTACTGTGTCGAATCGATGAGGCGGCGATCGGGTACGCCCGCGGGGATCCAGGCCGTTTGCGTCAGGTTCTGGTAAATCTTGCCGGAAACGCCATCAAGTTCACGCAAAGTGGCAACGTGATTATTACCGTTGCACCGTTGGCGTCGCCGCCGCAATTTTTCGACGCCGCGAACCCGCAATCCTCGGCGAAGGCCGCGCAAACGAAATGGATTCGGTTCGCGGTCCAAGATACCGGGATCGGAATTGAGTCGGACGCGTTACAGCGGCTGTTTCAACCCTTCACGCAGGCGGATACCACGATGGCCCGTAAGTACGGCGGAACGGGTCTTGGCTTGGCGATTTCTCGCCAATTGGTCCAGATGATGGGCGGTCGGCTGGAGGTACAGAGCGTGCCGGGCAAAGGCTCGACATTTTGCTTTGACCTGCCGCTCGAAATTGGCCAGGAGCACTCCCCGGTGTCCGGTGCTCCGGATCTGCACGGGGTGCGCGTGCTCATCGTCGACGATAACCCGATGAATCGAGAAATCCTTTGCCGCCAGGCGGTGGCTGCGGAAATGCTTGTCGAAATGGCCACCGACGGCGTTGCGGGCCTGGAGGCGATGCGTGACGCTGCGCAAAAAGGGCGTCCGTTCGATGTTGTGATCATCGACATGAAAATGCCCAAAATGGACGGCTTGACGCTTGCCTCGGAGATCGAAAGAGATTCTGCGATCGCAGGCGTGCAACGAATTATGCTTAGTTCGCTCCATACCATAGGCGAACTCGCAGAGGCACATAACCTCGGCGTTCGCTACTTGACAAAACCGGTTCGTCGTCAGGAACTGTATCGGTGCATCGCGGAGGCCGTGCACGCAAGCACGATGTCGCCCGATGCGACGGCGTCCGTCAAAGCACCCTTGCCGGCTATTTCGGCCCGAGTTTTGCTCGCCGAGGATAACCCGGTCAACCGGGCGGTTGCCCAAGCCATGCTCGACTCCTACGGTTGCGACTTCGATGTTGCGGTCAACGGCTTTGAAGCGGTCCAGGCAGTGCGCAGGCGCGCGTACGACATCATATTGATGGACTGTCAGATGCCGGAGATGGACGGCCTGACGGCGGCGCGCCAGATCCGGGACATGGAATCGAAGCGGCAAACCAAGTCCGCCCGCGATACAGGAGGCTCCCGTGCTCGATTGCCAATCATCGCGCTGACGGCAAATGCGCTTGCGGGAGACCGGGAAGCTTGTTTGGCAGCGGGAATGGACGACTACCTGGCAAAACCGTTCACCGGGGCCGAATTACGAACCATTCTGGAGCGCTGGTTAAAGACTGAAGGCATCGCGGCCGAGACGACGGCAAACGCACTGAGTGCCTCGGATGCCACAACAGTTCCAAGCGAGCAAAAAACCGAGCCGATGCTGGACTCGGCGCGGCTACAGATGCTGCGTGCACTTCAGCAGCCCGATGCGCCCAATATTCTGGAACAAGCCATCGGCCTGTTCTTCGAGGAAACGCCGCGCTTGCTAGAAAAAATGCGCACGGCGTTCGCACAAGGCGACGTGCGCGAAGCGGCCACGGCGGCGCATTCGCTCAAATCGAGTAGCCGCAATTTGGGCGCTTCCAAGCTCGGCGAGCTATGCCAGAGACTGGAGCGAGCTGGTCGTGCCGGGATCGCGGAGGGTGGGGAAACGGTCATCGCCGAGATCGCAACCGAGTACGCACGGGTGCGTCCTTTGCTGGAAGCTGAAATCGTGAAGGGCGATGCCTAAGGTCAGTGCAATGAATTCGCCATCTGACAAGCCGCTCGTGCTGATCGTCGACGACGATGCCACGACGCGTCTGTTGGCTCGCGCCTGCCTTGCCCGATCGGGTTTTGAGACGGACTTAGCCAACGACGGGGAATCGGGTTTGGAGCGCTTTCGCACGCAAGTACCGGACATCGTGCTGCTCGATGTGAATATGCCCGGAATCGATGGATTTACCCTGTGTTCGATGCTGCGAGCCATACCGGAAGGAGAGCAAGTCCCTATCCTCATGCTCACCGGTCTAGACGACGTCGAGTCGATTAATCGCGCCTTTGAACTCGGAGCGACCGATTTCATTACCAAACCAATTAACTGGACACTACTTGGTCATCGTGTCCAGTACGTGCTGCGCGCGAGCAACGCAATTGTCGAAGTCAAGCGCAGTGAAAAGCGACTGAAAAACGCGCAGCGGATCGCCCAAATCGGCGACTGGGAGTTTGAGACGGCCGAAGACAGACTCTACCTGTCGGAACAAATCTTCCATATTCTCGGCCTGGAACCAACGCGGGGCCCCGTGCCGTTCGAATCGTTCCTCAAATCGGTGCACCGGGAAGATCTGAGCAAGGTGCGCGGCGCGATGCACCATGCAATTGCGCAACGGCATTCGTTCGAGATCGAGCATCGCATAGTCTTGCCGGGTGGGGGAGTGCGGGTGTTGCACCAGCAAGGTGAAGTTTCCAGTGCCAACGAATCGGACAAGATCGACAAGATCGTTGGAACGACGCAGGACATTACGGATCGCAAGAAGTCCGAAGAGCAAATTCGCCAACTTGCGTACTACGATCCGCTGACCTATCTGCCCAATCGCGTCTTGTTTACCGAGCAGATGCGCTTGGCGCTCGAAGCTGCAGCGCAGCGGGGTCGGCGCGTTGCGGTCATATTTCTCGACCTTGACAACTTTAAGGTCATCAACGACACCCTCGGACATGCCGTGGGCGATGCCTTGCTTGAAGCGATCGGCAAGAGACTGACGAACAGCGTACGCGGCGGCGATTCCTCATCGCGACTCGAACGCGGCTTGCTCGCCAGCGGCGCGAGCACTTCCATCGCTCGCATCGGCGGGGACGAATTCACCTTGCTGCTGCCTGACGTAAAGGAGATCGACGAGATTTGCACCGTTGCCGAAAGGATTCTGGCGACCATTTCCAAACCGCTCGTGCTCAGCGGTAATGAGGTATTCGTTTCTGCCAGCATCGGCATTGCGCTGTATCCAGGCGATGGACAGGACGTGAACGAACTGTTGATGAACGCCGACGCGGCGATGTACCACGCCAAGGAAGAGGGGCGCAACAATTTCCAGTTCTACGACCGGTCAATGAGCAATCGTGCAAGAGAACGCTTGTCGCTAGAAACCGGATTGCGCAAGGCCGTAGAACGCGACGAGTTTCGGTTGCATTACCAGCCCAAAGTCGAGATCGCGACCGGTCGGGTGGTCGGAATGGAAGCCCTGCTTCGTTGGGTGCATCCGGAAAGAGGCATGGTTTCACCGGCCGAGTTCATTCCGGTCGCAGAAAAAATGGGTTTGATCGTGGCAATCGGAGAATGGGTCATCGATTCGGCATGTCGACAAGCGGCCGCTTGGCGAACAATGGGTCTTCAGACGCTTCCGATTGCAGTGAACATTTCGAGCTTGCATTTTAATCGCGGCGAACTCGTGGAAACCATAAGACGCTGCTTGGTTGCCCAT
>Ga0187784_10004989_pt1 | contig 10752 bp, 7 predicted proteins | sample 1015_SJ02_MP15_2_FD_132964 | JGI IMG/M metagenome (GOLD analysis project Ga0187784, IMG submission 132964) | Tropical peat soil microbial communities from peatlands in Department of Meta, Colombia - 1015_SJ02_MP15_20_MG | ecosystem: Environmental > Terrestrial > Soil > Wetlands > Peat | place... | reverse complement strand
TTCCTGTGCGTACCGACACCGAGCCGCCCGAGTGGGCGGATCGACCTCCGCCCCCTCCGGCAAAGCGTGGTCGATGTCGCGCGGGCTCTTCGACCCCTGAGCGGGTATCGGCTCGTGGTCGTCAAGAGCACGGTCGTCCCGGGAACCACGGAGTCGATCGTAACCCCGCTCCTCCGGCGGCGCTCCGGCCGCCCTCCCGAACTGCTCGGCGTCGCGTCGAACCCGGAGTTCCTCGCGGAGGGATCGATGGTCCATGACGCCTTGTCACCCGAACGGATTGTCGTCGGGGTCGCGGACTCGAGAGCGCTCGCGGTGCTCCACCGCGCGTACCGACCGTTTCGGGCTCCCCTGATCGCGCTGACCCCCTCGGGCGCGGAACTCGTGAAGTACTCGGCGAACGCCTTCCTCGCGCTCAAGGTGTCGTTCGCCAACGAGATCGCTCGGTTGAGCGACCGGCTGGGAGCGAACGTGGACGAAGTGATGGAAGCCGTTGGCCGGGACGCGCGAATCGGACCGAGGTTCCTGAGCGCGGGCCCGGGGTTCGGCGGGAGCTGCTTCGCCAAAGACCTCAAGGCGCTCACCGTCCGCTCGCGGGATCTCGGCGTCCGGTTGCGGTCGACCGAGGTGGCCCTCCGAATCAATGCCGAGCAGCTCGCCTACGTCCGAGGTGTCATTCGGTCCGCAGTTGGCCCGCTGTCGGGAAAGCGAATCGCGCTCCTCGGCCTGTCGTTCAAGGCCGGGACCGACGACGTCCGGGAGACCCGAGCGCTCCCGATCGCCGCGGGCCTGGTAGAAGAAGGGGCGAGGGTCCAGGGCCATGACCCCGTTGCCATTGACAACTTCCGGTCGTTGTGGCAGACGACGAGGATTTCTTCCCGGGGCCGGCTCGATTTCTGTACCACGGTGGAAGAGACGCTTTTGGGGGCGGATGCCGCGATCCTCCAAGCGGATTGGCCGGAGTATTCTCGATGGCCCGCCGCGTGGACGAGCCTCATGCGTCGCCCCGTCCTCGTCGACCTGCGTCGGGCGGTGGATCCCGCTCGGGCACGGCGCGCCGGGCTGATGGTGATCGGGATCGGTGCTGGGACGGGTCAGCGCTCTTCCGTTCCCGCTACTTCGGAGCCGATGGCATGAAAGTCGTGATCCCCGCCGCCGGGCTCGGAACCCGCTTCCTGCCGGCCACGAAGAGCCAACCGAAGGAAATGCTCCCCATGGTCGACCGCCCGATCATCCAGTACGTCGTTGAGGAAGCGATCGCCTCCGGCGCCGACGACATCCTGATCGTCACCGGCCGGGGGAAGCGGGCGCTCGAGGACCACTTCGATCACAGCCCGGAGCTCTCGCACGTCGACGACCTCCCGGAGCTGAAGGAGCTCGACGAGCTCAGCCGTCGGGCTCGCATCCACTTCGTCCGCCAGCGGGAGCCGCAGGGGCTCGCAAACGCGATCGAGTGCGCCCGGTTTCACACGGGAGCCGAGGCGTTCGGGGTCCTCCTCGGTGACACGATCAATGTCTGTGAGCCGCCGCTCCTTCGCCAGTTGTGGACCCGGTACGAGCGCTACCGGGCTCCCGTGCTCGCCGTCGAGCCGGTGCCCGATGAGAAGGTACAAGACTATGGGATCATCTCCGGCCCCGAGGTGGAGCCGGGAGTCTACCGCTGCGAACGTCTCGTCGAGAAGCCGACGCTCGCGAACGCACCCAGCCATCTCGGCATCACCGGCGCGTACGTGCTCACTCCGGACGTGTACGAAGCAATCGATCGGACCCCGCCCGACGCTCGAGGGGAGGTCCAACTGACCGATGCCCTTCAACTTCTGGTGCGCGACCGGCCGGTGTACGCGGCGACGTTCCAGGGGACGCGGTACGACATCGGCGACCGGTTTCTCTGGCTGCGGACGAACCTGATCTTTGCCTGGAACTCTCCCGAGCTCCGTAGCCGACTACGGCCGGTTCTCGAGACGCTGCTCCGAGATTCGCCCCCGCCCTGAGTCGAACTCGCGACTTTCATGGGCCGCTGGCCGGCCCCCTCAGCGGGGACCGGCGTGTGCCCTCGCGGGGCCACGCGGAACGGTAATGAGGACTCCGTGACCAGCGGCCCGCAGGATGGAGCCCACGGACCATTCCACCGGGCCCCACGGTCGTGAGACCGAAGGCGCGTCGACACCGGGCCTGCACGTCGCGGAGATCCGATGTGATTCCTGCGGTCGGGTCACGGTCCATCGAATCGTACGCTGGGATCCGAGACGCCGGAGCGCGTCGAGGCAGTTCGAAGGATTGGCCAAGTGCCGGGAATGCGGCTGGACTCATCCCTTTCAGGTCCGACGGCCGTCGGAAGCCACGATCGATCTCATCGTGTCCCGGGGCGCAGAATCGGAGCGGACGACCGTTCGGATGCCGGCATCACAGGAGCTCCGGGTCGGATCCCCCGTCTCCGCGACGGACGTGCCGCTCACGGTCCGGAAGCTCGAAGCGGTGGAGGGGGGGCCGGTCCCTCACGGGCGCGCAGCGTCGATTCGCACCGTCTGGGCGGTGCCGGCCTCGGAGCACCGGCTCCGCGTGTCAATTCTCGAAGGACCTCGCACCCGTCCGGTCGAAGCAATCGTGGACCCCGCGACGATCGTCACCGTGGGGGAAGATTTCTTGTTGGCCGAAGGCTCAATCCGGGTCCTCGCTCTCCGAGCTCAGGGTCGCACTTGGAAGCTGTCGGGGGACCGGTTCCCGGCCCGCGTCGTCCAACGGGTCTATGGACGGCGGATCGAAACGCCTCCCGCCGGCAGGAGCGACTGGAGGAGCGAACGAGAGACGCCGAGGTCTCGGGCGAGCTCCACCTCTCGCCCGGCCCGGTCCCGCTCATCGCCCGGAGTGAGGAGGAACCGCACGTCGCCCCGTCGGCGTACCGCCGCAGCGGGCGCAACGGTCCAGTAGGTCTCCTCCCCGTAGCGGATCGTTCCCAGCGCGAGCTCGAGCGGAAGATCTCGCATCACGTGCTTCGTCCCGCGGATGACCCAGGCTCCCCGCGCGACGAACTCGCCGCTCTCGCTCGACTTCGAGACCTGGTCTGGTGATACCCAGAACGCGTCCGCGGAGGCGACCCCAGCCCTCCAGGCTTTGGAGAACGCGACCGCCCACTGGCCGGCCTCGCGGTAGGTCGCTTCCGAGACCGGGGGCTCGCCCGGGGACGGGTGCTTGACGACCACGCTCGCTGCCCCGTGGAGATCGGCGTGGACGTAGGCGTCCCCCTCCTTAAGGTGCCGTTTGACCACGAGATCGTTCGAGGAGGCGTCGCGTCCGGCCACCACCACCGCTCCCTCCGAGCTCACGAACCAACGGTACTTTTCGAACCAGTGCGAGCGCACGCGTCGTAGCGCGGAACGCTCGCCGGTGGCGGAGCTCCTCGGTACCACCATCGACGGCGCCTTGAGCCGCTGTTCCGACTGCTCGAGGGCCGCCCGGGCGCCCGCAAGCTTCCCTTGGATCCGTTTCACTTCCTCGTAGAGGGCCTGCGCCGAATCGCGGGGCGTCCGGTCGGTCCGGAGCGAAACGGCCGTGCCGCCCAGCACGGTCTCGACCCGTGGACCGGATTCCGACGGGCGCGGTCGCGCGAGAGCTGCAACGGCCTCGGCGTAGTGGGCGAAGATCGCTTCCGCCTCACCCTTCAGACGGTCGACCGTGCGAGAGAGCTCGTCCGCGGCCTCTTGCTGCTGCTCGACCAGACGTTCAAGGGCCTTCCGGGCGCGGGTGGCCTCCTTCTCCTCCTCCGTCGACGTCGGCTCGGCAAGGGACGCGAAGTACTCGTGAGCGGACTGCGAGAACGTCGGTCGCGACACTTCGTCGGTGCCCGGTACGGACCTCCATCGGTGGGAATGGTAAGGCGTCGCGTCGACTGCGGTGCCTTCGCGCATGTAGGTGAATCCGACCGGACGTTCCCCGACGTCCGATAGGAGCCGAGAGAGCTCCGAATGGACTTTGGGGGCCAACCGCTCCGACCGGGGCGCCGCCGCCTCCTCGGGGTTCCAGCCCCCTCGCGCGATGAGCTCCTCGGCGATCGGACCGCCGAGCGCCAGTCGAACGGCCAGGGTGCTGGCGAGGTCGGTGCGGGAGCGCCCCAGCTCGGACTGAATCTCGGCAATCCCGAGGGTCCACGGGTCCGCGCGACGCGGCGGGGGAACATACTCGACCCCGACTCGGACCGTTCGGGCTGCCCACTTTCGAGGGAACGCGGCAAGCGCGATCTTGGAGTCCCGCACGACCAGGAGATTGCCCGCACCGAAGATCTCGAAGACCAGGAGGAGTTCCGTCGGTTCGCCGCTTCGGGCGAGCGAGAGCTGAACGAGCCGCTCACCTCCGGGCTCGGCGATGCTCCGCACCACGGCCCCGGTCAGGAGGCGACGCAGCTCCTTCGCGACCGGGGAGAGGTCCGCGGGATGGTCGAGGCCCTTCTCCAGGACGGCGGCATACCGGCCGGGAACCATCACGAGCTCCCGGCGGCCCTCTCCCGGGACCCGCAGGACGAGGGACCAGCCGCCCCCCGTGAGGTCGAACGCTTTGTCGACACGCGCCGGACCGAGGGCTCTCAGCTCGCGGACCACGGCGAGCGCGTCGAGCGCCGTGAATCGATCTTTGGGAGAGGGATCGGCCACCATCGGTGCGCTGGGAGCTCCGTTTGGTCCGACCGAATGGGACTGTTTAAGAGTTCATCGCCTTGCGACAGTTGTGACGTTGGCTCCGCCGACCGTCAGTTCCGCCTGGAGGGCTCGGGCCGCTCAGTTCGCGATGCGCGAGGTGGCACCGCTTGCCTCTCGCATCGATCGGGAGGACCGTGTTCCCGATGCGCTCGTCCGGCGGCTCGCGGAGGAGCGGTTCCTGGGCCTCGGGATTCCCGCGGAATGGGATGGCGCGGGTGGGGACACGCGTGCCACGGTGGCGGTGCTGGAGGAACTGGCGCGCGCGAGCTCGGCGGTGGCCGTGCTCGTGGCGGTTCACCTTTCCGTCTGCGCCGTTCCAATCCTCACTTGGGGAACGGATCGCCAGAAGGAGCGTTTCCTTCGCCCCCTCGCCCGCGGGGCGATGGTGGGAGCGTTTGGCCTCACCGAGCCCGGCGCAGGATCCGATACGGCCCGGATCGCGATGCGCTATCGCCGGGAGCCGTCGGGATTCACGCTGGACGGAACGAAGATGTTCACCTCGAGCGGTGTGAGCGCCGGGGTGATCCTCCTTTTCGCGACGCGGGATCCAGCGATCGGCCACCAGGGGATCTCCGCGTTCCTCGTCCCGTCCGACGTGGCTGGGTTTTCCGTGCCGCAACGGTTTGAGAAACTCGGCCTGCGTGGGAGCGAGACGACGGAGATCCTCCTTCAGGGCGTTCGACTCCCTCTGGAGAACCTCCTGGGGAACGAAGGGGAGGGTCTTCGAGTCGCGCTCGGGTCCCTCACGGGCGGTCGGGTCGGGATCGCGAGCTGCGCCCTCGGGGTCGCCCAGGCGGCCTTCGACGAGATGGTCCGGTCGGTGCGAGCGGACGATGCCGACTGGAAACGGACGGTCCTCGCGCAGTCGTACGCCGAGCTCTCCGCGGCCCGTGTCCTCATCGAGAGGGCCGCCGAGCGGAAAGACGCAGGACTGCCGTTCGTGGCGGAGGCGTCGGCCGCGAAGCTCGTCGCGGCTCGGGCCGCGGTGTCGATCGCCTCGAGAGGCGTGGACGTCGCGGGCGCGGAGGGTGCGCGAGCCGGGGCTACCGCGGAGCGGTTGTGGCGCGACGCCCGCGTCTTCCCGATCGTGGAAGGCACGACCGAAATCCAGGAGCTGATCCTCGCCCGGTCGTTGGTCGAAGACGCGGACGGGCGAAAGGTTTAGTGGCGGACCCGACTCCGAAATCCTGTGAGCCGTCGGACCCGCACGCCGCCGGTCGTCGCGAGCCCTCCCCGGGAGCCGGTGGCGCCGGTTCCCCTCTCTTCGACTCGCCTCGACGCGCCCCTACGCCGGATCTTGGAGCAGGACGGGATCTCGGCCCTCTTCCCCCCCCAGGCGCTCGCGCTCGATCCCGTCCTCGCCGGCGAGAGCCTCCTCCTCGCGTGTCCGACCGCGAGCGGGAAGTCGCTGATCGCGTATCTCGCTCTCCTCCGCGCGGCGCGGGCCGGTCGGACCGGGCTCTATCTCGTCCCGCTCCGCGCGCTGGCCTACGAAAAGGCCGAGGAGCTCGAGAAGTTCGAAGAGCTCGGAATCAAGGTCGGAATCTCGATCGGCGACTTCGACCGCCCGGCGGATCGTCTCGAAAAGGTTGACGTCCTCGTCGCAACGAGCGAGAAGGCCGACGGACTCCTGCGGCGCGGCAGTCCGTGGCTCGATCGCCTCGGCGTCGTGGTCGCCGATGAGATCCACTTGATGCGGGATCCCGAGCGGGGCCCGACCCTCGAGGTGAGCCTCACCCGCCTGCGCCGCCGGTACCCGGGCCTGCAAATCGTGGCGCTGTCGGCGACCGTCGGAAACTCTGAGGAGGTCGCAGAGTGGCTCGAGGCTCGTCACATCGCGAGTGAGTTCCGCCCGGTTCCCCTCAAGCTCGGAGTCTACTCCGGGGGCCGGATTACATTCACCGATCTCACCACCCGAGAGATCCCCCCTCCGGGCGACGCGGTGCCCCGCCTCGTACGCAGCGTCGTCGGCGAAGGCGGTCAAGCGCTCGTGTTCGTCAACAGCCGGCGGGCGAGCGAGCAGCTGGCGGAGGGGCTGATCCCCGCGGTGCGAGGGCTCTTGTCGACCGAGGAGCGGGCCCGGGCGGACCTCGCGACCTCGGAGCTCTCGACTGTCTCCGACGAGGAGACCGAGGGGATCCGACGCCTCAGCGCGCTTCTCCCGCATGGGGTGGCGTTTCACAACGCGTCGCTCACGAACCCGGAGCGCCGGGTCGTCGAACGCGCGTTCCGGGACCGGGCCCTGAAGGTGCTGGTGGCGACCCCGACTCTCGCCGCCGGGATCAACCTACCGGCTCGGCGGGTGATCGTGCGCGACACGAGCCGGTACGACGACCGCCTCGGGCTTCAGGCGCCGATCCCGGCGCTCGAGGTCCAGCAAATGCTCGGCCGGGCGGGCCGGCCCCGGTACGACCCGGTGGGGGAGGCATTGCTCATCGCGCGGAGCCCCGACGACGAGGAGAGGCTCCTCGACCACTACCTATCGGCGCCACCGGAGCCGGTCCAGAGCCGGCTCGCGGCCGAGCCGGCGCTCCGGATGCACCTCCTGGCCCTCGTCGCGAGCGGTGCGGTGAGCGGCGACGCAGATCTTCGGTCGTTCTTCGCGGACACGTTCTACGGTCACACCTTGCCGCTCGCCGAGCTCGAATCGAAGGTCACCGAGGTCCGCGAGTTCCTCCAAGAGCACGAGCTGCTCGAACCGGGCGACGTTCTGCGCGCGACTCGCTTCGGCCACCTCACGAGCGAGATGTACCTCGATCCGATGAGTGCCATCGTGATCCGCCGGGTATTGGCAGCCGCCCCTCTCGGCGTCGGGGCATTTCCGCTTCTGGCGGCGATCTCCTCGACCCCGGATCTTCCTCCCCTCTTCCTCCGGAGAGGCGAGGAGTCGGACCTGCTCGCGCGCTACACGGACGAAGCGGAGGAGCTCCTGGTCAAGCCTGAGGAGCCCCCGCTCGATCTCGATTTCGAGTTCTTCCTCGCCACGTTGAAGACCGCCTCGGTCCTCGAGGCGTGGACTGAGGAGACCCCCATCCTGGATCTCACGCGCCGGTTCGGGATCGGCGCGGGCGACCTGAGGACGAAGGTCGAGGACGCCGAGTGGCTTCTCTTCGCCGCCGGTCGGCTCGCGGTCGCGTTCCAGCGACGCCTTGGGCGGCCGATCGACGACCTCTCCTTCCGCGTGCGCTATGGGGTGAAGGAGGAGCTCCTCGACCTCGTTCGACTTCGGGGCATTGGCCGAGTCCGCGCGCGCATGCTGTTCCGGGCCGGCTACCCCGACCGAGAGTCCCTGCGCCAGGCGCCGATCGACCGGATCGAGCAAGTGCTGCGCTCGCGAAAACTTGCCGAGATGGTCCTCAGCCAGCTCCACCGCCGTTCGGAATCGAGGGCGCGACGGGACGAGCCAGTGTCGGTGTCGGGTCCAGCGCCGAGTCCGCGGGCGGACTCCCGCACCACGGTTCGCCGCCTCGAGGACTACCCGGGGGATACGGGATCGTGACCCATTCGTCGATCGGGGTCAAGACCCGGACGAGCGAGCGCGTGCCGCCGTTCCCGCCGGTACGGATCTCTCTCCGCAGGTAGCCGGCCCGCTCGAGCCGTACGATCCTGCGCCACAACGTGGTCGTCGGGAGAGGGCGGACGCCTTGGGCTCGCGCGAGGTCCGCCTCGCACCGCTTGACGTCCCCGAGAGGGGCAGCTCGCCCGTGAGACGCGGCGACGATCGCCCGCACGACGTGGGGCTCGACCGGGACTCCCACCGACCCTCCCGACGTAGCAAAAGGTCGGTCGAGACCGTTGAGCGAACCCCGAAGGAGCTCGCGTCGCAGGATTTCGATGGCCCTTCGTGCACCCCCTCCCTCCTCCAAGGTTCGAGCGACAATCCGGTTGGTCAGGGCGTCCGGTGCCGGTCGACGGAGCGCCCGCCCGGCCCGGTCCCGGACGATGGCCAGCAGCTCTTGCTCATCGTACGGCTCCAGGCGGACGAACGGCCCGAAGGGAAACCGGTCAAAGACGCGACTGTGGAGGCGGCTGAGCGCTTCCGGAGTCCCAGCGACGATCGTCCAGAACGGCGGGAGCCCCTCCTCGCCTTCGGGGAGGAATCGATTGGGAGCCCCGATGGCTCGCAGAATCGGTGCAACGTCGGGCTCGGTGGCCGTGACGTCATCGAGGACGAGAACGCTTGGACGGCCCTCGCGCCGGACCCGGCGAAGGAATCCCGCCAGGATCTCCGCGACAGGGAATCCCCGGCCGTCGAACCCTTCATCAAGCAACTGAAGCAGCCCGGTGGCAACTCCGTGAGTTCCCCGACGATCCCGAACCCGGAGGGCCCACCATCGAGGAGCCGGCTCGGCGGACGAAGCCCGGAGGCGCTCGACGGTCTCCCGTGCGGCCCGACGAGCGACCGCCGACGAGCCCGAGCCCGGAGGCCCGGCCACCCCCACAATCCACGGAGGATTTGCCTTCGGTGCGGGCGCGTCGAGCCGTCGAACGACGTCGCTCACTTCCTTCCACCGACCGAGTGCGATGGGGGGGAGCCAGTCGACTGCGAGGACTTCGGGAGAGAGGGACGCGGCCATGATTTCACTGTATTACTATGAATTATAAGAATACTGTTTACCACTGGTCTGTGGAATGAAAACTGCTATCCACCCGAGCCGCTGCACCCGTCACGATGGCGGGAACGATGACCCGTCCTCTGCGGATTCTCGTCCGGGACCTGCTGGTCGCCCTCGTGGTCGGTGGGTTCCTCTTCGTCCTGTTCGACCTGATCTACCGGCACATCCTCGTCATCGCCGGAGTTACGGGATCGACCCTCCTCTTTCTGGAGGCCGGAGCGATCGTCCTTGTCGCCTACCTCTTTTCGAGGGCACTCACCGGGGCCGTCAACGCGCTCCTGAGGATCCGGGGAAACGTCTCGCGCGGCCACGTCGTCCGACTCTTCTTGAACCTCCTGATCGCGACGGGCGCGGTCCTTGCACTCTTCAGCCTCGCGGGCGTCTCCCTTGAATCGATCTTTCTCGGGAGCGCGCTCGCTGGGATCGTTCTCGGTCTGGCCGCCCAGACGGTTCTCGCGAATCTCTTCGCCGGACTCCTGCTCGTCGTTGCCGACCCGTTTCGGCCCGGGGACCGGATCAACCTGACCTCGTCCAGCCTCGGGGCGATCGCCCCGTCGTACCCCCACGAACTGATGTATCCGTTCTATGGGGGCACGGTCGAGGATGTCGGACTCACCTACACCATCCTTCGGCAGGACACGGGTGGAGTGGTCAAGATCCCGAATTCGATCATCCTCGGTGGGGTCGTCCAGCGTTTCGAGGGAAACCTGCGAACGGTCCGGGTCCGAATGACGTTCCCCCAGACGGTTCCCGTCGCGACCGTGGAGGCAGCGTTGGCCGACCTCAAGGCGGCCCTCCACGATCCGAAGACCACGGTCAGTCGCGTCTCCCTCGAGATGATCGACATCTCCGCGACCACGTGGGACGGGGTCGTTCTCGTGGTCACGTCAAACATGGACGAACCCACCATCCGGGATCGGGTCCTCCGTTCTGTCCTCGCACGACTCGTCCGACCCGAACCTTCGCCGTCATCGACTCCCTGACGGACGCGAGGGGACCCACTCGTTAAATCCGCCGTACGCTCCGCCCGCAGCACAGGGCGCTCGATGAGCTACCGCGTGACGCTAATCCCCGGCGATGGGATCGGGCCGGAGGTGACGGCTGCCGCACAAGTCGTGGCCGCCGCGACGGGAATCTCGATCGATTGGGAGGTGGTCGACGCGGGCGAACGGGCGATTGCCGGCGAGGGAACCCCCCTACCGGACTCGGTGCTGGCATCGATCCGTCGCAACCGGGTCGCGCTCAAGGGGCCGATCACCACGCCCATCGGGAGTGGATTCCGTTCGGTGAACGTCGCGCTCCGCCAGCAACTCGACCTCTACGCCTCTGTACGGCCCGCGCGGGCGATCGCGGGGGAAGGGACTCGGTTCCCCGAGACCGACCTCGTCGTCGTCCGGGAAGCGACCGAGGGCCTCTATTCGGGAGTCGAGCATTGGGTCGACCGGGAGCAT
>Ga0187784_10004988_pt1 | contig 10752 bp, 8 predicted proteins | sample 1015_SJ02_MP15_2_FD_132964 | JGI IMG/M metagenome (GOLD analysis project Ga0187784, IMG submission 132964) | Tropical peat soil microbial communities from peatlands in Department of Meta, Colombia - 1015_SJ02_MP15_20_MG | ecosystem: Environmental > Terrestrial > Soil > Wetlands > Peat | place... | reverse complement strand
CTGCCTGACCTGCGAATGGTGCAAATCCGGCAATCATCATCTCTGCGCCTCTGCGGCGGGTAACATAGTTGGCCACTACGGGGGCTTTGCCGACCGGGTTCGTGCCAACGCCGCCTGGGTCATCCCTTTGCCCGATGAGCTTCCTCCCCAAACCGCTGGGCCCCTCATGTGCGGCGGTATTACCGTCTTCAACCCGCTGCTGCTAGCAAATGTGAAGCCCACGGCTCGGGTGGGGGTCATCGGAATCGGGGGGCTTGGCCATATGGCTTTGCAATTTGCCCGGGCCTGGGGTTGCGAGGTGACCGCCTTCTCCAGCAGTCCGGAGAAGGAGGCTGAAGCAAGAGGCTTCGGCGCTGATCACTTCATCAATTCGCGCGACCCCGAGGCTTTAAAAAAGGCGGCCGATTCTTTGGATTTTATCCTGTCGACGGTGAATGTGCCTTTGGATTGGGAGGCCTATATTGCAGTGCTGCGGCCACAAGGCCGTCTGCATTTAGTGGGCGTGGTGACCCAACCGCTGGCAGTGCCGCTTTTCCCCCTGTTGCAGGGCCAGAAATCCCTCTCTGCCAGTCCGACGGGCAGCCCGGCAGCCCTCGCGATCATGCTTGACTTTGCGGCCAGGCACCATATTCAGCCCACCATTGAGACCTACAAGTTTAGTGAAATTAATGATGCTCTGGAGAAATTGCGGCACGGCAAACCGAGGTACAGAATAGTTCTGCAACCCTGATGCCCAGGCCCTGACTGCATACTCGGCCGCTTCCTGCTTCTACCGGGACTGGGTCTCAGATCCATAGGCGACGTCGCTCATGACTTGCCCCTCAGCTTGGCGGCGGCCGGCGCATCCAGCAGCCAGTGTAGTTCCCCGGACGTAGGCTTGATGACCTGGGAGGGGAGCACCACCGGGTGGTAGGGCCCTTCAAGAACCCGGTGCAGCATATCGGCCTTTTGGGCCCCTGACACCAGGAAGGCCACCTGTCGCGCGGCATTGATGATCACCGGCGTCATCGTGACCCGCCACATGCCCACGACCTCGACATACTGGGCCATGACCCAGCGCACCGTTTCCGTTACTGCGGCCAGTCCTGGGAAGAGCGAGGCGGTATGGCCGTTGTCCCCCATACCGAGGAGGATCAGGTCGAAGCCTTCGGGGGGTGGTCCCCCGGTGACAGGATCACCTCCGAAGGTGCGCTGGAGAGCGTCGGTGTAGTCTGCTGCGGCCTCCTCTGGCGCCTCCTCGCCCCGGATGCGGTATATGTTACCGGGCGGAAGCGGCACCTGGTCGAGCAGGGCGGTCCGGACCATAAGATAATTGCTCTGGGGGTCGTCGGGCGGCACACAACGTTCATCCCCAAAGAAGATCTGTACTTTGGACCAGTCGATCCGGTCCCGGTAGCCCGGGGTCGCCAGGTGGGCGTAGACCGGTCGCGGGGTGTGGCCGCCGGAGAGAGTCAGCGTAAAACGGCCGCGCCTGGCGACAGCTTGGGCAGCCAACTTGATGATCAAATCCACCGCACCGCTGATCAGACTTTCATTGTCTGGGTAAACGGTAATTTTGGACATGTTTCCTTCGGAGATGATGACAGCAAGCTGAGGAGGTTACCTAATAGCTCCCACTTCTCAGGAGGCGATAGCGCCGGATGAGGGCATTGGTGGAGGCGTCATGCTTGAGTACGGGTTCAGTCGCACTCTCAAGCTCGGAGATGATACGCTTGGCCAACACCTTGCCCAACTCCACCCCCCATTGATCAAAGGAGTCAATGTTCCAAATGGCGCCTTGAATGAAAACGTTGTGCTCGTAAAGGGCTACCAGACTGCCCAACGTCCTGGCCGTGAGGCTCTCGGCGAGAATCACATTGGTGGGCCGGTTGCCTTCGCAAACCCGAAATGGCGTCTGGAATGCAGGGAACCCCTCGGCGGTTAATTCTTCGGCGCTCTTGCCAAAGGCCAGTGCCTCGGCCTGGGCAAAAAGGTTGGCCATGAGCAAGTCGTGGTGGCGGGTTAGAGGACTGAGCGGCCGGAAAAAACCAATAAGGTCGCAGGGGATCAGCTTGGTGCCCTGGTGAATAAGCTGATAAAAGGAGTGCTGACTGTCGGTGCCGGGCTCGCCCCAGATGATGGGACCGGTCTCATAGGTTACGGATTGGGCCCCCAGGTCCACGTGCTTACCGTTGCTTTCCATCTGCAACTGCTGCAGGTAGGCGGGAAAGCGTTGCAGATAGGCGGTGTAAGGCATGATGCCAACTGTTTGGGCGCCGAAGAAATTGTTATACCAGACCGTCAAAAGGCCCATGAGCGCGGGGAGGTTCTTCTCAAGGGGGGCCGTGCGGAAGTGTTCATCCATGGCATGGAAGCCGGCCAGCATCTCCCGAAAGTTCTCCGGCCCCACCGCCAGCATAGTTGAGAGGCCGATGGCCGAATCCATGGAGTAACGACCGCCGACCCAGTCCCAGAAGCCAAACATGTTGGTGGTATCGATGCCGAATTTCTGAACCTCCGGGGCGTTGGTGGACACCGCCACGAAGTGCTTGGCCACGGCGCCGTTGCTACCCAGCGCCTCGATCACCCATTGACGGGCGGTTTGTGCATTGGTCATGGTCTCTAAGGTGGTGAAGGTCTTGGAGGAGATGACAAAGAGGGTCTCGCTGGGGTCCAGATCGTGGGTGGCTTCGGTGAAATTGGCGCCATCCACATTGGATACAAACCGGAAGGTCATGGCGCGGTCGCTGGATGGACGGAGCGCCAGATAGGCCATCTCCGGCCCCAGGTAGGAGCCGCCAATGCCGATGTTGATTACGTTCTTGATGGGCTTGCCGGTGTGGCCCAACCAGGCGCCGCTTCGAACGCGGTTGGCAAACTCGGTCATCTTGTCCAACACGGCGTGGACCTGGGGGATGACGTTTTCACCGTCCACGATGATGGCCGCGCCTTTGGGGGCCCGCAAGGCCACGTGCAGCACGGCCCGGTTTTCCGTGAGGTTGATCTTTTCTCCCCGGAACATGGCGTCCCGTCGAACTTCCACGCCGCGTTCCCTGGCGAGCTGCAGCAGCAGTTGGATGGTCTTGGCCGTAATGCGATTTTTGGAGTAATCCAGGATGAGACCGGCGCCTTCGATGGCAAACCGTTCCTCTCGACCGGGGTCGTCTGCAAAGAGTTGCCGCAGATGCACCCCCTTGATCTCCTCGTAATGTGCCCTAAGTGCCTGCCATGCCTCGGTTTCTGTGGGTTTTGACGTATCGCTCATGATAATTCCTTTCCCTTAGGCTCCTTTTAAGCTCCTGGTTTTCATCTCGATGGCGTTAAGTAGGTCCTGCCAGGAGGCATCAAAGGACTTGGTTCCTTCTTCCTGAAGATCAGCCGCCAGTTTGCTCAGATCGATCCGCACCTTAGTGAACTCTGCCAGCACCTGCTCGGCATCGCCGCCATCCCGGGGCAGGGTGCCGCTCACCTGCCCATGGTCACCAAAGGCCAAGAGCGTCTTCTCGGGCATGGTGTTCACCGTATTGGGAGCGGCCAGGGCGCTGATATAGAGCACGTCGGAGGCTGCTGGGTCTTTGGTGCTGGTGCTGGCAAAGAGGAGGCGCTGGGGGCGGGCCCCCTGATTTTCCAAGCGTTGCCAGCGATCCGAGTCCAGTAGGTCCCGGTAGGCTTTATAAGCCTGCTGGCCGATGGCGATACCCAGCTTGTTACGCAAGTTGGCGGGCACCTTGTCCATGATCGCCTGGTCCCAGCGACTGATAAAGATCGACGCTACCGAGTGGACATCCGGGCTCAGACCGGCCGCCAGGCGGCGCTCCAGGCCACGCATGTAAGCCTCTGCGGCACTCAGATAGTGTTCCCGTGAAAAGAGCAAGGTCACATTTACCGAGACCCTGGAGAAGATGGCTGCTTCGATGGCCGCGGCGCCCTCCTTGGTGCCAGGGATCTTGATGAACAGGTTGGGCCGCCTGGCCTTCCGGTGCAGCGTCTTGGCCTCGGCCACGGTGCTCTTGGCGTCGAAAGCCAGGAGGGGCGAGACTTCCAGCGAGACCCAGCCGTCAACGCCGGCAGTACGTTCGTGAATCGGGGCAAAGATATCCGCGGCCTGTGTCAGGTCCTCCAGGGCCAACTCGAAAAACAGGGCCTCACCGGAATGGCCAAGCTTTACCAGACGCCAAATCTCGTCGTCATAAGCCGAGCTGTGGGTAACGGCGTGGTCGAAAATAGTGGGGTTGGAGGTCAGGCCGGTAACTGATAGCTCATCAATGTAACGCTTCAAAGTGCCGCTGGTAAGCAGTTCGCGAGTTATATTGTCGAGCCAGAGACTCTGTCCCAGATCGTGAAGTTGTTTGGTCGCTTTCATACTTTTCCCTCCCGCAATTCATTTTTCAGGAACGCCGCTAAATCGTACTTCAGCAGATCGCCGAAATGATGTAGATCAATATTCAACCGCGTATTGTCCACGTCGAAAAGGAACACCAAGTCACGCGTGTTGTTCATGACTGGCTCCCTGGCAAGCGCGGGTTCAGCCAGGGCCCGTGTCTGCCGATGAGTTGATAGGCTTCATCCGGTCCCCAGGTTCCTGGCTCGTAGAAGTATAACGGCGTTACGTCGCCCAGGATCCCATCCACTACCTGCCATTGGGCCTCGACGCTGTCCTCCCGGGTAAAAAGCTCGGTAGAGCCTCGCATGGCATCGCCCAGCAGGCGCTGATAAGGCGGTTTGTCTTCCGCGGCCTGACGGACGAGGGTAAGCTCCATGTCTTGGCCCGACATTCGTTCTCCCGGTTTTTTGACCCGCAGTCCCATGGAAATGCTGATGTCCGGACTGATGCGTATCCGCACGTGGCTGGAATGACCCGGAACGATTTCTCCAAAGGTCTCCCGGGGTGGACGCTTGAACTCCACCACCACCTCCGTAGAGGTGACAGCCAACTTTTTGCCGGCCCGGATATGGATGGGAACGCCGGCCCAGCGCCAGTTGTCGATGGACAACTTCACGGCCACAAAGGTCTCGACCGTGGACGCCGAACTGACTCCAGTAACGGAACGGTAACCATTATACTGGCCGCGCACCACGTCCTCAGGCTTCAGGGGGGGAATGACTTTAAGTAACCGGGCCTTTTCATCCCGGACCGATTCATGTTCCCGGCCAGTATGAGGATCCGCGGTTAGACTGGCAAGCACTTGCAGCATGTGGTTTTGCAAGACATCCCGGATAGCGCCGGCCTCCTCGTAGAATTTGCCGCGGTCCTCTACTCCATAGTTCTCTGCCATGGTGATCTGGATGATGTGCACGTAGTGGCGGTTCCAGATCGGCTCAAAGGTGGGATTGGCAAAGCGAGTGTAAAGGATATTCTGCACCGGCTCCTTGCCCAGATAGTGGTCGATACGGTAGATGGCCTCTTCCGGGAAGTACTGGTGGAGAACTTTATTCAGTTCTTGGGCCGAAGCGAGGTCGCGGCCGAAGGGTTTTTCTAGCACCACCCGAGAATTGGCGGCGCAGCCCGATTTGGCCAGCCCCTCGGCTACCGGGGCAAACATACTCGGATGGATAGCCAGGTAATGCAGCGGCCTCTCTGCCTTTCCCAATTCCTGGCGCAGTTGGTCGTAGGTCGCTGGATCATTGTAGTTGCCCTGGACGGCTCGCAACAGACCGGTCAGCTTCTGGAAGGCTTCAGGATTCAAGATACCAAGCTGCTCCAGGCTGTCTTTGGCGCGCTCCTTGAGCTTGTCTATAGAGCCGGTCCGGGACACCCCGATGATGGGCACGTTCAGGCCTTCATCTCGGATCAGCCCCTGGAGGGACGGGAATATCCGCTTGTATGCCAGGTCACCGGTGGCGCCGAAAAAGACCAGTGCATCCGAAGGTGGAATTCCCATCAGCCACCTCCCGCCTCGCCCGGGGTCTTCTCCAGGTGGCCGCCGAATTCAAAGCGCATGGCGGATAGCAGTTTGTCGGCAAAATCGTCCATGCCCCGGGAACTGAAGCGGCTGAACAGAGCCGAGCTGATCACGGGGGCGGGAACACCTTCGTCAACGGCGGCCTGCAAAGTCCAGCGCCCTTCGCCCGAATCGGACACCCGGCCGGCAAACTTGGCAAGGTCCGGGTTCTTATGGAGCGCACTGGCCGTCAGATCCAGCAGCCAGGCGCCAATAACACTGCCGCGCCGCCACACTTCAGCCACGTCCGCCAGATTGAATTCGTACTGGTACAATTCGGGATGCCGCAGTGGCGCGGTTTCCGCATCCACCTCCTGCCGGCGGTTGCCTACGTCGGCATTCTTGATAATGTTCAGACCTTCGGCGAAAGCTGCCATGATGCCGTATTCGATACCATTGTGGACCATTTTGACAAAATGCCCGCCGCCATGCGGGCCGCAGTGCAGATAGCCATTTTCCGCGGGCGTAGGGTCGCCGGTGCGGCCAGGGGTACGCGAGGCCGCGGCCACCCCAGGCGCCAGAGCCTTGAAGATGGGGTCCAGGCGCTGGACCGCCTCCGTCTCGCCGCCGATCATCATGCAGTAGCCCCGTTCCAGCCCCCAAACCCCGCCGCTGACCCCCACATCCACATATTGGATATACTTTTCCTTCAAAGCGGCGGCTCGGCGAATGTCGTCGTGGTAGTAAGAGTTGCAGCCATCTACCAAGATGTCGCCCGGTTCCAGCAACGCCGTCAGATCATCCAGGACCTTGTCCACTGCGGCAGCCGGCACCATCAGCCACACGGCGCGCGGCTTGGAGAGCATCCGGACGAACTCATTCAAGTCGGTGGTGCCTTTGGCCCCTTGGTCCACTGCCTCTTTTATGGACTGTTCATGGCGGGCATAAACCACACACTCGTGGCCGGCCTTCATCAAACGGATTGCCATGTGGCCACCCATGCGCCCTGCGCCGATCATTCCTAATTGCATGGCTGTTCTCCTCGCAAGGTAATTTTTCCTAGGGGCGATGGTAAGCTTAGCTGCCGGCCCGACCCAACACCTCTTTGGCCGCGGCCACCACATGCTCCGCCACAAAGCCGAAATGCTCAGTCACAACCTTGAGGGGCGCGGACATGCCAAAGGTTTTCATGCCCAGCACCTTGCCCCGGCTGCCCACATAGCGGTGCCAGCCGAGGGGGGAGGCTTCCTCCACGGATACCCTGGCGGTGACCGCCGGCGGCAAGACGCGGTCCTGATAGTCCTGGCTCTGCTCGTCAAAGAGTTCCCAGGAGGGCATACTGACCACCCGTACCTTAATGCCTTCGGCACTGAGCTGCTCATAGGCCGTAAGACAAAGAGACACTTCGCTGCCGGTGCCGATGAGGATCAGCTCCGGCTGGCCATTGGGCGGGTCGGCCAGCACATAGGCCCCTCGGGCCAAACCGCTGGCCGGGGCGAATTTGCTGCGATCCACAATGGGAAGGGCCTGTCGGGTGCAGATCAGCGCCACGGGCCGGTCCTTCAGTGACATCGTGACCCGATAAGCCTCCACCATTTCGTTGGCATCGGCCGGGCGGATGACGATCATCCCCGGCAGAGCGCGCAGTGAAGCAATCTGCTCAATGGGCTGGTGTGTAGGCCCGTCTTCGCCAACGCTGATGGAATCGTGCGTCCAGATGTGGATTACTGGCAGGTCCATCAGCGACGCCAGGCGGATAGAGCCCCGGGCGTAGTCGATGAAAATAAGAAAGCCAGAACCGAAGGCCCGCAGGCCGGTCAGGGTCATGCCGTTAACTGCCGCGCACATGGCATGTTCCCGGATGCCGAAGTGGAAATTGCGGCCTCGGTAATCGCCGCCCCTCCCGGATGGTTCGAAGTCCCCGGCAAATTCAAAAGTGAGCCGGGTTTTGGTGCTCGGCGCCAAATCAGCGGCGCCGCCGATGAGCCAAGGCACCTTCTCGGCCAGGGCGTTGAGCACCATGCCCGAGATCTCCCGGGTGGACTTGCCCTTGGGGTCCGGCGGAAAGGTAGGCAACGCCTTCTCCCAACCTTCCGGCAAATCCCGGTGCTGTATCTGCTCGATCTGACCAGCCAGGTCGGGATATTGGGACCGGTAGCGCTCGAAGAGCTGGTCCCATTCCCGGCGCAGCCCGGCACCCCGCTTGCCCAGGTTCGCCTTAAAATGCTCCCGAACCCCAGCAGGGATGACAAAGAACTTATCCGGGGAGAAATCGAAGAACTCCTTGGTCAGCCGGGCTTCCTCCTCACCCAGGGGTTCGCCATGGGCGGCTGCGGTGTCCTGCTTGTGCGGGGCACCGTAGCCGATGTGGCTATGCACGATGATGAGCGTGGGGGTGCCGGTGGTGTCCAGGAAATTCTGGTAGGCCCGCACCAACATCTCCGGGTCGTTGGGGTCGGTGACCCGGGTTACGTTCCAACCATAGCCCAGAAATCGCGTGGCGACGTCCTCGGTGAAGGTGATGTCAGTGTGGCCTTCTATGGTGACGCGGTTGCAGTCGTAGATCCAGCACAGGTTCGAAAGACGCAGATGGCCGGCGAGGGAAGCTGCCTCGCTGGCAATGCCTTCCATCATGTCGCCATCGCCGCACAACGCATAGACCTTGAAATCGAAGAGATCATAGCCTGGCCGGTTGTAGGTGGCGGCCAGCCAGCGGCCGGCAATGGCCATGCCCACGCTGGTGGCTACTCCCTGTCCCAGGGGACCGGTGGTGGTCTCCACCCCGGAGGTCCAGCCATACTCCGGATGCCCTGGGCAGCGACTGCCCCCCTGACGAAACGTCTTAATGTCATCCAGGGTCACGGCTTCACCCCCCATTTTTTCATAAGAGGGGATGGCGGCCTTGATTCCCGCCAGGTGGATCAGGCTGTAGAGCAGCATGGAGGCATGGCCGCTACTGAGCACAAAGCGGTCACGGTTGATCCACTGGGGCTGGTCCGGGTCGTACCTCAGAAAACGTTGCCAGAGAGTGTAAGCGGTGGGAGCCGCGTCTATGGGTGTTCCCGGATGACCGGAATTCGCCTGCTGAATGGCATCAATGGCCAGGCAACGGATGGTATTGATCGCCAATTGATCGATATCGAGGTGACGCGCCATTTGTCCTTCCTCCCGACATTTAATGACTCCGCGCTTTTGAGCTTTGGTCTAAGTCGCATTACCTGTTCCAGGTGATCGAAGCTATAAAGCATGGGTCCTGAAACGCGGCCCGTGGGCGATGAGAGGCGAGGATGCGGGTGCAGCCAGGGCACGCAAAGCCGCCTCCCACAATAACCACATGCTAGGCCTATTTTGGTCCTTACCTTTCTCTTGGAAGATAGGCTCATAGGATGAGGCCAACTGGAGATAACTGTAGTTAAGGTTAGAAGGAACTGAAAGCCTTTTAAAAAAATTAAGTCCGTTTTTTCGGAGTGCAATTGTTACTCATCAGTTTTTTCCCCTCTCGTAGAACAATTGGGAGAAGTGGTTTGGATAGCGGCGCAGCTCCGAGGCCGAGGCCTCGGCGAACCTTAGGCTGCGCCGGGGCGCGACAATCTCCACCGCCGCTACCAGACCGTCCCGGTCTGTAAAGCCGCGGTTGCTCTTGTCAGTGCGCTGAATGAGTTGCCGCCGGTGAACCCCATGGCCTTCTGGTCGATCACGATGTATGAGAACTCCCCCACGGGCTTGTGGTTTTACGCCAACCCACTGAACAAGCTCACCGTGAGCCCCCGGAACAACCTGAAATACAACGAAGACGGGTCGGTGACCCTTTATTTCCAGCATGCTCCGCCAGGCAAGGACAAGGAAGCCTACTGGCTGCCCGCACCGGAAGGGCCTTTCGCTCTCACGCTGCGCATGTATTGGCCTAATACCACGCCTCCTTCGATCCTGGACCGCACTTGGCAGCCACCAGGCGTCAGGTTAGTTCAATAAGGCCTTCATGGGCTTCGGGGAATAAAAAGGAGAAACGGCAGTCTCCGCCCGGCAACGACGAAGATACCCGCAACGGGCTCCGCGAAGCAGCGATTTCGCGGAGCCCGTTTGGCTACGGGTGGACGGCAGGCGGCAGATAGCACCTGCACCACCCACCCAGGGTCGAGTGGTTTTTCCAGGCTGGTTAAGAAAGCATTCCTCCAAAAAATTTTAGTCCGCCTAATTTTTTTATTGACAATAAAACAAGCGTTTAATATTTATATTTAAAATATAAGATTAAAACAGCCGTATGAACCCCAGGACCTGGAAGTCCATCACCGAAACCCAACAGCGCCTCCTGGAGGCCGCCGGTGAGGTCTTTGCCGAGCAAGGCTTTCGCAATGCCAGGGTGCGCGAGATCTGCCAGCGGGCCGGGGCCAACGTGGCCGCGGTGAACTACCACTTCGGGGACAAGCAGCGCCTCTATGCCGCGGTGATGGAATACGCCCAGGGTTTGGCCCTGGAGAAATACCCCTTGATCCAGGGCGAAAGCACCGACGTGCCCGCCGCCGAACGCCTGCGAGCCTTTATCCATTACGCGTTGTCCAGTTTTTTTAATCAGGGGGCGCCCGCCTGGCTGGGGAAGCTCATGGCCTGGGAAATGATCGAACCCACCAGCGCCCTGGACACCGCGGTGGGAAGCTTCATTCTCCCCATGGCAGAGGAACTGGGGGCCATCGTGCGGGAACTTCTGGAAACCCCGGTCTCGGATGATCTGGTTCACCGCTGCCAGATAAGCATTATCGGCCAGTGTCTGCATTACCGGAACGCCCGGCCGGTGATCCAGCGGCTCTTTCCGGAGCAGCAGTACTCCCCGGAAAATATTGCCATGATGGCTGACCACATCACCCGGTTTTCTTTAAGCGCTTTGCGGGGATTG
>Ga0187784_10004986_pt1 | contig 10756 bp, 9 predicted proteins | sample 1015_SJ02_MP15_2_FD_132964 | JGI IMG/M metagenome (GOLD analysis project Ga0187784, IMG submission 132964) | Tropical peat soil microbial communities from peatlands in Department of Meta, Colombia - 1015_SJ02_MP15_20_MG | ecosystem: Environmental > Terrestrial > Soil > Wetlands > Peat | place... | reverse complement strand
TCGTCATGCGGACTTCTGAACCAAAGCCACACTAGATCAATAAGTTGCTAGTGTCCTTCGATTCCGAAGTTCGCAAACGAGGCTGCCGCACAATGATGCGAACTTCGGAATCGGGACACTAGGCCGAATTTGCCCGACTGCCGCCGAAGCCGTCCAGGAACTCCTTGACCTTACCAAAAAACCCGGCGGCCTCCGGGTGCGTGTCGGTAGACGACAAGCGCTCGAATTCGGCCAGAAGCTCACGCTGCTTCTTGGTCAGATTTTGCGGTGTCTCGACGACGACCTGCACGTACATATCGCCGGTCTGCCGCGCGCGCAGCACCGGCATTCCCTTGGCCTGCAGGCGGAAGCGCCGCCCGGATTGGGTGCCCTCCGGGATCTTTAGGCGGGTCCGGCCTCCGTCGATGGTCGGCACTTCGAACTCTCCGCCGAGCGTCGCCGTCACCATCGCGACGGGGACGCGACAATGTAGATCGGCGCCTTCGCGCTGGAAGAACGGATGCGCGTCGATCGACAGAAAGATATAGAGATCGCCCGCCGGCCCGCCACGCACGCCGGCTTCGCCTTCGCCGGCCAGCCGGATGCGCGTGCCGTCCTCGACGCCGGCCGGAATGTTCACCGACAAGGTTCGCTCACGCGTGACCCGACCGGACCCGGTGCACGAACCACACGGGCTCTCGATCACCTGGCCGCGGCCCTGGCAGTGCAGGCAGGTGCGTTCCAGCGTGAAGAAACCTTGCGCGTGCCGCACCTTGCCCTGACCGCCGCATGTCGGGCAGGCTTTCGGCTTGGAGCCGGGTTTGGCGCCGCTGCCGGAGCATGCTTCGCAGGTGACCGACGTCGGGATGCGAACCTGCGCCGTCTTGCCGGCAAAAGCCTCTTCCAGGCTGATATCCATATTGTAGCGCAAGTCCGCGCCGCGTTCGCGCCCGGTGCCGCGGCCGCGGCGGGCGCCGCCCATGCCGAAGAGGTCATCGAAGATATCCGAGAACGTCGTGGCAAAGTCGGCGCCGAAGCCGTGGGCACCGCCCGCGCCGACGCCCTGTTCGAAGGCGGCATGGCCGAAGCGGTCATACGCCGCGCGCTTGTCGGGGTCCTTGAGGATCTCGTAGGCCTCGTTGACCTCCTTGAACTTGCGTTCGGCTTCCTGGTCCCCGGGGTTGCGGTCCGGATGACACTGCATCGCGTGCCTGCGAAACGCGGCCTTGATGTCGGTGTCGCTCGCGGTGCGTTCAACGGAGAGAACTTCGTAGAAGCAGCGTTTGGCCATCACTCCCCACCCGATGACGTCCAATCATCATACGCTAAAAACACGCACCCCCGCATCGCCTGCGGGGGTGCAATTTTTACGAGCTGCGTCGGCATGGAGCGCCCCGCCCCAATCACGCGGATTTCTTGTTCTTCTTGTCGTCGTCGACCTCGGTGAACTCCGCGTCAACGACATCCTCTTTCTTGCCTTCGGCCGCTCCGGCATCGCCCGGCTGCTGCTCCGGCGATTGCTTGTACATCGCCTCGCCGACCTTCATCGATGCTTGGGCCAGAGTGCTAGCCTTCGCGGTGATCGCCGCCGCATCGTCGCCCTTGAGCGCCTCTTTCAGGTCGGCCATGGCGTTCTCGATCGCCCGGCGTTCGGTTTCCGCGACCTTGGCGCCGTGCTCGGCCAACATCTTCTCGGTCGAGTGCACGAGCGCCTCGGCGTGGTTCTTTGCCTCGACCTGCGCCTTACGCTTCTTGTCGTCCTCGGCGTGAGCTTCCGCGTCCTTGACCATGCGCTGGATGTCGGCTTCGGAGAGCCCGCCCGAGGCCTGGATGCGGATCTGCTGCTCCTTGCCGGTGCCTTTGTCCTTGGCCGAGACATTGACGATGCCGTTGGCGTCGATGTCGAAGGTCACCTCGATCTGCGGCACGCCTCGAGGAGCCGCAGGAATCCCGATCAGATCGAACTGGCCGAGCAGCTTGTTGTCGGCCGCCATCTCGCGCTCGCCCTGGAACACGCGGATGGTCACCGCCGTCTGGCCATCCTCGGCCGTGGAGAAGACCTGGCTCTTTTTCGTCGGGATCGTGGTGTTGCGGTCGATCAGACGGGTGAATACGCCACCCAGCGTCTCGATGCCGAGCGAAAGCGGCGTCACGTCGAGCAACAGCACGTCCTTCACGTCGCCCTGCAGCACGCCGGCCTGGATCGCAGCGCCGACCGCCACGACCTCGTCAGGATTGACGCCCTTGTGCGGTTCCTTGCCGAACAGCTGCTTGACGATCTCCTGCACCTTCGGCATGCGGGTCATGCCGCCGACCAGAACCACCTCGTTGATCTCGGCCGCGGAAAGACCTGCGTCCTTGAGCGCCTGCTTGCAGGGAGCGATGGTCTTCTGCACCAGGTCGTCGACCAACGCCTCGAACTTGGCGCGGGTGAGCTTCATGGTGAGATGCTTCGGCCCCGAAGCATCCGCGGTGATGAACGGCAGGTTGATTTCGGTCTGCGTCGTCGACGACAGCTCGATCTTGGCCTTCTCGGCGGACTCCTTGAGCCGCTGCAGCGCGAGCTTGTCGCGGCGCAGGTCGATGCCCTGTTCCTTCTGGAACTCGTCGGCCAGATAGTTCACCAGCCGCATATCGAAATCTTCGCCGCCGAGAAAGGTGTCGCCGTTCGTCGACTTCACCTCGAACACGCCGTCGCCAATCTCCAGTATCGAAATATCGAACGTGCCGCCGCCGAGATCGTATACCGCGATCGTGCCGGTCTTCTGCTTGTCCAGCCCGTAGGCGAGCGCGGCGGCCGTCGGCTCGTTGATGATGCGCAGCACGTCGAGGCCGGCGATCTTGCCGGCATCCTTGGTGGCCTGGCGCTGGGCGTCGTTGAAATAAGCGGGAACGGTGATGACCGCCTGCTCGACCTTCGAGCCGAGGTAAGCTTCCGCCGTCTCCTTCATCTTCTGCAGCACGAAGGCGGAAATCTGCGAGGGCGAATAGCTCTTGCCCTCGATCTCGACCCAGGCGTCGCCGTTGGAGGCGCGCGTAATCTTGTAGGGAACGAGCTTCTTGTCCTTTTCCACCATCGGATCGTCGTAGCGCCGACCGATCAGGCGCTTGACCGCAAAAATCGTGCGCTCGGGATTGGTAACCGCCTGGCGCTTGGCCGGCTGGCCGACGAGCCGCTCGCCTTCGTCCGTAAAAGCAACGATGGATGGCGTCGTCCGCATTCCCTCCGCATTTTCGATGACCTTCGGCGTCTTGCCTTCCATGACGGCGACGCAGGAATTCGTGGTCCCGAGATCGATACCAATGACCTTGGCCATGGTTGTTAATCCTCTCTCTATCGGCAGATCGGGCGGGCCCAAAGGCGCCCTTTGTCCGACCCCCTTTTGATCCGGTCACCGCTCGGGTGGTTTTCGAGCGCTTTTCCCTTGGCTCATATAGGAGGGCGGCATCGGGCTGCAAGTCAGGATTGCCAAAGGCGATTAGTCCGCGACCGCCAGAGCGGCGGCAGGATTGACGGCGAGATTGCCGATGAGCGGCTGGCGTGCCTCACCGCGGGACAGCCGCCAGATGAGCCGCCCGGCAAAGGCCGGCAAAACCACCATGCTGATCGGGATGTGGGCGACGCCGAGCGGCATCATGGTCAGCGGCAGCGTCCACAGTGCGAGCCCCAGAGCGTGATCGGTGACGGTGTTGTCCGTCCGCGCCCGCAATAGCGCGATCACGTAGCCGAACACGACCATGTCGTAGTTGAGCATCCAGGGCGAGAACAGGAATGTCGCGGTGATCAAGAGCGCGCGGGAGAGAGCGGGGTCGCGCCGGCGCCAGAATGTCCACAGCACCATCGCAATCGCGGCGCCGGACGAGAGCGCCTGCAACGCCCACGCCGCGCCGGCTGGCAAGCCAATGCGCCGCGCATTGACAAAAGCCGAAGCCACCATCGGCCAGTTGAAGTCTCCGGCGTCGATGATCAACCCATGCTGCTGCGGTAGCACTTTGCGGACGTATTCAAGCCAGATATCCGAGCCAAACCAGAGCGCCGTGACCATCACAAGCAACGCTGCGGTCGCGGCCGCGGCGGCTATGACGCGCCAGCGCCCGGTCACCACGAGCAAGAGGGGAAGCAGCAGGCCGAATTGCGGCTTTATGGTGAGGAGGCCGAACAGGATACCCGAAACGATCGGCCGCCGGTCCAGGTTGACAAGGCCGCCGATCAGCAATGCGGCCGTGAGGAACCCGTTCTGGCCGAAGAACACATTGACGGCAACGCCCGGCGCCACTGCAAGAAACAGAGCTTGGCTGCGCCGCACCCCGCCCGACCATGCGGCCAGCAGATAGAGCGCCAGCCCGACCACGCACCACAGCACATAGGCCGGCAGATACGGCAACAATCCCAGCGGCCAAACAAGCAGGATGAGATGGGGCGGATAGGACCAATAGTGCAGCGGAAAATCCGGCCGGCCGGTGATCTCCCTGAGCGCCGCATTATACGCGGAAAAGTCGAACCAGGGCGCCGGCCCTCCGGAGAATGCGGACCGGCCGCCCATCCAGCTGTTGATGAAATCCTGCCCGATGGCGAAACCGAACGGGTCGATGGAAGGCTTGACGAACGAGAACGACTGCGCGGACAAGACATAGGCGAACTCGAGCCCGACGAAGAGGACGCCGACGCCGAACGTGAACTTGGCGTAAAGCTCCTCGGAGCGGAAATCGGGATGAATTCGGGCGCGGCCCATGGCCGGAAATTGCCGGCAAGTGGTAAAGGCGGGATGAAGGTGTCATGAGACCGCAGGCCAATGGCGCGGGGCTGTGCTTCTACGCCGGCTACCTCGACCGCAACCGACAGGCGGCGTTGCTCGCGACCGTAACCGAGGTCCTGCAGGGCGCGCCGCTGTTTACCCCGCGAATGCCGAAATCAGGCCGACCGTTCAGCGTGCGAATGTCGAATTGCGGGCTCCTCGGCTGGGTCTCCGACGAAGCAGGCTATCGTTATCAGGCCACCCACCCGCAGACCGGCCGGCCATGGCCGCCGATGCCGGCAACGCTCGTGGCGATTTGGAATGAGCTTGCGCGATATCCGCATCCGGCAGAAGCCTGTCTCATCAACTTCTACGGCCCCGAGGCGAAAATGGGGCTGCACCAGGATCGCGACGAAGAGGATTTCGCGGCGCCCGTGCTCTCCGTATCGCTCGGCGATTCGTGCCTGTTCCGCATCGGCGGGACGAAACGCAGCGATGTCAGCCGCTCCTTCCGGCTGAGCTCCGGCGATGTGGTTACGCTCGGCGGTTCGGCCCGGCTTGCGTTCCACGGCGTCGACCGGGTCTATTCGGGCAGTTCGACGTTGCTCCCACAAGGCGGCCGGATCAATCTGACCTTGCGTCGAGTGACGCGCCCCGCACAGGAGAAATCGCCGCCGCGGGCGGCCGCCGAGGCGTCGCATGTGGAGCCATAAGATTATCCGCCCGTTGAGGATTTCGGCCGGCTTTGCCGTCGCCTTGGCGTTGACCGCCGCGGCGACCGCGCAGGGGACGGATCCGGTATTTCCCCCCGGCTCGCGCGTGGGACTCGTGCCCCCCGCCGGCATGGCGGTGAGCGACACGTTCCCGGGTTTTGTGGATGCCGAGAAGAAGGCCGCAATCCTCGTGACCGCGCTACCGGCCGACGCCTATGCACAAATCGAGAAGACGCTCGATCCTGAGGTCCTCAAAAAGCAGGGCGTCAGTATAGAGAAACGCGAAACCATCGAACTCAAGATCGGCAAGGGCCTGCTTATTACCGGGCGCCAAGTGGCCGAGAAGGAGCACTATCGGCGGTGGCTCTTGATCGCGGCTGCGGGCAATCTGACCGCGCTGATCAGCGCGGAGGTGCCGCTGGCGGCCGATGGTTATCCGGATGACGTCGTGCGCGCCGCGCTCGCCACTCTCTCGGTGCGCAAAGCCGTGCCGGAGAAAGAACAACTGAGCCTGTTGCCGTTCGAGGTCGGAGAGCTTGCCGGATTCCACATCGACGGCGTGCTGCGGGGCCGCGCCCTGATGCTGAGCGATATGCCCAACGAGGGCTCCGACGGCGCACCGGCCGAGCCGCCGCCCGGCGGCGTTGCGGCGCATCTGCTGGTTGCCGCCCTGCCCGGCGGTCCCGCGGAACCGGACGATCGTGCCAACTTCGCGCGCTTGGCTTTCAACGATATCCCGGGAATCAAGGACGTCCACATCACGGTGTTGGAGCCGCTTCGCATCGGCGGACAACCGGGGTACCAGACCCTGGCGGAGGCGAAGGACTTGCGGACCGGAACAGAGGTGATGGTCGTGCAATGGCTGCGTTTCGGCATCGGTGGATTCATGCAAATGGTCGGCGTCGGGCCCGCCAGCACATGGCCCGGCGTGCTCTCCCGATTGCGCATGGTTCGCGACAGCATCGGCGTTAAATAAATCGACCGCGCGACCGGCGGTGCCGGCGGTCGTAGCGGCTCCGCGACGCCCAGTATGCGGCTATATTGCCGCCAAGCCAGATTCTGGCTTCTATAGCTCCGTTGCCGGGCCCGGACAGTCGGGAAATTCCACGGAGGATTAAATTTATGGCCTATCTACAACGGCGTCAGGTGGTCCTCGGCCTTGCCGGCGCGGCGCTGGGGCACGCGATGTTCGGACGGGCTGTCGCGGCGTTCGCTGCCGACAAGATCAAGCCCGGCCCCTCGAGCGCGCTGATCGTGGTTGATGTGCAGAACTGCTTCCTGCCCGGCGGCAGCCTGGCAGTCAAAGACGGCGAGCAGGTGATCCCGATCATCAACCGCATCGCCAAGGGCTTCGAAAACGTGGTGATGACCCAGGATTGGCACACACCGCATCACATCTCGTTCGCCTCCACGCATGCGGGCAAGAAGCCGTTCGAAACGATCAAGCTTGCCTATGGCAATCAGGTGCTGTGGCCGGACCATTGCGTGCAGGGCACCGAGGGCGCTCAACTGGCAAAAGACCTCGACATTCCCCAGGCGGAATTGATCATCCGCAAGGGCTTCCACAACGACGTCGACAGTTATTCAGCTTTTCTGGAGGCCGACAAGGAAACCCATACGGGCCTGGCCGGCTATCTCAAGGAACGCCAGATCGACACGGTCTTCGTCACCGGGCTGGCCACCGACTTCTGCGTCGGCTGGACGGCAATCGACGCGCGTCATGCCGGCTTGACGACCTACGTCGTGGAAGACGCGTGCCGGGGCATCGATGTGGGCGGATCGCTGGCCAAGGCCTGGGCGGATATGGAAGCGGCCGGCGTGAAGAGAATCCAGTCGAGCGACCTCGCGGTCTGACATCCGCCGTCGCGTACGGTTACCGGACACAAAATCTTGCGTCGCGCGGAGCGGAAAAGAAAAGCGAAGCCGTCACGAACGGCGCAGATACCTTCGCTTGCGGGGACGGTCAGAGTGAGCGCTACGACTCGCGCGAACCGACCCGAGCGTTGTCGTTGACCGCTGGCGTGGGCGCCGTTTTGGCGCCGCCCTTCGACACCCCGACCAACGCCGGCCGCAACACGCGCTCTCCGATCAGGTAGCCGGGCTGCACCACCTGCACCACGCTGCCCGCGGGCACTGATGGATCAGGCACCTCGAACATCGCCTGATGGACATTGGGATCGAACTTTTCGCCCAGCGGCGAAAACTGGCGGACCCCGTTCTTTTCCAGTGCCTTTACCAGTTCGCGCTCCGTCAATTCGACGCCGTCGACGAGCGCTTTGACACCGGGCTGCGGGCTCGCCCGCAGCTCTGACGAGACCGCTTCGAGCGCGCGGCGCATATTGTCGGCCACGGCGAGCATGTCGCGGGCGAACTGCGCGATACCATAAATCCGAGCGTCGGCGACCTCGCGTTCCGTGCGCTTGCGCAGATTCTCCATCTCGGCGAGCGAGCGCAGGAGCCGGTCCTTGAGCTCTGCTGCGAGCGTCGCCGAATCGGATTTATCGGCCGGCGCAGCGGCTGGCTGGCTGGCGGATGAGGCAGCCTCAGCCTGGGCCGCTGCGTCCTCGGCACGCGCGGTCTGTTCGGTCATTTCCGTACCCATTGTGTCGTTGGCCGGCATATCAGGGTTCGCCGGGAAAAAATCAAGCACGGAGGAGGCCTGGGGCTACCCGGCCAGCAGCTTGCTCACGACCTTGGCGGTATAATCCACCATGGGCACGATGCGTGCGTAGTTGAGCCGGGTGGGACCGATGACGCCGAGCACGCCAACGATGTGCCCGGTTGCGTCATGGTAGGGCGCGACGATGGTCGACGACCCCGAAAGCGAAAACAATTTGTTCTCTGAGCCGATAAAAATGCGCACGCCCTCCGCCTGCTCGGCGCGCCCCAAGAGGTCGATCATGTCGCGCCGGGTCTCGAGGTCGTCGAAGAGGAGCCGCACCCGCTCCAGATCGGCGATCGCCTTGAGGTCTTCCAGAAGATGGGCCTGCCCACGGATGATCAACTTGCGCTCGTCGTGTTCGCCGCCCGACCAGCTGGCGAGACCGCCGGCGATGATCTTCTGCGTCAGCGCATCGAGCTCGGCCTGTCCCTCCTGGAGCCTTTGCTCGATTACCGCCTTGAGCTCGGCCAGCGTGCGGCCGCGGATGCGGGCGTTGAGGAAGTTCGTGGCCTCGGTCAGCGCCGAGGTGGGCAGCCCGACCGGGATGTTGAGGACGCGGTTCTCGACCTGGCCGTCCTCGCCAACGAGAACAACGAGCGCACGCTCGGGCTCGAGTCGTACGAACTCGATGTGCTTCAGCCGTGGGTTGGCCTTGGCGGTCAGCACGACCCCGGCGGCGCGGCTCAGGCCGGAGAGAAGCCCGGAGGCTTCGGTGAGTACCGACTCGACCGATTTAGCCTCCCCGGCACCCGCCACCCGCGCCTCGATCGCCTTGCGGTCGCGCTCGGTCAGGTCGCCGACCTGCATCAGTGCATCGACGAAAAAGCGCAACCCGATCTCGGTCGGCAGCCGGCCGGCCGAAGTGTGCGGCGCGTACACCAAGCCGAGCTGTTCGAGGTCCGACATCACGTTGCGGACCGAGGCCGGCGACAAGGTCATCGGCAGAATGCGGGACAAGTTGCGCGAGCCGACGGGTTCGCCGGTCGCCAGATAGCTCTCGACAATCTGGCGGAAAATCTCGCGCGAGCGCTCGTTGAGCTGAGCGAGGCTCGGCTGATTGGCGGCAAGCGGAAGGTCGTGGCTGGCCAAGGTCGTGCTCCCCGCGTTCGCCCAAAACCTATTCGCTCGAACGCGGCCCTTTCAAGTTGAGCCTACCGGCAGGGAGCACTTCCGGGCAACCGGCAGACCCCGTGCCGATGCGCCCCGATCCTGATGCCCTTGTCGGCTCTTTGTCTCGCCCCTACAAGTCTGCAACCACGATTGGCGTGGCTTTGGCGCGGCGCTTGGCCGCCAGCTGGGAGACTGCATGCGACCGAGCCGCCGACAGCCTGACGAGCTGCGCCCGGTGTCGCTCGAGCGCGGCGTGGTCAAATATGCGGAAGGGTCCTGCTTCGTGAAATTCGGCGAGACCCACGTGCTGGTCACGGCGACCCTGGAAGATCGCCTGCCGCCCTGGCTCAAGGGTCAGGCCCGCGGCTGGATCACCGCCGAATACGGCATGCTCCCGCGCGCCACGCTCGAGCGCACGCGCCGCGAAGCTTCCGCAGGGCGACAGAATGGCCGCACCGTGGAAATCCAGCGTTTGATCGGGCGCAGCCTGCGGTCGGTCGTGGATCTGAAGGCGTTGGGCGAGCGCCAAATCATCATCGACTGCGATGTGATTCAGGCCGACGGTGGGACGCGCACCGCCTCCATCACCGGTGCCTGGATCGCACTGTATGATTGCCTCGCCTGGATGAAGGCGCGCGCGATGATCGAGCAGGAGGTTTTGCGCGACCACATCGCAGCGATCTCTTGCGGCGTGTTTGCCGGAACCGCTGTGCTCGATCTCGATTACGCCGAGGACTCGCAGGCCGACACCGACGCGAATTTCGTCCTCACCGGCTCCGGCAACATCGTGGAAGTACAGGCCACGGCGGAAAAATTGCCTTTCTCCGAGGAGCAGTTCGCCACTCTGCTCGCGCTCGCGCGCAAGGGGGTCGGCAAGCTGATCGACCTGCAGAAGATGGCGGTGATGTAAGGCAGATGACGGACGAGGGACGATCAATAACGGGAGAAACTGCAGGCAAGTCGACGATTCGAGGCGACTTCCGTTCCGTCCACCGTCCGATCCGCGGCCGGCTCGTGGTTGCAACGAACAATCCGGGCAAGCTTGCCGAAATGCGCGAGCTACTTGCGCCTTACGGGATCGACACGACATCCGCGGCCGAACTCGGATTGAGCGAACCGCAAGAGACAGCAACGACCTTCCGGCGCAACGCGCGCATCAAGGCCGAAGCCGCAGCGCTGGCGGCCGACGTGCCGGCATTCGCTGACGACTCCGGCCTGGTGGTCGATGCGCTGGGCGGCGAGCCGGGTATTCATTCGGCGCGCTGGGCCGGGCCGGACCGCAATTTCGAGCGCGCTATGAGGACGATCGAGCATCGGTTGCGCGAGCGCGGCGCTACAACGCCGGAGCAACGCAAGGCTCATTTCGTCTCGGCGCTTTGCGTTGCCTGGCCGGACGGTCACGTCGAGGAATTCGAAGGCCGCATTACTGGCACTCTCGTTTGGCCGCCGCGCGGGGACAGAGGCTTTGGCTACGATCCGATCGTCCTCCCGGGCGGCCATACCCGCACATCCGGGGAAATGGGCGGCGACGAGAAGCACGGCTTGCCGCCGCGCGG